>Ga0307372_10000171_pt1 | contig 109410 bp, 109 predicted proteins | sample OX1MG_FD_202533 | JGI IMG/M metagenome (GOLD analysis project Ga0307372, IMG submission 202533) | Soil microbial communities from Risofladan, Vaasa, Finland - OX-1 | ecosystem: Environmental > Terrestrial > Soil > Coastal area > Acid sulfate soil | place: Finland: Risofladan, Vaasa... | reverse complement strand
TTTCAGTTCCTGTTCGTGCATGTCGATCACCATGGGGAGAATGATCGACCCAAACACGCGCCTTCAGGCTCATACCTCGTTGGAAATACGCCCCCGCTTCAGGCTCATACCATATTGGACGAGACTCCGGGTTTACCCGGTGAGCACTAAACGACTATAATTGCGCGCTTTATCATTACCTGCCTGGGAGCCGTGATGCGCATCCTCCAGGAAGCTCTCACCTTCGACGACGTCCTGCTCGTGCCGGCCTATTCGGAAGTCTTGCCGCGGGATGTGGAGCTCAAGACCCGGCTTACCCGCCACATCAACCTCAACATCCCACTGATCTCCGCCGCCATGGACTCGGTTACTGAGGCACGGCTGGCGATCAGCATGGCCCAGGAAGGCGGCATCGGCATCATCCACAAGAACATGACGCCGCAGGAACAGGCGCGCCAGGTGCGCGCCGTCAAGAAATTCGAGAGCGGCGTCATCAAGGATCCCATCACCGTCAGTCCCGACATGAGTGTCGGCGACGTGCTGAAACTCACCCGCGCGCACAACATCTCCGGGGTGCCGGTGGTGGACGGTGAACGCCTGGTGGGCATCGTCACCAGCCGCGACCTGCGCTTCGAGACCCGCTATAACGAAATCATCGGCAAGATCATGACCGGCAAGGAACAGCTGGTGACCGTCAAGGAAGGCGCCGACAAGGAAGAGATCCTTGCCAAGCTGCACCAGAACCGCATCGAGAAAGTGCTGGTGGTCAACGACAAGTACCAGTTGCGCGGCATGATCACGGTCAAGGACATCCAGAAGGCCCGGGATTACCCCAACGCCAGCAAGGACGAGCATGGTCGCCTGCGGGTAGGCGCGGCGGTCGGCACCGCCGGCGACACCGATGAACGCATCACCGCCTTGGTGGACGCCGGCGTGGACGTGGTGGTGGTGGATACCTCCCACGGCCACAGCGTGGGTGTGCTGAACCGCGTGCGCCAGATCAAGAAGCGTTACCCGGACCTGGCTGTCATCGGCGGCAACATCGTGACCGCCGATGCCGCCAAGGCACTGGTGGAAGCCGGTGCCGATGGCGTGAAAGTCGGAATCGGCCCGGGTTCCATCTGCACCACGCGCATCGTCGCCGGTGTGGGCGTGCCGCAGATCACAGCGGTCGCGGACGTGGCCGCGGCGCTGGCCAAATCCGGCGTGCCGTTGATCGCCGACGGCGGCATCCGTTATTCGGGCGACGTGGCCAAGGCCATCGCCGCCGGCGCCTATGCGGTGATGCTCGGCGGACTGTTCGCCGGCACCGAAGAGGCGCCCGGCGAAGTGGAGCTGTATCAGGGACGTTCGTACAAATCCTATCGCGGCATGGGATCGCTGGGCGCCATGGCGCAGAAACAGGGATCCGCCGACCGTTACTTCCAGGACCAAACGGAAGAAATCGAAAAACTGGTGCCCGAGGGCATCGAAGGTCGCGTACCCTATAAGGGCAGTCTGGTGGCCATCGTCCATCAGCTCATGGGCGGTTTGCGCTCCAGCATGGGTTATACCGGCTGTCGCAGCATCGACGAGATGCGCACCAAGTCCCAGTTCGTGCGCATCACCGGTGCCGGCATGCGCGAGAGCCATGTGCACGATGTGAGCATCACCAAGGAAGCACCGAATTACAGTAGCGAGTGATGCAGTCACTCCAGTTGAGGAGCGGAGCGTGAGTGACCAGCCAGAGTTCAGCGCTTCCGTCTACAGGGTTGTGCCAGGCATGCGTGCCACGGAAATAAACAGTAGCGAAACCCCTGCATGAAATCCGTGCGTACCCCGGAAAACCCCAAAGCTTCCCCCGCACCCCGGCCACGCGATATCCACTCCCAGCGCATCCTGATCATTGATTTCGGCTCCCAGTGGACCCAATTGATCGCACGCCGGGTGCGCGAGATCGGCGTGTACTGCGAGATCCGCTCGCCGGACATGCGCGCCCAGGCACTGCATGCATTCGCCCCACGGGGCGTGATCCTCTCAGGCGGGCCGGAATCGGTGGTGGGCGAGGCCACACCCAAGACGCCATCAACAGTTTTCGATTTGGGGGTGCCGGTGCTGGGCATCTGCTACGGCATGCAGGATATGGCCGCGCAACTCGGCGGCACGGTGCAAGCGAGTACGCACCGGGAATTCGGCGTTGAGCAGATGACGGTGACTGCGGCTTCAGCACTGCTGGACGGCATTGCCGACAGCACCGATGCCCAGCGTCGGCCGCAACTCGACGTGATGATGAACCACGGCGACTCGGTAACCGGTCTGCCGGCGGGGTTCACCGCCATCGGCGCATCGCAGGCGATCGCGTGCGCGGCCATGGCGGATGAGAAGCGTCGGTTCTACGGCGTGCAGTTCCACCCGGAGGTCACCCAGACACTGCAGGGCGGCCAGATCCTGTCGCGTTTCGTGCTGGAACTCTGTGGGTGCACAGCCCTGTGGAACTCGGCGCGCATCATTGAGGATGCCATCGACAAGGTGCGTACGCAGGTCGGCACGGCCAAGGTGCTGCTGGGACTGTCCGGCGGGGTGGATTCATCGGTGGCGGCGGCGCTCCTGCAGCGCGCCATCGGAAAACAGCTCACCTGCGTGTTCGTGGATACCGGGCTGCTGCGCCTCAACGAAGGCCATCAGGTCATGGACACCTTCGCGCGCCATATGGGCGTGCGCGTCTTGCGCGTGGATGCGGAGCACCGGTTCTTGAAGGCGCTCGCCGGCATCACCGATCCGGAACAGAAACGCAAGACCATCGGTAGGCTGTTCATCGACGTGTTCGAGGAGGAGGCCGCCAAGATCAAGGACGTGCAGTGGTTGGCCCAGGGCACCATCTATCCGGACGTGATCGAGTCGGCGGCCGCCAGCAGCAAAGCACAGGTGATCAAGTCGCACCACAACGTGGGCGGTTTGCCGGCCACCATGAACCTCAAGCTCGTCGAGCCGCTGCGGGAACTCTTCAAGGATGAAGTGCGCAGGATCGGTGTCGAGCTGGGCCTGCCGGCAGAGATGGTGCATCGCCATCCGTTCCCCGGCCCGGGCCTGGGTGTGCGCATCCTGGGCGAGGTCAAGAAGGAGTATGCGGACCTGCTCAGGCAGGCCGACACTATATATATAGATGAGTTGCGCAAGGCCGGCCTCTATGATCAGGTCAGTCAGGCCTTCGCCGTGTTCCTGCCGGTGCGTTCCGTGGGCGTCATGGGCGACGGCCGCCGTTATGACTATGTGGTGGCCCTGCGCGCGGTCGAGACCGTGGATTTCATGTCGGCGCGCTGGGCGCGCCTGCCCTATGATGTTCTCGACCGGGTGTCCCGGCGCATCGTCAATGAGGTGGCCGGCATCTCGCGGGTGGTCTACGACATCTCCGGAAAACCGCCGGCCACCATCGAGTGGGAATGATGCTGGCCGCGTCTTCTGCCCGGATACGGCGTGGCGGCACCGCCCGCGGCGCTCATTTACCGACATCTAAACTCCGCGCCGCGTGCGGCACTGCGCCTTGTCTTTGGTCAGGGTCCATTGGCGAGAGCCAAGCCGTTATCTTTAGTTTATGAGCTCGGCGAGCGACGACGAGAAATGGATGCAGGCAGCATTGAGGCTGGCCAGCAAAGCAGGCGCGGCACATGAAGTGCCGGTAGGGGCGGTGGTGGTCAAGGACGGCGCCATCATCGGCCGCGGCTGGAACCATCCGATCAGCGCCCATGATCCCACCGCGCATGCGGAAATCATCGCGATGCGCGCGGCCGCGCGTACCCTGGAAAATTACCGGCTGACGGATACCACACTGTATGTGACACTTGAGCCCTGCGCCATGTGCGCCGGGACCCTGGTGCATGCCCGCGTCCGGCGCCTGGTGTTCGGCGCACCGGATCCGCGTGCCGGTGCCGCCGGCAGCCTGTTCAACATCGTCCAGACACCGGCCCTCAACCACCGTGTGGATGTCACCGCCGGTGTGCTTGCGGAGCCGTGCGGCGAGCTTCTAACGGGGTTCTTTTCCCAGCGACGATAGTCCAGCCAGGTCAGTCAACAGGCGTTAACCAAAGCATAGTGCCAGCGGAGGTGCTGCCGCAGTGTTTGCACAGGCACCGATTTCAAAGCCCGTTGGCGGGCTGGTATCGACCGTGTGCTTTGTGCCTGGTTATAAAGGTTGCAATCTGGCATCTAACGCTGGATGAGTGACCCAATTGACCATTCTTGTGCAGCCCCAGACATTATATTGATAGCCTGTGGGTTGACCCGCCCATCTCCTGTGTTGGTTTCAAAAATAGATTAAGAAGTAAAAACCGAATCTTTGTTATGCTGTGGTAGCTTTGACAAAGTTTGGTTGTCATGATGAAATGTTAGTTAACGCAGCAAGGCAGAAATGTCATATCTGCGGCCACATTACAGATTGCCCTTTCTCAATGTCGGCTAAACTGTCAAGGGCGCAAGTAGATGATCATAGCCAACACTGCCATTCATGAATGGCAGCTGTCTGGTCTCGCATAAAAAGCCGCAGGTATCTTCTAGATGATTCTGCTTTTTAATAGAAGCACACTCATCAATACACCTAAAATTGTTGAGAAGTGTGCAAGCCACACAAACGGCGTTACCTTTCCCACGCTGCATTCCATTAAAGACTATGTATGTGCAGCATTTGCACAGTTGTAGTCATGTCTGCCGGATTCGGCCAGTGCCCACGATCAGCTGAAGAATCGAGCGTGCACCCGATACATTATCGGTCACCTGACGCGCGTCGTGAGAGCCTAAACACTTAATACTTTTGTATATAGAAAACCGAACCGAGCGACTAGGCAAAAAGTGCATACATACGAAATGGCGTGCGTCGTAACAGGCGCACGCCATTGTAATTTAGAAGGTTGTAAACAAGCGATCTGATCGCTTTATCGATATTGCTTCGGCGGCGCAAATCTGCGCCGCGCTCAGTAAATCCAGTCTACGAACTGGATTTACTGAGCGCCACGCTGTGGTGCTCATCAGGCTGTTGTAACAACAGCTTGATTAACTACACAAGCACGGAGAATACGAAAATGACAGAGACATTCAAGCAAAAGTATGGTCGTAAGTACCGCAAGCCACGCGGGAACATCTTCAAACAGTTTAAGTGTTTGATTTATCGTTTAGGACATTGTCCATCCCCATTCGACACGCGCAAGATTAGGACGCGGGAAAACACACTCGTTAATCGTAAGAGGTTATCGATCAAAACATTCGTAGACCGCAAGCAGTCTTTGCTGAGGATTGCGTGCGATCTCATGTTGGTCTGTTTAGATCTTCCATATATCACACGGATCAAACGCGCGCATGTGTTGAAACTGCTGGGTCTATGGCAGAAAAGGAAGATCGGTGTATCTGCCGTCAAAAATTATCTGGCTTACCTGCGGACCATTTTGTGGGTTGCAGGTGTGGATGCGGAGACAGTCGTCCCTTCCAACAAGGCTGCGCTGGCCTTCATGGGGTTGCCTGTAAAACGCACCTACGTTAATGGTGATAAAAGCTGGGAATCCCGTGGCATCGATCCGATCCAGATGATCCGCGACAAGGTTATGCGGATGGATCCGCTGGTCGGCACAGTACTTTTTATCTGTGTCATATTCGGATTTCGCTTAAAAGAGGCAATGCTGTGGCGTGTTTTCCGCGATGTTGCACAAGACGGAAGTGCTGTTTTCGTGCGGCAAGGCGCAAAATCGGGTAGAAAACGCAAAGTAGCCATCAAATGTGGGCTCTTGGAAAAGATGGCAATATCGCTCGCACGCAGGCACACTAATTCAGCAACTGGCTCACTGATCCCTGGTTCTGGTATGAAACAAGATCAAGATCTGAAAAAATTCAAGCAACGCATTTATAAGGTAGCACGCAAATGCGGGATTACAAAAAAGATGCTGGGGATCACAATCCATGGGCTGCGCCATTCAGCTGCGTGTCGCTGGTATCTTGAACTAACGGGTGAAAAAGCTCCGATACAGGGCGGTGGGTTTGTGGATCCGATACTCGATCGCAAAGTGCGGGAAATAATAACCAGGCGTCTGGGTCATGTGCGATTAAATATAGTTGATGTCTATATAGGGAAGTCGAAAATGCATGCATGTGAACGGTGAATGATGTTCTCCTTATGCTTTCAATGTATGGATGACACAGAATCTAGTAGAAAAATGTGCCTGTGCCATTTACAGTGTTCGCCTTCCTTATGATACTGGGCTGTTTTTATTATTCGTAAATGAACTACGTTAGGGAACCGTCACCTTTTACGGTATGTGAGCATTCAACGCATGATCTCGTTTCGGAATAGCCGATAACTGAGGGTCTGGGAACATCTGGTTTAAATGGTTCGCTGGAAGGTATGGGAATCCCTCCCTGTCCAGGTGGAGTGCCATTGTTGGCCATCAGGATGGCCGCGCCATCTTTGACCTGAGCCCTGTTGACCTTGCTATTCCAGGTCGCTCCACCATGTACAAGCTGGTTGCGCACGACACACAGTCGATCGAAAACGATGAACAGGACGATGCCGGTATCACTACCTCTAACCGCTTTCATGGAAGCCTTCACGTCCATATCGAATTGCGTCTTCCGGCGATCACTGACTATGTGTTTTCCCAGTGTGCACCAGAAGGGTTCGTAGACAAATTAGTTGCTGATGAGCTCCGGATTGTGCCTGAAAAATCCTTGAAAGGAATGTACGCAGCCTGTGACTAGAATCTACAGATAGGCGCTTGGTGATGTACACCACGAGTTGCTGGCCTGAACTCTCCTCGAAGCCGAACTCGGGGGCATAGGCCGCATTGAAAGCGATCTACAGGAATATGAACTGGGCATCCTGGTTTTCGGATTCAGACTCTGTGCGTGCCAGCCAACAGATGGCCCGGTGCAACTGCAAAATCCGGTGATTTTGACCACTGGTTCCGATGTCGATTGACTAGCTGTTCCGGTCGAGATTGACCACCTAGCTGTGTGCCTATTGTGCCAACGGCCCGAATGTCGCCCGGATAGAGGGGCCCGGCCGGAATGGTAGGGTCCGCGGCCCGTATAGCTTTTGTAATCATTTTAATAGTTGTAAAATGATTACCTGATGAAAAGGCCCATACACAGCAGCACAGTTGGTTACCAGTGGCTGGTGGATCGCTACCAGCTCCACTGCCTTCCCCATGACCGCGTGTCGATGATTGCCGGTGTGAATGCGCCGAGGACCACGCCGGACTTCCAGACCAGGACCGGCGATACCGCAGTGCTGCAGACGCTCCCGCGCACCTATGCCAGGAAGGACAGGTTCGAGGACCACCTGGAGCTGGCTCTCAAACACGAGGGTCTGAGCCCGGGGATCCTGAAGGCGCTCTTTAAGGAAGTGGGGCCTAAGGCCATGGCCGAGTACGTCCGCTCCACCCCGACTGGCCGATACGCCCGCCGCGCCTGGTTCTTCTACGAGTGGCTGCTCGGACAGCAACTCGACGTGCCGGACCTCAGGATGGGCACCGCTGTCGAGGTAGTTGATTCCAAGGACTACTACACCGCACGGTCGCTCCCGACGGCCCGCTACCGCGTCATCGACAACGTCGCCGGTGTGCCAGGCTTTTGCCCCATGTTCCGGCGTTCCGGCGTGGTCGACGCGGTCATGGCGAAGGAGCTGCCGAAAAAGCTCATGGCGGACTTGAGCCGCCACAGCCCCGAGGCGCTGAAGCGCGCCCTGAACTATCTATATGCCAAGGAGAGTCGCACGTCGTTCCTCATCGAGCGCGAGGTGCCGGCTGCGGACAAGGCGGCCAAGTTCATCAAGCTTCTGCGTGAGGCGGGCGGTGACGCACCATTGACCGAGGACGCCGTGATCAATATACAGGCGGCCATCATCGACGAGAAAGCGCTGGACTACGGCTACGGCTGGCGCCCCGTGCAGGGCTACGTCGGGGAGAAGAAGCTCAGCCGGCTGGTCGTCCATCTCGCCGGCGCCAAGCCCGGGGACGTGCCTGCCCTGATGCAGGATATCTTCGCGTACACGGAGCGCGTGCACGGCTCGGAGGTGCCCGCGATCGTGCAGGCAGCGGCTGTCGCCTTCGGCTTTGTCTTCATCCATCCCCTGGAGGATGGTAACGGCCGCGCGCACCGCTACCTAATCCACCACGTCCTGGAACGCGAGAACTACACTCCGAAGGACATAATCTTTCCACTGTCCGCCGCCATCCTCAAGGACCAGTCGAGTTACGATGCGTGCTTGGAGACGTTCTCGAAGCCACTGATGAGGCGCATCGATTACACCATGAACGACAAAGGTAAAATGTCTATCAAGACCGAGCACACCGCCGACTTGTACCGGTATTTCGATGGCACACCTATTGCCGACTTCCTAGCCAGCATGGTGGAGCTAACAGCGAAGGAAGAAGTGGTGCAGGAGGTTGCATTCATCGAGATGTACGACCGTGTCAAGGAGGACGTCAAGGCTAAGTTTTCAAAGATTTCCGATAAGACCCTCGACTTGGCGATAAAGCTCTGCCACCAGGGCTGCGGCAGGATTTCGCAACGCAAGAGTGACGGCGCCCTAGCGGAACTTTCGGAACCGGAGATCAGCTACATTGAACAGGCCTACGCCAACCATGTGGACGCCGCTCTGGCAGCGGGGGATACGCTGCCCCCCCGAGTTCTGACAAACGCAGGTTTCCTGAATAATTCCTTGGCGAACGGTTAAGATTGGCTCTGCCAGGAGGACGAGCCCTCCTGGATTGCGGCCCAAGAAGTTAGGGATTGCACCTCCAAACCACCCTTGCTGGACATGGAATGGCGCCCAAAAAGGGTGGCACACACATGAACGGGCAGGTGTACGACCTAAACATCGGCCGATTCCTCAGCGTGGATCAGGTGTTCCAGTTCCCAACCAATACACAGAGTTTCAATCCCTACAGTTATGTGCTGAATAATCCACTAAGCCTTACCGACCCAACAGGATATGTGACCGGATCATCTACGAATTCCTGGGCGATGACATCGGTGGGGGGATTGTCTGATTCGGAGTGGCTTTCGCCGCGGAGCCAAAAGATATCGAGACTGTCTTTGTCGCTGGCCATGAGTTCGTCGTATGTGTATTCGCGCCACTCCCAATCCCGCAGCGGTGTAGGTGGTTTGACTGGATTACTACTTTGTTCTGTAAAGCCATACCACGAAGTGATACCCGTCAGGTCGAGCACCCCCTCAAGGAAAGCGTTTTGTTCCTCAAGGGCGCACCACTGGCGACAGGCCGCTGATCAGTGGGCCGCGCGCTCCATTTGGAGCCTGTCCGGGGGACCTTATGAAATGCCCTATAGCGAAAATGGAAACATCGTGTTACATTACGCACCGATAAAGGAATATGAAGGTTCCATTATGCCAACACCCCATCGCCCCTCAGCAGCTGTCCGAAAAGTCCTGCGCAAGCTCGGGCTGGATATTCATGACGCACGCCGACGGCGAAGTCTGCCGGCCGCGATCGTGGCTGAACGGGCCTTTACCAGCCGTCCGACACTTAGGCGCATCGAATCCGGTGATCACACCGTGAGTATCGGCATTTACGCCGCCGTGCTTCAGGCGTTGGGCCTCCTCGAAGGCCTGGCGCTGCTTGCGGACCCAAGCAACGATGAAACAGGGCTGGCCCTCGCGGCCGGAAAGCTGCCCAAACGCATGCATTTGCGGCCGCCAAAGGGTGCAAGCCATGGCGGATGACATTGAGGTCTACATTGATTTTGCACCGGTGTTAAAGCGCGTCGGCACCTTATATAGGACGCCGCAGCGTGGCGCTGAGACCGTGAGCTTTGAATATCACCCCGACTGGTTGCAGGAAGCTGCCCGGTTTTCGCTGGAGCCTGCCTTAACCCTGAATCGCGGCACATTTACGCCCCTGAAAGGCTACCCGTTTTTTGGCTCGATTGGGGACTCAGCCCCCGATACCTGGGGCCGGCGGCTTATGCAGCGTGCCGAGCGCCGGCGTGCCGAACGTGAGAAACGTGCGGTACGGACCTTGATGGAGGCTGATTACCTTCTGGGCGTATCGGACATATCCCGTCTGGGCGCGTTGCGCTTCCGCCAGCATGGCCAAGAGCCGTTCCAAGCGCCAAGCCGCTCGGGTGTTCCAGGCCAAGTTGAGCTCGGCCGGCTGCTGCAAATCACTGAGCGCATTTTGCGGGATGAGGAGACGGACGAAGACCTGCAGATGATCTTTGCGCCAGGGTCATCCTTGGGAGGGGCGCGTCCCAAAGTCTCTGTCATCGATCAGCACGGTCATCTATCCATTGCCAAGTTTCCCAAAGAAACCGATGACTACAGTATCGAAACATGGGAGGCCATCGCCATGCGATTGGCCGAGCGTGCCGGCATTCGCACCCCCGAACACCAATTGGTCCGAGTGGCTGGAAAACCCGTACTTGTTTCCGAGCGCTTTGACCGCGCAGGCACGACCCGGATCCCGTTTCTTTCCGCATTATCCATGATGGGACTCAAAGACGGAGATCACGGCAGTTATCCGGAGCTGGTTGATGTACTTACCCAACACGGCGCGCAAGCCACGATTGATGCCCATGAGCTTTATCGCCGGATGGTGTTCAATGTTCTGATCTCGAATGTAGACGATCATCTGCGTAATCACGGGTTCCTCTGGATGGGCCAGGGTGGCTGGACGTTGTCGCCTGCCTTTGACCTCAACCCGACGCCTAGCGATGTGCACCCAAGGATCCTGTCGACCAACATTAATCTGGACGAGGGGACGTGCGATCTAAATCTGGTGCTATCTGCTGCCGAATACTTTGGCCTGGGTTCCCAGGCGGCAAAAGGCATCATAAAAGAAGTGGCGAAGGTGACAGCGACCTGGCGGGACGTCGCCGTGTCTTATGACGTGAGGCAGGAGGAGATTCGTCGCATGGAAAGTGCCTTTGAACATAGAGATTTAAAGCAGGCGCTCACCAGGTAAACGCCAGTGGTCCAAATTGGGCTGACCAGCCAGCATAATTAGTACCAGGACCGCGCAGGCCATACTAATTTACATAGCGAAGCATCTGTTGATAGCCACCCCAAGGTGACCCAAGAATTCCATATTGACTGACCCACCCCGATAGGTACTTGCTATTGATAATGAGGGGAATTTCTGCGGCCCGGCTTTGCCGGAATACGCAGCGTATTGTGTGCGTCAACGCAAGTGGATGGAGACGGTGAGTCAAAAGGCGATGAAGCGCAACCCGGACGTTAAGCGCCCCGGTCGAGGAGAGCCAGGCGGAACCGGTATCGGTGCTCTTCCGGTGAGGCGGGCGGCGACCTCCAGTCAATCGACCATCCCGCTCACAGCCGGTGTGCGGTTGGCTATACTGTATGTATGAACAGCTCTGATATAACGATCGAGCGTGCCTACAAGGTCCGGCTCCGGCTCACGCGCCGGCAGACGCATACCCTGACTAGATTGTTCGGCGCCACCCGGCACGTATGGAATTGGGCGCTCGAACAACGCACCACAGCCTACCGCGATCATCAGCAATCATTAAATTGGGTGGCGCTCTCGAAGCAGTTCACGGCCTATCGTCAAGCACCCGAGACAGCATGGTTGAGCGCGCTGACGCGCGAGCCGTTCAACCAGGTATTCCGGGATCAGGAAAAGGCGTTCACGAACTTCTTTGTACTTGGCAAACTGCCCGAGCCAACGCTCACCCACAGTTTCTACTGACGAACCATTTTATGCGGTAGCGGTTTTGACCGTAGATTGTCTAGGTGGGTTGATCCACTAGCTTTTAGATATCCCGCTTAATCTGCGACAATATATTCACTGTGCCGCAGGCCGAACGCATCGAAGCTCATCGTCTGGGCGATAGTGCCCTGATCATCGGTAATAGTGTCCACGCTGCCCAAATGGTCGTAGTGCAGATAGCGGGTGGTGGCGTTGCCGTTCTCGTCAATGGTGTGCACCGCGATCACCTGCCCGTCGGCGATGATGTTATGCCGGTAGTCGGTGCTGGTCTGGGTGACCAGCACCTCGAACAGCCCGCCGATATAGGTCGTATCGGTGGTCACGCCGTTGTCGGTGGCCGCTTGATAGTAGCGGTCATGGTCCGGCCCGTAGCTGATCGTGCTGCTGCCCTGGGACGCGCCAAGGCTCGCGGGCAGATTGGCCGCTCCCGGCTTCCCGCCTCCCGCGGCACTTGTACATCCCTGTACATCGTCCACGGTCCAGGTAATAGGTGAACCGTTGCGCGTCAGCATGTTGCCGTTGGTATCGTAACTCGCGCTGTAGACCGTCCCCGACGCGTTCGTGACCGTGCTCACGGCATACGGGTGGCTGGGATCGTACGTTGATTTATTTGCGCTGGATACCATTACTTCTGTTTCACTATAAATAAATCCTGAGCGCGTCTCGGGAAGACCGCCAGGTCGCGGAGAGACCGGGGAGATGTCTATCGTGTACCGATAAGACCGAAATCAAATCAATCAGTCATCCGCGAATGTCTGCGGGAGACTGGCTGAGAAATAATCCTGAAACACTCAACACGAATCAAAAGATCCAAGAGGAAAAAAGGGTCGATATGATAAAATAGAGGTGTAAATAAAAAACGTGCACATGCGCGCGGCTTTGAAGAACCAATTAGACAAACCAAGAATAAATCAATTCGTACTGAAGCAAGCTGTGTTGAAGGAGGGGCTAGGAATGAACACTATCAATCGATCGGGGCTGTCACCGGCTGCCTGAATCTTGTCTTTTGAATTCTAGGGGTACCTACGGTCATCTCCATCTTTTAGGCGGGTGACGCAGGAGCGTGGATCTCAACCTTAGGTGCTGCATCATAAACAACGAAAGAGGATATTTATGACATTGACTGAATTTATCATTGCAGCAGGCGTGAGCGGTGGGCTCGCACTCACGCTGCCCATATTCTTCATCGTACGAATCGCAATATCCAAACGCGTCGGGGTCTGGGACATGCTGGCATTACTCATTTTGGTCCCCGCGATATTTATATTCATGGCGGTGAGCTTTAATGTCGATGCTCCCGGACTCTATACCCACACACTCAGCGCGCCCCAGGAAGCGAAGGTCGAGGGTTTGACCTATATCGGTGGATCCCTGCGACAGGACTCTCTGGTGCGAGTCGACACCGACAAGGGCAGCTTTCTCTTGAACACTGATGCCCTGATACCACATGCCGGCGAGATTTATCTCGTCAAACGGCAACGGCCCTGGGGCGGCCCGTGCCTATTCCTGTGTCTTACGCCCATGGAAATCAAGTGCTGGGCGGCATCCCAGCCCAGGAATTAACAAAGGGGAGGGAAAGCCAATAGCCGAGGCGCCATCAAATGCAAGCCGCCGCGCCACACGGAGCAGGTGGTGTGGTGTCTTGAAGGTGACCCCGGCAGGCTGAAACAAAAAAAGGGCGGTACCGGTGGCGGATGAAAGTCCGCCACCGGATTATCGATAGTTGAAAGGATATGAAGATGATTTCCCCATGAGAACTTAATAATTAAATCAAGGAGGTTTCTATGGGTATACATTCAAACAGGACTAAGGACGAGACCCAAGGTGAGCGGCGACTGATGCGCCTCCTGCGACACGAACTCAATAAGCAGAGTGACCTAGAGGCGATTAGGCGGAGAGCGAAGGCGATGCGTGGGAACACGCTGATTCGTAAACCCATCCAGCAGCTTAAGAACTATTTACAAGCGGCAAAGGCGTTGATCGTAACGAAAATGCCGTTAAAGCTCTTTAATGAAGGTACGAAATCTATATCTCAACTGGCGAAAGATACATCCTCCACTACGACCGAGGCAGTCGTGACAAGCCTATGGATCGTGGCGTTCCTGGGTTCATTTCTAATCCGGGCCCGAGCGCCGGCGTTTATCGTCAGGATCCTGAAACGAAGGCTCCGCTGGACAGCGGATGTGGAGGCATGGATGAGCCGTGAGACAAGGGTGGGCGTGGTGTGGGAAGCGTATGCGGTGATCATTGGATTTTACCGCTTACTCGAATTTGCTCGGAGTTCCATGCATTTCCTTAGCCACCACCTTATTTAAGGAAGGAGACGCTGCCCTAGGGATGAGTAAAGAATATGCCGGAGACATCGAGCGAATAGGGTGTTTACGGCATCGTTACTATGGGAATCCAATGCGCTGACCGTTACAGCAGCGCTGCGAATGTGCGCGACGGGGCGTTCCAACACAAATCCGGCTGGCAGCGCTTCGCACGTCTGGATGGACCGGGCCCAATCTCGCGCTTCTGGAGACCGGGATCGCCGAGGAGCTAGGGTCAGCGATGATCTTCCCAGTACGCGGCAGACCGGGAAGATCACACCGGGTCGAACTGCGGATTTGGATATTTTGGCGGATGTGCTACAAAAGATAGGCGCCCTTTTTTTAGTGGGCTTTCTGATCACGGTAATTTTAGAGGGTTGAACATGTCAGCAGTCATCGAATATCAACTCAATCTCTACAGTGCGATCGGTTTGGGTGTCGGCGGAATCATTTTTATGATCCTGCGCCTGATCTTCGCCAAGCGACCCGGTGGCTGGGAATTTCTCTGGGTGCTGGCGCTTCTTTTTGCGTGTCTGCTGGGCGCTATCGCCTGGTGGCAGAGCACAGAGCCCGGGCTCTACACCCGCACCACAGGCTCTCCAATAGCCACCACAGTGACCGGGCTGACCTATCTGAACGGCCCGCTGGGCCAGACGAGTCGCCTGCGCGTGGATACCGATCACGGCGTCTTCTTTTTGGATGCCAGCGCGCCCATCCCAAAGACCGGGACGGTCTACCTAATTACACGGGAACGGAAGTGGGGGACATCCACACGCACGTTCCTATGCTTACACGCGGCGGGGACCCACTGCTGGGCCGTACAGATCGATGAGGGCAGTTAATGCAGCCGGATTGGGTTGTGTTGGGACCGGTGCAAAGCATTCGGACACCATATATATAAGAGAAGGAATTAACGCATGAGTACGATCGCACAATTTGAACTACTGCTTGCCATAGCGCTATCGCTGGCATCGCTGAGCATTGTAATAGCCATCCTGACGACGATTGCGCAGCTGCGCTATGGCAAAAATCTTTCCTGGTGGGCTGGGCCGACCTTCTGGTTTGCATCGGGGATGTTGTTTATCTCAAGTTTTCCGGTAGCTACATTTGCTTGGGGCGTGTGGGACGAACCCGGTACCTATACACGCCAGGTGGGGCTACCCCAGGCGGTTCAAGTTGAACACCTGGACTTTCTCCCCGGTACGCTCGGCTATTCCAGTGTGGTGCGCGTCGACACCGATCGCGGCATCTACTTTCTGAATGGCTATACGCCCATCCCCAAGGTCGGTACGGTCTATGCGGTCGAACGCCAGAAATTCTGGGGGACGGATACCCAAGAGTTTCTGTGTCTTAATGCAAGCCTGATCCAATGCTGGCCCGTCCTGACCAACCTGGAATGGGAAACATAGATGCAAAGTACGACCCGCATGCTGAGAGCAGCCACACACTCACGAGCGTTGATCAATTTGTGTTGGATAAGGAAGGTCATTGTGGTTCCTGTGGGAATGCCGGGAAATAACCGCCGGAGAAATGCCGATGACTAACAAGCTACGAAGCGCAACCCGGACGTTAAGCGCCCCGGTCGAGGAGATGGGCTCGACCGTCTTACCAGCGAGACCTCGCCTCTCGGCAGCGTGAGCTACAGCTCCCTTGTCAGCACTTACCCCAGCACGGGCAGACGGGCAGGTCATCAGTCAATAGGGTGTTGTAAGCCCAGTCCACAGAGTATTACTATATAATTTGTGGTAATACACAGGAGCAAAACATGGCCACCCGTATGACGGTAAAAGGGCAGGTCACGATTCCCAAAAAAGTGCGCGAGGCGCTCAAGCTCAAGCCTGGCAGTCGCGTGGAGTTCGACGTGAACCCCGTGGGACAGGTGATCGTCCACAAGGCCGGCGCCCAGCCGGTCAGGCATGGCGACCACTTCGCCGCGGCGCGCGGCAAAGCGCAGGTTAAGTGGCGCACTCATGAATTAATGGCTCTGCTGCGCGGAAACGATTGATGATATTGGTGGACACCAATGTCCTGGTGGATGTCCTGGAAGACGACCCGGACTGGGCCGATTGGTCCATCCGGCAGCTCGGGGCCCAGGCGCAGGTGCATGATCTCCTCATCAATCCGGTGATCTATGCCGAGCTGTCCCTGACGTTCGAATCCGCCGAGGACCTGGACAAGACTCTGGACAGCATGGCGCTGCAGGTCGAGAACATCCCGCGCCCCGCGTTATTCTTGGCCGGCAAAGCCTTCATAAAATTCCGGAGCGGCGGTGGCAGCAAAAACAACGTGCTGGCGGATTTCTTCATCGGCGCGCACGCGGCGGTGCTGAGCTGCCCGATCCTAACCCGTGATGCTACGCGCTACCGTAACTATTTCCCGACCGTGATGCTACTCACACCCTAAGCACACTCCATTGTCCTGTCCGCGTGTCCTCGTGCTGCGAACGCATCCGCGTAGTACAAGAACGTGCGGACAGAACAATGAAAAATGATGACACATGGTGGAACGAGTTCATACCGGGATGATTCTACTAACTGATTGAAAACATGTGAAAAATGACACAGAATGACGCGCGCTGACACGTCCTGACGAAACGGAGAGGTACCGAAGCGGTCACAACGGCACCGACTCGAAATCGGTTGGGGGCTAAACGCCCCACGTGGGTTCGAATCCCACCCTCTCCGCCATTGTTTGCACTACACTGGTTACTGCCCAACGACCTGGAATTGAAACATGGCCACCCGGCATATCTATAAGGTGATTTTCATGAATCAGGGCAAGATCTATGAGGTCTATGCCCGCAAGGTGACTCAGGAGGGTTTCTGGGGCTTCATCGAGATCGAGCAACTGGTGTTCGGCGAGCGCTCCAGCGTGGTCTTGGATCCCAGCGAAGAGAAACTCAAGGATGAATTTTCCGGTGTGAAGCGCACTTATATCCCCATGCATGCGATCGTGCGCATCGATGAGGTGGCCCACGAAGGTGCGGCCAAGATCATCGCCGTGGAGGGCGCCTCCAACGTGACACCCTTCCCGATGCCCATGTATACCCCCGGCAGTACCCACAAAAAATGATATTTTCAGCCGTTCGATCAGGGTTCGTAATTCCTTGAGCATGCGCTTTGCCCTGCTCGGCAGCGGCAGCCGCGGCAATGCCACGTTGATCCAATCCGGTCGCACCTGCGTGATGGTGGATTGCGGTTTTTCCGCGACAGAAACCACAGCGCGGCTTGCACGTCTCAAGATCGCTCCCGAAGACATTTCCGCCATCCTCATCACCCATGAGCACTCTGATCATGTGAACGGCGTCGCCCGATTCGCCAGTCGCTACGACATTCCGATTCGGTGTACCTCCGGTACGCTGGCGGGTTGCGCGAAATACGCTTTGGAAGCGGTTGAAACTTTCGATCCACAGCTGGAATTCGAGCTGGGTGATCTTGGGGTCAAGCCGCTGACGGTGCCACACGATGCGCGCGAACCGACACAGTTCATATTGACGGATGGCCGTCACCGGTTGGGAATCCTGACCGATACCGGCAGCATCACCGACCATATCCGGCTGTCGCTCTCCGGTTGCGACGCGCTCATCCTCGAATGCAACCACGATGGCGAACTGCTGGAAAACGGCCCGTATCCCGAGCAGCTCAAAGCACGCATCGGCGGTCCCCTGGGGCATCTCAGCAATGCACAAGCCGCGGGATTGTTGGAAGTTCTTGACTGTGGTGGGTTGCAGCACCTGGTGGCGGCGCATTTGAGTGAAAAGAACAATTCACCGCAATTGGCCTGCGAGGCGCTCGCTCAAGCCTTGCACTGCGAGCTTGACTGGATCGAACATGCCACGCAGGAGACTGGCCTGGGCTGGCGCGACATTCTGACAGGCGGTTGAAGCCAGCCGGCACCCAGGTGTCAGGAACATCGCATGTTTTCTCAAGCCAGTGTGTGGAGGGCAGGGCGGCCTTCCGGTAAAATATCCCTCTGACCACGCCCCAAGGACCGATCATGCTGCAGTTCCGTGGTGGCCCAGCGCTCTCTGAGTTCCGCGTCCAGAAACTGCTCGACAATCTGCATATGCTGATCCCGGCAGTGTCCGGTGTGGCTGCCGAATTCCGCTATTTCGTTGATTTGAGCGGTGGCCTGAGCGCGGGCGATGAGCGCATCCTCAAGGAATTACTGGCCGAAGGCCGTCCCCCATCCAGTCAGGAGCCGGGCGGTGTGTTGCTCTTGTGCGTGCCGCGTTTTGGCACGGTTTCGCCCTGGGCGAGCAAGGCCAGCGACATCGCCCACAACTGTGGGCTGGCCAAAATTCACCGCATCGAACGCGGCATCGCATTTCATTTAATGCATGCAGGCGCGCCCCCGCGACGCGAGGCGTTGATGCGCGCCGCACCCGTATTGCATGATCGCATGACCCAGGCACTGCTCCTGGATACGGCACTTGCGGTCAGACTGTTCGAGCACGCCGCGCCCGCAGCGCTTCATACAATCGATATCCTCAAGGGTGGGCGTAAGTCTCTGGTAAAAGCCAACCTGGACCATGGTTTTGCGCTTTCCGACGATGAGATCGATTACCTGGTCGAAAATTTCAAAAAGCTCAAGCGCAACCCTACGGATGCTGAACTCATGATGTTTGCCCAGGCAAATTCCGAACACTGCCGCCACAAGATATTCCGCGGAGACTGGATCATCGATGGGGAGCCACAGCCCATCTCACTGTTTGACCTGATCCGCCGCACCCACGAACACAATCCCCAGGGGGTGCTGTCCGCTTACCGGGACAATGCCTCCGTCATCGAGGGCTACAAGGGTGCGCGTTTCTTCCCGCGACCGCTGGACAAGCTGTATGCACACCAGGAAGAGCCAATCCATATCCTCATGAAGGTCGAGACCCACAATCATCCGACCGCGATCTCGCCGTTCCCGGGTGCCGGCACCGGTTCCGGCGGCGAGATACGCGATGAAGCAGCAACGGGTCGCGGTGCTAAGCCGAAAGCCGGGCTCACCGGGTTTTCCGTCTCCAACTTGCGCATTCCCGGATTTGAACAACCCTGGGAGCAGGAACATGGCAAACCCGCACGCATCGCTTCCGCCCTGGACATCATGCTCGAAGCACCCATCGGTGCGGCGACCTTCAACAATGAATTCGGCCGGCCTGCCATTAACGGCTATTTCCGCACTTACGAGATGCCGGTGAATGGGATCGTGCGCGGCTATCACAAGCCCATCATGATCGCCGGCGGTCTCGGCAATATACGCGCGACGCATGTCGAGAAGCAGACACTGCCGGCGGGCGCCAAAGTCGTGGTGCTCGGCGGGTCGGCCATGAAGATTGGCCTGGGCGGCGGGGCCGCATCCAGCATGGCCAGTGGCGCCAGTGTCGAAGAGCTGGATTTTGCTTCGGTGCAGCGTGCTAATCCCGAGATCCAGCGGCGTGCCCAGGAAGTAATTGATGCGTGCTGGGCGGCGGGCGAAGCCAACCCGATCCTCTCGCTGCATGATGTGGGTGCCGGCGGGTTGTCGAATGCCGTACCCGAGATTCTGGACGCCAGCCGGCGTGGCGGTCTCATTGAACTCCGGCGCGTGCCCAACGACGAACCGGGGATGTCGCCCATGGAGATCTGGTGCAACGAGGCCCAGGAACGCTTCGTGCTGGCGGTGGCGCCTGCACGCTTGATGGAATTCGAGCGCATCTGCAAACGTGAGCGTTGTCCATTTGCCGTCATCGGTGAGGCCACCGGTGAACGCATGCTGGTAATCACGGATTCCCACTTCAGTAACCAGCCGGTGGCTATGAGCATGGACGTGCTTTTGGGCAAACCGCCCAAGATGCTGCGGGATGTGCGGCGCATCAAAACAGTATCCAAGCCTTTCGATACCCGCAATCTTGATTTGCAGGACGCGGCCATGCGTTTGTTGCGTCTGCCCGCAGTGGCGGACAAGGGATTCCTGATAACGATCGGCGATCGCACTGTCGGTGGCCTGGTTTGCCGTGACCAGATGGTAGGGCCATGGCAGGTCCCGGTGAGTGATCTGGCAGTGACTGCCGCGTGTTATGACGGTTACCGTGGCGAGGCCATGGCCATGGGTGAACGCACATCCCTGGCGGTGATCAATGCGCCTGCCTCAGGCCGCATGGCGGTCGCCGAAGCCCTTACCAATATCGCCGCCGCCGGGATCGGCGAGTTGGCAAAGGTGCGTTTGTCGGCAAACTGGATGGCGGCCTGTGGGCATGCCGGTGAGGATGCCGCGCTTTACGATACGGTAAAAGCCGTGAGCGAACTGTGCGTGGCGTTGAATATCGCCATCCCGGTGGGCAAGGATTCCCTGTCGATGAAAACTGTGTGGCAGCAGAATGGCGCGACCCACACGATGGTGGCGCCGCTGTCGCTCATCGTATCCGCCTTCGCGCCGGTCGAGGATGTGCGGCGTACGCTTACGCCACAGTTGCAGCTGGATCGGGGCAATACCGCACTGCTACTGGTCGATCTGGGCAGCGGCCGCAACCGCCTTGGAGGCTCCTGCGTGGCGCAGGTGTTTGGCGGGATTGGGGAAAGCCCTCCAGATATCGATAGCGCTGCGGAACTGGCCGGTTTCTTCGCGGCCATCCAGGAGCTGAATTCCGCCGAAAGACTGCTTGCTTACCATGACCGCTCGGATGGCGGCCTGTTCGTGAGCCTGTGTGAGATGGCGTTTGCATCTCATTGCGGCATTGATGCACGGCTTGACGACGTGGATGACGACACATTCGCAGCCCTGTTTGCCGAGGAAGCCGGCGCGGTCATCCAGGTACTCGAAGAAGATGTGCCCTTGGTGCAGCGTGTCTTCGCAAGCCACGGATTATTGAATGTACCGGTGCTGGGAACGCCGCGCGATGATGACCGCATACAGTTCAGCAACGGTGGTCAGGCAGTGCTTGAGAATAACCGCACAGAATTTCAACGCATCTGGAGCGAGACCAGCTTGCATATGCAGCGCCTGCGGGATAATCCGGAATGCGCGCAGCAGGAGTTCGAAACAAAATTGGATGCGGGCGATCCTGGCCTGCACGTGAAGCTAAACTTCGATTTGGATGAGAATGTAGCCACGCCATTCATCGCCACAGGGCTGCGCCCGCGCGTCGCAGTATTGCGCGAACAGGGTGTAAACGGGCAATCGGAGATGGCGGCTGCTTTTGACCGCGCCGGCTTTGCTGCCGTGGATGTGCATATGACCGACATTGTTGAAGGGCGAGTAAGCTTGGCCGATTACGCCGGCATCGTTGCCTGCGGGGGTTTTTCCTATGGCGATGTCCTGGGCGCGGGGCAGGGCTGGGCCAAGTCGATTCTCTTCAATTCGCGCGCACGCGATGAGTTCGGGCGTTTTTTCGATCGCAGTAACAGCTTCGGTCTGGGAGTCTGTAACGGGTGCCAGATGATGGCGGCATTGGGCGATCTGATCCCTGGCACCGTGGGCTGGCCGCGTTTTGTGCGCAACGCTTCGGAACAATTCGAGGGCCGGTTGAGCCTGGTGGAGATCCAGCCATCCACATCCGTGTTTTTCACCGGCATGGAAGGTACGGTTTTGCCCATAGCGGTGGCGCATGGGGAAGGGCGTGCGGAATTCAGCCGCGTCGATGGCGCCCAACAATTGCTGGCAAGCGGCCGGGTACCGCTGCGTTTCGTGGATAATCACGAGCGCCCCACGGAACGCTATCCCGCCAATCCCAATGGCTCGCTGCTTGGCATTGCCGGCATCAGCAACACTGATGGCCGTTTTACCCTGCTGATGCCACATCCGGAGCGGGTATTCCGCAGTGTGCAAATGTCCTGGCATCCGCGGGGGTGGGATGAAGATTCACCCTGGTTGCGCCTGTTTTGCAACGCGCGGGCGTGGGTAGGCTAAAAATTTGACCATATTCCAGAAACTTCTATTTTGATATACGGACGCAAATCCTGGGTGTTGATCCCAGAAACCTTTCCAAGGATTTTAATAAAATGATTGGGCAGACTGCTTAATCCTGGGGTGCACGTATGCCTACTTTGATGCTAGTTAGGGTAAGATAATGCCTTTCCACCCGAAGGAAGCCACATTCATGAGTAAGTGGATATTGTTCATCGCCGCTTTTGTGCTGATCACGGCCTGCGCGACGACCAAACCGCCGGCATCCACAGCGGCACAGGGAACGCAACAACAGATGGTGGTTTCGAGGAGCACACGACCCGAGGGTCAGAAACTCATCTGCACAGAAAGCTATCCCATGGGCTCGCATATCCCACAGCGCATATGCGTGACCCAGGCAGAGGCTGCTGCGCGTAAAAAAGCAGACCAGCAAGCTATGCAAAATCTCCAGATGCAGGGCGCCCAGTCACAAGGAACCGGCAATAATCCTCCCTGAAATGTTTGTTTCCATACATTGACATCACTCGAGATAGTCGGGAGTTATAAGGATGGCCGGTTACAATACCGGCCATCTTTATTTTGAGAGTACGGCCATGCCCACACGATTCCGTGATATCGAACTGCATGCCCCCACTGGCCTGAAGCTATCGTGCAAAGGCTGGCAGCAGGAAGCCGCGCTCAGGATGCTGCACAACAACCTGGACCCGGCTGTGGGTGAGAATCCCAAGGAACTGGTGGTGTACGGCGGCATCGGGCGTGCGGCGCGCAACTGGGAATGTTTCGACAAGATCGTAGAGACTCTCAAGCGGCTCGAGGATGACGAAACACTTCTGATCCAGTCCGGCAAGCCAGTAGGCGTGTTCAAGACCCACGCAGCCGCGCCGCGGGTACTCATCGCAAATTCAAACCTGGTTGGCAAGTGGGCCAATTGGGAACATTTCTACGAACTGGATAAGAAGGGTCTGATGATGTTTGGCCAAATGACGGCCGGCTCCTGGATTTATATCGGTTCCCAGGGAATCGTGCAGGGGACTTACGAGACGTTTGTCGAAGCAGTACGCCAGCACCATCAAGGCAATCCACATGGAAAATGGTTACTCACGGGTGGGTTGGGCGGCATGGGCGGCGCCCAGCCGCTCGCGGCCGTGTTCGCCGGCCTGAGTTGTGTGGCGGTGGAAGTCGATGAGCGGCGTATCGATAAACGACTGGAAACGGGTTACCTGGATCACAAGGCCAAATCCCTTGAGGAAGCGTTCACCATCCTGCGTGAAGCCTTGGTCAAAGGGGAAGCCGTGTCTGTAGGCTTGCTCGGTAATGCAGCAGAATTATTCGAGGAAATCCTGAAAGGTGATTTTCACCCCCATCTGGTCACCGACCAGACCTCAGCCCATGATCCTCTGAACGGCTATATCCCGGTTGGGTACTCGCTTACAAAAGCCGCCGAGCTGCGCAAACGCGATCCGAAGAAATATGTGGCACTGGCAAAGCAGTCGATGGCGCAACAGGTGCGCGCGATGCTGGGGTTCCATGCAAAGGGTGTTCCCACATTTGATTACGGCAATAACATTCGCGCCATGGCTCAGGACGCGGGTGTTACCAATGCATTTGATTTCAAGGGATTCGTGCCGCTCTATATCCGGCCACTGTTTTGCGAGGGCATGGGACCGTTTCGTTGGGTGGCGTTATCCGGGGATCCGGAAGACATCTACACGACCGATGCCAAAGCCAAAGAACTTTTTCCCGATAAGGCACATCTGCATCGCTGGCTGGATATGGCCCGGCAGCGCATCCAATTCCAGGGCCTGCCGGCGCGCATCTGCTGGCTAGGCTACAAGGAGCGCCATACGCTCGGTCTGGCCTTCAACCGCATGGTCCGGGACGGCGAACTCAAAGCGCCTATCGTCATTGGTCGTGACCATCTGGACGCGGGTTCTGTGGCTTCGCCCAATCGCGAGACCGAGGCTATGCGTGATGGTTCCGACGCCGTGGCCGATTGGCCGATCCTGAATGCCTTATTGAACACTGCCAGTGGCGCCTCGTGGGTGAGTTTCCATCACGGCGGCGGCGTGGGCATGGGATATGCACTGCATGCGGGGTTGGTGATCGTCGCCGATGGCAGCGAACGCGCTGAACGGGCGCTGGAACGGGTGCTCATCAATGATCCCGGCACCGGGGTGATGCGGCATGCGGATGCCGGCTACCAGAAAGCCATTCAGGTGGCGAAAGAACGTGGCCTGGACCTGCCTATGTCTGGGGTAGGCTGAATAATCATCAGCCGTATAACAACATGATACGCATGGATCTGAACGCAGACGTAGGTGAGGGTTGCGGTGATGATGCGGCGCTCATGACGCTCATCACCAGCGCCAGTATTGCCTGTGGTGCGCATGCAGGGGATGCTGCCAGTATGCGGGATACGGTGGGAGCCGCTGTGAGCAGGGGCGTCAGAATCGGTGCGCATGTTTCCTATCCAGACCGGGAGGGATTCGGCCGGCGTGATTTATCGCTACCGCTAGCTAACATCACTGCAGACGTGCTTGGCCAATTGCGGGTACTGGATACTGTTGCCCACGCGGCACACACACGGATTCATTATCTTAAAGCCCATGGCGCGCTGTATAACCGCATGGCCGACGATGCCGACGCCGCTGATGCGGTGATCGCGGCGATAAAGTCATTTGACGACTCGTTACCACTACTGACACTGCCCGGTAGTATCGCCATGGAGCGTGCACGGTTCCACGGGTTGAAGGTCTTTGGTGAAGCCTTTGCCGACCGCGCTTATACATCAGCGGCCAGATTGGTACTGCGCTCCAGGACGGATGCAGTAATCACGGATTCCGCAGCGGCGGCTCGACAGGCCGTTGCACTGGCTATCACTGGAAATATCAAGAGTGTGAATGGCGTGGATATTTCCATCCATGCACGCTCACTGTGCGTGCATGGTGACACGCCCGGCGCCGTTACTCTGGCAACAGCTGTGCGCGCAGCGCTTGAAGAAGCAGGCGTGAAAGTCTGTGCATTCACATGAATACCCGTTTCGTAGGTGACAGCGCCCTGTTGATGGACACACAAGATGCCTGGGCCGCCCAACAGCTCTGCCTGGCGATACATAAGCAATCCCTGAGAGGCGTACGCGAGTTGGTGCCGGCCTATAATTCGCTATTGTTGGAGTTTGACCCGCTTGATTTTGATGTGACGAACTTCTTTCGTCTGCTGCCGAAGTTCATGCAGGCAAAAAAGACCCCTGTAACGGCGCGTGAATATGACATTGCTGTGACTTACGATGGTGAGGATCTTAGAGAGGTCGCAAGGATCACCGGTCTGGATATCGACGAAGTGATCCACCGCCATGAATCGGCGATCTATACAGTAGCCTTTTTGGGATTCGCGCCTGGATTTCCGTATCTGACCGGGCTCGATCCAAAATTGCAGGTGCCGCGCATGAAATCACCGCGTACTAAAGTACCTGCTGGTGCCGTGGCAATTGCTGACGAATTCAGCGGCATATATCCGCAGGCCACCCCCGGAGGCTGGCGCATCTTAGGGCATACCGACACTGTATTGTTCGATCCGGCACGCGCGTCACCGGCACTGCTCGCACCGGGCGACAACGTGCATTTCCGGCCGGTAGCATGATCACTGTCGTCGAGCCTGGGCAATTAACAAGTTATCAGGACGCGGGCCGTAGCGGGTATGCCCATCTGGGTGTGCCGCATGCAGGTGCGGCTGACAGGCTGAGCCTGTGGCATGCGAACCTGCTGGTTGGAAATGATGCAACTTCCCCTGCACTGGAATTGACTCTGAGGGGACCGACGCTGCATTTTGAAACGAATGCAGTGGTAGCCTTCGCTGGCGGACGAGTGGAGCCAACTCTGGATGACATGCCGTTGCCCATGTATCAGAGCGTCGCGATACACGCCGGGCAAACACTTGCCTGCGGTACCTTACTGACAGGCACGCGTTGCTATCTTGCGATTGCTGGCGGCTTTAGTCCGCCGGCTACACTTGCCAGCTCCTCAAGTGACACCTTTTCGGGTCTGGGGCCGCCTATTTTGCGTGCGGGTGATCGTATTGACTGTGAAACCCGTGAGTTATATCAGGGATGGTATCTGCGCTTCCCTCCTGAATTCACACATGAAACCACACTTCGGGTCATCCCGGGGCCGCATGAGGACTGGTTCACACCAGCCGCGGTTGCTGCATTTTTTGGCGGAACTTTCAAAGTGCACGCCGACAGTGACCGCACCGGACTGCGTTTAAGCGGTGAGCGAATCCTGCGCAAGTACCAAGACGAGCTGTCATCCCAGGGCATGGTGACCGGCGCGGTTCAAATACCCGGCGACGGTCATCCAATTGCATTGTTGAGCAACCACGGCACCATCGGGGGCTATCCAGTGATCGCGGTAGTGATTCAAGCGGATCTACCACGCATGGGACAGCTGCGATCCGGTGACAAGCTTCGGTTCCAGGCGGTCAGCCGTGATCAGGCACTGGAGGTACTGCGAACCATGGATGCAACATTGCACGCCGCGGTCGTGTCCGCCGATCCGGGATTATTGACGGCCCGCAGTCTATTGGTATTGGCCAAGGCACATCCAGGCTTGCGTCAAGCACGCCTGCGACTGGGGCGATGGCGTGTGCATGTGCGTCGTTAGCGCTTGATCTTCGATGGTTATGGGTTTCATATACAGCATGCGTGTATTTGTAACCACCCTGATTTCAATTGCCTGTGTGTGCGCCGTTCTCGAGGCCTGCGCACCTTGGCCGGTACGACCACAGCCATATGCAAATAATCCGGTTGAGTCAAAACGCGCAGCAGATATCGTCAGGCTGGCGACAGCAGAACTGGGTACGCCGTATGTTTATGGAGGAGACACACCGCGTGGTTTTGATTGCAGTGGCCTGGTGTATTACGTATATCGGCATGCAGGCGTGGCGGTCCCGCGTAGCGCCAATCAGCAGTTATATGCCTCACATCCCATAAATTATCGGGAAATGCAGCCCGGGGACTTGGTGTTTTTTGAGATCGCCGGCGATGCGCAGATGCACGTGGGCATCTATGCCGGCAAAGGTGAATTCATCCATGCGCCTGAAACCGGCCAGCCAGTGTCCTACGCGCGCCTCGACAATCCCTATTGGAAATCCCGCTTCGTGGGTGCTGGGCGATTCTGAACAGGTTGCTATTCAATTATTTGAATAATTCAGCATAAGGCATATTTCAGATTATCCATGCCGATTTTCCGGATGGTGTCAGAAACGTTATTCATTCAATTTATATTGACGAATGTGGTCTGCCCAGCGTTAACAGTGGTGGTGATGACAGGCGTAAACAGGATATTGTTCGCTGTAGTCGGATTATCCTGTCCCGCTTCACAAGTGAAGGCCAGGGTATAGGTACCGGCCGGTAGCCAGCTGACGGTGAAATTATATAACGCCGTAGTGAGGTTGGCGCCCACCAGAGCGCTGCTGATGGGTTGCACGCTACCAACGGGAGCATTGATGTTCACATCCGTGGGCGTCACGTTACCAGTGTAGACATAGATAGCCGGTAAGCAGCCAGAGGTCACCAATGAATTGGCAACGGTGCCCGTGATGCTGCCAGAGTCAGCATTGGCTATAACACGCAGTGATGGTTGCAGGATGTATTGATTGGGATTACTGGGATCCAGGAACACCGAACTTCTCAAATTCAGGTCAATCGTATAATTGGCGCTTATGTTATTGAAGATGATGAAATTCACTGGCAATGTGAATTTGGTTGGGGCGCCGGCCGGTATGACCAGAGGGTAAAGATTACCGTTGCCAATCAGTGAAATATTCGAATCAAACGTACCTGGGTCCGCTTGAAAGTACAAAGTGATGGAGGTGTAATGACCTGTTGGCAGGGGTTGACTGGTCAGGAACGCCGACAGCCCTCCCTGTAGGCTATAAAAATTGAAACTAATTGGACCCGGAAATGGAAAATAATAGGTGCCGGAGTCACCGGTAACATCCAATTCCGTTAAAGTGATGTTGATGCTGCTTGCCTGGTCGATGGGCGCATCTGCGATATAAATGTTCAGGTTGGACGAGTTACTGTTGCTGCCACAGCTTGTGAGCCACAGCAACATACACAGCACGGCAACGGACCGGAAAATCAGTCTGAGCATGGGGGCTCCAGATCGGAATGGATGATATAGCCGGGAGACTGGCTCTGTTTGATACAGTGACAAGTTTACCGTGTACCGCTGCCCACTCCTAGAGGAACGACGTAATTTAACGCGATACAAGCTATATAAAAAAAGAGGGGCCTCTCGTCAAAGGGGGAAAACAAGAGGCCCCGGACTTCCCCATATTGCATGGGGTCGTCATAAACATGTTTACAGCACCATGGTAGCCTCGTAACCGTACTGAAATCTATTTCTGACACAGTTGATTATAGCCAAAAAGCGTATATATGTCGCTTGCATGACATATTATGGGAGACTCGCTATCCCCCGGCAATTCCCGCTAAATCATGTGTATTGCGTGCAGATGCTCAGCTCAATAAAGAGCTGACAGCATCACCTACCAGGCATTGTGTCAGCAAGCCGTTATCGAGTTGCCCGGCGAGATTGCGGATATCACCATCCAACCGCCGATCGCCAGCATGGCTTGCTGCATGCTGGCGCAGCAGTGCATGGACTGATTCCAGTTGAGCTGTGGTTTTCAGCGGCCGCTGGACGTCGATGGCGGCTGCCGCTGCCAGTGCTTCGATCGCAAGTATGTAGCGCACATTTTCCAGGATCTGCAGCAGCTTCAAGCCTGCCCAAGGCGCCATGCTCACATGGTCCTCCTGGCCAGCGGAGGTCGGAATGTTGTCCGCGGAAGCCGGGTGGGCCAGGGTCTTGTTTTCCGAGGCCAGGGCCGCAGCCGCCACATGCGCGATCATGAAGCCGGATTCCACACCCGGTTCCCGGGCCAGGAACATTTCCAGGCGTGGATTGATTTTCTTCAGCAAAAGATCCGTACGCCGTTCGGAGATATTGCCCAGTTCGGTGGCAGCGATGGCCATGAAATCCGCCACGAACGCCAGGGATTCCGCATGGAAGTTGCCGCCTGAGAGTATTTCATCCCCGAAAATAAGCGGATTGTCTGAGACGCTGTTGCACTCTTTCCCCAGCGTCAGTACCGCATGTTGCAGTGTATCCCAGACGGCGCCATACACCTGTGGCATGCATCTCAAGGCGTAGGGATCCTGTACACGGTCGCAACCCTGGTGGGATCGCCAGATTTCGCTGCCGGTCAGCAGGCTGCGGAACAATTGCGCAACCTGAATTTGTCCCGGCAGATTGCGTACCGCATGGATACGCGCATCGAAGGGACTATAACTGCCTGCCAGGGCTTCTACCGTGAGCGCGCCAACTACGATGGACGACAGCAGGGCATTCCGCGCCTGGAACAGTCCTTCCATCGCGAGTGCCGCACTCACCTGGGTTCCATTGAGCAGGGCCAACCCCTCCTTGGCTTCAAGTTGCACCGGTTTGGTATTCGCTGCAGCGAGCAGTGCTGCACCACGCAATAATTTTCCCTTGTGCAGAGCTTCACCTTCACCGATGAGTGCCAATGCCATATGCGCGAGTGGCGCCAGATCGCCGGATGCGCCCACGGAACCCTTTGCGGGAATCACCGGCAGCACGTCGTGATTGAGCAATGCCAACAGTGAGTCAACCACGTTTGGTCGAATCCCGGAGTTGCCGATAGCCAGACTGTTGGCTTTCAGCAGCAGGATGCGGCGGGTGATGGTGGATGACAGCGGCTCACCCAGGCCACAGGCATGGCTGCGCACCAGGTTATACTGCAACTTGATGAGCTGGTCGCGGGATATATGCTCCCGGGCCAGTGCCCCGAAGCCGGTGTTGATGCCATAGCACACCTGGCCTGTCTCGACCACATGCTGCACCGTATCAACACTTTTTTGCATTTGCCTGCGGGCACTGTCGGCGAGCACTGTCTGCGGATGCGCCTCATCAAATTCAGTCAGGGTCTTGAGCGTGAGATCAGCGCCCGTGAGTGTCAATTTCTTCATATTTTATTTCCCTTGAAAAATACCGCGTCCGGCTTCAGTCCGCCCAACTGATACACCAGGAATTCCGGCGACGCCAGATCCCAGACGCTGAAATCCGCATGCCGGCCAGGTGCGAGGCTGCCGATCTTATCCGACCGGCCTAACGCCTGGGCGGCATTGCGGGTTACGCCTAACAGGATTTCCGATGGCGTGAGTCCAAAGGTGATGGCGCTCATGTGCATCACAGCGAGCAGACTGACGATGGGCGAGGAGCCGGGATTCAGGTCCGTGGCTACAGCCATGGGTACCTGATGGCGGCGGAAAAGTTCAATCGGCGGTTTGCGGCTTTCACGCAGGAAATAGAACGCTCCGGGTAACAGTACCGCGACACTCCCGGCACGATGCATGGCCAGGACATCGTCTTGCATCGCGTATTCCAGGTGATCACAGGATAAAGCACCATGGGCTGCGGCCGTGGCCGTGGCGCCGATGTTGGAAAGCTGATCCGTATGCGCACGGGTTTTCAACCCGGCCTTGGTGGCCTGCATGAAAAGCTGGCGCAAGTCCTCTACGGTGAAGGCCATGGTCTCGGCGAAGATATCCACGCTCTCCGCCAAGCGCTCTCGCACCACAGCCGGCAGGATATTGTTGATCACATCGGACATATAGGCTTCGCGCGTATGTCCGTTTGGCACCGCGTGTGCGCCCAGGAATGTCGGTACGATATCCATGTCCAGTTGCAGGCGCAGCAGGCGGATGGCGCGCAGCATCTTGAGTTCATTCTCCAGATCCAGACCATAGCCGCTTTTGATTTCAATGGTGGTAACACCCTCGGCCCGCAATGCCTTGAGGCGCGGCAGGGTTTCAATCACCAGCTGCTGTTCGCTGGCGGCGCGCACGGCTGTTACAGTGGCCTGGATGCCACCGCCGGCGCGGGCTAGCTCCTCATAGGTCGCACCCTGGAGCTTGAGCGCGTGGTCTGCCATGCGATTGCCTGCATACAGCGCGTGGGTATGGCAGTCCACAAACCCCGGCATTATCACGCGATTATCCGCATCAAACACAGCCTTGGCGGGTGCATCCGCGGGTTCGCCCAGAGCCGCGATGCGGCCGGAACTTACTGCCAGGGTCCGCGCAGGCACTACGCCGGCATCCACATGCATGGGATAAATTCGGGCGTTCTTGACAAGTAAATCGTACATGCATCGTCCCTAGTCGTTGGCCTGCGAATCTGCGAGCATAAGGGTATGCAGACACGGCTTACTTTCAAATACCTGCTGACGACGGATGGCTTGCTCCGGGATCAGACCCTGGTGATAGGCGATTCCGGTCTGATCGAAGCGCTGCTGCCTGGAACCGGCCACGTGGATGGCTTCTTCGCGATTCCCGGCATGCCCAACGCCCATAGTCACGCGTTCCAGCGTGCGCTTTCCGGCTTTGGGGAGGCGCGTGCAGGCGCGGATTCTTTCTGGAGCTGGCGCGAGGCCATGTACGGCCTTGCCAACCGGGCAACGCCGGAGGATATGTTCGTGATCGCCCGCGAAGCTTTTCTCGACATGCTGCGCGGCGGTTATACCAGTGTGGCTGAATTTCATTATGTGCATCATATGCCGGATGGCCGTCACGGTCCGGAAATGGCCAGGGCGATCGTCACGGCGGCGGCCGCGGCAGGCATCCATCTGCTGTTGTTGCCGGTGTTCTATCAGACCGGTGGTTTCAACAAGCCCGCGACGCAGGCGCAGCGGCGTTTTGTACACGCCAGTATAGAGGACTACAGCCATCTGTTGCAGGAACTGAAAGACGTACGCCTCGGCTTCGCACCCCACTCCCTGCGCGCAGTAGCGCCTGAAACACTGGTTCAGCTTATAGATGCCATGGACAGGCAGTATGGAAGCCAGCGGCCCATCCATATACATGTGAGCGAGCAACAGCGGGAGGTGGAGGAGTGTCGCGCCCTGTACCGCGCCACCCCTATTGATCTGTTGGCGCGCACAGTCTTACTGAGTCGGCGCTGGAATCTGGTGCATGCCACTCACGCTACGGAGACTGAGCGCCGCCTGATTATCAAGCAGGATGCCACAGTCGTACTGTGCCCCGTCACCGAAGCCTACCTGGGCGATGGTTTGTTCGCCGCGGATGAATTTAAAGATGCAGGTGGGCGTATTGCCATCGGCTCCGACAGCAATTGCCGTATTGATGCGATCGAGGAACTACGCTGGCTGGAATATGGCCAGCGGCTACGCACGCAGCAGCGTGCCCGGCTAGCGGACACCGCGGGCCTCGGCGCTAGCCTTTGGCAACGTGCTTGCAACGGTGGCGCGGCAGCGCTGTCGGAACCGGTGGGCGCAATCGCGGTGGGCAAGCGCGCCGACCTGGTGGTCCTGGATGAGCAGGCGGCTCCCTGGCGCGGCCACTCTATAGATACCCTGCTGGATGCACTGATCATTGGCGGCAGCCGCCATGACATATCAGCAGTGTATGTGGGGGGCGAACGCCTCGTGGATCATGGCGTGGCGACGGGCGCGCAAACCAGCGCCCGCGAGTTTGGGCAGGTGGTCGCACGCCTCGTTGAGCAATGAGCACGCAGATCAAGCCCTTTGAAATACGCGAACCGTCGGCACCCGCGATCCCGCTGCTGGTGAGTATTCCGCACACCGGCACCTATGTGCCGGATGTCATTGCCGCGGAATTCGCCTCGGATTACATCCGCAGTTTGCCTATGACCGATTGGCATCTGCATCATCTATATGATTTTCTGCCGGCGCTGGGCGCCACCACCATCTATGCGACCCATGGCCGCTTCGTGGCGGACCTGAACCGTCCGCCGGATGACACACCGTTGTATCCGGGGCGCTTCGAGACTGGGTTCGTGGCACTCAAAACCTTCTGGGGTGAGGAGATCTACCGCGCGCCGCCCTCACAGGAAGAAGTTACCCGGCGTCACGCGATGGTGTACGCACCCTACCATGCCAAACTGCTGGAGCTCATCGAGGCCAAGATCGAGCAGTTTGGCCGGGTAGTGCTGATCGATGCTCATAGCGTTGCATCGCGCGCCAACCTGCTGCACGGTGAGCTCAAAGGCCAGATCTACCTGGGCGATCGTGATAGCCGGTCCTGCGCACCCTGGCTGGTGGATACCGTGGAGCAGAGTTTTCAGAAAGCCAAGTACACCGTGACACGCAACCAGCCCTACAAGGGCGGCTATATCACGGCGCATTACGGCACGCTGCAGCAAGTCGAGGCTTTGCAGATTGAGATGTGCGAGCGTGTGTATATGGATGAAGATGACCCGGCAGGGGCCTTGATACATCCAAACTTCAGCAGCACAAAAGCCCATGTTCGTGCGGTTATTGAAACTGTAGGTGCTGAAATTGTGAGGCAGCAGGCAGGCTGGTAACGCCAGATTGATTTTTTAGAAATCGCCCATACTTCAACCAACTGAGTTATTCATGAGGATCAAAACCATGCCCGGTCAGGCACGTACAGTTGCGAAAGTCATCGAGCCCCAGCAGGTCTCGGATGGCGCGGGGGTCAAGCTCAAACGCAGCATCGCTACCGCCACGCTGGATTACCTGGATCCGTTCCTGCTGTTTGATCATTTCGGTTCCGATAACCCGGACGACTACATCGCAGGTTTTCCCATGCACCCGCACCGTGGCATTGAGACCGTGACCTATATGCATTCCGGCGTGGTGGAGCACAGGGACTCCCTCGGACACGCGGGCAGTATCGCGGCCGGCGATGTGCAGTGGATGACAGCCGGTCATGGCATCCTGCACGAGGAGATGCCGCAGCTGCGCGGCGGACACTTGTCCGGTTTCCAGCTGTGGGTCAATCTGCCGGCGAAGCTTAAATTGACTAAACCCCGATACCAGGAAGTCGTCGCCAAACACATTCCAGAAATCAAACACGATAGCGGTGTGCGCATCCGTGTCATCGCCGGCAGTGTAGACGGCGTACAGGGTGCGGTGAAGGAAATCGCCGCGAATCCGACTTATCTGGATGTGTCTGTACCGGAAGACACGGCTTTTGCTCAAGCGATCCCGCGCGGCCATACAGCCTTCGCCTATGTCTATGACGGCGAAGGACGATTCGGCGTGATCGCCGAAGCCGCCGGCACCGACGTCCGCGGCCAGAAACTCGTGGTGTTTTCCGATGGCGATACGCTCGAGATCAGGGCTAAACAAACAGGAGTCAGGTTCCTGCTGATATCCGGTATGCCGCTGAACGAACCGGTAGCCCGTTACGGACCTTTCGTTATGAATACCCCTGAGGAAATTCAGCAGGCACTGATCGACTTGCGCAATGGGACCTTCGTATAACTATCAACAGTGGCGTATATGAAACGGGCGGCATGTGTTGCACATGCCGCCCGTTATGCCTAAGAACGCCTGTTTTCAGGGCTTCACAAATTTGAGTGTCATGCGGTCGGATTCACCGATCGCCCGCATCCTTGCGTGTTCGCTGTCTGGGCCCACCAAGTCCGGTGGCAAGCGATGCACGTTGATGTCTTCCGGATCTTTGGGGTTGGCATTTATTTCAGAGACGTCGGCCAGCCTGAAACCGGTCGTGAGCCCCAGTTCGATCACATAATCTTCCGGCAGCCGGTGCAGCGCCATGGAACTCTCGGCAGCATCAGCGAACGGTTTGGCGCGGTGTTCGGTGATGCCGAGCACGCCGCCCGGTTTGAGCACCGCGTAGGCCGCCTTGAATACCGCGGCCAAGGTTGCGGGACTGTTGTTCATCCAGTCATGGAGATTGCGGAAGGTCAGCACCATGTCGGCGGAATCGGCCGCGCCCAGGTTGACGTGTTCCGGTGGCGCGAACGGGATTATTTTTTCGATATGCCCATAGACTGCGGGATCGGCCTTCAGTTTCGCATCGAAGGCCGATGCCATGCGGTGCATGAACGTGCTTTTGCTGTCCATCGGTGGGGAAGCTTCGATCAGATGGCCCTGGTCGTAGAGGAAGGGCGCGAGTATTTCCGTGTACCAGCCGCCGCCCGGTTCGAGTTCGATCACCGTCATGTCCGGACGTATGCCGAAGAATTTTAGGGTTTCCACCGGATGGCGGTACTGATCACGGGCTTTGTGGGCGGCTGAACGCCAACTGCCGTTGACGGCCTCCTTGAGCAGGCTGGTGGTGTTACCGGACGCCGCGATCGGTCCCGCGTGCACGCTGCTTGCCAGCAGCAGCGCGCCGGCGGACAAGGCAAGGAAACTGCAAATGCGATGAATCATGGCTCGATCCTCCTGTGAAGACCGTAACTATAACGCCGAAACTCGGATTATGACGCTGGATATGGTAAAAAGTGCGCCTTTGTCGCCGTATAACTTGGCCATATTTTCATTTTCCCCGGTTAACGAACATGAGCCACGATCGATTTATCCTTACCCTGCGCTCGAGCCACATGGCGACACCGCGCGTGCTCCAGCTGAATTTACGGCGCGAGGATGGCGCCCCGTTCAACTATATACCAGGCCAGTTCGTCACTCTGCATATGCCGTTTCAGGACATGGAACTGCGCCGCAGTTACAGCGTGGCCACCATACCCGGCAGCGTGGACGAAGTGCAGATTGCGGTCACCTATGTAGAAGGTGGACGTGCTACAAAACTTCTGTACGACATGACGCCCGGCGCGCGTGTCGCCGCGACCGGCCCCTTTGGACGTTTCGTGTTGCGTGATGATCCACCCGGGCGCTACTTGCTGGTAGCTACCGGCACCGGCATCTCGCCATATCGCGCCATGCTGCCGCAATTGCGCAAGCGGCTCGATGGCAAACAGCATTCAGCCGTGCTGTTGTTGGGCGTTCGCGGCCCGGATGAATTGCTGTTCGGTGAGGACTTTGTCAGCTTCGCGCGCGAGAATCCCGCCTTCGGTTTCATCGCCAGTTACAGCCGCCGTATGCCGGAACCAACAGCGGTGTATGCCCGCAAGGGCTATGTACAAGACCACCTCATGGAACTCAAACCCGATCCGCAGCGCGATATCGTGTATCTTTGCGGCAATCCGGACATGATCGACACCGCGGTCGACCGTCTCAAAGCCATCGGTTTCGACAACCATAACCTGCGTCGCGAAAAATACATTTCCTCCAATTGAGGTTGGCGGCGTCTGCCGCTTTGTCATCCGGTAATTACCGGTCATGTAGGGCCCGATCTGGCTCACCCTAACGCTGCAACTGCTTGTCAGGATTTCAAGCGCCGGTATTTGATGCGGTGCGGCTGGTCGGCATCGGCGCCCAGGCGACGCTTGCGGTCGGCTTCGTAATCCGCGTAGTTGCCCTCGAACCACACCACCTTTGAATCACCTTCGAACGCCAGCATGTGGGTGGCGATGCGATCCAGGAACCAGCGGTCGTGGGAGATGATCACCGCGCACCCGGGAAAGGCCAGCAGTGCTTCTTCCAGCGCGCGCAGGGTTTCAACATCCAGATCATTGGTGGGCTCGTCCAGCAACAGCACATTGCCGCCATTTCTCAGCACCTTGGCAAGATGCACGCGGTTGCGCTCACCACCGGAGAGATCGCCGACGCGCTTCTGCTGGTCAGGTCCTTTGAAGTTGAAGCGTCCCACGTAGGCGCGCGATGGCGTCTGGTAATTGCCGACTGTGAGGATGTCCTGGCCATCAGCGATTTCCTGCCACACGGTTTTGTCAGGACTTAGCGTGTCACGGCTCTGGTCCACATAGGCAAGCTTGACGCTGGGACCGATGCGCAGTTCACCGGCATCGGCTTTCTCCTGGCCGACAATCATGCGGAACAGGGTGGTCTTGCCGGCACCGTTAGGGCCGATGACGCCGACGATGCCACCCGGCGGCAGGTTGAAGGACAGATCGTCATACAGCAAGGTGTCGCCGAAACTCTTGCGCAACCCGTTGGCTTCCACCACCACATCGCCGAGGCGCGGGCCCGGTGGGATGTAAAGCTCCTGGGTCTCGTTGCGTTTCTGGAATTCCGCCGAGGACAATTCCTCGAAGCGCTGCAGGCGCGCTTTGCTCTTGGCGTGCCGGCCCTTGGGATTGGTGCGCACCCACTCCAACTCCTGTTTCATGGCCTTGATGTGGGCAGTTTCCTGTTTTTCCTCAACCTCCAGGCGTTTCTCCTTCTGTTCCAGCCATGAGGAATAATTTCCCTGCCAGGGGATGCCGTGGCCACGATCCAGTTCCAGTATCCAGCCGGCCACGTTGTCGAGGAAATAGCGGTCATGGGTGACCGCCACCACCGTGCCCGGATATTCCTGCAGATAGCGTTCCAGCCAGGCCACCGATTCTGTATCCAGATGGTTGGTGGGTTCATCCAGCAGCAACATGTCGGGTTTCGATAACAACAGCCGGCAGAGCGCCACCCGGCGGCGTTCGCCACCGGAGAGTTTGCTGACATCCGCATCCCAGGGCGGCAGCCGCAGGGCTTCGGCCGCCACTTCCAGCACATGATCCAGGTTGGTGGCGCCGGCAGCCTGCAGGAAATTCTCCAGCCGCGCCTGTTCGGCGGCGAGTTTGTCGAAATCCGCATCCGGTTCTGCGTAGGCGGCATACACGTTATCCAGTAGCTCCTTGGCTTCCTTGATCTCACCCAATCCATCTTCCACGTTGGCGCGCACATTTTTCTTGGCGTCCAACTGCGGCTCTTGCGGCAGGTAGCCGATGCGGATGCCTGCCAATGGCCGTGCTTCACCATGGATGTCGGTATCCACGCCCGCCATGATGCGCAGTAGCGTGGATTTGCCGGAACCGTTCAGACCCAGGACGCCGATCTTGGCGCCCGGGAAAAAGGACAGAGAGATATCACGCAGGATCTCGCGCTTGGGGGGCACGACTTTGCCCACCCGGTTCATAGTGTAGATGTATTGCGCCATTGCAGTCTGCAACCTGAAAGGGAGCAGGATTATCCGTGAAAGTGACGGGCGCTGCCAGTGATGGACTTAACCGGAGCCCTTGGTTTTTGTGTATCCGGTGCGGGCGTGGCGCTCGACGAAAGCGATGATCTCACCGGCGATGTCTTTGCGGGTGGCGGCTTCGATGCCTTCGAGGCCCGGCGAAGAGTTCACTTCCAGCACCAGCGATCCTTTGGCGGAGCGTATCAGGTCCACGCCGGCCACGTTCAGCCCCATGATCTTGGCAGCTTTGATGGCCATTTCGCGTTCCGCTGGCGTGATGCTGACGGCTTCGGCATTGCCGCCGCGGTGCAGGTTGGCGCGGAATTCGCCCTTGCGTGCCTGGCGTTTCATGGACGCGACGACTTTATTGCCGATCACAAAACAACGGATATCGGAGCCGCGTGACTCCTTGATGAATTCCTGCACCAGGAAATGTGCATCCAGGCCGCGGAAGGCGTCGATCACGCTCTCGGCTGCATGCCGGGTTTCTGCCAAGACCACGCCCTGGCCCTGGGAGCCTTCGGTGAGCTTGATGATGAGCGGCACGTCACCGACGATGGCCAGAAGGTCGTCGGTGTCATCCGGTGAATGCGCGAATCCCGTCACCGGCATGTCGATACCCTTGCGTGACAGCAATTGTAGGGAGCGCAGTTTGTCGCGTGCACGACCCACTGCCACCGACTCATTGAGAGAAAATACCCCGATCATTTCGAATTGTCGCAGCACGGCGGTTGCATAGAAGGTCACCGATTGCCCGATGCGGGGTATGACGGCATCGAAATTTTCCAGCCTGCGTCCTTTGTAGTGGATTTCGGGGTTATGTACCGAGATATTCATATAGCAACGTAACGGATCGATGACGTACAGGTCATGACCACGTTTCAGCCCCGCTTCGACCAGACGTTTGGTGGAATACAGACGCGTATTGCGTGATAGCACGGCGATTTTCAGGCGTTTACTTTTCATGGGTCGTTATCGCTTCAGGTTTATTTATTTCTTCAATGATGCCGCCATACGCCGGCTGCCGGTTATATACGAGGCATCCGGGTCCACCAGCAGCCGGTCTCGCATGGCGCTGCGCCCGATCAGCAGCCGGAAGCGCATGGGATCCCGATCCGTGAGTGTGAGTTCGATGGGCCAGGTCATGGTGCCGATGCATACGCGTGTTGTGATAACCAGTCGCCGTTCCCGATGCCCGCCGGAATCCATCACCCAACGTTCATCGACTACTCTCGCAACGCAATAGACTTGCGGCCGCACCCTGCGCTGCAGCGGATGCACGCCAAACCGCACCCTGCGCTGCCCAAGTTCACTGAACGTGTCGAGCGCGAAAGCGTGCAAGGCGGAAGTGCGTGCGCCGGTATCGATCTTGGCTTTTATGCGCACGATATCGAGATCAGGCAAGGCAGCCCATTCGCGCCAGCCCAGCCTGATTTTCATCGTTGACGGCGCCTTTGCCATGCTTATAACCCATGCCGCGGCACGGACTATACTAGCACCTTTATTTTATTTCTCGCGCCGGAGTTCAGGCATGTCGGCATCAACGCTACTGAAAGTTGGCATCTGTAATGATCCATTACAGTCACGCTATGGTTTCGGCGATGGCCATCCTTTTGGTCATGACCGTTTTGATGCGTTCTGGCAGGAAGCCTGCAGCCGTGGTTTCGACAAGCGCACGCTGCCGATCTTTGCGCGCCCCACCTCGCGCGCAGAACTGGTAGCCTTCCACACAAAGACTTATCTTGATTTCATCGTGCAACGCAGCCAGCAGGGCGGCTATCTCGATGACGGCGATACACCGGCGATTCCCGGAATATACGAAGCCGCAAGCCATGTCGTGGGCGCTACCCTGAACGCAGTGACAGGTGTGATGTCGGGCGCTTACCGGCGCGCATTCGTGCCCATCGCCGGACTACATCATGCCGGCCGTGAGCATGCCGCCGGATTCTGTGTGCTCAACGACATCGGCGTGGCTATCGAATATTTGCGTCGCGTGCATGACCTCAAGAACATAGCCTATGTGGACATCGACGCGCATCACGGTGATGGTGTGTTCTACGCATACGAAACTGATCCCGATTTGCTGTTTGCGGATATGCACGAGGATGGGCGCTTTCTATACCCCGGCACCGGTCGTGCCGATGAGACCGGTGGCGGCGCTGCAATCGGCACCAAGCTCAATATCCCGATGCCGCCTGGTGCGGATGATTCGGAGTTCAAATCCGCATGGGAGAGGGTCGAGGGCTATCTCAGGAAACAGCAGCCACAGTTCATGCTGTTTCAATGTGGAGCAGACAGCATCGAGGGTGATCCCATCACGCACCTGCGTTACACACCTGCGGCACATGCTTATGCCGCCGCACGCTTGTGTGCGCTGGCGGATGAATATTGCAATGGTCGCATCGTGGGCCTGGGCGGCGGTGGCTACAACCGCCACAATCTGGCACTGGCCTGGAGTGGTGTGGTCGAGGCGTTTTTGGCGGCCTGACGCAGGTGGATGGTAAGGTACAATGGCCTGCCAGAAATAACTCGCCCCACCTTTGGAGCCGCTGATGTTCAGCCAGGATATGAAGATCGCCGGGTTCGACGATGAACTCTACGCCGCGCTGCATTCGGAGCTGCAGCGACAGGAACAGAATATCGAGCTGATCGCCTCCGAGAACTATGTCAGTCCGCGGGTGCTGGCCGCCCAGGGTTCAGTGCTGACCAATAAATATGCGGAAGGCTATCCCGGCAAGCGCTATTACGGCGGCTGCGAATATGTGGACGTGGCCGAACGGCTGGCCATCGAGCGTGCAAAGAAACTGTTCGGTGCCGCGTACGTGAATGTGCAGCCGCACTCCGGATCCCAGGCCAATGCCGCGGTCTATCTGGCGTTGCTGAAAGCCGGCGATACCATACTCGGCATGAGCCTGGCGCATGGCGGGCATCTCACCCATGGCGCCAGGGTGAATTTTTCCGGCAAGTTCTTCAACGCGGTGCAGTACGGCATCGACACTGCCACCGGCCTGATCGATTACCAGCAGGTGGCGCGGCTCGCCGAACAGCACAAGCCGAAGATGATCGTGGCGGGGTTCTCCGCCTACTCACGCCGCATCGACTGGCAGAAGTTTCGTGATATCGCAGATTCTGTCGGCGCCTATCTGTTCGTGGATATGGCGCATGTGGCCGGGCTGGTGGCGGCCGGGATCTATCCCGATCCGGTGCAGATCGCGGACGTTACCACTACCACTACACACAAGACCCTGCGCGGTCCGCGCGGCGGCCTGATACTGGCGCGGCCCAACGAGGAGATCGAGAAGAAATTGAGTTCCACCGTGTTTCCCGGCACCCAGGGCGGACCGTTGATGCATGTGATCGCCGCCAAGGCGGTGGCGTTCCTGGAAGCCCTGCAACCGGAATTCAAGGTCTACCAGCAGCAGGTGCTCGACAACGCCCGCACCATGGCGGATGCATTGGTGAAGCACGGCTTCAACATCGTATCCGGTGGCACCGACAATCACTTGTTTTTGATGGACTTGATTGGCAAAAACATCACCGGTAAGGACGCGGACGCTGCCTTGCACAAAGCCAATATCACCGTGAACAAGAATGCCGTGCCGAATGACCCGCGTCCACCGATGGTGACCAGCGGACTGCGCATCGGCACACCCGCGGCCACCACCCGCGGCTTCAAGCAGGCCGAGATACGCGAATTGGCCGGCTGGATCGCGGACATCCTCGACGATATGAACGATGAGAAAACCATCGCTGATGTGCGTGAGAAAGTACTGGCCATGTGCAGGAAGTTCCCAGTCTACCCCGCCAACCTGCAATTTTAAGACTGGCTTGCGGTCATGTACTGCCCATTCTGCAATCATGAGGACACCAAGGTGATCGATTCACGTCTGGCCGGCGAGGGTGCGCAGGTGCGCCGCCGCCGCGAGTGCGAAAAGTGCGGCGAACGCTTCACCACATTCGAGACTGCCGAGCTGGTGATGCCGCGCATCGTCAAAGGCAACGGCACCCGCGAGCCCTTCAATGAGCACAAACTTCGTGCCGGCATGATGCGCGCACTGGAGAAGCGTCCGGTGAGTACCGAAGCCATCGAAGCCGCGATCGCGCGCATCACCCATAAATTGCAGGTGACCGGTGAACGCGAGATCCGTTCCCTGCAGGTCGGCGAGCGCGTCATGGATGAGCTCAAGGCGCTTGATGAAGTCGCCTATGTACGTTTTGCCTCCGTCTACCGGAGTTTCCAGGATGTCAACGAATTCCGCGATGAAATCCAGCGTTTGCAGGATGACGCTACGCGTGAAGCCCTGAAACGCGAACAGATGCCGTTGTTGCCGGATGAGGAAAAGAAATAAGTAGTGCTGCGAGTCGGCTTCATGCCGGCAGCCTTGTAGTTCTGCGATTATTCGTTTTCAGGTGCGCGGCACCTCTTGTAAGTATTGGTTTATACAATGTTCTCTGTCACTGATCAAGAATTTATGTCTGAGGCTCTGCGGCTTGCGGAGCAGGGCCTGTACACCACCGACCCGAATCCGCGCGTCGGCTGTGTGTTGGTGAAGGACGGTGTCGTGGTTGGCCGGGGATTCCACCACCACGCTGGGGAAGCGCATGCGGAGATCGTTGCGCTCATGCAGGCAGGCGAGCGGGCGCGCGGCGCCAGCGTGTATGTGACGCTGGAACCCTGCGCCCACTTCGGACGCACCGGGCCCTGCACGGATGCGCTGGTGGATGCTGAAGTCGCACGCGTCATCGCAGCCATGGCCGATCCAAACCCGCAGGCCGGCAAGGGTGTTGAGAAACTGCGTGCCGCCGGCATTGAAACCGCGATGGGCCTGATGCAGGCCGAAGCGCGCGCGCTCAATCCGGGATTTGTCAGTCGCATGACCCGCGGCCGTCCCTGGGTGCGCAGCAAATTGGCAGCAAGTCTCGATGGCCGTACCGCGCTGGCCTCGGGTGCGAGTAAGTGGATCAGCGGCGCGGCGGCGCGCGAAGATGCGCAACGCTGGCGGGCGCGCAGTTCCGCGATCCTCACCGGCATCGGTACGTTGCTGGCAGACGATCCAGCGCTCACGGTGCACCTTCCGGGTGAGTGGCGCCAGCCAAGACGCGTCGTCGTGGATACGCAGTTGCGCACTCCACCGAATGCACGTCTATTGCAGCAGCCAGGAGAGACCCTGCTCGCCACAGCGGTAACCGATACAGGACGCCATGCCCCCTTGATGGCCGCCGGTGCCAGAATCCTGGTATTACCCATGGCTGAGGGGCATATTGATCTTGCTGCCCTGGTGCGATGTCTGGCGGAACTGGAATGCAATGAAGTGCTGGTGGAGGCGGGCGCAGTTTTGAACGGCGCGCTGCTCCAGGCCGGACTGCTGGATGAGCTCATTATCTATATGGCGCCGCAGGTATTGGGTGATACTGCCCGTGGCATGTTCGACCTACCGGAGTTGCACAGCCTCGAAGAGCGTGTCGAATTGCAATACAAGGATGTGCGCATGCTGGGAGCGGATGTGCGCTTTCTGGCGGTGCCGCAAGCGAGGAAAAGTTGATGTTTACCGGGATCGTGCAGATCGTGGGGAAAGTTCAGGCAATCGAGCCACGCAGCGGAGACTTGCGCATGCGTATACGCGCCGTGGGCCTGGATATGAAAGCCATGAAAGTCGGAGACAGCATAGCCGTGAACGGGTGTTGTCTGACTGTCATCGAGACACTGCCTGAGGGTTTCAGCGTGGACGCCTCCCGCGAGACACTGGGACTCACCACTCTGGGTGCATTCCAGGCAGGTACGCCTGTGAATCTGGAAACCGCCATGACGTTATCGACACCGGTGGGTGGGCATATGGTGAGCGGGCATGTGGACGGTGTGGGCATAGTGCAGAGTCGTCGGGAGGATGCCCGCTCGGTGCGTTTCGATATCGAGGCGCCTCTAGGATTAGCGCACTATATCGCCCGCAAGGGCTCTGTCTGTGTGGACGGGGTGAGCCTTACAGTAAATGCCGTGGAGACCCGCACTTTTCAGGTGAACAGTATTCCCCACACCCTGGAACACACCAACATGCGCGACTATCGCACTGGCACGCGGGTGAACCTGGAAGTGGATCTGATCGCGCGCTATCTTGAGCGTCTGTTGTCTACGCACACACCTGCCAAGTGAAGCAGGCCCGATTTATTTGGAGATAGTTTATGCCGAATACCGTCACGCACATGAAATACGCTAACCTGGATTCCATCGAGGCTATCCTCAAGGATATCCAAGCTGGAAAGATGGTCATTCTCATGGATGACGAGGATCGCGAGAACGAAGGCGACCTCATCATGGCGGCGGAGAAAGTGCGCCCAGAGGACATCAACTTCATGGCGCGCTACGGTCGTGGCCTCATCTGCCTAACCTTGACACCCGAGCGTTGTCGTCAGTTGCGCTTGCCGTTGATGGTGAGCGAGACCAATGAAACCCGTACCACCAATTTCACGCTCTCCATCGAAGCCGCGGAAGGCGTGACCACCGGCATATCTGCCTATGACCGTGCACACACGGTGCGCACCGCCGTGCGTCCGGATGCAGTGCCGGAAAATCTCAAGCAGCCGGGCCATGTGTTCCCCATCATGGCGCAGCCCGGTGGCGTGCTGACGCGCGCCGGCCATACAGAAGCCGGCTGTGATCTCACGCGCCTGGCGGGACTCGAACCTGCGGCGGTCATCGTCGAGATCCTCAACGAGGACGGCAGCATGGCGCGTCGCCCGGATCTGGAAAAGTTTGCGAAAGCCCATGGCCTGAAGATCGGCACGATCGCCGATCTCATCAGCTACCGGCTGGCCAAGGAGAAGACCGTCGAACGCATCGCCGAACGCACCGTGCCCACCGAATTCGGCGAATTCCGCATGGCGGTCTATGAAGACCGGGTCAACAAGACGCTACATCTGGCATTGATCAGCGGCGAGTTGAAACCGGAAAATCCGGTACTGGTGCGGGTGCATCTGCAGAACACGCTTAACGATGTGGTCGGTGTGCGCTGGGATGATCTGGGCTGGCCGCTGCGCAACGCGCTGCGGCGTATCGCCAAGGAGGGCGGCGTAGTGGTGATCCTTCGTCAGCCGGAGGAACCGGCTGTGTTGGTGGAACGCCTGCGCGGCCACCTGACCGAAGATGACCAAAACGAGGATGCTGCAACCGATGGCGCAGTGTTGCGCACCTATGGTATCGGTGCCCAGATCCTCCTGGACCTGGGGGTGCGGCGCATGCGTGTCCTGAGTCAGCCGAAGAAGATGCACGGCCTCTCTGGATTTGGCCTGGAGGTGGTCGAATACGTAGCATGCGACTGAGATCTCTGCGACAAGTTGCCAAACGTATAACCGGTCCAGCTCGGTTAGAATAGGCCTGCATTCCAACAAGCTAACCAGCATGAGCACCTATCCCAGAAGTATTGAAGGCGAGACCGCCGCCAGTGGCGCACGCATCGCCATCGTGGCGGCGTGGTTCAATGCCGTGGTGGTGGACAAGCTGGTGAGCGGGGCCTTGGAAACCCTGCATGCCCAGGGTGTGCGGGATGAGAGCCTGACGCTGGTGCGTGTTCCGGGTGCATTCGAAATCCCCTTGGCCGTGAAGAAGCTGGCGGACAGCGGTCAGTACGTTGCGGTCATCGCACTGGGTGCGGTGATCCGCGGCGAGACGCCGCATTTTGATTTTGTAGCGGGCGAGTGCGCCCGCGGCATTTCCCAGGTGGCCTTGGACAGCGGCGTGCCGGTGGCTTTCGGCGTACTCACCTGCGACACGCTGGAACAGGCGCTGGCGCGCGCCGGCGGCAGTGCCGGCAACAAGGGTGCAGATGCGGCCCTGGCGGCGCTGCAGATGGCCAGTGTTTTGCGGAAACTGGGCTAAGCCGTGGCTACTCGAACTAAACATGGCGCACGTGCGCGCGCCCGCGCGCGGCGCCTGGTTTTGCAGGGGCTTTATCAGTGGCAGCTGTCTGCCGCCTTGCCTGACGACATCATCGGTCAATTGCGGCTGAGCCAGAACATCAAGGATACCGATGTCGATTATTTTGAGGAGCTGCTGCGCGGCGTCATCGCGGACAGCGACCAGCTGGCATTGGCTTTCTCGCCCTATCTGGATCGTCCGCTGACGCAACTGGATCCAGTTGAACGCGGCATATTCCTGTTAAGCACCTATGAGCTGAGCGCGCGTCCGGACGTGCCGTATCGCGTAGTACTCAATGAAGCGGTGGAACTGGCCAGGAAATTTGGCGCGGAAGATAGCCATAAGTATATCAACGCCGTTTTAGACCGAGCTGCCATGGTGTTACGCGCCACTGAGCAGGGGATGCGCGGCAGCACTGACTAACCATCACGCATGGACGAATTTGAAATCATCCGCCGCTATTTTTTCGGCCAATCAACGCAAAGGGATGATGTACGCCTTGGGATAGGTGACGATGCCGCCATCCTGCGCGTGCCGCCTGGACAAGAACTGGTGGTCTCGGTGGATTCATTGGTTGCTGGTGTGCATTTCCCGGAAGATCTGCAGGCATCAGCCATTGGCCATCGGGCGCTGGCAGTCAATCTGAGTGATCTTGCCGCCATGGGCGCAACCCCGGCCTGGGCCTTGCTGGCGCTCAGCCTGCCGCGGGTGGATGCAGGATGGATCCAGGAATTCGCTCGGGGGTTCTTCGCACTTGCACAGCGGTATCGAGTCGCGCTGGTGGGCGGAAATCTGGCACGCGGACCACTGAATATCACGGTCACGGTCCACGGGTTAGTGCCTACCGGACAGGCTTTATTGCGTTCAGGCGCGCAGCCGGGTGACCAAGTATGTGTAACCGGCTGTCTCGGCGATGCAGCCGTCGGTCTGCAACGCTTGCAGGCACACGTGGCGATGACCGAAACCGATAGATGTTTGCAGCGCTTCTGTTTCCCTGATCCGCGCATTCAAGCGGGGTTAGCGTTGCGCGGGATCGCCAGCGCGGCCATTGATCTATCCGATGGACTGGCGGCAGATTTGGGTCATCTACTGCGAGCCAGCGGCGTGGGTGCGCAGTTGCAGGTGGAAAAGTTGCCATTGTCGCAGTCGCTGTTGCAACACAAAACGCGGGAGCAGGCGCTGAACATGGCATTGACCGGCGGGGATGACTACGAACTGTGTTTTACCGTCCCTCAGGAACGCTGGCCGCGGCTGGAAGCGAATGCGCGCGAATTCGGCTGTTCTGTGACACGCATAGGTGAAATCACCGATTCGAAAGACCTGTGCTGCCTGCGAGACGACAACACGGACTGGCCGTTATCGGTCGCCGGCTACAAACATTTCTAGATAGGATCAGCCATGGTCAATCGCCTCACCGCCCGCGAAGTCTTCAGCAATCCGATCCACTTGCTGGCCTACGGATTCGGTAGTGGCCTGTCACCCAAAGCCCCCGGCACCGCCGGTACGCTGGTGGGGGTCGTCATGTACTTGCTGTTGTCGCCGTTGCCTCACTGGATTTACTGGATGGTCACAATCGTGCTTTTCGTGGCCGGCATATTCATCTGCGGCTATAGCGCCAAAAAACTCGGCGTTGACGATCCGGGTGCCGTCAACTGGGATGAGGTCGTGGGTTTTCTGTTCACCATGGCGTTCGCGCCGCACGGCTGGCCGTGGCTGATTCTGGGATTTGTGCTGTTCCGTTTCTTCGATATCCTCAAACCCTGGCCGATCCGCTGGTTCGACCGCAACCTCCATGGTGGCTTGGGCATCATGCTGGATGATGTGGTGGCTGCCGTTCCGGCTGCGGTTATCATATATATAGCTGCGCTGTTGCTGAAAAAACCCTGAATCCTGATATATATATGAATACACTGGACATCGCCCAGCTGGGACTGTAAAAAGCCCACATACGTTTTTTGGAGTCAGCATGAACGCCCCTGCCAAGCTCGGCAAGTTCGTGATCACCCGGGAATTGGGGCGTGGCGCTACCGGCACGGTCTATCTCTGCCATGATTCCTTCCTCAGCAAGGATGTGGCCATCAAGCTCTATAACTTTGATGTCGATGCCAGCGACAAGGAAACCCGCACCCGGCGCAAATTGTTCTTCAACGAAGCTTATCTCGTCGGCAAGATGAATCACCCCAACATCCTGCCGATCCTGGATGCCGGCGAGGATGCGGATCATTGCTATGTGGTGATGGAGTATGTGCGAGGCGCGCAACCACTTGCTGTCTTCTGTAAACCCGATAACCTATTGCCAGTACGCAAGGTGGTGGAAGTCATATTCAAGTGCGCCAAGGCTCTGGATTACGCGCATCGCAAGGGCTTGGTGCACCGCGATATAAAGCCAGGCAACATCCTCATGACGGCAGAGGGCGATGTACGCATCGTGGATTTCGGCGTGGCGCACATGGCGGGCAACGAGGAAGGACAACTCAAGGGCCTGGTGGGTTCGCCGAGTTACATGGCGCCCGAACAGATGCGTCAGCAACCTTCGACTGTGCAGACTGATCTGTACTCTCTGGGCATAGTGATGTATGAGCTGCTCACCGGAAAGCGACCCTTCTATGGTGACAACCTTTCACGTCTCGTGCATCAGATCGTGTATGCCACACCAGCGCCAGTCCATCGCCTCAGGCCGGAAGTGCCCGGGATGCTGGAAGACATCGTGTACAAGGCTCTGGAGAAGGATCCGGCGAAGCGTTACCGCAACGGCCTGGAGTTCGCGACCGATCTGACGCGCGCGGTACGCACGCTCGACCAGCTGTCAGAAGAGATGGCTGTCCAGGAACGCTTCAATATCCTGCGGCGCCTGTCTTTCTTCGAGGATTTCAGTTATCCGGAGATTTACGAAGTGCTGAACGTCAGCCGCTGGCAAAATTACGGCCCAGGCGAAGATATCGTGGTGGAAGGTGAACTCGATGATTGTTACATCATCGTGGTACTGGGCGATGCCGAAGTGCGCCGTGGCGACAGCGTCATCGGCGTCTTGGGGGAGGGTGATTGCTTCGGTGAAGCGCCCTATCTGGAGCAGGGACGCAGTATGGCCGGAATAACGGCTCGCACCACCATGAACGTTCTGCGGGTGAATTCAACGCTCATCGATCAGGTCTCGCTGCAGTGCCAGTTGCGTTTTCACAAGATGTTCCTCAAGACACTGGTCGAGCGGCTGACCCGTGGCGAACGCCAATCGGGCGTTGCACAGAAACCTGAGGGCTCTGCTGAAACCTGAGGCACCGATTCACTTAGCAACAGCAGGCACGTTTCTTGGTTCCGTGTCTTTGTCGCGTTCCACCATGGCATAGGCCGAGTGGTTATGTATGGACTCGAAATTCTCTGATTCCACACTATAAGCGCGGATACGCTCATCGGAATTCAGTTTAACCGCGATGTCGCGCACCATGTCCTCAACAAACTTTGGATTGTCGTAGGCACGCTCGGTGACATATTTTTCATCCGGACGCTTTAAAAGGCCGAAGAGTTCAGAAGAGGCTTCCCGTTCCACCACATCGATCAATTCCTCCAGCCAGATGAAGCCCCGGGTTTTACAGTTCACAGTCACGTGGGAGCGTTGGTTGTGGGCGCCGTAATCGGAGATCTCCTTGGAGCAGGGACACAGGCTGGTCACCGGGATCACGATGCGGATGCGCAGGGAGTTCTGGTTATCTTTGCGCTCGCCTATGAAAGTGACGTCGTAATCAAGCAGGCTCTTCACACCGGATACCGGGGCTGTCTTGGAGATGAAATACGGGAAGCGCATCTCGATATGGCCGGAGCGGGCGCCCAGACGCCCGCTCATCTCGGTCAGCATTTCCTTGAATGAATCCACGCCGATCTCACGCTCATACTGATTGAGTATCTCCACGAAGCGCGACATATGCGTGCCCTTGAAATTATGCGGCAGGTCCACGTACATGTTGAAGGTCGCGACCGTGTGCTGTTCACCGCCGGAACGGTCGCGCACTCGAATCGGGTGGCGGATGTCCTTGATACCCACCTTGTTGATGGGGATGCGGCGGACATCTGCGCTCGACTGTACATCAGCGATGGGCAGATTCTCGACCTCGGCCGGATGGCTGGGCGTCATGTTGTGGTCCTCCATCTGGCGTACCTTGCATGGCAGATGCGGTGACCTGCGGATAATGGGGGCGGAACCGGGATTTTCCACTGGTGGCCACAGATCGCGGCTTACAGTCTGTTTATACGTATTGCTAGGCTAGCACACTCAGGGTCGCAGCGGTGGTGAAGCGTTCACCGGTCAGCGGCACGCGGCTGATGGTGCGCAGCCTGCCAGCTGTCCAGCGAGCGGCGCATACCTGCCGCATCCAGACCTGCCAGCTTGAGACATTCTTCCCGTGAACCATGTTCTATAAAGCGATCCGGAAGACCGAGATTGAGGATGGGTATATGCAGGTCGTGGGCGATCAGTAGTTCATTGACAGCACTGCCGGCGCCACCGGCGATAGCATTGTCTTCGATGGTCACCAGGGAGTCATGCGATGCCGCCATCTCCAGGATCAGTGTCTCATCCAGCGGTTTGACAAAACGCATGTTGACCAGCGTCAAATTCAATGCATCCGCGCTGGCATGTGCCACCTCTACCATGACGCCGAATGCCAGCAACGCGATATTTTTGCCACGACGCCGGATCTCTGCCTTGCCGATGGGCAGTGCGCGCATCTGTTTTTTGATTTGTACTCCAGGCCCACGTCCGCGTGGATAACGCACCGCCGCGGGTTGATCGAGCAGCATGCCTGTGTATAGCATCTGCCGGCATTCGTTCTCGTCAGCCGGTGCCATCAAAACCAGGTTCGGGAGACAGCGCATGTAGGTGAAGTCGAAGCTGCCCGCATGTGTAGGTCCATCGGGGCCAACCAGGCCGGCACGGTCGATGGCGAACAATACTGGCAGGTTCTGCAGGGCCACGTCATGCACCAATTGATCATAGGCGCGCTGCAGGAATGTGGAATAGATGGCCACCACCGGTTTCAGGCCGGCGCAGGCGAGTCCAGCTGCCAGAGTTACCGCGTGCTGCTCGGCGATGCCCACGTCGAAATAACGTTCCGGAAAACGTTGTGCGAATTCAACCAGACCGGAGCCTTCGCGCATGGCGGGGGTGATGGCCACCAGATGTGGTTCCTGTTCGGCCATGTCGCATAACCATTGGCCAAATACATCTGAATAATTAGGGCTGGCTGCGGCTTTCTGTGGGATCTCGCCGGTCGCAGCATTGAATGCCGACGGTCCATGCCATTTGATGGGATCCTGCTCTGCCGGCTGGTAACCCTTACCCTTGCGGGTGACCACATGCAGGAACTGCGGCCCCTTGAGGGCGCGCATGTTGCGCAAGGTTGTCACCAGTGTCGCCACGTCATGACCATCCACCGGGCCGATGTAGTTGAATCCCAGTTCCTCGAACAGCGTGCCGGGCGCCACCATGCCTTTCATGAATTCTTCAGAACGCCGCGCCATTTCGCGCACTGGCGGCATGATGGAAAGGGCTTTCTTGCCGCCCTCGCGCAGGTGCGCATACACACGACCGGAAAGCACTTTCGCGAAATAATTCGACAAGGCACCCACGTTCCCGGAGATCGACATGTCATTGTCGTTCAGCACTACCAGCAAATCAGTATCCAGGCTGCCGGCATGATTGAGTGCTTCGAAGGCCATGCCGGCGGTCATGGCGCCGTCACCCACCAGCGCCACCACGTGGCGATCCTCACCTTGGAGATTGGCTGCCAGCGCCATGCCGAGAGCGGCACTGATGCTGGTACTGGAATGGCCGACACCGAAGGTGTCGAATTCGCTCTCGGCGCGGCTCGGAAACGGCGCCAGACCTTTCCATTTGCGGATGGTATCCAGACGATCACGGCGTCCGGTAAGCACCTTGTGCGGGTACGCTTGATGGCCGACGTCCCAAACCAGGCGGTCGTGCGGCGTGTTGAATACGTAATGCAGTGCCACCGTGAGTTCCACCACCCCGAGTCCGGCGGCGAAATGTCCGCCCACATTGCTGACAGTCTCGATCAGGAACGCGCGCAGTTCATCCGCCACTTTTTTAAGGTCTGCTTCCGGGAGCGCGCGCAAGTCTTCGGGCGAATTGATGCGCGCCAACAGGGGAAATGCGGAAAGATCAGTCATGGTGGCCTACAGTATGGATGCGCCATTATCCAAGCTTTATGCCCAGGTCTACAACTTACTGGCTGCGGGTGACGATATAGTCCGACAGCCAGGCCAGCGGTTCAGCCGCATCGCCGAACGGTGCGAGTGCTGCAAGCGCGGCCTGATGCAGAGCGCGTGCGTGGCGGCGGGATTCTTCCAGACCCAGTACGCTCGGATAGGTGGGCTTGTTGAGCGCGACATCGGCGCCGGGATGCTTGCCCAAGGTAGCCGTTTCGCCTTCCACATCCAGGATATCGTCACGGATCTGGAAAGCCAGGCCGGCGCATTTTGCATAATGATCCAGGGCGGTGCGTTTCTCAGTGCTGAGGACAGGCGAATTCTGGGATGCCAGCATCACACTGGCGCGGATCAGGGCGCCGGTCTTGTGGATGTGCATAAGTTCCAGCTGTGCAAGGCTCAAGTTCCGGCCGGTGGCCGCCAGGTCCATGGCCTGTCCACCGGCCATGCCGGCAGAACCGCTGGCCTGCGCCACGTTATGGATCATCTCGACGCGCGTTGCCGGCGATACCGCCATAGCAGGGTCCTCCACCAGGATCTGGAATGCCAGCACCTGCAAGGCATCGCCGGCGAGAATTGCGGTGGCCACATCGAAGGCCTTGTGGCACGTGGGCCGGCCACGGCGCAGGTCATCATTGTCCATGGACGGCAGGTCGTCATGAATCAGTGAATAGGCATGGATCATTTCCACAGCGGCCGCCGGGCCGTCCAGCCGTTCGACAGGCACGCCCAGGGTTTCGCCGGCGGCATAAATAAGCAGTGGTCTCAGGCGTTTGCCGCCGCCGAGCACCCCGTAACGCATGGCCGCATGCAGCCGCGAGGGCGGCTTGTCCGCGGGCGGCAGCCAATGGTCAAGAACAGTTTCGATACGCCTTGAATACTCCGGCACCCGTTCCCGGAAAGACATGAACTATTCGTCCTCGGTATCCAACGCGGACAATTTCTGCTGGCCATCCTTCTCGACCAGCATTTCTACCTTGAGTTCGGCCTGTTTGAGGGCTGTCTGGCACAAACGCGTGAGCGTGATGCCGCGTTCAAAATGTTTCAGGGCCGCGTCCAGGCTGAGATCGCCTTTTTCCAGAGTGGCGACGATTTTTTCAAGCTCCTTGAGGGCCGCTTCGAAATCCGGGGAGGTTGTTTTAGGGGATTTGACCACGGCAGATTCCTGAGGTGAGGCCGGGCAAGTTACACGTCAGAACTAGTAGGGTCAAACATGATTTATCGAGTTGACTTCCCCCCCCATCCGGGCTAAATTGAAGCCACTTTTAGACTAAGTCTAAACATGTCAGGACTCACCTGGCAGGATTAGTCATCCCTTGATGTAACCCGGAGGAAATCACATGAGCACTCTTAAAGGCAGTAAAACCGAGGAAAACCTCAAAGCCGCCTTCGCTGGCGAATCCCAGGCCAACCGCCGTTATCTGTATTTTGCCGCCAAAGCCGACGTGGAAGGTTTCAACGACGTGTCGGCCGTATTCCGCTCCACAGCGGAAGGTGAGACCGGACACGCCCACGGTCATCTGGAATATCTCGAGGCCGTGGGTGACCCGGCCACCGGCCTGCCTATCGGCAGCACCGACAAGAACCTCAAGGCCGCCATCGCCGGCGAGACCCACGAGTACACCGACATGTACCCGGGCATGGCCAAGGCCGCCCGCACAGAAGGCTTCAACGAGATTGCCGACTGGTTCGAGACCCTGGCGAAAGCCGAGCGTTCCCACGCCAACCGCTTCACCAAGGCGCTCGATACCCTCGGTAAGTAAGCGTTGTCCTAGAGCGGGGGCGCATAGCGTCCCCGCATTTTAGTGACCCTGTTTTTTCGGGGAAGGGGAAGCATGCATGTCCGGTGAAGGCGGTCTCAAGGCGCCCAACAGGCATCCGCTCGACTGGCAGAGTCCGGATTTCTGGAACCAAGACTCGCTACTCGCGGAGATGGACCGCGTTTTCGACATCTGTCACGGCTGTCGGCGCTGCTTCAACCTGTGCAATGCGTTCCCCACGCTGTTTGATGCCATCGATGCCACCGACACGGGTGAACTCGGGTCGGTGGACAAGAAAGTCTATTGGGACGTGGTGGATCACTGCTATCTCTGCGACATGTGTTTCATGACCAAGTGCCCGTACGTGCCGCCACATCCCTGGAACGTGGATTTCCCGCATCTGATGTTGCGCGGCAAGGCCTTCAAGTTCAAAAACCATGGCGCGAGCTTGCGCGACAAGGTGCTCTCGGCGCCGGACAAGCTGGGCAACTTCGCCGGCATACCCATCGTGGTGCAGACCGTGAATGCCGTGAACAGGAACAGCACAGCCCGCAAACTGCTGGACAAGACCTTCGGCATCCATGCTGATGCCGTAGTACCGGAATTTCACAGCGACACGGCGCGCAAACGACTCAAACACCACATACCCGCTGCCTCGCAAGTGGAGCCGGTGGAAGGAACCCGTGGCAAGGTCGCAATATTCCTGACCTGCTATGGCAACCGCAATCAGCCGGAACTGGTGACGGATCTGGTAGCCGTGCTGGAGCACAACGGTATTCCGACGCGAGTGACCACCCAGGAGCGTTGCTGCGGCATGCCGAAACTGGAGTTGGGTGACCTGGAGACCATCCGTAAAAGCAAACAGGAAAACATTCCGATGCTGGCCAAGCTGGTGGATGAAGGCTGGGACATTGTGGCGCCGATCCCATCCTGCGTGCTCATGTTCAAGCAGGAATTGCCGCTCATGTTTCCTGATGACGCAGAAGTCGCCAAGGTCAGGGATAACATATTTGATCCGTTCGAATACCTGATGCTGCGCCATCGTGCCGGCAAACTGAAAACCGATTTCAAGAGGTCACTCGGTAAAGTGGCGTATCATGTGCCCTGTCACCAGCGTGTGCAGAACATCGGTCTCAAGACCAAGCAGTTGCTGGAGCTAGTGCCTGACACACAGGTGGAAGCCATCGAGCGCTGCTCCGGCCACAACGGCAGCTATGCGGTGAAGAGCGAATTTCACCAGGTCTCGATGAAAATCGGCCGGCCGGTCATGGAGCGGGTAGCGGCTTCCGGCTGCGATCACTACTTCAGTGATTGTCCGATGGCGGCGGAGCAGATCCAGAATGGCCTGGCGGACCGGCGCGAGCCGGAATCGCCCCTGCAGCTGTTGCGCATGGCCTACGGAATATCAGGCTGAACCACTAATTATTCCTGCACGGCAGGCCAGTACCGGCAGATAGAACTTCAGTTTTGTGTCTATTGATTAGTTGGAGGCAATGCTTATGGCAAATGAGGGCTATCACGAACCTGTCGAGGAACTATCTGACGACGTGCGCGATTTCCATCGCGCAGTCGTGTCGCTGATGGAAGAACTGGAAGCGATAGACTGGTACAACCAGCGGGTAGCGACGTGCAAGGACAAGCAACTGGCGGCTATCCTGGCGCATAACCGCGATGAGGAGATGGAGCATGCGTCCATGGTGCTGGAATGGATCCGCCGCCACAACCCGCGTTTTGATCATGAGCTGCGGGACTATCTATTCAAGGATGGTCCCATCACCGACCACAAATGAGTGACTCCATTGAATAGGCACAAGCTTGAAGGCACGGATCTTTGGAGCCTGGAAGACTATGCGCACAAGCGCACAGCCTTCCGCGAGCAGGTCATGGCCCATAAGAAGAACCGCAGCCTGCAGATCGGTCCGCACGTGCGTCTGTTGTTCGAGGACCGGCTGACCATGCAATACCAGGTGCAGGAGATGCTGCGGGCCGAGCGCATCTTCGAGGCGGAAGGCATCCAGGATGAACTCAATGTCTACAATGCGCTGATCCCCGATGGCAGCAACTGGAAAGCCACCATGCTGATCGAATTCGATGACGTGGCGGAACGCCAGAAGGCCCTGACACGGCTCATCGGCATAGAAAACAAGACCTGGATGCAGGTCGCCGGGCACCAGCCGGTGTACGCTATCGCCGACGAGGACATGGAGCGCGAAAATGCCGACAAGACCTCATCGGTGCATTTCCTGCGTTTCGAACTGACCCCAGCCATGATGAAGGCATTCAAGGCGGGCATCGCTTTGAATGCCGGTGTGAGTCACGAAAATTACCATGAGAGTGCCACACCGGTGCCGGACGCATTGCGCAAATCGCTGCTCGCCGATCTGAACTGAATGATTGACTGTAAGACCACGTCTGAATCGGGTTAAAATCCCCGGTATGCCTGACACTGGCATTCGCTAACCAGCCCGGGAATCATCCGTATCCATGAGCGTTAAATACGACGCCGCCGACATCGAGGTCCTGTCGGGTCTCGACCCGGTCCGCCGGCGGCCGGGGATGTACACCGATACCAGCCGTCCCAACCACTTGGCTCAGGAGGTCGTCGATAACAGCGTGGACGAAGCCATCGCCGGCTTCGCCAAAAAGATCGAAGTCATCATCCACAAGGACGGGTCGCTTTCAGCCAACGACGATGGCCGTGGCATGCCGGTGGACGTGCACCCGAAAGAAAAGCTCACTGGCGTGGAGCTGATCCTCACGCGTCTGCATGCTGGCGCAAAGTTCTCCGACAAAAATTACCGTTTCTCCGGCGGCCTGCATGGCGTGGGCGTGTCGGTGGTGAATGCGCTCTCCAGCAAGCTGGAAGTATGGGTGCGGCGCAACGGCAAGAACTACCACATGCTTTTCAAGGACGGTAAGCGCGTCGGCAAGCTGGAAGAGCAGGGTGAGGTCGGCAAGACAAACACCGGCACGCGCTTGCGTTTCTGGCCGGACCCGAAATATTTCGATTCGCCAAAATTCTCCATACCCAAACTCAAGCACGTGTTGCGCGCCAAGGCGGTGCTGTGCCCCGGCCTCACGGTCAAGTTCATTAATGAACAGACACTGGAGAAAGAGGAGTGGCAGTATCACGGCGGCCTGAAGGATTATCTGATTGAATCCCTGGACGGCCGCGAATATTTGCCGGATGAACCGTTCATCGGCAGTCTGGAAGCGGAAAAGGAAGCCGCCGACTGGGCAGTGGTGTGGCTGCCGAATGGCGGCGAAGTGTTCGCTGAGAGCTACGTCAATCTGATCCCCACGGTGCAGGGTGGCACGCATGTGAATGGCCTGCGCACCGGACTGACGGAAGCGGTGCGGGAGTTTTGCGAATTCCGGAATCTGGTGCCGCGTGGCGTGAAGCTTGCGCCCGAGGATATCTGTGACCGCGCCGCCTACATACTCTCGGTGAAGATGAGTGACCCGCAGTTTTCCGGCCAGACCAAGGAACGCTTATCATCGCGGGAAACCGCCAGCTTTGTGTCAGGAATTGTGAAAGATGCGCTAGCCCTGTGGCTCAATCAGCACACGGAAGCCGGCGAGCAGATCGCGCAGCTCGCTATTGAGAGCGCTCAACAGCGCCTCAAGCTCAGCAAACAGGTGGTGCGCAAGAAGATCACCACCGGTCCGGCATTGCCGGGCAAACTGGCGGACTGTACCAGCGGCGAGCCGGAGCGTTCCGAGTTATTTCTGGTGGAGGGGGATTCCGCCGGCGGCTCCGCCAAACAGGCCCGTGATCGGGAGTTCCAGGCCATCCTGCCGTTGCGCGGCAAGATCCTGAATACCTGGGAAGTGGATGCCGCACAGGTGCTGGCCTCACAGGAAGTGCACGATATCAGCGTGGCTCTGGGCGTGGAGCCGGGTTCCGCGAACCTCGCCGGTCTGCGCTACCACAAGGTCTGTATCCTGGCGGACGCGGATTCTGACGGCCAGCATATCGCTACGCTGCTGTGTGCGCTTTTCCTGCGCCATTTCCGGCCGCTGGTGCAGCGCGGCCACATTTTCGTATGCATGCCGCCGCTGTTCCGCGTCGATATCGGCAAGCACGTGTATTACGCCCTCGACGAAGCCGAGCGCAAAGGGATACTCGACCGCATCGCCGCGGAGAAACAGAAAGGCAAGATCATGGTGACGCGCTTCAAGGGTCTGGGTGAGATGAGCCCGCAGCAACTGCGTGAGACCACCATCTCGCCTGACACCCGCCGCCTGGTGCAGCTCACCATCGAAGCCAAGGACAATACCGACAAGCTCATGGATATGCTGTTAGCCAAAAAACGCGCCGCTGACCGCAAAGAATGGCTGGAGAAGAAAGGCAACCTGGCTGGCATATAAACAAGTTTTCAGGAGTAATCGCGATGACGTGAGGTTACCCAATACCCCGGGTCACTGTGTTATTTGGGCTGCCAGAGTTCGACCTGATTGTCTTCCGGGTGCATAAACCAGCCAAATCTCCCGTAGTACTGGTCCTGCGTCTCGCCCCCCTCAGAGCCGCACCACCCATGGCGACGTGCTGTAGGGCCCCGGCGAGATCGACGACTATCCGATTGATCATGAACTCGCGTTTCGACGGCTCGAAGTAATCGCTATTATGAGAAGATGGCGACCAAACCGCGTAGGCTTTCTCTGGCAAGCTGGATGAAAGATCGCTGCATGGGCAATCATGTCCGCACAGAACCAGGTATCGGAAAGCGGATACAGCGAGTTCACGTGCCATCGCGTGTTTTTTGATAAGATTTTACCGGGGCTTGTAGCAGGCGAGTTTAATTATTACTGATTCAACCTACCGGTCGGTTGGCAGGTGTGCGATAAAGCCAGCTTATGGCAGGCAATCATATAAGCACAGGGAGATAGTCGCTATGTCGGATCGTGCGGATTCTCGTATCTTTGCCCGTTATGAAAACCAGCGCACACTCTATATGCCGGATAATCCCGTCATTGCAGGAGGCAGGAACGGACACTACATTTTCGAGCGCCAGCGGGTTGTCGCCTCCGGTCATACCACCACACACATGTTTGATGAGCACATCTTCATGCTGCCATTGGGTGATGTTGCTGTGCCATTCAGTAGTCGTCTCAATGGCCGTTCGGTTGCAGGTCTGATCGAACCCGGACGATTCCGGTTCGTCGCGGCGGGCGACACGCTCTCGACCTCCTGGGATGCGCCGCTGGAAGGAATTTTCGTGACCATGCACCCCAATGTGCTGCGCCGTGCCTTCGGCGAAGAAGCTTGCGATGCGCCCGCCGAACTAGTCTCGAATATCATTCCGCATGAAGATGCTTTACTGGCCCATCTGACATTGGCGATGCAATCCTATCTGCAAGCCGGACGACTGGCAGGCAGAATCTTCGAACAGTCCCTGCTGGCCGCGATCGCCGCCCATCTCATGATCGTTTATGCCCGCGGTGAACGACGCAGGAACCGGAACGCTCCGCTGACACACCAGAAACGCGCCCGTGCCGAGGACTACGTTCGGCAAAATCTCGGGCAGGATCTTAGTTTGGCTGAGATTGCGAAGGTCGTAGACATGAGCCCGTATCAGCTTAGTCGCACATTCCGGGCGGCCACCGGCCAGGGGTTGTGGCAATTCGTCATCGAATGCCGGGCACGTGAGGCCAGGCGCATGATGATACGCAGCCACTCGTTATCGCTGTCCTATATAGCCCGCACTTGCGGGTTTGAAAGCTATTCGCAGTTCATCTTGGCGTTTCGCAAGATTTTTGGCCAGTTGCCGAACGCCTACCGCCGGACCCGCGGCACCTAAAATCGTTCGCGCTGTCCGCAGCGCCCCCACGCGTGCACAGAATGCATCATTCTGCGCAAGAAACCCAAATTGGCGGTTACCGCATCCTTATACAATCGTCTCGTGTGAGTGGCACGCGGCAGTTGTCTTAACGAATGGGGGTCATCATGCGCAAGCTTGTCTGGTTACTGGTCCTGTTCTTTTCGTCCATGTTTCTGGCAGCCTGCGGTGCTGGAAGTTCCAGCACCGCGGGTGGTTCCGGTGGCGACTGGTATTACCACTGGAACTGCAATGGCGACCCGGAGTGCCTTGTCACTAACCCGTCAGGAACACCTTCTGGCACACTCGATGAAGGGCCGGTCGAGGTCAACTGTACCCAACTCCTGCAGTTTGGCAATCAATTCTGGGGATCGGCGGCCACCCAATCATGTGATCAGAACCCCAATGCAGGTGGAGGCGGCGGTGGTGGCAGCGGTGCGCCCACCATCAGTGGTTTCTCGCCCGCGGCGAGCGCGCCGGGAACTTCCGTGACCCTAACCGGCACCAACTTCCCGGGAAGTGTAACGGGAGTCACTGTATCTATAGACGGCGTGAACGCAACCGTCAACAATGTGACCAGCACTGCTATCACCATCACCTTACCGAACCCGATGGCCGACTTCACCGGTCCATTCACCGTCGCTACCTCCGGTGGCAGCGTGACCACCAGCAGTTCCTTCACCGTGGTGAACCACCTTTACGGGGTGGCCACCTCGGGGTCGGTATATGTGGCGGTGGGTGGCAGCGGCACGATACTGAGCTCCACTGACGGGGATCTATGGAACCTGCGCACGTCCAATACCACCGCGGCCCTCACGGCCGTAGCCTGGTCGGGTCAGCAGGGCGCGTTCGTGGCGGTGGGGACGGCAGGCCTCATCTTGAGATCCACGGACGGCATCAATTGGACGCCGGATGGCGTCGGCGGCAACTTCACGGACTTTTATAGCGTGATCTGGTCTGGCTCGGAGTTCGTGATCATAGGTGACAGCCTCGCGATCTTCACTTCGCCTTACGGTATCACCTGGACGCAGCACAGCTCCCCCCTCGGGGCAGGCTTCAATGCCCTGGCGTCGTCGGGCTCGGTGTTTACGGCGGTGGGCCAGAACGGCACCATTATCAGATCGCCAGACGGTAACACCTGGAGCCAGGTGAGTACCTCGGCGCCCAATGGCAACACCCTATTCGGCGCGACCTGGGGCAACAGCCTGTTCGTGGCAGTGGGTTTGAGCGCGGCCATCATCACATCGCCGGATGCCATGACTTGGACGGCGCAGACCGACATCGGCGTGGGCAACCTTTACGGCGTAATCTGGAATGGTTCACAGTTCGTAGCGGTGGGTTATGACAACAGCGTCAACACAAGTTTGATCGTCAGTTCGCCAAACGGCATAACCTGGAACACCCAGAGCTCTACCGCGGGCCAGGGCCGTTCGCTCAACGCCATCACCTGGGGCGGTTCACAGTTCGTGGCGGTGGGCGGCTATGGCACCATCATCACTTCCCTGGATGGTGCAGGCTGGACCCACAGGCGGGGGTTCTGAATCCGTCCCTGACCCGCCAGCATGGCGCTGGCGGGTCAGGTTGCGCAAGATCCAGGGTCAGCTGAACTTGCGACCCAGACTATCGCGTACTGGAAACTTTAGCCGGGATTGGATGCGGTGATGAACCAGGTACTCGATGGCGCCCACATGCCGTCGGCCCGCTGGAATGGCGCCAGCACCTTCTTGAGTGCCACAACCACCCGGGGCTTGAGCCGCTCACCTTCCTCTCCCGCAAGACGGATGATCTCGCCGGCCGGTCCTAGGGCCATCGCGAATTCGATGGCATCGTCCATGTCGCGGCCGATGCAGATGTCGCAATCGAAACGCTCGAAGGTGATGCACTCGAAGCCCGCGCTGCGTAGCATCATGCTTACCATATCAGGTCCTGACATCGAGAATGGCCCTGGGCCGCAGTGCACCTGGTCAGTGTCTTGGTGCGACACTACCGGCACGATCTCCTTCACGCACAGTTCGGCCACATGCAGCCAGGGATTCTCCTCGCGCCGGCGCCACACGATCTGCGTGAACTTGCCGCCCGGTTTGAGTGCCTTGCGAATGTTGCGCATGGCCGCACCTGGCATCTCGAAAAACATGGTGCCGAAGCGTGCGAAAGCGTAGTCGTATGGGCCGTGCAACTCCCCCATCTGTGCATCACTGGTAAAGAAACGCGCGTTGCCGACGTTCTCCTTGCGTGCCGTCGTTTTGGATGAACGGATGAAGTTCTCGGCGCAATCCACCCCGACCGCCTCGCCTGTGGGAGCGACGCACCTGGCGATGCGCAGGGTGCTGTCGCCGAAACCACAGCCTACGTCAAGTACGCGTTCACCCTTGGAGTACCGGCAACGTTCGAGCGCCGCATCACTGTGCTGCGACAGACCTTCCACGAGCAAGTGCCTGAAGCGGCAGAACTTCTCATAAAGGATGGTATTCCAGGCTTCGACGATGATGCGGTTACTGTCTTCCATGATTCACCTCATTACGAACAGATCCAATTTATGAAATCTACTCTAATATGGCTGGCGGATGTGTCAATAAGTGACGTAGACGAGCGAGCGGTGTGGCCTGCTTACAATGGGTAGTATCAAATGTCATATGTAAGTGCAATACGTAGAGTACGTGGATGTCAGGTTTCGATGCTGACAATGTGTGCCTGTATCTTGCCGCTCACAGCAGTCCGCCCGAAACGTCTTGCGATTGCTTTGGTTGCTATGTCAGTTGCTTTGCCAAGCAACGAGGCATCGCGGGTTTCGATCTCGTTTCGCAGGGGTGTCCCCTGGCAGTAGGCGATTGCGGGTATCTTCGGAGACGCTGCTAGGCTGTGTGCTGCCAACGTCTCGATTCGGGCTGACTTCATGAATCCGCTCTTAGCAAGATCGTGCTGGATGGTTTGGCCATCGTAATAGCCGTGCGGGATGCGGGCCAAGAAGCGCGGTGGATCATTGGCAAAGAGCGGTTCCAGGGCGCTCGTAACGGTATCGGCGAACTCGTTTTCTTCGATCCGATCCCACACGCTAAATATAAAAACGCCCTCTGGCTTGAGTACTCGACGCGCCTCCGAGAATGCCTTGGATTTTTCAGGGAAGAACATGACTCCGAACTGGCAGACAACGGCATCAAATGTTCCATCTGCGAATGGCAGTAGCATGGCATCGGCCTGTCGCCATTCCACGGCGCGCTCCGTTCCCAGGGTAGAGGCCTGATCGAGCATCGCCTGATTCAAATCCGTGGCCACGATTGAGGCGTGTTCGGGTAGCACCGATGCCAAAGCACGGGTCACGACCCCGGTACCGGCTGCGATCTCCAGTACATGGGCAACAGATCGCGAAGCCAGCCGCTTCGCCAAGTCGGCAGCGTAGGGCTCAAAGATCAGCGGCACTAGATAGTTTTCGTAGAGCTGCGGGATTGAGCCGGCAAAGACACTGTCGGTATCGGGACCATCCATGGTAGTTGCCTGTGATTCAGTCTGAGTAAATTTAAACGTTTAAAATTGATAACAACCGATGCTGTGAAGTGTATTCATTAGTAGAACGCATGCGCACTACTCAAGCGGGATGTGGGCCTTGTTGTGCTCGAGCCATGTCTTGAACGTCTGTAGCGAAGGGTTCAGGATCCTGGACAGCTCCAGATTGCGCGCACCACAGAAGACTTTCTCGAAATCGCGGTTGAACTGAAACATATTGCCCAGATCCTCGGCCCCTGGAAAACCAAAGCCGCGATACGTTCCCGGACTTATGGCGTTGTAGCGCACATTACGCCCCAAGGCTAAGGACAGAGCCTCGGCCATCTGCCCACCAGTCAGGCATTCGCCCGCGATGCCGACGCTTTTACCAATGTATTCCAGACTCTTGTTGAAGATGCCGTAAGCGCATTTGCCGATGTCATTGGCAGCCATGCCCGGCAGTTTCTTGTCGCCCATGGGCAGTGTGAACACCAGTTTGCCATCGGCGTCTTTCTTTGGCCCCATGCCGAAGTGGATAAGGTTGTCCCAGTAGAAAGAGGTATACAGGAAGGTGGTTGGCACGTTCAGTTCCGTGAAAAACTTGTTGGATTCACCCTTGGCATCGAAGTGTGGAACCTTGTACTTGCCCATCAATGTAGGCATGCGGTCGTCTGAAAGCGGCACCCATTGGCGGGTGTCCTCAAGCGTGGACCAAATGGTGTGCTTGATGTCCGCGACTTTCGCCGCGCGCGCCATGTTGCGGACTTCGGCCATTTCTTTCTCGGGCGAAAAGTGCGCCCAGAAGAATGTCACCAAGAAGGCGCTGTGGGCGCCTTTAAATGCCCTGGCCAGACTCGCTTCGTCATCGATGTCAGCGGCTACCACCTCGGCGCCCAACTTCGCGAGTTCCCGGGCCTTCTCGGATTTGACGTCGCGGGTGAGCGCGCGTGCCCTGAAGTTGCTGTTCTTATCGAGCATGATGGCGCGCACCAGACCGCCGCCTTGCGCCCCGGTGGCGCCCACTACCGCAATGATTTTTTTATCTGGCATGACAATCCCTCCGTAGAGACGAATCCGAACAACACAAGCTTAACACCGTAGCTTTACCGCTGTCCGAGCCGGCGTCGAAGTCCGCCGGCATGTTACCCGGTGAGCCCCGGCATCACGAACTTAGCGGCCTTCAGCTCCCGGATCAGCTGTGATTCTTCATCCTTGTCGAGTCCGGTAAGTGGCGGGCGCACGCTGCGCCACTGCGGATCGTTGCCAAAATGTGCGATTACCGACTTCAGCGCCGGGATCATCGGGTACTTCTGAAAGATCTTGCGGGTCGCAGCGATGCCTGCCTGGCGCTCTTCGGAATCGGATGAGTGCCAATCGTGGTAAACATGGTCGATCGGTCCGGGATTCACGTTGCCAGTGGCGGTGATGCAGCCGACACCGCCGTTGCGCATATTGTCGAGCAGGAACGTCTCGCTTCCCACGAAGATATCGAAACCGTCTTTGGCAAACTCATCAAGCATCATCCTGGTATTCGACCAGTCGCTGGAAGAGTCCTTCACACCTGCGACGATGCCGGGATATTTGGTGATCAGCCGCCGGATCAATTTCAAGGTGATCGGCACCTGCGATACCGAGGGGATGTGATAGAGATACAGGCGCAGCCGCGCGTCGTGTACTCGCTCGATTACTTCGGAGAAATAGCGGTATAGACCCTCGTCAGAGACACCCTTGTAATAGAAGGGCGGCAGCATCAGCACGCCTGCGCAGCCCAATGTTATGGCGTTGGCCGTGAGGCGCACAGTGGTGGGCAGGTCGCAGTGCCCGGTGCCTGGCATGAGGGCCGCACCTGGCACGCCGGCGTGCACAAGCGTGGTGAGGAGTGACAGCTTTTCGTCCAGCGACAGCGAATTAGCCTCACTGTTGGTGCCGAAAATGGCGAGTCCCGAACAGCCATGCTTGAGCAGCCACCTGCAATGGTGGATAAACCGTTCGTTGTCAGGCGCGAGATCCGCCTTGAACGGCGTGACGACGGGACAGAGCACGCCACGCAGCCGATGGGTGGTCTGAGGTTTTGTGGATGCCATCGCAGGATCGCATGTGAGATGTGAGGCAACAGTATGCACGCGGACCGCGCGGCCGGTACACTGTACGCCATGGCCTTGCTTGGCACAGTGTAAGCCTGGCGCCAGTGCCAAGCACGAGCCAGTCTCAAGGTTACTTGGCAACCACAATGAATTCGAATGCACCGCAGTCCACGGCATTTCCAGCGTCACGGCACCGAAAACTTCGTACCGGGTATAGGCCCCTGTTTTCTCAGGAACTTCTGATCTGAATGTGTTTTATGCGACCGCTTAAGCCGGTCTTTATGGAAATGGCGGATTTTGGACAGGCGAAGCGCCGCGCGACCAGTACAATCAGTTCTTCATTGGCTTTGCCATCCACTGGCGTTGACCTCAGTCGTGCCAGCCACACGCCATCCGCATCCGGCTCGTCGAGCGTGCTGACAGACGCCCTGGGCTTGACCTTGACACGGATGGTCTTCACGGAGTTCATAATTCGATCCGATCGAACGCAGATCCCACTAGTGTAGTTCTTTCATGAGACTCGTCAGGTTGCCATCGGGATCGCGCAGAAAGCCGATCCATAATTCGTGGTCCGGCATCTTCGCGGTCAGCTGAGGCGGTCGTTCACTGATCGCCCCTTTCTTGACCATGGCGGCGTAGGCAGTCGAGATAGCCATCACCTTGAAGTACACAATGAAGTTGGCGCCCGCCAGGCCCGATCCCCGGGGTGTGGACAGCATGATGGGCGCCGGGCCGGCGGACAGGAAAGCCAGATTGGGGTTGGGGCTGAACAGGAAATTCAGACCCAGCACATCGCGGTAAAACGGCAGTGCCTGTGCAACGTCGCTGACGGTAGTGGCGGCTTGGCCGATTTCAATTTTCAGTCTCTCACTCACACACGACCGTGGTTAATACCATAACTTTCATAAAAAGCGCATTACATCGCACTTGGCATTAGTGGCGGCGTGCGGCGCCGTTCACTAATGCCATTGCTAGCGCATGACTTCCTCTCAGACCGGCTTGATGTTTTGATTCATCCGGAAGAAGTTCGTCGGGTCGTACTTCTTCTTGAGCTCTACCAGCCGGTTGTACGCCGTACCGTAGGCGAAGGCGATGCGATCGCCTTCGTCCTGGGTGAGGAAATTGATGTACGCGCCGCCGCTGGCGAACGGTTTTGATTCTTCGAAGAATTCGCGCGCCCAGGCGATGCAGCCTTTATCCTCGGCAGCTGTTTCCCAACGGCCGTGCACGTTTAAGGCGTAGTTGGCGTCCCGGCTCGAGTAGGCCATCGCATCCGGCGCTATGCGAGTCGTCTGGCCGCCAAGCGTACCAATGAATATCTCGCAATGCGGTGACGGCAGCGTGCCGGCGTATTTGATGATGGTGTCGATCGCACCGTCGCTGAGTTGCGAGAAATTGTGCGACTTCCAGTAATTGCGCGCGCCGGGCGTCAACAGCGGATCAAACGCCTGTTGCCAAGCCGCATACGGCTGTACGCCGATGTGCTCGCCGTAGGCCGTGCCAAATCCGCGCAGCGGCGCGATCAGCTTCTCACCCTTAGTGGGATCGCCCGCATAGCACAAGGCAAGCGCAACGATCTCTTTTCCGTGGACGCGCTCGGGCAGGAAAGGCAGTGGGGGCGCCTTGCGGGTGACCATCCAGATGTTGAGATCGTCCGGCATTGTCTCGGTGAATCGGGCAAACTTCGTGAGCACGGATTTTGCCTGATCGAATGGGAAGGCGATGAGCCCGCTCAGCACGTTCGGACCAACGGGATGGAGCTTGAACTTAAAGCTGGTGACGATACCGAAGTTTCCGCCACCACCACGCAGCCCCCAGAAGAGGTCGTCATTTTCCGTTTCACTGGCATGCACCTGGCCGCCATCCGCCGTGACGACTTCCGCGGAGATCAGGTTGTCGATGGTCATGCCAAACTTCCGGCTTAGCCAGCCGAAGCCGCCACCGAGTGTCAGGCCGGCCACACCTGTAGTCGAGTTGATGCCCAGGGGCGTCGCCAGGCCGTGTACCTGCGCGGCTGCATCGAAGTCGGCGAGGGTGCATCCGGGCTCGACGGTCGCACGGCTGGTGATCGTGTTCACCTTGACGCTCTTCATCAGCGAAAGGTCGATCATGAGACCGTCGTCGCAGACGGCGTTGCCAGCGATGTTATGTCCGCCACCCCGTATCGAGACGAGCAGCTTGTGCTTGCGCGCGAACTTGACGGCTTGCACGACATCTTCAGGCGATGTGCAGCGGGTGATCAACGCGGGTTTGCGGTTGATCATGGCGTTCCAGATCTGCCGCACTTTGTCGTAACCCGCGTCCCCAGGAAGCAGCACATCCCCCTGAAAGTGCGCTTTCAGCTCTACCAGTTTTGCTCTTTGTACCTGCTCCATGTTGATCTCCTTTCCTTTAAATCTGACGTATGTGTAGTGGGTAGAAGTACCAGTATCCGCATTGGTATAGACAATGGCTCGGGTCTCGACGTACTCACTTGCTTAAACGGAACAATTTGATGTGGTGTTGGCGATGTTACCCGATGGGTAAGAGTGCGGCGCTGAACTCCCGGCAGCGGATTAACTGTTCGCCGTCTTGATCATGTGGTTGATGACTTGACTGTGCTCGCGCTGAGGGCTGAACATGACGATCTCAGCGTCCGCATCGACCTTCACGTTGTGCCCAGGGGGCCAGTAAAACAGATCATTCGCTTTTACCGTCTCCTTGACGCCTTTTGCATCGGTCGTTGTGAGTTGACCGTGCAAGACGAAGCCCCAGTGGGGGCACTGGCACATGTCAGCTTCCAGACCTTTAAATAACGGGGTGGTATCGACGCCTGCCGAGAGGCTGAAGTATTCGCAACTGATCTTGCCAAATCCGGTGGCGTCGCCGAAATCCGTTCGTTGACGGATCACAGCACCTGGGATTTGCATCTTGACGTTTACGTCTTCCTTGACTATTCGCATGGTCGTTACTCCCTTGTGTCGACGGATGCAGTTGATGGTTCGTCTATCGCTGTATCCATTTCAAGCGACAGGCAGCCAACAGTAACAAGTCTGGTGGCAGCGAAATCCGATATCGCCGCCATCGAAATCTGTTCTCTTTATAACACCAATATTCCCGAATATCCAGAAAAATGCTCATCACTTAGTACTGCGCATTAATTCCGTTATGTTCAGAGCCCCGTGTTGAGTCAGGCTCCGCAAGCCATGTTTCTTTAGCTCGCATGCTGGCAGCCTGCTTGTATGGATTAGAGATCAACCGCCGTATCGACTTTGCTGCTTGACCGTATAGCATATGCGGTCGACCGCACGCGCTTTTGTATACGGAAACCGTAGAACGGATATCGTGGGATGAGTCCGGTTACGAGCGGCACCGCGACTGGAAACAGAAGCATTGCCGGGATTGCAAATGGTTGCGTTAATATCGGTTTCGACTTTCGGAACATCTAATCAGATGTGCGGTATTAAAGGTTACGGGCGATCAAGGCTCGCAACGGCAGCGCCATGAGCAACATGATAACGCCCACGGCGGCATAGGTAGCGTCGTAGCCGAACGCGTTGCCCAGTTCCAGGCCGGCGATGGGGCCCGCGGCCCCGCCGAAGTCACTGGACCACTGATAGACAGATAGTGCGCGTCCGTGCAGATGTCGCGGTGTGACATCACCCATCAGCGTCAGCAGGGGGATCGTCAAGCCACCGGAACCCGCTCCCACCAGAATCAAGCCAAGCACCACGGTGATCACGTGTCCGGCGGCCCCCAATGCGATGAACCCACCGGCCACCATCAGCATTGCTGGCAGCAACAGGCTGGTGCGCGAACGCACGCGATCCAGATAATGGCCGGAGGCTAGCGCCGTGCCGGCGCGCGCCACCATCATCACTGCCATGTACAAGCCGGCACTGCCTTCCGCGCCAAGATTAAAAAACGTGAGTGCTCGATGTTTCACTACGACTGCGAGCGTCGCCAGCAGCACACCGGACATAGCGAAGAACAGAAGTGCGTTGGTGCTCCAGATCATGCGCAGGTCTGGCATATGCAGAAGTTCGCGCCAGCCTTCACCACGACGCGTTGGCGGATCGGCCTGCGCTTCAGTTTTATGCAACTTGGCGTGAGGCGGAAGCACAAAGATAGCCGCCAGTGCACTGGCGATACTCAGGGCGGTGGCGGTGAGAAAGGCGGAGTTGGCTGAGAACCGATCGGCGATCAAGCCTCCGATCACAAGTCCGGCTGGCAACCCCAGGCTGATGGCCGTGCGCACCCGCGCCACCATGCCACCGCGCCTTTCGACGGGTGCTATCGCCAACACCGCCGCCAGCGCGCCCACCAGCAGCAGCGACGAGCCTACGCCCCAGATAATCCGGCCCACCAGAAACCAGATGGAAGGAGTATGGGCCGAGAGCGCTGCGGAGAATGCCAGTGTGCCCAGGGCTTCGATCGCAAGTCCCACTGCCACCGGCCAGCGTGCGCCGAAGCGGTCGATCAGGCTGCCGGTGACGGGATTGAAGCCCAGTCGGGTGATGCGGTTGGCTGAGAGGATCAGGCCGACCATGAACGCCGGGATGCCCAGATCCATGCCGAGTACTGGCAGAATTGGAAACACCACGCCGCCGCCCACGCCACCCACGAAGGCAATCGCGGCAATGCTCCAGCTGCGAGAGACGTAGCCGCGATCAGCCAAGGGTGTGGTCATGAGTCATAAAGACATTTCAATGGCCCGGTTACTGATCCATGAGGAGCAACGCACGGATATATGACCTTATATTCCATCGACTATAAACAGCGTGCAGTCGGCATTATTCAAACGCAGGGGTTTTACTGGAGCATATTCTTCCGAGTCCACGAATGAGCGCGCACTTTTCATATCCGGAAATTCGATGATCACAATCCGGGTGGGTGTCCAAAGCCCAGTTTCCCTCACATCCGTGGCTCCGCCCCGAACCCGGTAGACACCTCCGAATTTTTCCGCAATGGGCTTCGCCAGTTTTTTATATTCTTCATAGGCCTGTAGATTGTGAACCTTCGTGTCGACAATAATAAATGCACTCATCTTTCATCCTTCTTTGTGATATTTGTCAAACAACCAGTGATTTCCTGCGTACAGCCTTGAAATATTATGCCTGCGTGGAAAGTCATACAGGACAAGCAGCCATTTGGCCATCAAGCTGACAGGCTCGCTGCCGTATGCGGGTGTCATGTGACCGGTATTATGGCCCAAGTGTTGGAATATTCCGCGTTCTAACCGGCGTTCGTAGAACGGTATAGCGACCACCAGCGGCAGCACAAATCCCGCCGGGTGTATGAGAAGCAGCTTACTGCTGTCGGTGGTAGTCTTGCTGTAGGGCCATATCAGGGCGACAAGCAGGTAGACAATACTCGCCAGCATCACCAGCAAGCCACCGGCCTGGTTGAGTGGATACCAGACGCGGTCATTTGATGCTGCTCAAGCCATCGAAGATGAGTAGGCAGAAATTGCTCGCGAATAGACAAGCACGCCTGTTTGTCAGTGAAGCGCACTATGAAGAGCATGTGCAATGGCTTTGTTATGCCTTACACCAAAGCTCAGCTGCGCAGAAACTGCTCAGCAGTTTTGGCCTCGGTTGGAGTACCTTGTTGGATATATGTGGCTTCATAATGAGCGTCCGTCAACCGGCACCTTCTCGAGTAATGATATATCTACGCCCTCCAGGCAACGTACATTTATTGCTGCCATTGCCACCCCCGAACGCTCCCCAAAACCAAAAGGAGCGCAGCCACATTTCGGGCAATAGTGATGTTTGATGACGTGCTTGTTGAAAGTGTAAATGGACAGATTTGCCTCTGGCGTGAGTAGATTAAACTTGGGCCGTGGCAGGAACCACAGCAAGTAACCCTTGCGACTGCAGTGCGAGCAATTGCACTCCATGACGCGCTCTAGATTACCTTCAACCTCGAAGGCTATTTGACCACAATGACAACTGCCCTTGTATTTCATTTGCTTACTCCAAGGATATTAGTTATTACATGATTTTCTGGGTCCGCTTGGTTGGGAGCGTTTTCACGATGGAAAAGCTCTCATACACGAAATAGCCTGCTTGAAGTCTAGGAAGCTGTGTTGCGTCAATCAAAATCATAGTGAAGAGGCCTAAATTGACTGGTATGGCGAGTAAATCCGCACGGGCGAACCTGCGAGTGTCTTCGTTAGCTCCGGGCTTGGTGTTCCGCAAATCTCGCCAGAGGCAGAGCATGTCTCAAAAAGTGCGGCCATCGTCTCCCCGAGATTCGCAGTAGCACCCACAATCCCGGATTCTCAGTCGCCATGCAGTTCACGACCTGCCTCCGCCATAGCATCCTCACTGAGTTGGCCTCCACTAGCAGCCATTAGGCTTGATAGCAATTCTTTGGTCTCATTTCGACTGTTAATACGCGGAAAATCCATATTCGGAACCGGCACATCGAGAAATTCACATAGCGGCTTCCAGCCATCGCTCACCTGATAGACAAGAAGCCTTTCTGCGGAAATCGAACCAATGATTTTTGCTGAGTGGCTATTAAAAAATTCGACCATATACCCCCTGTCCTGCATGCGATTCTCCATCCTGTCCCACATGGTCTTTTGTATCATTTCTCCAAACGGAGAATTTTTCATGAAACCGGCGAACTCGACAGAGTGAATGGTCTCATTGGTTGAATCAAACCACTTGTTGGCATTACGGACTGTCAGGATAACTTTCGCCTCTGGATAATAGGCTGCGAGTTCTTTCCAGTAATTGCATCCAGGGTTATCAACGGATGCGGAATATCCGCTGAATATCTTGTCCCAATCAGCATTTCCCTCGGCTGCATTGATCCAGTCCTTGGTATATCCAGGATTTTTCAGAACTTCGGTCATGTGATAGCAACGACCAATACCCAGTGTTTCAAGAGCGACTTTCAATGAAGCTGTTCCGGTGCGGCCCATGCCAGCCCCGATTATTTTCAATGCCATGACTTGATTCTCCTAATAAACAGATTGGTATTTTGGCTAACGACCACGCTCAGCCGCGACGCCCGGGTAACGACACGCCAAAGGCGGCATGATCGCATTCCGGCGTGGCCTGCGGCGCCTTGTTATTTGCCATGGGTCAATGCAGCGAAATCTCAACCTCTGCCTCAATTTCTACTGGGGCGCCGAATGGCAACTCCGCTAATCCTACCGCCGACCGGCTATGGTCGCCACGTTCCACTCCGAATACATCGATTATCAGGTCAGAGAAGCCGTTGATGATGGCAGGCGTTTGCACAAAACCCGGCGCCACATTAATCATCCCGAACGCTCGAAGCCAGGTGGTGACACGATTGAGTGAACCAAGCTCGCGCCTCAGGCTACTCAAAATGGCGAGCCCAGTAAGTCGTGCTGCCTCGTATCCCTGATCTACTGAAACCTCCGCGCCTACTTTTCCTATAACGTCATAGACAGAGCCGTCTGGGTTTAGTGCAATGTGGCCCGATACGTAGGCTCTATCGCCGCGAACCCGCACCCATGAAAAAGGAAGCTTCACATTTTGCGGGAGCTTAATTGGCGCAGGTAGAACCAACTTCAACTCGTCACACTTCTCATCTGGGGTCATATACCCCTCCTATGGTGAATTGGTGGATAACAGATATTGGATGGACATCGGCGATCTCCAACATCACCGACGGCGGTATAAGTCCGGTCTTTGTAGCACCGGAAATCCCGGATTTCCAGTAGTTATATGTGACGCTCTATAATGCCGGCATCTAAGTGAGGATTCCCATGGCTAATACACCCACCTTCGCCGTCGAAGGCGCCGAACAGCAGCCGCTGAAGACCTTCACCGAGTATGCGCAAGCTCAGCCGACCGCCCTGCTGCGTAGCGGTTATGCGGATGGCTGAAGTGCACGACTATGTGGTATGAGGGCCTGTAAGCGCTGCTTGAATGTAAGAAACGAATCGGAACCCATTGGATTATTATGTGTCCTTTGGCCCACATCAGCGTATTGAATAAGGTGTAGTCAGTGTGGAGCAGCGGATGAAATTATTTACTTGTGCCCTGTCTTAAACATCGCCCTAATTAAATACGCTAACGGTAATCCCGGTCGGAACCAGCGTCGTTAAGCAGGATTTCCAGAATCAGCCCGCTGTCCAGCCATAATTGGTTTGGGTGCCCAGGGATTACCAGCGCGGTGTTCAGTTGGGACCAGCGGATCTAATGCGGGATTGGTTAGTGGATGTACAACTATTCGGAAAAATTCAGGCATAAATCCTGAGGATACCCATCGCGGACACGCGGACAGGTCACCCTTGATTTTTTAATATATGGCTCTACAATGTATCTACATTGGCAATACCTTTTGTTTGCTGTGCGAGGACTCAACCCTATGCGGCTCATTATTCAGAAATGGGGTAATTCCCTTGCCCTGCGGATTCCATCTGCTGTTGCCCATGAAATTGGGGTAAAAAAAGGTTCCACCGTTGAGCTGGCGGCGGGCCAAGACACCCTGTTCTTTAAAGTAGTTCGCAAACGGAAAAAGACCGAAATCACCCTGGACGAGTTGCTGGCCAGGGTCACCCTGGAAAACCAGCACGATTTCGTTGACGTAGGGCCGGCGGTTGGCCGCGAGGTCGTGACCGATTGAACGAAGAATACGTACCCAAGCAAGGGGATATCGTCGTCATTAAGCCGCCTCCTGCGGCCGAAGGGCGCGAGCAGGCCAAAGGCCGGCCTTGGCTCGTAGTCTCCTCCCAACCCTACAACGAAAAGATCGGACTGATGTTGGCCGTACCCCTTACCACTGTCGTAAAGGGATATCCGTTCGAGGTGGCGATTGCAGGTACCAAGCAGGCAACAGGTGTTGCCTTGGCAGACCAAGTACAGTGCCTCGATTGGCGTGCCCGAAACGCCCGCCGCATTGATCAGGCTCACCCCACCGTCGTTGCAACAGTGGGGGCGCTTATTGGCGTGATGGTGAAAGTGCGCACTGGCGGTTGATGTAAGCTCCGTCCAAAAAGGAATAAAGCCCTTGCGGGACTTTTGCGTGATTCAGTGCTGCATCGTTATACGCTGTCCTGCAATTTGCAACGGGCGTCCCGAATCAGTTGTTAATGAAAACAAACACTTGACGATTCGATGCTTAACTACGAACCAGCCGACTTGTTTGAAAATTAACTGATTTATCCAGAAATACCATTGCGGCAATAATGGCTGTTGATTTAATGAGCCGTCATCGCCAGTACATCCACGCTGACCGTGCTACTGGTTTGCCGGGGCAAGCCGGAGTTCTTCGTGTCAGCTGGCGACATCGCTAGTTGCCACCTTCGTATTCTTCTACCTGAATCTCCGGATGGAAGTGAGGTACGGCAACCCTATACCAGATAAAAGGGAACAGGGGATTGGGCAGAAAATAAAACCAGCCCAGGTTTCGGGTCTTGCGCCCGTCCTTGGCCACGAAGTCCAGCCACACATACAGAAACTTGTAAGGACATAAACCCGGCCGGTAGTTGATGCGGAATCCATCGGTGACCAGATATTTTTTGCGGATGTAATAGTTTCCCTCGAAGGGCGTGATTCCCCATCCCACCGGTCCCTCGGCTATCGGGGTGCCCGATGGAGCATGTCTAATGCGTACGCACTTGCGGCTCATGGTCTTCAGTCTAACGCCAAGTCGGAGCGCTACGCGAATGCACTGCTTTACACTGTTCTAAGTAGCCTGGTATTGCGAACGTTTGCTGGAATCATTCCCGTGTTTGCTGCAGCCGTTTCAGTGCAAGCATCACGGCTGACATGGTATGTCCGCTGCAGACATCTATATAATGTCTGCATTGCTCAAGTAAATGCTGATATGAGGATTCTCATGGCCGGTACATCCACGCTCACCGTCGAAGGCGCCGAACAGCAGCCGCTGAAGACCTTCACCGAGAAGGCCTACCTGGACTATTCCATGTACGTGATCCTCGACCGGGCGCTGCCGCACATCGGCGACGGCCTGAAGCCGGTGCAACGGCGCATCGTGTATGCCATGTCGGAGCTGAGCCTGGATTACCAGGCCAAGCCCAAGAAATCCGCGCGCACTGTGGGCGACGTACTGGGCAAATACCATCCCCACGGTGACAGCGCCTGCTACGAAGCCATGGTGCTGATGGCGCAGCCATTTTCCTATCGTTATCCCATCATCGACGGCCAGGGCAACTGGGGATCCATGGATGATCCCAAATCTTTCGCCGCCATGCGCTACACCGAAGCCAAGCTCTCCAAATATGCCGAGGTGCTGCTCTCGGAGCTGGCTCAGGGCACAGTGGACTGGCAACCGAACTTCGACGGTACGCTGGAAGAACCGGTATTGTTGCCGGCACGACTGCCTAACGTGTTGCTCAACGGTACTACCGGCATCGCCGTGGGTATGGCCACGGACATCCCACCCCACAATCTGAAAGAGATCGCCAGCGCCTGCTTCCGGCTGCTGGAGCAGCCCAAGACCACGGTCAAGGAGCTGTGCGAGCACGTCAAAGGCCCGGACTATCCTACGGAAGCGGAGATCATCACGCCCAAAGCCGAAATCCTGCAGATGTACGAGACCGGCAACGGCGGCGTGCGCCTGCGCGCCAAATGGCTGCGAGAGAAGGGCGGCGACATCGTGATCACAGCGCTGCCCTATCAGGTTTCCGGCGACAAGGTGCTGGAGCAGATCGCCCAGCAGATGCGCGCAAAGAAATTGCCGATGGTGGAAGATCTGCGGGACGAATCAGATCACGAGAATCCCACGCGGCTGGTGATCGTGCCGCGCTCCAACCGCGTGGACAGCGGCGAGCTTATGGCGCACCTGTTCGCCACCACCGACCTGGAGCGCAGCTACCGCATCAACATGAATGTCATCGGTCTCAACGGCAAGCCGCAGGTCAAAAACCTGAAGGATATGCTGAGCGAGTGGCTAGAATTTCGTGTAGAGACGGTCACGCGCCGTCTCAAGTTCCGGCTCGACAAGGTGGACAAGCGGCTGCATATCCTCGACGGCCTGTTAATCGCCTATCTGAATCTGGACGAAGTTATCGCCATCATCCGTAAAAATGACCAGCCGAAACCCTTGCTGATGAAGCGTTTCAAACTCAGCGACACCCAGGCGGAAGCCATCCTGGAGTTGAAACTGCGGCATCTGGCCAAATTGGAAGAGATGAAGATTCGTGGTGAGCAGAAGGACCTGGCCAAAGAGCGCGACGCGCTTGGAAAGATCCTGGGCTCCAAGACCAAACTCAAGTCATTGGTGCGCGATGAACTGGTGGCCGATGCCCAAACCTACGGCGATCCACGCCGTTCACAACTGGTGGAGCGCGCACCCGCCGCCCAGGCAATCGATGAAAACCAGTTGCAGCCCACCGAACCGACTACGGTGATCCTGTCGAAATCTGGATGGGTGCGGGCCGCGAAAGGCCACGATTTGGATCCGCGCACCCTGAGTTACAAGGCCGGCGATAGTTTCCTGTGTGCGGCTTACGGCAAGAGCAATCAACCGGCAGTATTCCTGGATTCAACCGGACGTGCATACACACTGCCGGCCCACTCACTGCCATCAGCCCGCAGCCAGGGCGAGCCGCTCACCGGGCGATTGACGCCGCCGGAAGGCGCAAGTTTCGCCGGCGTGCTCATCGGTGAGCCGGAGGATAAATGGTTGGTGGCCAGCGATGCCGGTTACGGTTTCGTGGTGAAACTCAGCGAACTGGTGTCCCGCAACCGTTCCGGCAAGGCCACCCTGAGGCTGCCGAAGAATGCGCGAGTAGTGGTGCCCGCGCCGGTGCAAAACCTCAAGAACGATCTGGTGGTTGCGGTCAGCAGCGCCGGACATATATTGGTGTTCCCGGTGAAAGAATTGCCGGAACTGGCTCGCGGCAAGGGCAACAAGATCATGGGCATACCCTCTAAGAAAGCTGCCAGCCACGAGGAATTCATGGCGGCCGTCACCTGCGTGCCGGAAGGCGAGTCGCTGGTGATCCTTTCCGGGCAGCGGCACATGTCGCTGTCGCCCAAGGAACTCAAGGACTATATCGGTGAACGCGGCCGGCGCGGCTTGAAGCTGCCGCGGGGTTACCGCACCGTGGAAGGCATGTACCCGGAGTCGCGATTGCCCGGCAATACGCCCAAGTCCTAAAACTGCAGTGTGATTCGGGTCAGCCGGCGGCATCCGTCGTGGACTTGGCGTCGCCCATGACTACGTCCGGTTCCTGGATGTAATTGCCCTGGATGTATTCCATGCCCAGCTGGTAGAGCACCGCCATTGTTTCGGGCTTCTCCACCTTCTCGGCGATGGTGTGGATTTTCAGTTCCTTGGCCCGTCCCATGAATTTCTGCACGATCTCGCGTTTGTTTTCCTCGCTGGCAAGTGCTGCGGTCAGGCTGCCGTCTATCTTTATATAATCCACATGCCGGATCAGGCCCAGGGTATGCAGCGGATTGTGTCCCAAACCGAAATGTTCGAGCGCGAAACCGCATTGCAGCCGATGCGCGCCGTCGGCCAGTGCGCGCGTGTCGGTGATGTATTTCTCGGCGGATCGCTCTGCGATCTGGAATACCAGGTGGCCGGATGAGAAGAACACTCCGCCCAGCAGTTTCTCCAGCCACGGCAACAGGGTTTTGTCGGTCAGTGACTGATCCGAGAGCCGCACGAACATGCGCGCCGGCCGGTTCTGCTGACTGCGTTCCTCGAGCAGCCTGAGACTGCGCTCCACCACCCAACGGTCGATGGCCACCATCATGCCGGCGCGTTCGGCGGCTGGGAAGAAATCTTTGATCGGTATCTCCGCGTCCTGCTCGTCCCGTAGGCGCAACAGGATATCCAGGGCCTCCATGGCATCACCCGTGAGACTGGCGATGGACTGGTACACCAGCATGAAGCGGTTGGCCCTGATGGCCGCAGTCAGCTGCCGTTTCCATTCGGTGTCGGTTACCTGTCCATGGGCATCCGTGGTCGGAGGCGTCCAGCCAACAACCTTGCCGCTCACCTCGGTTTTGGCTTTTTGATAGGCCTCCTGGACATGCACGAGCGCTTGTTCGGCATCATGTTGGTGTTCATCCAGTTGCACATAACCGATACTGCAGCTCAGGCTGGTGGATTTGCCGGTGGATTCGAACACCCGGCCGGAGACCGTGGTTTGGAATTTTTCCGCCCAGCTGCTGATCTCCTTCATATTGTCACGCGTCATGATGATGGCGAACACGGTGCCGCCGAAGCGCGCTACAAGGTCTTCCTTGGCGACCTGTGTGCGTATCAGATCGGCAAGCCCTTTGATAATGCCGTCGCTGGCGATGATGCCCACTTTTTCGGTCACGCTTGAGAACATATCCGGTTTGATATAGATGAGGGCACGAACCACCCGAGGTTTTGCCTGCTTCAGCTCCTGGCGCATTACTTCGATGAAGTGCAGGCGGTTTATGAAGCCGGTCAATAAATCCAGATTCCGCACGGTGGTGAGCTGCTGCACGCTGGCGGCCAGTTTCTGGCTGAGCAGGTCGATCTGCACCTGTGCCTGATTCTGTATCTGTGCATGCATCTGTATACCAGCTTGTTTGTCCTCGCTGTCGTTGCGGATGATGATCTCTAGTGCCGGTTTGCCCTCGATTTCGGTGCGCGCAATCTCGATGGTGGTATCGAAAGTATGGCCCTTGTTATGTTTGCCCTTTACCTTGACCGGCTTGACGGTTTTGCCTTTGCTGGAAATCTTGAGTGAGTTCTTGATTTCGCTCTGGGAATCACTTGCGAATAGCTCAAGCACCGGCAGCGCCTCGATCTCGCCGCTGGTGGCGTAGCCGAAAAGTTCCAGGAAAGTCGGATTGACGCTGATCACAATGCCATCTTCCACATACACGATGGCATCCTTGGAATCCTTCATCACCAGGTCGATGCGCTGCTCATATTCCTTGAGTATCAGACTTTTTTGTTCCAAATCACGGGCCAGTTGCAGGACTTCAAGCTCGCGCGAAACCACCGCTTGCAGATGCTCTGCCTGTTCGATGGATACCAGATCGCGGGCACCGGTGTTGATGATCTCGGCCACCACCGCAGGTCCGGTGTCATCGCTGAGTGCAATGATGGGTACATTGGGAAGCGCCATGTCGCGCAGGTTGACGATGTCCTGGAAGGATGCGCCCATCACACTCATGGAACACAGGATCAAATCAGGCCGCTGCTCCTGGACGCTTTTGCCGGCGTCATCCAGGTTCGCGACCCAGGTGGGACGTACCGGATAACCGGCCTTACGGAGTACTCCGTTAAGGTGTTCGGCCTCATTCTGCGAGGCCGTGACGATAAGGATGGGCAGTGCGTTCCGCGGTGACAAGAAAACCCCTCACAAGAAATAGTTCAACCGGTCGAAGTTTAGTGGGTATTGCTTTTGGATGCACGGGCTGGCGCAATCTCAGTCAGCGGACGACACCGGTTCCGGCATATCCATCAATGGCAGCTTGCTGGGTGCCCCGGGCACTTCACGGACCAGCCGGGGGACCAGATAGCCCGGCAAGCGGGCCTGTAACCCCATCATAAGGATACGCGCTTTGGATTCAGGCAACTCGAAATGGGCCGCACCCTGGACCGGATCGAGCAGGTTGAGATAGTAGGGCAGGACACCGGCCGCGAACAGCGCTTCGGAAAGCGCGGCAAGCTCTGCGACTGAATCGTTCACCCCCCGCAACAGCACCGATTGGTTCAGCAGACTGACATCCGCTGTACGCAGTCGCGATAATGCAGCGATGACATCTGTGTCTAGTTCGCGGGCATGGTTGACGTGCAGTACCACGACTTTCTGCAAACGGCAGTTCTTCAGCCAAGCCAGCAAGGCATCATCTACCCGGGAAGGCAATACGATGGGCTGGCGAGTATGTATGCGCAGTCGGGTTAAATTTGGTATCCGCTCCAATTCTGTTACCAGACTAGCCAACACTTGATCACTGAGCGATAACGGATCGCCGCCACTCAGGATCACTTCGTTGATGCTGGTGTCCGCGCGCAGGTAATCAAGCGCCTCACGCCAATCGTGCTGGCGTGCGCTTTCATCCGCGTAGGGGAAATGGCGACGGAAGCAATAGCGGCAGTGCACACCGCAGGCACCGGTGGTGATCAGCAGGACGCGGCCATGATATTTGTGCAACACGCCGGGCGCAGCGCGGCTCATCAGGTCGCCCACGGGGTCGATGCTAAAGCCTGCATGGGATTCGAGTTCCACGCCCAGCGGCAGCACTTGGCGTAACAGTGGATCGGCGGGGTCACCCTTGCGCATGCGGGCGATGAACGCTCGTGGTACCCGCAACGGGAATTGTTTGGCTGCAGCGCGTGCCCCGTCCAGCAACACCGGGTCCAGTTCCAGCATGCGCAGCAGTTCCGCCGGATCACGCACGGCTTCGGCCAATTCTGTCTGCCATCGGGCGCTCATGGGATTTTCAAACCTTGGGATGCTGCCTTCAAAGGGGTGTTAGCGTATCATTACGCGCCCTGCAGGCGGCCTCAGCCGCTAATTGTTGTATTCAACCTGGTAGTAAGAACATGTCAAGTTACAGCACCAATGAATTCAAGGCCGGCCTCAAGATCATCATCGATGGCGACCCCTACAACATCATCGAAAACGAGTTTGTGAAGCCCGGCAAGGGCCAGGCCTTCAACCGTGTCAAGATCCGCAACCTGCGCACCGGCAAGGTCCTGGACCGCAACATGAAATCCGGCGAGACGGTGGAGGCCGCCGACGTGGTGGAGATGGACGTGCTGTATCTGTATAGCGACGGCCAGTTCTGGCACTTCATGAATCCGGAGAATTATGAGCAGCTGGCCGCCGATGCCACCGCCATGGGTGACGCGCCCCAGTGGCTGAAAGGCGAAGAGGCCTGCAAGATCATGCTGTGGGACGGCCGTCCATTGGCGGTCACCGCGCCGGTGTTCGCCGTCCTCAAGGTCGTGGAAACCGATCCGGGTTTGCGTGGCGATACCGCCACCGGCGGTACCAAAGCGGCGAAGCTCGAGACCGGCGCCACGGTACGCGTGCCGCTGTTCATCAACGAAGGCGAACTCATCAAGGTGGATACGCGCACCGCCACCTATGCAGCGCGCGCCAAGGAGTGAGATCTTAGAGGGACTGGGCAGTGCAACGGGATGAAAGCTGGCGTCCAACGGCGAGCACCGCCAAACTCAGGCTACGCGCCGGCCTGCTGAAAAAACTGCGGACATTCTTCGAGGCGCGCGGCGTCCTGGAAGTGGAAACCCCGGCATTGTCCTATGCCGGCGCAACCGACCGGCATCTCGCCAGTTTCCGTGTGCAGCAAACGCGTAGCGTCGATCTTTATCTGCAGACCTCGCCGGAATTTCACATGAAGCGCCTGCTAGCGGCAGGCAGCGGTGATATCTACCAGTTGTGCAAGGTGTTCCGTGACGGGGAAACGGGGCGCAGGCACAATACCGAATTCACCCTGCTGGAATGGTATCGGCTGGGGTTCGATCATCACCGCCTGATGCGGGAAGTGGCTGAACTGGTGAGCTGGCTGGTGCCGATCGCGGATGCGGAGCCCGAGTATCTCAGTTACCGGGAAGCCTTTGAGCGCTATGCTGGATTCAACCCTTTCAGCAGCGTCCCGGCGGAGTGTCGTGACGCGTTACAGCAGCATGGCATTACCCCGCCGGCCGTTGATCTGGATTACGACGGCTGGCTGGATTTCACCGCCGCTACCCTGGTTTATCCGGCCCTGGGCGAAGCCGGCATCACCTTTATCTATGATTATCCTGCGAGCCAGGCGGCGCTTGCGTGTATACGCAACGATGCCCCGCCGGTGGCGGAACGTTTTGAAGCATTTTTGGATGGCATGGAGCTCGCCAACGGCTTTCACGAATTGGCGGATGCCGAAGAACAGCGACAGCGCTTCGATCAGGATCTCAAATTACGCGCGGTACAGGGATTGCCTGCAGTACCCATGGACGAACATCTGCTGGCTGCGCTTCAGTCAGGCTTGCCGCCGTGCGCCGGCGTGGCCTTGGGATTTGACCGGCTGGTGATGCTGGCGGCGAACGTGGGCACCATCGATGAAGTCATCACATTTCCGATAGAGCGGGCGTGATTGGAGCGCTGTCCTAATACTAGAAGCGGTAATGTTGCTTAGACAATCAACAACCACTTTCCCTTGCGTCCTTCGATTTTGACATCGTCTGCAGACAGTCCGGTTCCGCCTGCACATACACATATTCGGCGGCATACGAGAGCAGGCTATGCAAATCTGTCTGTTCGCCCGTGTAGGTCCGGGCTGCAATGCCGGTACCTCGCACGGTGAGTGCGATCTGCTTGTTTTGCATCACCACTTCGCCATTGATCTCGATCTGGTGGCCAAGCCAGCTATGCAGTGTGCGCTGGATATCGCCCAGCGAGACATGTACCTGGGGAATCTGTAACTGGATGTTGTTGACCCAGGCACCCTGCAAGGCGCGCGCTCCCGGAGTAGCAAGCGCACTGGCCCGTAGAGTCTGCAGCTGATCGAGGAACTCGCTGGCGATCACCGTGCCGTTATTGCCCTCGGATACAAACGTAGGCGGGACCTGGAACTGGTTTACGATGACTGAATGGTCGGTAGCGGCTGAATATATCGCATACACGATCGTGCCCAGAATCGCCACGGCCACCGCACTCAGTACTGCCTGATAGATCATGCTCAGCCGTTCATGCCGGTGCTGCGTGCGCAGCTGGGCGCGTTGTGCCAGCAGTGTCTGGTTGTGCAGCCTCAGATTCTCGGTATGCAGGTCATGCACGCCGGCTTCGCGCAGGTTGCGTTCGCGTTCGATCTTCAGCAATTCCTGCTGGGCTTTGGCGAGCGCGATGTGTTCCTCGAGATATTCCGCGGCACGCGCATCCATCTGGGGGTCTTCTTTATTTTTACCCAATGCCAGGTTCATCCCCAAACCTGCGTCGCCCTCAGAGGTCTTGTTATTCATAGAGTATTCCCATCAGCCTGTGTTTTGCATCTCAACCCGCCTGGCCCAATAGCTTAGCTAATATAGTCTGTTCGGAACTGGTTAAATCTTCAGAGCCCTGCGCAGCCTGGTAATGGCTGAGCGCCTCGGCGTGCTGGCCGAGTTTGTCCAGCGCCTGACCCCAGTGCAGTTCCAGAGTAGCCCAGTGGGGTGTGAATTTTGCAGCTTCGGTGTATTTTTGCACCGCTTCCTTGTAATTATTTTGCGCGGCCAGCGCTTCACCCCAGTGTTCCAGTGGATCGCACCAATGAGGACTGCGCAGGTTCGCGGCCTGGAATTTCACCATGGCATCCTGGTAATCCTGGTGGCGCATCAGTGCCAGCCCCCAGCTGTCATAAGCTTGTGAAAGAGACGGCGCGAGTGCCACGGCCGCGGTGTAATCGTTCTGGGCCTGATCCCAATCGCCGCGGTGAACAGCGATGTCAGCTTTGAAGCGGTAGCAATCCACGAATCGGCCACCTTTGGCGATGGCAGCATCTGCCTGGGCAGCTTGGCCGGAATACTCAAGTGCCAATCCCAGATAGCAACCGGTTTGTGCATAAAAGTTGCCCTGCAGCGCGGGGTGCTTGGCGAGCAGCGTTACAGTTGTCTGGAAGGCATTCGCGGCGCGCGCATAGTTCTGCTGGTCGAGTCCCAACAAGCCTTGGACGAGTGCGGCCTCTGCCAGTTCGTAGGGGTCGCTGCCTGCGCCGGGAGAGGTCTGCAGAATCTGGAGTGCCTGCTTGTACGCGTGCATGCGCGCCAGCATTTCGGCATCCCAGGGTGCGTCCTGGGTTGTATTCGAACCCTCACCCCCGTGGGCAGCTTCGTCCGCCAGCAGTTCCCGGTGCACCGCCGGCAGGTCCAGACGCAGAAAATCCAGATACTCATAGTTCGCATCCGGCATTCGGGCTGCGAACCAGGAACCCCGATGCGCGATACGTTCCATACGAATCCCGGATTGATAGGCTTGCTCTTCTTGCCCCAATACCAGATCAACAGCTGTCTGGTTTGTGTAGGCGATCCAGAAATGGGGATCAATGCGGATGGCTTCCGCGTATTTATCCGTTGCCGCCTCGTACTGATTCAGGTCGTCTAATGCGTTCCCCCAGCCGTTGAGTAGCCAGGGTTTATCTTGTGCCGAAGCCCCCGGGTATGCGGCTTTGATCAACTCGATTGCATCCGCATCCCGTCCATTTTGTTCAAGTAAGGTGGAGAATAGATAGGGTTCTGCCTGCCCATATACGTATTCGGCGGCGGTCGTCAGGATTTTTTGCAAGTCAACCGGAGCACCACTGAAAGTTTTGGCGGCAAAACCAGTGCCGCGGACCGTGAGTGCGATCTGTGCGCCATGCATCACTATCTCGCCATTGATCTCGATCTGGTGGCCGAGCCATCTGTGCAGCGTATGCTGGATATCACCGAGCGACACGTGCACGTCTGGGATCTGAAGTTGGATGTTGTTGCTCCAGGCATCCAGTAACACTTTTGCCGCTTGTGAGCCGCGCGAGGCCGCCTGCAGGGTTTGCAGATGATCCAGGAACTGGCCCGCTACCACCGTACCGTTGTTACCGACATTGTCAAAGGAAGGCGGCACCTGAAATTGGTTCACCACCACCGACTGGTCGGTAGCGGCTGAATACACTGCGTCAATGATCACGCCCAATAACGCCAACGCGATGATGCTCAAGACTGTCTGGTATATTGTGCGGAAGCGATCGTGAGTTCGTTGATTGCGAAACTGTTTGTGCTGGGAACGCAGCGCTTGGCTTTGGAGCTTCAGTTGCTCGGTTTGCAGATCGTGCAAAGCAGCTTCGCGTTGGGCGCGTTCACTTTCCCGCTGCGCATGTTCACGCTCAAGTTTGAGATGCTCATTCAGATATTTTGAAGCATGCTCAGAGGTTTTCGTGCTTTTGCCAGCCTCCTGAATGGCCAGAGAAGCCGCTATGTCTTGCTCGGCGCCGGACGTTTTATCATTCATCTAGTTAGCCCGATCGTTAACCTAATGGTGCGCTAGGATACTCTTGGCTGAGTCGATTTACGCCTGGAACGGGCCAGTAACCACCCATAGATAACGGCATTGATGGCGATGACCAGGAACCCCAGAAAAATCTGAATGTCCGGGGTCAAGTGTGCCGGATAGAGGACTGGCAGCAGGTAGTGCTCCACGAAATCACCGCGATAGGCGGCGACACCCGCCAGACCGCGCAACCAGTTTTCCAGATAGGTGAGTGGGCAGACGATATGCAGGAATTCCGTTAGCACACCCCAGATGAGGGCCGGCAGGTGCAGCCACACGATCTTTTTCCAGCGGAATAAAAGCAGCCCGCCGGCCACCACGAACACCACGAAGGCGAAATGCAGGATGACGATCGCATCCGCTAGCCACAGGTACATCACGATGAATCTCCGCCGATAGCGGTGGTACCGTAAAGCCCGGCTTCAGGTCACGACCAATCCAGCACCACTTTGCCGGATTGTCCCGAGCGCATGACTTCGAAACCTTTCTGGAAGTCGCTGATGGGGAAATGGTGGGTGAGCACCGGCGTGAGATCCAGTCCACTCTGCAGCATGGCCGCCATCTTGTACCAGGTCTCGAACATCTCGCGGCCATAGATGCCTTTCATGATCAGGCCCTTGAAGATCACCTGGCTCCAGTCGATGGCCACTTCGGCCGGTGGTAAGCCCAACAGGGCGACTTTGGCGCCATGGGCCATGTTGGCCAGCATCTGGCGGAATGCCTGCGGATTGCCGGACATCTCCATGCCCACGTCGAAGCCTTCCTTCATGTCCAGCGCTTGCATCACGTCTTCGAGCTTCTGCTTCTGGACATTGACAGCGCGGGTGGCGCCCATCTTGCTGGCCAGCTCCAGCCGGTAATCGTTGACATCAGTGATGACCACGTAGCGCGCGCCCACGTGTTTGGCGATGGCCACGGCCATGCAGCCGATGGGCCCGGCGCCGGTGATGAGCAGGTCTTCGCCCACCAGATCGAATGATAAGGCCGTATGCGTGGCGTTACCGAAGGGATCCAGGAATGCGGCGATGTCATCGGTGATGGCATCCGGCAGTGGATAGGCATTCACGGCGGGAATCGCCAGGTACTCTGCGAAACAGCCGGGCCGGTTCACGCCCACGCCCACGGTGTTGCGGCACAGGTGCCGGCGTCCGGCGCGGCAGTTGCGGCAATGACCACAGGTGATGTGGCCCTCACCGGAGACCCGCTGGCCGATCTTGAAACCCTGTACTTCGTTACCGATCTCCGCCACCACACCTACGAATTCGTGGCCGACAGTCATGGGTACGGGTATGGTCTTCTGCGCCCAGGCATCCCAGTTAAAGATATGGATGTCGGTGCCGCAGATGGCGGTCTTCTTGATCTTGATGAGCAGATCATTGGGGCCGATCTTGGGTTTGGGCACATCCTGCAGCCAGATGCCTTGTTCAGCCTTCGCTTTTACGAGCGCTTTCATAAGAACCTCATTTGAACCTGTTTTATTCTCCCTATATTGATGGGAGAGCGAGCTGTTGTTCCGCGTTACTGGATCACGCCCAATTTCTTACCGACCTTCGCAAATGCGGTGATGGCTCTATCCAGGTGGGCTTTGTCATGGGCGGCGGACATCTGCACGCGGATGCGCGCCTGGCCCTGTGGTACCACCGGGAAAGAAAATCCGATCACATAGATGCCTTCCTTGAGCAATTCATCCGCCATGCTTTTGGCGAGCTTGGCATCACCCAGCATCACCGGGATGATGGGATGATCGGCGCCCGCCAGAGTGAAGCCGAGTTTCTGCATGGCAGTGCGGAAATACTTGCTGTTGTCGCGCAGTTTCTGGCGCAGCGCAGCGCCCTTTTCCAATAGGTCCAACACCTTGATGGAGGTGGCGGTGATCACCGGCGCCAGGGTATTGGAGAACAGGTAAGGCCGTGAGCGCTGCCGCAACCACTCGATGATTTCCTTGTGGCCAGAGGTATAACCGCCGGAAGCACCGCCCAGGGCCTTGCCGAGCGTGCCCGTGAGGATGTCCACTCGCCCCATGACACCACGGAACTCGTGACTGCCGCGGCCGTGTTCACCCATGAAGCCCACTGCGTGTGAATCATCCACCATCACCAGTGCATCGTATTTGTCGGCCAGGTCGCAGATACCCACGAGGTTGGCGATGATGCCGTCCATGGAGAACACACCGTCAGTGGCGATGAGCCGGAAGCGGCAACCTGCGGCTTCCTTGAGTTTGGTTTCCAGATCCGCCATGTCGTTGTTGTTGTAGCGTAGCCGTTTGGCCTTGCACAGGCGCACGCCGTCGATGATGCTGGCATGATTGAGCGTATCGCTGATGACTGCATCCTGTTCATCCAGCAGCGTCTCGAACAGGCCGCCGTTGGCGTCAAAACATGAGGAATACAGGATGGTGTCGTCGGTGCCGAGAAATTTCGAGAGCCGCGCTTCGAGTTCCTTGTGGATGGTCTGGGTGCCGCAGATGAAGCGCACCGAGGACATGCCGTAGCCGTATTGCGAGAGCGCCGCCTGTGCGGTTTTCACCAGCTCCGGATGGTCAGCAAGACCCAGATAGTTATTGGCGCAGAAATTGATGACTTCATTACCGCCGCCCACCCGGATGGCCGCCTGCTGCGGCGTGGTGATGATGCGCTCGGCCTTGTAGAGGCCGGCGGCCTGCAGACCGGCGATTTCCTTGCGAAGATGTGCAAGCAAAGCCTGTTTCACGACGGGCTCCGGTATACGGGGGAGGGGAACCATGGAATTATACCAGCCTACAAAAAACCAGGACGCTGGAATGCCGGTGATCATGCCTTCCAGCCAACTTCAAGGCTTGCGATCTACGCGCTGCCTCAAGCCCATCCCTGTAGGTCGGCAATCCCTTGCCGACTTTGAAAAAGGCGGTATGGTAAACCCGCCCTGTAGTTGCAGATCTGCTGGCGAGTGATGCGTAAACAGGTCCAAGGCGAGGAAATCATCAATGAATGAAGGCATGCAGAAAATTCGCCTCGACAAGTGGTTATGGTGTGCGCGGTTTTTCAAGACGCGCACGCTGGCGGCCGCCATCGTCGCGGGCGGCAAGGTGCATGTAAACGGCGCGCGTGTGAAGCCCGCCCACGAGGTACGCGTCGACGACCGGCTGGAAATCACCCGCAATGCCGAGCGTTACGAGATCGTGGTGCGTGCGCTGTCCACAAAACGCGGCGCCGCCAGCGCCGCACAACAGCTCTATGAGGAAACTGTGGCCAGCCAGGAGACCCGGGCGCGGCACGCGGAACTGCGCAAACTCGCCGCCCTGGCGAGTCCCGCGCCTGCCAAACGCCCCGACAAGAAGTCCCGCCGGCTCATCCATCGCTTTAAGCAGGGACTGTGAGCACCCGGCTGCCAGGGAGCCAGCCAGGGAAAAATGTTTCATATTTTCCTTGAAAAAATAAATTTACTTATATAATACAATAAGTTATATAAACTATATTGTTTCATATATTGTTTCAGCATGGCTGAATCGCTGGACATGCTGACTGTATTGACCCGCCGGGGCGTCATGCCAGCAGGCGAACTGCTGCGGACCCTGGATACCAGCCGGCCCACCCTTTCGCGACGGGTCAAGGGGCTGAAAGGGCAGGTGGTGCGCATCGGCCGGCGGCGCGGCGCGCGCTACGGAGTCTATCGCCAGGTGCCGGGCATACCGTCACAGTTGCCGGTATATCGGGTAAGCCAGACAGGGTTGGTTGAACGTGTCGCAACCCTGCACCTTCTGGCAGGCGGCGGCGGCTGGCACTGGCTGGAACAGGCGCAAAGCACAGGTGATGTATTCGAGGGGCTGCCGCCGGTGGTTGCCGACATGGCACCCCAGGGTTATCTCGGCCGGCGCTTTGCGGATAGCCATCCTGAGCTTGGCGTGCCGCGCCGTTTGCAGGACTGGAATGACGATCACCGTCTCATGGCCGCGGCGCGGCGCGGCGAGGACTGCGGGGGCGATTTGATTATCGGCGAAGAATCCCTGGACCGTTTCTCGGCGCAAGCACTCGCGCCAGTGACCTGCGAAGACTATCCGCGTCTTGCGCGCGTCGCCGCCGCGGGCGCAGCCGGCTCTTCCGCCGGCGGCGAACAGGCCAAGTTCACCGCCTGGAACGGTGTCCACCACGTCATTGTGAAATTCACCCTCGGCGACGGCAGCCCCACCGATCAGCGCTGGCGCGATCTGCTGGTGTGCGAATCGCTGGCCCTTGAGGCATTGCAGGCACACGGCATTCCCGCCGTTGTCTCGCGCATCGTGGATGTCGGTGCTCAGCGGTTTCTGGAGGTGGAGCGCTTCGACCGTATGGAGACGCGCGGACGGCGCGGTGTGCTCACCGCCGGCCCGCTGGACGACAGCCTTTATGGACAACGCGACAACTGGCCGACACTGGCCGGTCGTTTGGCACGGGATGACTTGCTGACGGCGGCGGATGCGCGCCGTATTCTTTTACTGGAAGCCTTCGGCGAACTCATCAGCAACAGCGACCGGTATTTCGGCAATCTCGCCTTTTTTGCGGACGCTGTGCGGAGCGCGCCCCGGCTGGAACTCGCGCCGACCTACGACATGCTGCCTATGGCGTTCGCGCCTCAAAATGGTATCGTACCGGACGTACATCTTAGCCCTTTGCATCCACGCGCACAGGTTTTGGAGATCTGGCCGGAAGCCGCGGCGCTCGCAGCCAAATTCTGGCGGCGCGTGGCTGATGATGAACGCATCAGTTCTGCCTTCCGCGAGTTGGCCACGCGGCCGCCTGACTGAAGAGCCGGAGCATTGCAGCACCAACGGAAAATAAGCCGGCATGCAACAGGAGAGTGCAAGCATGAATACGCGGGATAGGGTCAAGCAGACACTGCAGCTTGAGCCTGCCCAACGTTATGAATTGGTGGAAGAGACTGCACAGTCTGGATCAACCCTATTGGCTGATTGATGCCGCGTGATTGAAGGAGACGGAGAAGCGGCTCAGTATTTCCGGCGCGGAGCGCCAGTAGGGTTCAACCGCCGTGGCTTCCATTGATGTCCGTAAATAATTACTTCTTGAGCACTTGTAGCTGAACTAAGCGGATGTATCATCCTCAGTCAGCGCGAGCTTGACCGTTGCCTCTACCGGTGAAGGCCGCTTATGAAACCGACATCGCGGTATCAGCATCGGATGGATATGGGTACATCCGCGCGTCCAAGTGAAGCCTCCGTTCGCGTCATCAGCGGCATTGACAGGTACTGTATTGTGTATACACTTCGGGAGTCTGGCCATGAGCACCGCGCGCATCTTCAAATCCGGCAACAGCCAGGCCGTGCGCTTGCCCAAAGAGTTCCGCTTTCGCGCCACGGAGGTGGAGATCTTCCGGCGCGGCGAGGAGGTGGTGCTGCGGGAAGAAAAGCTCAGTGCGGGCAAGAAACTGGATGACACCTTCCGCAACCTGCCACCCATGCCTCGGGATTTTTTTGCCGAGGGTCGGCATGATCCGCCGCCGCAAGATCGCAGAACTCTGTGATGGCCGCCGGTTACCTCCTCGATACCAACATTTGCATTTACTGGCTGAATGAACGTCCCGCCGGGATAGTCGAGCGGCTCGCCGGGGTGCCCGCCGGGGCGGCGGTCATGTCGGTGGTGACTTGGGGCGAGTTGCAGTTCGGCGCGGCCAAAAGCCGCGAGCCGGTAAACGCCAGGCGCAATCTCGAAGCGCTGGCCGAAGTCATCCCTCCGTTTCCGCTGCCGGTGGATGCAGCGCGTCGTTATGGTGAGCTGCGGGCCGCGCTGGAGCGCAAGGGCATGCCGGTTGGCGCCAATGAGCTGTGGATTGCGGCGCATGCCTTGGCCGAGGGCTTGACGCTGGTCACCAACAACGAGCGCGAGTTTCGCCGGGTTCCGAAATTGAAGATCGAGAACTGGGTAGCCTGACGTGCCGCGCGAAGTGCTGTAAATCCGGGTGCAATTGCAGTACATCAAACCGCCGGTATGGCACCGGTTACGCATCCGCAAGGCCGTTACGCTCGCAGACCTGCATGTGCAATCCAGGCGGCCATGGGTTGGACAGATTCGCATCTGCACGAGTTTGACATCAATGGCAGGCGTTACGGCCCGCCCGATGAGGACGTATCGCAAGAAATGTTTGATGAAGCCGGAACCGCACTGACCATGCTTGGATTTAAACCCGCTGCACAATTTGTCTATCATTATGATTTAGGTGATAGCTGGATGCACGACATCCGGGTGGAAAAGGTCGAACCCGTAGCGGCGGAACCATTGCGTCCGCTGTGCCTCGATGGCGCGCGTGCCTGTCCTCCGGAGGATTGTGGCGGCCCGCCCGGGTATGAGGAGTTGCTGACAGCGCTTGCTGATCCACATAATTCACGGCATCGTGAGCTGCGCCGCTGGGTGGGCAAAGACTGGGATGCGGAACGTTTTAATTTGGGAGCGGCTAGTCGCGCACTGCGATCACGGTCGCAATGAAACTAACCGGCATGCCACGCCCCATCACCCCGCTCATCGCTATCGACATAATCATCGAACTGATGGATCGGCCGGGGCGGCCTATCGTATTGATCGAGCGGTGCAACCCACCGCATGGCTGGGCGCTACCGGGCGGTTTCGTGGATGTGGGCGAGACTCTCGAGCAGGCCGCAATGCGTGAAGCGCTGGAGGAGACCGGTCTCAAGGTGAAACTTAAAGCATTGCTGGGCTGCTATTCAGATCCGGCGCGCGATAGCCGCGGGCATACGGTGAGCGCCGTGTATGTGGCCGAGTCCGAGGGCCAACCCCAGGCCGGTGATGATGCCGGCAAGATTTCCGTGATTGACCCGTTGAATCCACCCAAGCTCGCCTTTGATCATGCGCTGATCCTGTCCGATTACCGGCGTTATCGAGAGACTGGCATTCCGGCACCGTTGCGCGGGTGAAAATCACGCGGAAACCCGGTGGTTACAGGCCGGTTCGCGCTTCCAGCATATATAATTCACAGCTTTCCAGGCACGGCCCACCAGCAGAACGGGGCATTTGATGGATCGGTCCAAACGCGTAAAGATCATTGTGGTGGCGGCGCTTTTCGCCGTCGCCTGGTTCGCGAATCTGCAATACCGTGATTTGTTTCAGACTGACGAAGGCCGCTATGCAGAAATCCCCCGCGAGATGCTAGCCACTGGCGACTGGGTGACACCACGGCTCGACGGCCTCAAATATTTCGAGAAACCCGCGTTGCAATACTGGACTACAGCGGTTGCCTACACGCTGTTCGGTGAATTCAACTGGACTTCGCGCCTGTGGACGGCGCTCACTGGATTCCTGGGTGTGCTCATGACCGCCTGGGTAGGATGGCGTCTGTTCGATGGCAAGTCCGGATGGTGTGCGGCCCTGCTGCTGGGCAGCAGCATCTATTACATCATTATGGGGCACTTCAATACGCTCGACATGGGCGTGAGTTTCTTCATGTGTATGTCGGTATTCGCATTCCTGCTGGCCATGCAGAGCGCTGATGCAGACGATCTGCGTGCGCGCCGCGGCTGGATGTATCTCGCTTGGGCGGCCGCGGCCCTCGGCATGTTGAGCAAGGGACTGGAAGCCGTGGTGCTGCCGGGTGCGGTATTTATCATATATACCCTCGTCACCCGCGACTGGAAACGCTGGAGACAGCTGCACTGGTATGGCGGGGTGCTGATTTTCCTGGTCATCGCCGCACCCTGGTATGTGGTGGTGAGCCTGCGCAACCCCGATTTCTTCTACTACTTTTTCGTTTATGAGCATTTCTACCGGTTCCTGACGCCGGTGGCACATCGTTATGGGGCCTGGTGGTATTTCATTCCGATCCTGCTGTTAGGGTTATTGCCTTGGTGGCCGCAGTTTGTTAGATCTATGTTGCATATACCAAGGCGTGCACCCGCCAATGAACGGCCTGCAAGTTTCAATCATGTGCTGTTTCTGTGGATCTGGTGTGTGCTGGTGTTTGTGTTCTTCTCGTTCTCAGATTCAAAACTTGCAAGCTACATTCTGCCAATATTCCCGGCGCTGGCTTTGCTGGTGGGGCGCGAACTTGCGGAGCGCCGCCGCAGCGACGCACTTATCACCGCAGGTATCAGCATGCTACTGGCGATCCTGGCCCTGTGGCTGGCGCCGCTGATCCAGGAGGATGGCGGCAATATCTCGCTGCCGCTTTATCAGGCGATCCTGCCGTGGATGGTGGCCGGTTGTGGGCTGTTGCTGATCGTAGCGATCACCAGTTTCTTCATGGCCTATTTCCGCCTCGTTGGCACTGCCATGGCACTGATCGGTGCCGGACTGTTCCTGTCCATACAGATTGTTACCACGGGTGCACAAGTGCTGTCGCCAGTTTATTCAGGCCATTCCCTGGCGAAGCAGATCAGCGCATATAACAAGCCGGACATCCCGTTCTACAGCATCGATGATTACCAGCAGTCGCTACCGTTCTATCTCAAGCGTACCCTGACTTTGGTGGCATACCAGGGTGAGCTGGCTTTCGGTATCAGCCGTGAACCGCAGAAATGGATCCCGGACCTTGACAGTTTCATAAAGCGTTGGCAGAGCGATCCCCAGGCGCTGGCGGTAATGCCCGCGGATACTTATCAGTCACTAGTAAAGAAGGGTGTCCCCATGCAGATCATCGGCCAGGATCCATTACGCATTGCAGTGAGAAAACCATGAACCTCGTCAGTTTCCTGTTGGTGATCACCGGCGTGCTGCTCAACGCCGCCGCGCAATTGCTGCTCAAGGCCGGCGTGCGCCACATGGGCGTCATACAATTACAGTTTCAGAGCCTGCTGAGCGCCGGCTGGAAGCTGGCTTTCGAGCCACACATCCTGGGTGGCTTGGCCTGTTACGTGGTGAGCGTGGTGGTGTGGATCCTGGCGCTGTCGCGGGTGCAGGTCAGCATCGCCTATCCGATGCTGTCCCTGGGCTATGTGGTGACAGCGATTGCCGCCTGGATGTTTTTCGGCGAGTCGCTGGGGGCCATGCGTATGACGGGCATCGCGGTGATCATCGTTGGCGTGTACCTGGTAGCGCGTAGTTGAAGGCCAGCAGGGCGTAGATTTTTTAAGATCGGGAAAATCATGAGCGAGTATCTGCCGTTTACACGACCGACGATCGATGAACAGACCATCGAGGGCGTTGGTGAAGTGCTGCGCTCGGGCTGGATCACCACCGGCCCCAAGGTCGAGCAGTTCGAGCGTGGCCTGGCTGACTATCTGGGTGGCCAGCGCCAGGTGCGCGCTTTCCTGCACGCCACCGGCGCGCTCGAAGAAGCGCTGGTAGTGTGCGGCATCGGCCCCGGTGACGAGGTGATTGTGCCGGCCATGACCTTTGCGGCTACCGCCAATGTGGTGGTGCGTCTGGGCGCGAAGCCGGTGCTGGTGGATGTGGACCTGAAATCCCGCAGCCTGCTGCTGGATCAGGCCGCCGCCGCCGTGACCCCGAAGACCCGCGCCATCATGCCGGTGCATCTGAATGGTTTGGCCGTGGATCTGGATGGCGTGTATGCGCTGGCCAGGCAGCACCGCCTGCGGGTTGTGGAAGACGCCGCCCAGGCCATTGGCACCTCATATAAGGGTCGCAAGCTGGGTTCCTTTGGCGATATGGTGGTGTTCAGCTTCCACGCCAACAAGAACCTCACCACCATCGAAGGCGGAGCGGTGTCGCTGGCCAGCCCGGACGAAGCCAAGACGCTCGAGATCCTGCGTTTCCACGGCATCACCAAGTTTCCGGATGGCAGCATGGATGTGACGCGCGCCGCCAGCAAGCACAACATGACCGATGTGGCCGCGTGCGTGGGTCTTGGTCAGTTGCAGCGCCTGGATGAATTCAACAAGAAGCGCCGCCAGCTCGCTTACCGTTATTTCGAGTTGCTGGCTGACGAGGAACTGGGCGTGGTGCCGGCACGCGGCGATGAGGGCCATAGCTGGCACATGTTCACGCTGCTGCCTCGCTATAGCGGCGCCTGCCCGGATCGCAAGATTTTGCGGGAACGCATGCACAAGTGCGGAATCGGTCTCGGTATTCACTACCAGGCGCTCAACCAGTTCACGCTCTACAGAAACATGGGTTACCCTGAGGGCCGGTTTCCGAACGCCGAACGCATCGGCCGCGAGACTGTCACGCTGCCCTTGTTCCCGGCCATGGCCCTGTCCGACGTGGAGCGTGTATGCGAAGCGCTGAGCGACTGCCTTAAAACAGCGTAAATGCTGGAGAACCTGTAATGGCAAAACCAGAAAAAACCCATCTACCGGAAGTCTCCGTGGTTATTCCGGTTTACAACGAACAGGAATCCCTGCCGGATCTGTTCGCACGCCTGTATCCGGCCATGGATACTCTGGGCCGCAGTTATGAATGCGTATTCGTGGATGACGGCAGCGCCGACCGTTCTGCAGCGCTGTTGCGCGAACAGTTTGAGAAACGCCCGGATCACACCCGGGTGGTGCTGCTACTGAGCAACTTCGGCCAGCACGCCGCCATTCTTGCGGGCTTCAGCGCTTCCCGTGGCCAGCGCATCGTCACTTTGGATGCAGATTTGCAGAATCCGCCGGAAGAAATCGGCAACCTGCTGCTCAAGATGGACGAGGGTTACGACTACGTGGGCACCATTCGCCGCCAGCGTCATGACGTGGCCTGGCGCAAGCTGGCCTCGCGACTGATGAACAAGCTGCGGGAGCGCATCACTAAGATCAAGATGACCGACCAGGGCTGCATGCTACGCGCCTACGCACGCCATGTGGTGGACGCCATCAACAGCACCAGCGAGATCAACACTTTCATACCGGCGTTGGCTTACCTGTATGCGCTTAAGCCGGTGGAAGTCGAGGTCGAGCACGATGAGCGCCAGGCGGGTAAATCCAAGTATTCACTCTACAAGCTCATACGCCTGAATTTCGATCTGGTCACCGGCTTCTCAGTGATGCCGCTGCAGGTGTTCTCGTTCGTCGGCGTGCTGATCGCCGGTGCATCACTGCTGCTGTTCATCTACATCATGGTCTACCGCATCCTGTATCCGCAGGGCACGGTACAAGGCGTATTCACGCTGTTCGCCATCGTATTCTTCTTCATCGGCATCCTGCTGTTCGGCATCGGGTTGCTGGGTGAGTACATCGGGCGTATCTACCAGGAAGTCCAGCGCCGGCCGCGCTACCTGGTGCGCGCAATCCTGGAAAAGAAAGTATCTGATGACTAGCGCGGTTGTCTTCGCCTACCACAACGTCGGCGTCCGCTGTTTGTCGGTATTGCTGGCGCACGGCGTCAAAATACCGCTGGTGGTCACCCATGAAGATGATCCGCGTGAGAACGTCTGGTTCGGCAGTGTCCAGAGGCTGGCGGAACTGAATCACATCCCGGTAGTGACGCCGGAGCGTCCCAACAGCGCGGAGCTGGCGGAACGAATGGCGGCTGTCAAGCCGGATTTCCTGTTTTCCTTCTATTACCGCTTCATGCTCAAAGAGGCGCTGCTCAGCATCCCGCGGCGCGGTGCTCTCAACATGCATGGCTCGCTGCTGCCGAAATACCGCGGCCGGGTACCGATCAACTGGGCCATCCTCCATGGTGAGCGCGAGACCGGTGCCAGCCTGCATTATATGGAAGTGAGACCGGACGCCGGCGAGCTGGTGGACCAGCAGGTGGTGCCGATCCTGCCGGATGACACCGCCATCGAAGTGTTCAACAAGGTGACAGTAGCGGCGGAGCTGGTGCTGGACCGCAGCCTGCCGGCACTGATCAAGGGTACTGCACCGCGCATGCCGTTGAACCTCAAGGCCGGCAGTTATTTCGGACGTCGCGGCCCTGATGACGGGCGCATCGATTGGCAGCAGCCGGCACAGGCGGTCCATAATCTAATCCGCGCCGTGGCCCCGCCTTATCCGGGCGCCTTCAGCGTATGCGACGGCAAGCCGCTGCGTATCCTCCACAGCCATTACGCCGGCGAAGCCGCACGTCATAGCAAGACGGTTCTATATGTGGAGCAAGGCCGCTGTTTCGCGGATTGCGGCGACGGCAAGCGCTTTGAAGTCGTGATCCTTGAATTGAACGGCGCAAGCATGGATGCGGCGCGTCTGGCGGGACATTTCGGAAATCAACCACTTTCTTTGGGAGACTGAGCGTGCGAAAAATCCTCATCCTGGGCGTGAACGGCTTCATCGGCCATCACCTGAGCAAGCGCATCATCGAGACCACCGACTGGGAAGTCCACGGCATGGACATGTTCTCGGAACGGGTGAGCGACCTGCTTGATAACAAACGCTTCAAATTCTTCGAAGGTGATATCACCATCAACAAGGAGTGGGTGGAGTATCACGTGCGCAGGTGCGACGTAGTTCTGCCGCTGGTGGCAATCGCCACACCTGCCACCTATGTGCAGGATCCATTGCGGGTGTTCGAGCTGGACTTCGAGGCCAACCTGCCGATCGTGCGCCAGTGCGTGAAATACAAAAAGCGCGTGTTGTTCCCGTCCACTTCCGAGGTCTACGGCATGTGCCGCGATGCCGGCTTCGATCCCTACAGCTCGGAACTCATCCTCGGGCCGATCCCCATGCAGCGCTGGATATACAGCTGCTCCAAGCAGCTCATGGACCGCGTCATCTGGGCCTATGGCGTCAAGGAGAAACTGGATTTCACCCTGTTCCGGCCCTTCAACTGGATCGGCCCGGGACTGGATTCCATCTATACAACCAAGGAGGGCAGTTCGCGGGTGGTTACACAGTTCCTGGGTCAGATCGTGCGCGGCGAGAACATTAAGCTGGTGGATGGCGGTGCGCGCAAGCGCGCCTATACCTATATAGATGATGGTATCGATGCGCTCATGAAGATCATCGAGAACAAGGATGGCGCCACCAGCAGCCGCATCTACAACATCGGCAACCCCAGGAACAGCCATTCAGTCAAGGAACTGGCGGACATGATGCTGGAAATCGCCAACAGCATGCCGGAATACGCCGACTTGGCCAGGAAAGTGAAACTTATCGACGTGAAAGCCGACGACTACTACGGCAAAGGCTACCAGGACGTGGAGAACCGGCTGCCCAACGTGGATCACACCCGCAAGGAACTGGGCTGGGAACCGAAAGTCGGCATGAAGACCGCGCTCAGGAAGATCTTCGAGTTCTACCGCGGACATGTGGCGGAAGCCCGCGGGCTTGTTGAGAACAGCACTTGAAATAAAAATAAAATATCGCTGTTAGTGGGGACGCGTTCTAGGGAGGGCTAGTGATGCACCAGCGTTTCACGCTACGGATTTTGATTTCTGCATTCATCATGGCGTGCGGCGCAGGCGTCATTTGGTTGCAGTTTCATGGCGGTGGTTTGCCGTTCTCGGTCACGGTTTCGGATACACGCACGGCGGTGATACACCCAGCCCCGGGATTCATGCTTCCGGCCAGTATCCGGGCAGGTGACCGCATTGATCTGCAGGCGCTAGACCCATCCACCCGTGCGGCCATCGTAATTTTCAATTCACAGGGAAGATTGCCGCTGGGCCGGAATTATCAATTTGTCATACAAAGGGACGGACACCGCATCGTCGTTCCAGTCACCACAGTTGATCTCGGCGTGCCCCTTCGAATACGGCTTTCGCAGTGGCTCAATATCGGGTTCTTTGCTCTTATGGGCATGCTCGCGCTGCTTACACTGTGGCGTGGTAGGAGCCGGGCCGCCGTGTATATGGCGCTGTGGCTGACAACCTACCTGTTTGGTAGTTTATGCACGTTTGCGCACTTCGACGGTATTGTCGGTTTAATCGTGAATTTGGGCTCTTACTCCGGATATATTCTAGCGCGCATCAGTTTTTACCTGATGATAGAAACTCTGGTAGGAAAGGCGCTCGCTCCACGCACACTGGCGTGGGTGCGCACCAGTTTTATCCTGTTGATCGGTGTAGGGGCCGTTGTGAAGATGGGTGGCCCGATTGTGTACGTAACCAGTGGTTGGGCCGGACTATTGCTGCCCGCATTGGGCATTGTGTTCACGGCCGGCTACTTGGTTCCGGCCATACTGCTGCTATTAAGCTATGGCCGTGCCACCCTCGCGCAACGGCCGCAGATCCGTTGGCTGCTATGGAGTACCACGGCGCTTTTAGTCTCTGTCTTCTTCAGCAATACGCTGGTTATCGACATTGAGACCAGTGCCGCGGCGCAGAGTATCTTCGCAGTACTCTGCATGTTTGGAATTGTGTATACCGTGTTACGCCACCGGGTGGTGGATGTCTCGGTGGTGATAGATCGCACGCTGGTATATGGCAGCATGACGGCCCTCGTCGTCGGTGTGCTTACGGCAGTCAACAACCTGGTTCAGCATGTGGCGCTCGGTACCCATGCAAGCCTGCTTCTGCAGGTAATCGTGCCCCTATCCCTGGGCATCGTGCTCAGCCGGGTTCGCACGTATATCAAACTGATCGTGGAACGAGTGTTCTTCAGGAAGAAATACCTGGCAGAGAAGGCGCTGCGGCGCTTTGCCCGGCACTGCGCCAAATATGTACAGGTTGACGAACTATTTAAGATGGCCGTTGTGGAGATTCATAGTCATATGGGATCGCTCGGTATTGCAATCTATGAACGCAAAGGTATGAATTATGACTGCGTTTACCAGGAAGGCGAGGTAGTTTACCCAAAGTCTTGCGGAATTGACGATCCGGCATTTGTCGCAGCGCGCTCCGAGCACAGGGATACCAATCTTGCGGCGCTTCACAGCATCCTGGGAAATGATGGTTATGTATTTCCCATGATAACGTTGGGTAACTTGCAGGGTGTACTGATCTGCGCAAATCGTCCCGGTGAGCATTACGCCACCGATGAACGAAAGCTCCTGGCCTATGTGGCTCATCAGGTCGGTTTGGCGCTGTATGCTCTACGTATGCGGGCCAGGGATAAGCTCGTCGATGCATTGGCCAGCGGTTTGTTATCCGTATCACCCGAGGTGCAGGCCAAGGCCCGCGAGGTTGTAGGTGAGACGGCAACCTGAGACATCGCGGGCAGATTAGATTCTGATTCCGAGTAATGCATTTGCTTAGTCTGTGCCTGGTGATCGCTGGGCGTGTGGTTAAAACTATCCGGAGAATCCCATGGGGCGTCGTTATCCGCTGTTGATCCTACTCACGCTGCTGACGCTTGCTGCTTGCCTGTACACCGGCATCAGGGCCTTCAATCACTACACATTACCATTCGACATCCGTGTCGTAGACGCACACACCGCGATCATCAGTCCAATTGCCGGTGTACCACTACCCGCGGGGCTACACACAGGCAATCGCATCGATTTATCTGCTCTCGCAATGTCCGCGCGTGTCCTGATCAACATCGTAAGTTTCGGTGAAGGAAATCTGCTACCGGGACAAACCTATGACCTTGTTATAAAAAAGAATAGTGGTTCATCGATTGTAACAGTGACCACAAGCTCTTCATTATTGCTCGGTTTCAAACACTGGTGGCCGTGGACAGGTTGTATATATGGGATGCTGATTGGAGCGATATCATTGCTGCTGATATGGCGCGGTCGTGATCGGGCCGCTGGGGCCATGCTCTTTTGGGTTATGTCAGTATTGTTTGGCAGCGCATTTATCGGAGTTCCAGGGGATGGCGTGCTTGGATTCGCCTATATGCTGATTGGCATCATCTTTTTTCTGCTGGGAAGGGTTGGCTTTTATCTCACCGTGGAGTTTATGCTGGGATCTAGTCTTAGTGATTCACAGCGTGTGCTCTACCGCACCCTGTTCCTGTTGATTCTGGCCGCGGGTGCGGTGCAGCAGATGGGTGGTTCGATTGTGTTCGTCACCAGTGGCTGGGCCGAACTGTTGCGGCCTCAATATGGCATGGTGTTTACCGCCGGGTACCTGGTACCACTGCTCATGCTGTTCGTGAGCTATCACTCAACCGAGGCCGCGCAGCGTAACCGTGTGCGTTGGCTGTTGTGGGGCGGTCTGTTGTGGGTGGTGGGCATCTTTCTGAGCAATACACCACTAATTAATACTGAGGCATCCTATTTGTTAAGTAATGCCTGTTATTCGATGACTATGGCCATCTTTCTTTATGCAATTCTGCGCCACCGTGTTGTGGATGTGTCGTTCGTCATTAGCCGCACCCTGGTGTATACAGTCACCATGAGTATCATCATCGGATTGTTCGCGGCCACGAACAGTTTTGTGGAGCATGCGACCCTGGGGCGAGACGCCAACTTGCTGCTGGAGCTGCTGGTACCGCTGCTGCTCGGCATCAGCTTCAACACCCTGCGCACGCGTATCGATGGCTACGTCAGTCGTTTCTTGTTCCGCCGCCAGTTCCGTGCCACGGAGGCGTTGAACGATTTTGCACAGAGCTGCAAGTTCATCGACAAGCCGGAACGGTTGCTGGACTTGTCTGTTGAGGAGATATACCGGCAAAGTAGCGCACAAGGCGTGGCGATCTATGAACAGGCCGATGGCGATTATTTAAGAGTTCGTCACCAAGGCAGCCTGGACTTTCCGCAGCGGGTGGAAACGGATGATGCGGCGTTTGTGCAATTACGTGCCGGCAAGCGTGAGCTGGAATTGCATGCGCGTGCCAGCACTCTCGGTGCCGAAGGTTATGTCTATCCACTGTCGCTGCGCAAAACCGTAATTGGTGCCATTGTGTGTGGGCCACGGCCGGGCGAGGCTTATACTGCGGATGAGCGACGGTTGTTGGCCAATGTGACTTACCAAGTAGGCGTCGCGCTGCATGTATTACGCATGGAGAACAAGGCAAAACTCGTGGATGCGCTGGCAAACGGATCGCTGTCCGTTCCTGCCGAGGTACAAGCCAAGGCCCGCGAATTGGCATACGTCAATGAATGAAAAATCAGTTTGGCCGCAAGATAGATATGAAGACCATCTTGCGCAGGATTATTGTGTTCTATAAAAAAACGGCACCGAGGCGAGGCGACAAGTTGTAGGTTGTAGAAAGTGGCAGTGGAGGTTAAATCATGCAGAAAACTGCTATGAGGTTATGGATGGTGCTTGGATTAATGGCTGTGTTTCTTGCGGCATGTTCCGTATATGGACCTGATTATTCGTCGTTTCTTAATGAGGCACACAGCAGAAATGTACCTATCTTGATTTATAAGACCTCATGGAATGACCCGAGGGGAGGGGGGCGTCTCGCTGTATGGGTTGCTAACCTGCAGGACAAACGCATTGACTCAATACAATTGCAAGTAGCGCCTTGTGGTGCCAAAGGTGATGTTCAGGACGCAACTCCATTAGTTTTGGGCGGGCCATTCTTTGGTCATACCGCGTATGTTTCATTGCCGTCATGGCCTATAGACGCGCACTACTATCCGGGAGCGGGGCTGGTTTATGCAGATCAAGCTGTCAGTTCCGGACACATGATCATAAAGTCCGTGTTGATCTCATATGCTGATGGCAAGCAAGACAACTACGATGACAATGTGGCTGAGTTGCTCACCAAAAACATATCAAATTATTGTGCCAACCTTACGCCTGACTCCTTGTAAAATATGAAATGCGACAGATTGCCCTCAAGATAGATGTGGATACCCTGCGCGGTACGCTGGAAGGCGTGCCGCAGCTGGTTTCAATTCTGCAGAAACACAAAGCGCAAGCAACTTTCCTGTTCAGTCTTGGGCCGGATAACACCGGCCGCGCCCTGCGGCGGATATTCCGGTCGGGATTCCTCAAGAAGGTATTCCGCACCAACGTAGCCGGTAATTACGGATTCAAGACCTTGATGTACGGCACCCTATTACCGGGGCCTGACATCGGGGTGGAAGGGGCGGTAGCCATGCGCCAGGTGCGGGATGCGGGTTTCGAAGTGGGTATCCATACTTGGGATCATATTCGCTGGCAGGATTTCATCACCCGCCGCGATGCCGACTGGACGGCGCGGGAATTCGGCAAATGCGTGGCGCGCTTCGGTGAGATCTTCGGCAAGGCGCCCAAGACTTTCGGCGCCGCCGGTTGGCAGGTCAACGCGCATGTGCTGTCCCTGCAGGAGCAGTTCGGATTCGATTATGCCAGCGATACCCGTGGCAGCTACCCGTACCTTCCGTGCATGGGCGGGAGGACATTCACGGTGCCGCAACTGCCAAGTACATTGCCAACACTGGATGAAATGGTGGGCGTGGATGGCATCACCGTTGCGAATGTGACGCAACATCTTTTGAGACGGACCGAGCAGACACCGGTGCATGGGCATGTGTACACCTTGCATGCGGAACTGGAAGGCATGGCATTGAGGCCGGTGTTCGAACAATTGCTGGCAGGCTGGAAAGCTCAAGGATACGAACTGGTAGCGACGCGCGACATGGCCGCGAAACTGGATCGCACGTCACTGCCGATGCACGAAGTGGTGATGGGCGAGATATCCGGTCGTTCGGGTACGCTCGCGCTCCAAGGTCCAAAGCTTTCTTCCACTCCGGTATAATTGGATTCCTGATTCTGTATGCGTGGCAAAGTCGGCTATGCGTACACGTTACTGTGGTAATTGCTTTGCCACCCTAATCCAGAAGGAAAATCTACATGGCTTACAAGCACGTCAAGCTGCCGGCCAACGGCGCCAAGATCAGTATCAAAGACGGCAAGCTCAATGTACCGCATAACCCGATCCTCGGTTTTGTGGAAGGCGACGGTATCGGTGTGGACATCACGCCGGCCTCACTCAAGGTATGGGACGCGGCGGTGGCCAAGGCCTACCAGGGCAAGCGCACGATCTACTGGTGCGAGATATACCTGGGCGAGAAGGCCCAGAAGCTGTATGAGGGCAATTTTTTTCCGGATGAGACCCTGCAGGCCATCAAGGACCTGGTGGTCTCCATCAAGGGGCCCCTGACCACGCCCATCGGCGGTGGTTTCCGTTCCCTGAATGTGACCCTGCGCCAGGATCTGGACCTGTATGCCTGCGTACGTCCGGTGAAGCACTATCCAGGCGTACCATCGCCCCTCAAGCGGCCGGAACTGGTGGACGTGGTGATCTTCCGCGAAAACACCGAGGACGTGTACGCCGGCATCGAGTATCAATCCGGTAGCGACACGAACAAGAAGCTCGCCAAGTTTCTGCGTGAAGAGCTGGGCGCCAAGTTCTTTGAGGATGCCGGCTTAGGTATCAAACCCATCTCGGCGTTCGGTACCAAGCGCCTGGTGCGCAAAGCCATCCAGCACGCCATCGAATACGACCGCCGCTCCGTGACCCTGGTGCACAAGGGCAACATCATGAAATACACCGAGGGTGCGTTCCGCCAGTGGGGTTACGACGTGGCCAAGAACGAGTTCGGCGCGACCCTGTTGGACGGCGGTCCGTGGATGCAGTTCAAGAATCCCAAAAACGGCAAGCAGATCGTCATCAAGGATATGATCGCCGACATCATGTTCCAGCAGATGCTGTTGCGACCGGACGAATATGCGGTACTGGCGACGCCGAATCTCAACGGCGATTATCTTTCGGATGCGGTAGCCGCCGAGGTGGGCGGCGTGGGCATCGCGCCGGGCGCCAATATCGGCGACTATCTGGCCGTGTTCGAAGCCACCCACGGCACCGCGCCCAAGCATGCCGGGCTCGACAAGGCCAACCCCGGATCCTTGCTGTTCTCCGGTGTGATGATGCTGGAGTACATCGGCTGGCGTGAAGCGGCCGAGATGATCCAGAAAGCCTACGCCAAGACCGTGGCCAGCGGCATCGTCACCTACGATTTCGCACGCCAGATGCAGAACGCCAAAGAGGTCAAGACCAGCCAGTTTGCAGATGCGGTGATTAAGAACCTCTGATATATATCCGCAGGTAAGTATAAAGAACGGCGGTATTGTGGCCGCCGTTTATTTTGTGTGTAGATTATTTATTATTTGGCTTCATCCGGTGAAGTCCAGCGTTTCAGCCAGGCATTCACCGTATCGTGCCATTGGACGCTGTTCTGCGGCTTCTGCACGAAATGGCTCTCATCCGGAAAAGTCAGCAACTCGCTGGGTATGCCGCGGCGTTGCAATGCAGTGAACGCGCCGAAGCCCTGGGTCTCAGGGATGCGGTAATCATGGGCGCTGTGGATGATGAGCATGGGAACCCGCCAGTCCTTCACGTGATCCAGCGGATTGAACTCCTCGTAATTCGCCGGATGGTCGTACTGCGTACCGCCATTCTCATGTTCCTCGAACCACAGTTCGTCGGTGGCGTAGTACATCATGCGCGTGTCGAATACGCCGTCATGATCCACCAGGCATTTCCACGGCTGGTTCCACACGCCCGCGATCCAGTACACCATGTAACCACCGTAGCTGGCACCCAGGGCGCAGGCGCGGTTGGCATCGAGGAACGGATATTTTGTGAGGGCCGCTGCCCAACCTTTTTGTAGATCTTCCAGCGGGCGGTCGCCCCAATGCTGTGATATGGAATCCGTGAAGGCCTGTCCATAGCCGGTGGAACCATGGAAGTTCACCGTCACCACCGCGAAACCCTGACCGGCATAGGTCTCCGGATTCCAGCGGTAATGGAAATCGTCGGTCCAGGCACCCTGCGGACCACCGTGAATCAGGAAAGCCACGGGATATTTTTTACCCGCCACATAGCCCACCGGCTGCATTACGTAGCCTTGCACGGTGTCGCCATGCCAGCCTTTAAAAGTAAAGAACGAATAATCACCAAACTGGATATCTTTTAGACGCGCGGAGTTGAAATGTGTGATTTGATGGAATCCCTTGCCAGAGGCATCCACGAAAAATAGATCGGTGGGGTGTTTGAAATCCTGGCGCGCCACGATCAGGCGCGCACCTACCAGATCAAAGCCAGTGACCGTGCCGTCACTCACCAGCTTGCTGACTTTGCCACTGTGCACATCCACGGCGAACAGCGCATGGTCGCCCCAATCATCCGCGGTGGTGTACAAGGTCTCGCCATCGGCGGATATCTGCAGCGGCCCGGCGCTGCGGTCCCAGTGCGGGTCCACTTCACGGGTTTTCCCGGTGGCGAGATTGCGCGCCATGATGGTGAAGTGGTCGGATTCAAAGCCGGGGGTTTTCATGGCTAGGTAGTACAGTATCTTGCCATCCGGTGACCCCAATGGGAAACCATCCCAGGCTAGGTTTGACGCGGTCAAGTTTTTGGGAGCCGCGGACCCATCGGCGGGCACTGAATAGACATCGAAGTTGGTGGACCAGGCTTGGATTGAGCCGCCGATCTTGGCATCGAAGTATACGGTTCTGCCGTCCGGCGAGAATGCGTATTCACTGTCATCGCCCTCGGGTTTTGAGGGTATATCACCATCCAGGCCGCGAGTTAGCCATATTGGGTTGCCGCTGAGTCTGCCGTCGGTGCCGATGCGGGCCATGAACAGCTGTGAGCGGCGCCCGTCCATCCAGGTGTCCCAGTGCCGGATGAAGAGTCGGGTATAGAGGCGACCGCTGGCCTTGTCCGCCGCACGCGCATCCAGGCGCGCCTTGCTGCAGGCGAGATTATCGCAGTCAGTGAACACGTCCATGGACATGAGCACATGCCGGTTATCCGGTGAGATTTTGAAGTTATTGATGTCCAGCGGGTAATCGCTTACCTGCACCGGAGCGCCACCCGTCGGAGCCACACGCCATAACTGGCTGGAACCGGATTTTGAGGACAGGAAATAGAGAAACTTGCCGTCAGCCGACCAGTGCGGGCTGTTACCTTCAGATAGTTTCAACGGTTTGGCATCAGGATTTTCCAGGTGCAGTACTTCGACACTGGTGATGCCCTTGTTGGCGGCGTAATCCGTCTCGCGCACCGTAAACGCAACTTTGAATCCATCCGGCGACAGCTGCGGGTCGTTGACACGTTCCATCATCACCAGGTCACGTGCATTGAAGGGGTGGGGCGTGTCGGCAGCCAAGGTCGGGCCGGTAATCAGCAGCAATGCCAAGGCTGAAAGCAGCAGTTTCATGAAAGGCTCCTGACCTGGAATATTTGGAAAGCCACGGTAAAGAGCATGGCCGTGGAAATCAATGGTAGGGTAGGTCATCTCGTTATCGATTTCCAGGCACAGATATGTCTGTTTGGATTCAGTAGTATAGACGCATGCATGTTTGGCCTGCAGCCGGACGATTCCGGTTCATGGTCATTACCCATTCTAGCGATTAGACTAAGCCGGCGGTTTTCCTGTATTTGGAGAGAGATCGATGGCGCAAGGTACCCACGATTATCAGCCGGATCAACGCAATGCGAACATCAAGATCAGCATTAATGGCGAACTGTTCCCGCGCGCCGAAGCCAAGGTCTCGGTGTTCGACAGCGGCTACATCCTGGGGGATGGGGTGTGGGAAGGCTTGCGCCTGCATGACGGCGGCCTGCCGTTTCTGAATCAGCATCTGGACCGCCTCTATGAAGGCGCGAAAGCTCTGGATATGGATATCGGCCTGACACGGGAACAGTTGACGACAAGGGTGTTCGATACACTGCGTGCCAATAACATGCACGATGGCGTGCACATCCGGCTCATGGTGACGCGCGGCGTGAAGTCGACTCCGCACCAGGATCCGCGCTTCACCATCACGCCAGCGACCGTGGTCATCATCCCGGAGTACAAGTTGCCGCTGCCGGCCACCGTGGAGCAGGGCATACGGTTATTTACTGTACATGTGCGCCGCGGGTCACCGGATGTGCAGGATCCAAAACTCAATAGCCATTCAAAGCTGAATTGCATCCTGGCCTGCATCCAGGCCAGCAAAGCCGGTTACGATGAAGCGCTGATGCTTGATCTGCAAGGTTTCGTAGCCACCTGCAACTCCACGCATTTCTTCATGGTGCGCAAAGGCGAAGTCTGGACCTCGACCGGAAAGTATTGTCTTGGCGGGATCACCCGTGGGAATGTCATCGCACTTTGCCGTGAGCATGCAATACCGCTGTACGAGAAAGATTTCAGCTTGACAGATGTGTACGGCGCCGAAGCAGCGTTTGTCACCGGCACCTTCGCAGGTCTGGTACCGGTGACGGAGATCGATGGCCGCAGGCTGGGCGACGGCAAGCGTGGTCCCATGGTGCAGCGTTTGCAGCAACTTTATATGCAACTCATGAAACAGGAGAGCCAGAAAGGTCCGCGCGCATGACAGCATGTTTGCGCATCGCCATGTGGTCCGGGCCGCGCAACATATCTACGGCCATGATGCGCGCCTGGGAGAACCGCGCTGATACCGTGGTCACCGATGAACCTTTCTATGCCCATTACCTCCTTAGCACCGGTACTCATCACCCAGGCCGCGATGAAGTCATGTCCTCGCAACCCACCGACTGGCGGACGGTTGCAAAAACACTCACAGGACCGATCCCCGGCGGTAAAGCCGTCTGGTACCAGAAGCACATGACCCAGCACATACTCCCCGAAATGCCGCTGGAGTGGCTTGATGGCTTGGTGAATTGCTTCCTGATACGCGCCCCCGAAGAAGTGGTGGCATCGTTCACGGTGATACGTCCGGATGCGGCATTGTGGGAATTGGGCTTCGAGCAGCAGGCACGTATATACGAGCATGTCTGCAGGCAATCAGGCAGCCTGCCGCCAGTCCTGGACGCGGCCGACATCCTAAAAGATCCGGCCGGCATGTTGCGTGCCCTGTGCGCGTGCTTGGGGATCACTTTCAGCGAACGCATGCTCTACTGGCCGGCGGGTCCGAGGAGCAGCGACGGCGTGTGGGCCAAACACTGGTACCAGGCGGTGGAGCAATCCACCGGTTTCGAGTCTTATAGAGCCCGCGCCATCAAACTGACGGCCTTCCAGTCGCGTCTGGCAGAACAATGCCAGCCGTTCTATACACGCCTATGGTCGCAACGGCTGACGGCGGCCTCAGGTAGTGGGTCAGTTTGAATCATGAGGGTCAACCGCTGCTTTCCCCGTACATTTTGATAAGCATGGCATAGTTAATTTCGCCGCCAAAGGCGCTCTCCACCGCTTCCAAATAGGGCTTATGGCCATCCGTGGTGAGTTGGACGCGGTGCGTGAGACGGCTTGCCAAGTCTTTGATAAATGCCTTGGCGGCATCCGTATCCCGGGTCCCTACCATCCAGCAGGGCACCAGTTTGGTATCCGCACACAGCGCGGTCCACGTCCAAACGTCCCCGTAGCCAAACTGTCCCCCTTTGCCCTCGGGAACGTTCTTTTGCTTGGCATAGCAAAAGGACCAGATTTCATCGCATTGGAGCCGCTTACAGGGCAGGCCCCGCAGGGCTTGGTCCTGGTAGGCCACGCAGGTAGCCCCAACATCGGCCAAGAGCTTAACCACGGTGTTTTTAGCCACGCCGGTCATGCGGATAGTGGCCCGGATGGAATTACCCTCTACTAGGCATCCAAGGACGTGGGCACGACGTTGTAAGCTTAGCCTATTCATGGTTGACAATCATTCTTTAAAGATTGACAATAGTATAGCCTAAGGTTGACAATAGTAAAGAGTAAGGTTGACAATGAATAGGGTCAGGGCAAGAGGGGAAGACATACGACGCTTCATTTTGGAGCACGTCGAAAAGCATCCCTCGGA
>Ga0307372_10000170_pt1 | contig 109463 bp, 41 predicted proteins | sample OX1MG_FD_202533 | JGI IMG/M metagenome (GOLD analysis project Ga0307372, IMG submission 202533) | Soil microbial communities from Risofladan, Vaasa, Finland - OX-1 | ecosystem: Environmental > Terrestrial > Soil > Coastal area > Acid sulfate soil | place: Finland: Risofladan, Vaasa | collected... | reverse complement strand
GAGACATTTTGTCACGAGAAGGTGGTGGCTGGTGGCAGAGCGTAAGCGATGCCCCGGCTACATAGCGACCGGGGCATCGCTTAGGCTCTGCCCCAGCCACCGTGAACGTCTCATTCTCGGCCGCGCGCAGTCTATTAACAACGCGCCGCTTAAAGAGTAGGATCATCGCATGGGGACGACGAAACCACGATTCAACGGGAGATTGGCATGGCAAGCAACGAGGAACTGTACGACGAGGCGGACCACCTCAAGGAACAAGGCGACCTGGAAGGCGCGGTTGCGAAGCTGCGGGAATTGGTGGGTCAGGATCCGAAGTATGCCCTGGGCCATTCGGCCCTGGCACGCTATTACACCCGGATGCGGCGTCACGACGAGGCGATCCGGCACGCCTTACTGGTCTGCCAGTTGGAGCCCAACGATGCGTTCAGCTTCACCGCGCTGAGCGTCACGTACCAACAAGCGGGCCGAATTCAAGAGGCCGAGGACGCCAAGGCGCGGGCTCATATGTTCGGGCATCAGCATTGAGGCCCCACGTCAAAAGTCCGCGTTGCCCGGCGTGCGCGGGAAGGGGATCACGTCGCGGATATTACCCATGCCCGTGATGAATTGCACCGCCCGTTCGAGCCCCAGTCCGAAGCCGGCGTGGGGCACGGTCCCATAACGCCTGAGATCGGCATACCAACCATAGTTCGCCGGATCGAATTCCTGCTCGCGCATGCGAGTTTCGAGCACGTCCAGCCGCTCTTCGCGCTGGCTGCCGCCGATGATCTCGCCCACCTTGGGCACCAGAATATCCATCGCCCGCACCGTGCGGCCGTCGTCGTTGACCCGCATGTAGAACGGTTTGATCGCGCGCGGATAATCGTAGAGGATCACGGGCCGCTTGAAGGTCTGCTCGGTCAGGTAGCGCTCGTGCTCGGCTTGCAGGTCGCGCCCCCAGCCGACCGGAAACTCGAACTGTTGCCCTGATTTCTCCAACAGCGCGATCGCCTCGCTGTACGAGAGTCGTTCAAACTCGCTGGCAACGACCCCCTCGAGCGTGGCCAGCACCGTATCGTCGATGCGAGTCTTGAAGAATCGCATGTCTTCCGGCAGCCGCTTCAGCACGTCGCGGAAGATGCGCTTCAGGAAGGCCTCGGCCAGATCCATGTTATCGGTCAGGTCGAAGAAGGCCATCTCCGGCTCGACCATCCAGAACTCGGCCAGGTGCCGGGACGTATTCGAGTTTTCGGCGCGGAAGGTGGGCCCGAAGGTGTAAATTTTGCCGAGCGCGCAGGCGAAAGCCTCGCCTTGCAATTGGCCGCTGACGGTCAAGTAGGCGGGGCGGTTGAAAAAGTCCTTGCCGTAATCGACTTTCCCCTCCTGCTTGGGAACATTGGCCATGTCGAGGGTGGTGACCTTGAACATTTCGCCCGCCCCTTCGCAGTCGCTGGCGGTGATGATGGGCGTATGGACATAGAGGAAGCCTTGCTCCTGGAAGAAGTCGTGGATCGAGCGGCTCACGCAGTTCCGCACCCGCGCGATCGCGCCGAACGTATTCGTCCGCGGCCGGAGGTGGGCGATCGTGCGCAGGAACTCGAACGAGTGCCGCTTTTTCTGCAGGGGGTACGAGTCGGGATCGGCCAGCCCGTGAACGATGACCCGGCCGGCATGGACTTCGGTTTCCTGCCCTTGGGCCGGCGACGCCTTGACCATCCCCTCGACGGTCACGCTGGCGCCGGCGCCGAGCTTCTTGATCTCGCTTTCGTAGTTCGCCAGCGCCGCCTCGGCGACGATCTGCACGTTGCCGAACGACGAGCCGTCGTTCAGTTCCAGGAAGCTGAAGCCCCCCTTGGAGTCGCGTCGAGTACGGACCCAGCCGGCGATTCGCGCTGCGCGGCCCACCGACTCGCCGCGGCGAGCTTCGGCTACGGAAAGTTTTTCCATGAGTTGTGTGGTGAGGGGTGAGAGGTTAGGGGTTAGTGGTTAGTGACTACGAGCCAACCAGCGTTCGGCGTCGAGCGCGGCCATGCAGCCGCTTCCGGCGGCGGTGACGGCCTGGCGATAATAATCGTCGGCGACGTCGCCGGCGGCGAACACGCCTTCGACGCTGGTGGAGGTGCGAAACGGGACCGTCCAGCGAACGTACTTTTTCGGGGTCAACTCCAGTTTCCCTTCCAGGAAATTCGTATTGGGCGTGTGGCCGATGGCCAGGAACATGCCCGTCGCGGCCAGTTCGCGGTGGCCGTCGCCCGCCGCGATCTTCACTCGCACGCCGGTCATGCCTTGCTTGTCGTTGCCGAGCACCTCGTCGACGGCGCTGTTCCAGACCATTTCGATCTTGGGATCTTTGAGCACCCGTTCGGCCATGATCTTTGAAGCCCGCAGGGCGTCGCGGCGGTGGACCATGTAGATCCGCTTGGCGAATTTCGACAGATAGTTCGCTTCTTCACAGGCGGAGTCGCCCCCGCCGACCACGACGAGCGGCTGGTCGCGGAAGCGTGGCAGGGCCCCATCGCAGACCGCGCAGGCGCTGACGCCGCGGTTCTTGTAAGCGTCTTCCGAGGGGAGTCCCAGGTAATTGGCCCGCGCGCCGGTGGCGACGATCACCGCCTGGGCCTCCGTCACGCCGCCTTCGGAGGCGGTCAGCTTGAACGGCCGCCCGCTGAAATCGACTTCGACGATGTCATCGCTGACGATGCGCGTGCCGAAGTTCTTGGCCTGCTGCCGCATCAACTCCATCAACTCCGGACCACTGACACCGGCTTTCTGGTGGGGGGGCATCGTGGCTCGCTGGGCCTTGGCGATCGAGTGGTCGAGGTACGCTTCCAGATTTCCGTGCGGGAAGCCTGGATAATTCTCGACCTCGGTCGTCAGGTTCAACTGGCCCAGGGGTAACGTGCCCCCGACACGGTTTTCTTCCGTGACGGCGCCCTCGAACACGAGCGGTTTGAGGTTCGCCCGCGCGGTATAGATGGCGGCGGCCCAGCCGGCCGGACCGCTGCCGATAATCACGACGTTTTCAGCCAATTCCAAAACTCCTTACGTAGGGGGGCGATCGACGGGGAAGCGCTATTATACCGCGCGCGGCCTGCTTCGACACTAACCCGCAGCGCAAGCCGCGGGGGTCCGCGGCGGCCCACGAAACGGAAGGAATCATTTTCCCGAAAAAAGCACGCTCGTTGCGCAGCAACGAACGTGCAAAAAACAAAACGGCGGCGAAGCGAAAAAAAACGACTTCCGAATACCCCATGACGTCTGAGCGAGCCGCGAAAGCGGCATCCAATTGCCGCGCCACCCTTCGCCTTACCCCACGCTCTTTTGGATCGCTTTGGGAGGGGTTTCGGAATCGTTTTTTTTCGCGCGGCGCCGAGGCTAGAGCGTCGTTCGCGGCTCGCGGGCCGGAACCTCGCGGCGTTCAAATGGCCAATAACCGGGGGCGCTCCCACGCTCCGAAAAAACTGGCAAAACCGTACCTTTACCCGACGAAAGCCGCCGCGCGGAGGGTGCGACTGCGCGAAACGTGCGAGAAAGTCTTAACGTATCCAAAGCCGGGCAATCCGCCGAGACGGATTTCCTGGTCGGTACAGGTACGGTTTTGCCAGTTTTTTCTTGGGCATTTTCGGCTGCGCCGAAACCGCCGTGCCGCCCCGCGTTTGCGGCGAGTCGGCGGCGGAATGCCTGTTCGCAGTACATCCGGCACAATCGTCAAGGGCGCCTCGGATTTCGCCGCGGCGCCTTTCGTGCCGCCGTTGTGGCGCGGAGCGAGTTGCATTTGCTCGGCTCTGACACAGACTTGAGCATGCGAGTGTCGCGGATTGCCGACTGGGATCAACCGTCCACCCTGGCGAGCCAATGGAACGTCTTGGCGCGAGGGGTGCCGTTCCGTAGCTGGGACTGGATGGCCACCTGGTGGCGGCACTACGGCGGCCCACGTCCGCGCGGCGCGGCGCGGCGGGAATGGTTCGTATTGGGCGTCCATGACGCGGCCGGCACGCTGGCCGGCCTGGCTCCCTGGTATCGCCAAACGGGCGCGGGGCGCTCGCGCACGGTGCGGTTTCTCGGTTCGGGCCATGCGTGCGGCGATTACCTTTCCGTGCTTTGCCGGCCTGGCTGCGAGACGGAAGTGGCCGTGGCGCTGGCCGATTGGTTGAGCGAACATCGCGGGCCGCGCGCCGGCGACCCACATGCCTGGGACCGCTTGGAGATGACCGGCGTCGACGCGGGCGACAAGACGGTGAACATCCTGGTCGCGCGGCTCGCCGAGCGCGGGTCGTTGGTCCACCGGCGTCCGGCGCCCTGTTGCTGGCGATTGCCGTTGCCGGCCGATTGGGAAGATTATCTGGCACGGCTCTCCAAGTCGCACCGCAAGCAGCTCCGCCGCTTGCAACGGCGGCTTTTCGACACCGGCCGGGCCGTGCTGCGGCAAGTCGCCGACGAGGCCGACCTGGCACGCGCCCTGGCGATTCTGACCGACCTCAACGAGCGCCGCCGCGGCGGCCTGGGCGAAGCGAGCTGTTTTGCCCAGCCAGGCTTCGCGGAGTTTCATCGCGAGGCCACCGCGCACCTGTTGCGCGCGGGCAGTCTGCGGCTTTCGTGGTTGGAACTGGACGGACGGCCCATCGCCGCCGAGTACCAACTCGCCGGTGACGGTGTGGTGTACGCTTACCAGTCGGGGATCGAGCCGGAGGCCTTGGCCGACGAGCCGGGCCGGCTGGCGACGATGGCCACGATCCGCGCGGCGATCGACGGCGGCTACCGGGCATACGATTTGTTGCGCGGCGACGAGGCTTACAAGGCCCATTGGCGCGCCGAGCCGCGTCCGAGCCTCGACTTGCGCGTGTTGCCTGGCACACGCGCCGACCGATGGCGCCGCGGCGCGTGGCGGGTCGGCGACCAGGCGCGCGCCTGGCTCAAGAACGGTTGGAGGTTGGCCCGGGCGTAAGAGGTTACAGGTTACAGGTTACAGAACGCGGGCTAAAGCCCACGCTACGTAGGGTGGGACGGGTGGGACCAGATCGACCCGATCGCGCAGCGATCGCAGGCCCACCATTTTCCTTCCGACTTCCGACTTCCGACTCCTGTCATCCCATGTTGCTCACCCACACTGCCGTTGACCCACTTCGCGTCGAACCGCTGACGTCGTCAATCGCGTTGGCCGACCTGGCCGGGCCGTGGAACGCGCTGGCCGGCGACGTGACGTTCCGACGTTGGGAGTGGCTCGAAGCCTGGTGGCGCCATTATCGCCGCCCCGGAATGGACCTGTTCGTGCTGGCCGTCCGCGACGCCGACGGAGAATGGGTCGGATTGGCTCCCTGGTACATCGACCGCTCGATCCGAGCGGGGCGAGTCGTCCGGTTTCTCGGTTCGGGCGAGGTCTGCTCCGATTACCTCTCGCTGCTCACCGCGCCCGGCCGCGGCGCGGCGGTCGCGCGGCGGGTCGCCCATTGGTTGGCCGAGGAGGGCGCCGGCGATTGGGATCTCATCGAACTGGACGGTGCGGCGGCCAACGACGAAACGCTCGGCTCATTGGCCGACTCGCTAACGGCCCAAGGGCACACCCCGCATCGCCGCGAGCGGCCCGGCACATGGCGGGTGGAGCTGCCCGGCGGTTGGGCGGCCTACACCAGACGGCTCTCCAAGTCGCGAAAAGGTGGGGTACGGACGCTGGAGATTCGCTACTTCGATACGGGCCGCGCCGTTCGCAAATCGGTCGAGAGCGAAGAGGAACTTCCTCGCGGCCTGGCGGTTTTGCGCGACTTGCACCAGCGCCGCCGCGCCAGCCTGGGCGATCGGGGCTGTTTCGCGTCGCCGCGTTTCGACGGCTTCCTGACCGAAGTCGCTCGGCGGTTTCTCGCGTTGGGCGAATTGCGGCTGCACTGGGTTGAGTTGGACGGCCGGCCCGTCGCCGCGCAGATCGACTTCGTCTCTGGGGATACCTACTACAATTACCAATCAGGCATCGCGCCCGACGCGATGGCCGACAAGCCCGGCTGGCTGATCCAGATGGCCTCGCTCAAGGACGCGATCGACGAGGGCCTGCCGGCTTACGACTTCCTGCGCGGGGACGAGCCGTACAAGGCCTCATGGCGCGCCGAACGTCATGCCCTGATGGAACTACGGATCGTCGGCCGCCGTCCGGCGGCGCGACTCCGGCACCGCGCCTGGCTGGCGGGCGCGCGCGTCAAGCGCTGGTTGCGCGCACGTTGGGCCGCTGGGCGCCGCCCACCCTTTGTGGCGTGGGCTTTAGCCCGCGTTCATCGTGGGCGCCGCCCACCCTACGATTCGTCACGCGATTCAAAAGAGATGCAAACGCAAACCACGGTGCCATCATGAGACTCTCCTTTTCGTCGCGCTGCCTGTTGAGCGCCTACTACCACGGCACGTATCCCTACCGCCTCCGGCGAAACCGCCGCGCCGCCGCGGCGGGTCGCGCGCCGGTGATCGTGCTGTTCTACCACCGCGTCGCCGACGAGAAACCGAACGACTGGACCTGTAGCCACGCGATGTTCGCCCGGCAAATGCGCTGGCTGAAACGCCGTTGCGACATGGTTTCGCTGGCCGAGGCGCAGCGGCGCATTCGCCGCGGAAACCACCGGACCGCGGTGAGCGTCACGTTCGACGACGGTTACGCCGAAAATTGCGACCGCGCCATACCGCTGTTGCTCGCCGAGCGCATCCCTTGCACCTATTTCGTCGCCGTCGGCAACGTCTTCGAAGGACTCCCCTTCGCGCACGACGTGGCGCGAGGCGAACCGCGGCCGCCCAACACGCTCGACCAGTTGCGCGCCATGGCCGCCGCCGGGATCGAGATCGGGGCCCACACCCGCAGCCACGCCGACCTGGGCGCGATCAGCCACGTCGAGCACCTGCGCGACGAAGTCGTGGCGGCGGGCGAAGAGTTGCAAACCGCGATCGGCCATCCCGTGCGCTACTTCGCCTTTCCCTTCGGCCTGCGCGCCAACTTGAACCCGCTTGCATTTCAGGCGGCCTACGAAGCCGGCTACGACGGCGTCTGTTCCGCCTACGGCGGCTACAACTTCCCGGGCGACGACGATTTCCACTTGCAGCGGATTCACGCCGACGACGACCTGCTTCGGCTGGCGAACTGGGTGACGGTCGATCCACGCAAGCTCCGCGCGCCTCGCTACGACGGGTATCGATTGAGCCACTTGCCCGAACCCGCGGGAGCGCCCCAGGCGTGAGCACCGCCACCTCCACGACCGACAGCGCCTCCACGACCGACAGCGCCTCCACGATCGACAGCGCCGCCACGATCGACAGCGCCGCCACGATCGACAGCGCCGCCACGACCGACCGCGCCTCCTCGACCGACCCCGCCGCCACGCCGACGCGCGGCGACACGTTGGCCGCCGGCGTGCTGATGCTGCTCGGCGTCACCGTGGCCCAGCGGCTGGTCGGCTTCGCGCGCGGCGTGCTCTTTTGCCGCTGGCTCGATCCCGATCAGCTCGGCCGGTGGGATCTTTCGTTCGGCTTCCTGATGCTCGCCGCGCCCTTGGCCGTGCTGGGGTTGCCCGGCTCGTTCGGACGCTACGTCGAATTTTACCGCCGGCGAGGTCAATTGAAGACATTTCTCGCGCGCGCCGGCGGCTGCTCGGCGCTGTTGGCGGTGGCCGCGTCGGCCGTGGTGGCGTTGGGAAACCGGTGGTTCTCGCGGCTGATCTTCGGCGGCGACGACGGCCGCGAGCTGGTCGTGCTCTTGGCCGGCGGACTGGCGCTGTGGACCGCCCATACGGTGCTGACGGCGATCTTCAACGCCTTGCGGATGACGCGCATCGTGTCGGCGATGCACTTCATCAACAGCATGGCCTTCGCGGTGCTGGGCGTGCTGTCGCTCTGGTTCTGGGAGCCGAGCGCGGCGAGCGTCGCGTGGGCCTTCGGCGGCGCGTGCCTGTTGTCGGGCGCCGCCGGCATGTTTTGGCTGCGCGGGGCGGTGCGCGACCTGCCGGCGACGTGCTTGCCGGTTCCACAGCGCGACTTCTGGGGCAAGCTGCTGCCGTTCGCCGCGTGGGTTTGGATCGCCAACGCGCTGGCCAATGTTTTCGGCCTGGCCGACCGTTACCTGATCGTCCACCACAGCGGGCTGCCGGAGTCGGCGGCGTTGGCCTTGATCGGCGATTACCATAGCTCGCGGGTCGTGCCGCTGTTGTTTCTGGGCATTGCCGAGATGCTGTCCGCGATGATCATGCCCCACCTCAGCCACGACTGGGAGGCGGGTCGGCGCGAGCAAGTCGCCCGGCGGCTGAATCGGATCATCGCGCGATTCGCCCTGGCGCTCACGTTGGCTTCGGTGGCCGTGCTCGTGATATCGCCTTGGTTGTTCGGCGTCGCTTTGGCGGGCAAGTTCGCCAACGGCCTGGCCGTTTTGCCGTGGACATTGGCCTCGTGCGTTTGGGGTTCGCTCGCGGTCGTGGCGACGAACTATCTTTGGTGCGCCGAGAAGGCGCGCCTGGCCTGCGTGGCGTTGCTGGTCGGGCTGGCGGTCAACGTGGGATTGAACCTTTGGCTGCTGCCGCAATTCGGCCTGCTCGGCGCGGTGCTGGCGACCGCGGCGGCCAACCTTGCCGTGCTGTTCATGGTTTACGCCGCGGCCCAGGCTAACGGTTTGCGAGTCGACCGCGGCGTGTGGCTGATTTCGTTGCTTCCCGCGGCATTGGTGCTGGGCCCCTGGATCGGACTGGCGGCTGTGGCCGCCGTGGCGTTACTCCATGGCGAGCGGTTGGGAATGAGACATGGTTCGGCTCCGACCCCCGTTCTGTAGGGAACGCCCTCCGTGGCGTTCCGTGAAGCTGGTGCGACGTCGTCAGCGGGACACGGAACGCCACGGAGGGCGTTCCCTACAGAACCCAAAACGAACGAACAGGCAAAACGAGCGAGAAACCCATGTCGCAGCGAAAATTCCGCCATCTCAAGCCGCCCAGCGACCGCGGACCCTTGCGGGTGATGTTCGTCATCACCTGCATGCCGGTCGGCGGCGCCGAAACGCTGCTGCTGAACCTGGTGCGCCGGCTCGACCGTTCTCGGTTCGCGCCGGAGCTTTGTTGTCTCAAGTTCTTCGGTCCTCTGGGCGAGGAATTGGCCCGTGAAGTGCCCGCCTTCACCGGTCTCCTGGCCGACAAGTACGATGTTCGAGTGTGGGGTCGCTTGACACGGCTGTTGCGCCAACGGCGGATGGACGCGGTGATTACCGTCGGCACGGGCGGCGACAAGATGTTCTGGGGCCGGCTGGCCGCATGGCGCGCCGGCGTGCCGGTGATCGCCTCGGCGTTGCACTCGACCGGCCTGCCCGACCATGTCGAATGGCTCAACCGGCGGCTCGAACCGCTCACCGACGCCTTCATTGCCGTGGCCCAGCCGCACGCCGAGTACCTCGCCCGTTGCGAGGGATGCCCGCCACGCAAGGTGCGAGTGGTTCCCAACGGCGTCGACGCCGAGCGATTTCGTCCCCTTCCGCCGCCGCCCGGCTTGCGTGAGGCGCTGGGCCTGCCCGCCGACGCGCCGGTAGCCGCCATGGTGGCCGCGTTACGGCCGGAAAAGAACCACGAGTTGTTCTTGCGTGCCGCGGCGCTGGTGCGTGCCGCGCTGCCCGCCGCCCGCTTCCTCGTGATGGGCGACGGCCTCTTGCGGACGCGGCTCGAAGCGCTGGCCGCCGAGTTGGGTCTCGCCGGCGCGGTGCATTTCCTCGGCACGCGGAGCGACGTTCCCGAACTGCTCTCATTGGTCGACGTGCTTGCGCTCAGCTCGCACATGGAGGCCAATCCGGTGTCGATTCTCGAGGGCCTGGCGTGCGAAAAGCCGGTCGTGGCCACGCGGGTCGGTTCGATTCCCGAGACGGTCCAAGACGGCGTCAACGGCTTTCTCGTGCCCCCCGGCGACGCCGAAAGCATGGCCGAGCGGTTGACCACGCTCTTGAACGACCGGGCTTTGGCCCGCCGCCTCGGCCAGGCGGGACGCCGCCTCGTGGCGGCCGATTGGTCGCTGCGGAGCATGGTCGAGGGATACCAGGATTTGATTCACGAGATTTACTGTGCGAAGGCCGCGGCGGCCCACGAAACAGACAGGGTCATTTTTACGAAAAAAGCACGCACGTTGCGCAGCAACGGGCGTGCGAAAGAAAACGGCGGCGAAGCGAAAAAAAACGACTTCCGAATACCCCATGACGTCTGAGCGAGCCGCGAAAGCGGCATCCCATTGCCGCGCCACCCTTCGCCTTACCCCACGCTCTTTTGGATCTCTTTGGGAGGGGTTTCGGAATCGTTTTTTTTTTCGCGAAGCGCCGATGCTAAGCGAGCGATTAGTCTTCGTACCCCGGACGGTCGCCCGCCGCGGCCCGTTCGCGCTCCAGCGCGCGATTCAACGACGAAATCGTCACGCACCCGGCGACGGCGTCGGCGCGCCCGAGTTCGTCAATCGCGCTGTCAGCGCCGAGGACGTTCGCGATCCATTCGCGCGCCCGAGGGTGGCCCGCGCGCGCCTGGCAGGTGGCGGCCTCGACGAGGCGCTCCCACGCGGCCGGAGTCACAACGTAGAAGACCACGGACCAATAATTTGGCTCTTCGCGAGCGCAGCTTCCGAAAAAACTGGCAAAACCGTACCTTTACCCGACGAAAGATTCGAGGCGAAGGGTGCGACTGCGCGAGACGTGGGAGAAAGTCTTAAGCCGTCTAAAGCCGGGCAATCCGCCGAGACGGATTTCCTGGTCGGTACAGGTACGGTTTTGCCAGTTTTTTCTTGCGCAGTTTCGGCTGCGCCGAAGCCGCGTTGTGCGCGTTGGCGTTTCCGCCGCGGCCGGGCGCGATGGCCCCCCATTCGACCATGCCGATGTGTCGCGGTTTTTCCGTCTTTACGGTGGCGGCGACCGATGGTATTTTGCGGCTCACGCCGCCGGAAGCGAGGTCGTTCGTGCCCAAGAGAAAAACCCTCAATCACTTGCTCTTGCTGTGCCTTTTCGCCGTGGCGGCGTACTTCGCTCCGCTCGTGGCGTGCTTCTATCTGGCTTGCGGGCTCTACGACGTCGGGCGGAACGGGAACCTGAACGCCGGCGTCGCGCGGCAGTACTTCCTGGGCAACGGCATGTTGACCTGGCTGCTGTCGCCGTTCAACGCGCTGCTCGACCTGCTGTCGCTGCCCCATTGCAACAAGGGCATTTACCGCTTGCAAGACCTGCCGGCGGAGTGCCGGGGCGAGATCCAGAGTCTGATCGATACGGCGTCCACGACGGATCTGGTCGGCCGCTTGGAGGAAGAGGCCCGGCAACAGCCGCGCACGATGATCTTTTTCAAGTGGTTCGGCCGCAATGTGGACACGTCGATCACCATCCCCGCGTACCAGCGGAAGTTCAAGTACGTCAAGACGATCGGAGTTTCGGTGTTCAGGAAGCGCGCCTCGACGTCGCGTCACTTCGGCCCGCTGCGCGCGACGCTGCGGGTGTTGTACAACCTCAACGACATGACCGACGACACGGCCTTCATCCGCGTCGGCGCCGTCGAGAACCACTGGCGCGAGAACAAACTGTTCATCTTCGACGACACGCTCCTGCACCAGTCGTTCAACGGGTCCGACCAGGCCCGCTACTGCCTGTTTGTCGACGTCCTGCGCCCCTCGCTCGTCTCCGGCCTGTTTTCGCTGGTCGTCAGCGGCGTCCGCTGGGCCATGGGCGGCTTCAACCACATATTCTACAAGTACTGGGCGGTGATCAAATAGTTGGCTTGGTGGGCGGTGCCCACCCTACATGTGACTCACGATACGGTTCCCAATTCACCGGCTTGCTTCTCGCCGCGCGTCGTCGCGCTCACGCCCGAGGGGCGTGGCGCCGTGGCCACGGTGCTGGTGGCCGGCGCTGACGCGCTGCCGGTCGTCGGGCGGCTGTTTCGCCCCGCCGGCGGGCGGCCCTTGGCGTCATTCCCCTTGGGGCGGATCGTGTTGGGCCGCTGGGGCGCCGAGCCCGGCGAGGAACTGGTCGTCGTCCGCCAGGGGGCCGACCGCGTCGAGATCCATTGCCACGGCGGCCGGGCGGCGACGGCGGCGGTCGTCGAGGCGCTCGCCGGCGCCGGATGCCGGCCAACGACCTGGCAAGTGTGGCATCATGACGAAGCGGGCGATGCGGTTCGGGCCGCGGCGCTCGAAGCCCTGGCCCACGCGCGCACCCAGCGCACCGCCGCCATCCTGCTGGATCAGTACCACGGAGCGCTGGGCCGGGCGATGGACGAAATCGCGCGACGGCTGCGGGCGGGCGATGCCCCGAGTTTGGCGGCCGCGCGCGATGGCTTGCGGGCGTTGCTTGCCCGCGGGTCATTGGGACGTCACCTGGTCGTTCCCTTTCAAGTCGTTTTGGCCGGACGGCCCAACGTGGGCAAGAGCAGCCTGATCAACACGTTGGTCGGCTATGGCCGCTCGATCGTCCACGACGAGCCGGGCACCACGCGCGACGTGGTGACGGTCGCCACGGCGTTCGACGGTTGGCCGGTCGAATTGTCCGATACGGCGGGACTGCGCGCCGGCGGCGATGCGCTCGAAGCCGCCGGCATGCGCTTGGCGCGCCGGCATCTGGCCCAGGCCGATCTGCGGCTGCTCGCGTTCGACGCCGGCCGGGCCTGGACGACTGACGATGACGAACTGTTGGCCGAATGGCCCGCCGCCCTGGTGGTGCATACCAAAAGTGACCTGCCGCCGGACATCAGCCGCCCTCGTCCGGCGGGCGTGTCCGCCAGCAGCGTCGCGGCGGGCGGCGCCGACGAACTGGCACGCGCGATCGCCGCGCGGCTGGTGCCCGACCCTCCCACGCCGGGCGCCGCGGTGCCCTTTGCCGAGCCGCAGATCGCGCCGCTGGCCCACGCCCTGGCGTATATCGATTCCAGCGACCCCATGTCGGCGGCGCAGGCGCTCGGAGGGGAAGGCGATAGGCGTTAGGCGTTAGGCGGGTTCGGGCGTGACTCGCCGGCGAAGCAATTCGGGTACGGGATCGCGTGACATGGCGATGCTCTTCCGTAGTCAGGTTAGGCCGGCACATCCAGATAATCGACGACGCTCGACGGCTCCGGCACGGGAAGGCCATCGTCGCGCAGACCCTGCACATGCAGCTCGATTGCCTCGCGCAACAGCCGCTCGGTGTCCTTGATCGTTTTGCCCGTGGCTACGCAACCTGGCAGATCGGGGACATAGGCCGCGTAGTTCGAGTGCGCTTTTTCAACGACAATCGCGTACCGGCTCATGATCTCTTACTCCTTCAACCCGGCCTGTTTAAGAATGCTGTTAAGGGTGATCGCCAGGATACCAAGCGGGTGGCGTGAGGTGAAGCGATACGGACGACGGGCGAGCGGGGGGCGTTAGCCCCCTGTTTGTTAGGTTTGTTAGGCGCTAGGCGTGACAAATGACCAACGGTCTGCTATATTGAAAGTCCATAGCGTGCAGTTCGCGGAGTTGCAAAACGGCGCCGTCGGTTAGTTGGGAATCCTCGTACATTACAGCAGCCGCGGCGGAAGGCAAAATGACTTACGAGGACGTGATGCGGCAGTTGGAGGAGAAGGCGAAAGAGAATCGCTGCGAACGGTGGCTGTATCCAGCGCTTTCGCAGATCGACGCCGGTCAGCACGCGCCATCGGACGCCTAACCAAACGCCGTATCCAATGCCCATATCCAGCGGCGCCGAATCGACGCCTGAATCCGACCTTTCGGGCCGGCAACTGGGCAGCTTTCGCCTTTTGCGACGGCTGGGCCGGGGGGCCATGGCCGAGGTCTACCTGGCCGAACAGGACGCCCTGCGCCGCCAGGTGGCGATCAAGGTGCTCAAGAGCAGCCTGGCTACCGACGAGACGTACGTCAAGCGGTTTCATAACGAAGCCCACGCCGCGGCGTCCCTGGTCCACGCCAACATCGTGCAAATCCACGACGTGGGCTGTTGCGACGGCGTTCATTTCATCGCCCAGGAATATGTCCAGGGGCAGAACTTGCAAGAGTACATGATCCGCCGCGGCCAGCCCGACCTCAAGCTGGCCTTGGCCATCATGCGGCAGGTCGCCGCGGCGCTTTACAAAGCCTCGACCGCCGGAATCGTGCATCGCGACATCAAGCCCGACAACATCATGCTCGCCCTCGGCGGCGAGGTGAAGGTGGCCGACTTCGGACTCGCGCGGCTGCCCGACGGAGTCGGCGCGGTCCACCTGACTCAAAAGGACGTCACGATGGGCACCCCGCTCTACATGAGCCCCGAACAGGTCGAGGGGCGAGCCCTCGACCCCCGCAGCGACATTTATTCCTTCGGCGTGACCTGCTACCAGATCCTGGCCGGTCATCCTCCGTTCCGCGGTGATACCACCCTGGCGGTCGCGGTACAGCACCTCAGAACCCAGCCTGAGCCGCTGGAACTGCTACGCCCGGACCTTCCCCCGGCGCTGGCTCGGATCGTCCACAAGATGTTGGCCAAGGATCCGGCGCGGCGCCACAGCAGCGCCCGCGAACTGCTCATCGAGCTGCGGGCGATCAAGATCGAGGGGGCGGATGACTCGTGGCGCGACGCATTGGGCGAGGCCGACGGGAGCCTGGTCGAGGCGCCGGCCGAGAGCCACGCGGCCACGCGGCGGCTGGCGGCGCTGATGCGAAGCTCGTCGCGGACGCCGTCGCGCCGCCGCCGGGCGGCCTTGTGGCTCGTGGCCGGCGCCGTCATGGCCTTCGCGGCGGGCGCCGGAGTGGGCTGGCTCCGTCGGCCGCCGTATTTGCTGGCCGACGCCCGGCGGGTGCCCGTGGCGCGGCAAGCCTCGGCCCAGGAGCAACTCTTCTTCGCCAGGCAACTCATGCGGCACCGCTCGACGAACAGCGAAGCATGGTTGCGTAGCGTCCAGCAGCTCTTTCCCGACGCCGACTACGAAATTCGGCAGGCCGACAAGGATCTGGCCCGCTGGTATCTGGCCCAGGAGCAGTACGACGACTCGCTCAGGCAGTTCGGCGCCATGGCCGATCTCGATGAACCCGAGTACCGCGCCTTCGGTCTGGCCGGCCAGGCCGTGGCGTTGGCGCGCCAGCGCAAGGTCTTCGAGTCGATCGAGAAACTTGAAGAACTCAAGCCGCTTTGGGACCGCGTGGCGGCCGACGCGCAGATGCGGCAATGGGTGCTGACGACGCTGCGGCAAAACCAGGACGCCGGCGGACCCCGCGTCAGCGGCGGCCGGCGCCGGATGATCCAGCAGTGGTTGCGCGCCGAGGAGACCAACGGCGGTTGACAGCCGTCCGGTCGATAGGGTAATAAATGGCATACGGTCGCGCCCGCATCGTCTAGTTGGCCTAGGACGCTGGGTTCTCAGCCCAGTAACCGGGGTTCAAATCCCCGTGCGGGTAGTTTGTCGCCTTTCGCTCCGCGAAAGTCCGCTCCTTTCGCGGAGCGAAAGGCGACCGCTCCCAATTCACGGTGGCCGGGGCATCGCTTACGCTCCGCCACCAGCCACCACCTTCTCGAGACGGCCTGAATCCAGGTTAACAATTTCGAGAAAATTGTTGCGGTCGTTGTAGCCGGCTTTTATACTCGTTCCTATCCGTGTCAATGGTGGCAATTATGGAACTTGGGGGCCTTGGGTACACCAAGGCAGCTAAACATGTCAGCCGGCCGGTCGAAAAGCGAACCAAATCAACGCTCCCTGAAGAGCAATCCGGCCACGCGCCGCCGATCGCGTGCCGGCGGGCGATCACGGCGTGCCGGCGGGCGATCACCGGCCGCCAGGGGTTTCGAGTCGCTCGAACGGCGCATCGTTTTCTCCACCCAGGGGCCGGACACAATGCAGTACAACGGCGGTCCCTTGATCACCAACGTCAAGATCGAGGGGGTGTATTACAGCCCCTGGGACACCAACCCCGCGCTGCAGGCCCAGCAGCACTACATGGACCAGTTCTTCAACTACTTCACCAAGAGCAGCTACATTGACCAGTTGCTGACGCCCTTCAGCGTCAATGCGCAGGTGAACAACAACGGGAACATCGTGCCCATCCCAGGCACCCAAACGCCTGAGATCATCGGCCACGGCACTTTCATCGGAAACGATTTCAACCAGATCCAGGTGCCCGGCAACCCCAACAACCCCGGCGGCTACGGCGTCTTGAGCGACAGCTCCATCCAGACGATGCTCGAAAACGAGTACTCGAAGGGCAACATCCCCAAGCCCAATTTCAACACGATCTACTACGTGTTCGCCCCCCCCAACACCGACGTGACCGCCTTTGGCACCGACAGCATCAACAGCTTCCTGGGCTACCACAGCAACTTCGTCGACGCGAATAACAACAACTTCATCTACGCGGTCATGCCGTACCCGGCGTCGCCGAACAACAACCTGGGTTCGTATATCCCATCGCCCGCGACCGAACCGAACGATACGCTCACCACGGTCGCCTCGCACGAAATTTCCGAGGCGATCACCGATCCGATCGGCGGATCGGGCTGGACCGACAAACAGCCCTTTCAAGAGAACGAGATCGCCGACAAGGCCGTTTACGTCGCTCCGCTTTTCAGGATGAACGATCCTTTCCCGAATCCCGCTTCGTCCCCCCCGTCGTCGAACAACTACTCGGTGCAGCAGGAATGGGCCCACGTCGACGGTCCCCCCCAGCCGGTCACCACCAACGGAATTTACATTCCGTACCTCAACTATCAGGCGACCGAAGGCACGTACAGCGGCATCGTCGGCTCGTTCGTCGAACTCGACGGCGTCGATACGCTGCCGGCCGATTTTTCGGTCCAGGTCGACTGGGGCGACGGCGCCACCAGCACCACGTCGGGCAGCACGACGGCGACCATGCTCACCGTCAACTCGGTCGGCAACGGCACGTTCACCGTCAGGGGCACCCACACCTATTCCACCGCGCTGCCCGAAGGCGAGTCGAACAACTTCCTGAACATGACCGTCAGCGACAAAATCGACGGCGCCACCGCCACGCAGGATACGCAGATCCTGATCGCCGACGCCTCGCTCACCGGAACCGCCGTCGCGGTCGGCGGCAGCGAGGGGCAAACGCTCAACGGCGTGGTGGTGGGCACCTTCACCGACCCCGGCAGCAACGGCTCCGCCTCCGATTACATCGCCACGATCACCTGGGACGACGGCGCCGGCAACCAGCACACATCCACCGGCACCGTGGTGGGCACCTCCAACCCCCAGCAATTCGACATCCTGGGCAGCAACGCCGTCGCGTATGCCGAGGAGGGCCCCCACCTGATTACCACCGTGGTCGACGACCAGGGGGGCCTGTCGGCCACGATCACCAGCACCGCCAACGTGTCCAACCTCGGCGTGTTGGTCAGCGCCCAGGCGGTCAGCACCACCGAGGGTTCCACGGTCAAGCAGGTGATCGGCACGTTCACCGATCCCGGCGGCAACGAGCCTGCCGGCGACTACCAGGCCACGATCGCTTGGGGCGACGGCCGCACCACCGCCGGCAGCATCACCTTCTCCAACGCCAGCGGCGTGTTCACCGTCAGCGGCAGCCACACCTACAGCGAGGAAATCAACGCCCCGCTCACCCTCTCGGTCCAGGACGATGCGAACCTGGCCCTGGGCTCGGTGAGCACCGGTACTTCCGCGACCACGTTCACGGCCAACGCCGGCACGTTGTCGGCCGTCGACGGCTTCTACCTGAACGAGTATGCGCAGTTCACGTCGGGAGCGTTAACGGGCCAAAGCCGGCAAATCATCGGCTACTCGGGCGCGACCCGCGCGTTCACGCTCAGCTCCGGATTGAGCCAGGCCCCAGCCCCCGGCGACAATTTCCAGATCGGCGCCAACGCGGACCTGGGCTCGGTGAACGCCGGTGCTTCCGCGACGACGTTCACGGCCAACGCCGGCACGTTGTCGGCCGTTGACGGCTTCTACCTGAACGAGTACGCGCAGTTCACGTCCGGGATTTTGACGGGCGAGTCGCGACAGATCACTGGCTACACCGTCGACGTCAGCGGGATCGCCACGTTCACGTTCGCCTCCGGCTTCAGCGCGGCGGCCGCCGCCGGCGACAGTTTCATGATTTTCCTGAACGGCGGTCCGACCGCCGTCGCCGTGGTTCCGGCCAACGTGGCCTACGCCCCCTTGAGCGTCACGGCGCAGACGATCAACCCCGGGGAAAAGGGCCAGTTCAGCGGGCAAGTCGGCACGTTCACCCAAACCGGCGCCAACGAATCGCCCGCGAGCTACACGGCCACGATCAACTGGGGCGATGCGCTCCCCGCGCCCGTGCTCAACGCCGCCTCGCTCACGGCGGGCGGTTCGCTGACGGCCGCCACAACCTACTTCTATGAGCTCACGGCCACCAACGCGCTGGGCGAGACGACGGCCTCCAACGAGGTCTCGGCGACGCCCACTACCGGCAATCTCACCGTTTCGCTTTCCTGGGCGACCGTCAACGGCGCCGCAGGTTACCATCTCTACCGCGGCACTTCGGCCGGGGGCGAGAATGTTCTCGTGGCCACGCTTGGCCCGGCCACGAGCTACAGCGATACCGGCGCCGCGACGACCGCCGGCTCGCCACCGAGCGCGAACACGAGCGCGACCGGCCCCGGAACCATCTCGCCGGCCTCCGGCGGCACGTTCACCGTCAGCGGAACGCACACCTATGCCGAGGAAGGCCCTTACCCGCTCACGCTGACCGTCCAGAACGATCCAAACCGGGTGAGTAGCTCGGTGGCGAGCGCCTCCTCGCCCACCACGTTCTCGGCCAACTCCGGCGCGCTGTCGGCGGTCGACAACTTCTATCTGAACGATTACGTGCTGTTCACCTCCGGAGCCTTGACGGGCCAAAGCCGGCAGATCAGCGGCTACACGGGCGCGAGCGACACGTTCACGTTCAGCGGCGGCTTTAGCGCGGCCCCCGCCCCCGGCGACCACTTCCAGATCGGCGGTATTCCGGCCAGTTCCACGAACACCATCACGGTGAACGACCTCCCCTTGAGCGTCATCCCGCTTTCGATCAGCACTTCGGAAGGCACGACGTTCAATGCCCCGCTGGCCACGTTCACCGACCCAGGGGGCATCAACGAGTCGACCGCCGAGTCGGCCGCGGCCTACACGGCCACCGTCGCCTGGGGCGACGGCGCCACAACCTCGTACCTTCCGGGCCAAAACATCACGCTGGGCGCCAACGGCGTGTTCACCGTCAGCGGCAGCCACGCTTATACCGAGGACGGCTCGCAGTCGGCCACCGTGACGATCTCGCACAATGCCGTCGACGCCACCGCCACGGTTCCGGCCTCGATCGTCGACGTGCCCATCGCGGCCACCGGCGGCGCGACGTTCACCTCCACCGAAGGCGCTTTGTCCGCGCTCCAGACCGTGGCCACATTCAGCGACCCCGGCGGCAACGAGTTGCCCGCGGACTACGCGGCCACGGTCAATTGGGGCGACGGCGGCACCGCCTCACCCGACGTCACCACCGCCAACGTCGTCTTCAATTCCCAGACCGGCCAGTGGGACGTGACGGCCGCCCACCTGTACGCCGCCGAACCGACGTCGCCGGCGACCTACTCGATCAGCGTGTCGATCAGCCACGACCTGCTCGCCGCCACGACGGTGACAAGCCAGGCCACGGTGGCCGACGCCGCCGTTTCGCCCGTGGGTGCGTCGGCCACCAGCGCTGGGTTCACGTTCGCGGCCACCGAAGGCGTCCCCTCTGCCGCCCAGACGGTGGCCACGTTCACCGACCCGGCCGGCGCCGAGGCGACGGCGAACTACAGCGCCGCGATCAACTGGGGCGATGCGCTGCCGGCGCCCGTGCTCAACCCCGCCTCGCTCACGGCGGGCGGTTCGCTGACGGCCGCCACGACCTACTTCTACGAGCTCACGGCCACCAACGCGCTGGGCGAGACGACGGCCTCCAACGAGGTCTCGGCGACAACCAGCGGCGGCAATCTCAGCGTTTCGCTTTCCTGGCAGGCCGTCAGCGTCGCCACAGGTTACAAGCTCTACCGCGGCGCCGCGGCCGGGGCCGAGAATGTTCTGCTGGCGTCGCTTGGCGCCGTCACGAGCTACAGCGATACCGGCGCCGCCACGACCACGCCCGCCTCGCCGCCGAGCGCGAACAGCACCGGCGCCACCAGCCTCGGAACCATCTCGCTGGGCGCCGACAACACGTTCACCGTGCAGGGCAGCCACACCTACGCCATCGACCCCACTCCCGCCCCCATCGGCATCAGCGTGGTCTTGCGGCACCTCACGGCCCCCAGCGTCACCGTGAACGATGTGGCGCAAGTCACCGATCAGAGCGTCGCCGCGAGCGGCGGCATGACGTTCTCGGCCAGCGAAGGCGTGTCGTTCACGTCGCGGGCGGTGGCCACGTTCACCGACCCCGCCGGCGCCGACTCGACCACGGCCTATTCGGCCACGATCGCCTGGGGCGACGGCACCACAACCTCGTACGTCGCGGGCCAAAACATCACGCTGGGCGCCGGCGGCACGTTCACCGTCAGCGGCGGCCATCGGTACGCGGTCGAAGGCGACCTGCCGATCATCGTGACCATCCACCACCTCCCGGCCGCCGACGTCGTCGTGTCGAGCGTCGCCCAGGTGATCGACCAGCCGGTCGCGCCCACGGGCGGGTTCACGTTCACCGCCACCGAGGGCGTCGTGGCCGCCAGCCAGGTTCTCGCCACCTTCACCGATCCGACCGGCGCCCCCGAGACCAGCAACGATTACGCCGCCTCGATCAACTGGGGCGACGGCTCAACCTCGCCGGGCACCCTCAGCTTCGATTCCACCAGCGGCATTTTCACCGTCAGCAGCGGCCACCTCTACGCCGAAGAGGGGCTCTACGCCGGGGGGACGTTGCCGCCGATCACCGTCACGCTCAGCCACGACTCGGCGGCGGTGGCAACGGTGACCGCGGTGGCGCAGGTGGCCGACACGCCCCTGCTGCCGACGGGCGAACTGACGCTTTCGGCCGTCGAAGGCGCCGCGTCGGCGGTGGGCACGTTGGTCACGTTCACCGATCCCGGCGGAAACGAGCCGGACGCCAACTACACCGCCAGCATCAACTGGGGCGACGGCACGTCGTCGCTCGGCACCGTCGGCTTCGACAACGTGCGGCGCGAATACACCGTCAGCGGCGCCCATACCTACGCCGAACAGAGCCCGGCGGGCAATCCGTACCAGGCCATCGTCTCGATTCAAGACGGCACGTCCACGGCCGTCTCGGCCAGCTCGTACATCGTCGTCTCCGACCCCTTGCCCGCCGCCACCGGCGGCTTGACCCTCGCGGCCACCGAGGGCCAGTTGTCGGCGCCCCAAACCGTCGCCACCTTCACCGACCCTGGCGGCGCCGAGTCCTTTCCCGACTACGGCGCGACGATCGTCTGGGGCGACGGCACGAGTTCGTCCGGCTCAATCTCCGGGCCCGACGCCAACGGGGTGTTCACCGTCAGCGGCGCCCATAGCTACGCCGAAGAAGGCGCCCAGAACCTCCAGGTGGTCATCTCGCACGATACGGCCGACAGCGCGGCCCCCGCCGCCATCACCGTCAGCAGCCAGGCCACGATCGCTGATTTGCCCGTGGCGCTCATCGGAAACGCGGCGACGTTCACCTCCACCGAAGGCGCTTTGTCCGCGCTCCAGACCGTGGCCACATTCAGCGACCCCGGCGGCGCCATCGAGCCACTGGCCGACTATTCGGCCATGGTCGTCTGGGGCGACGGCCAAACCTCGGCCGGCACCATCGCCTTCGACGCGGCCAGCGGCCAGTTCACCGTCTTGGGCGCCCACCTGTACGCCGAGCAAGGCACGCCGACGATCACCATCACGCTCAGCCACGACTCGGCCGCCGCGGCCACGGCCACCAGCCAGGCCAACGTGGCCGACGCGCCGCTTTTGCCCAACGGCGGCTTTACCTTCACGGCCACCGAGGGGGTCACCTCGTCGTCGCAAACGGTGGCCAGCTTCGCCGACCCAGGCGGCAATGAGCCACAGGCCGACTACTCGGCCAACATCAACTGGGGCGACGGCACGTCTTCAGCCGGCTCGATCGGTTTCGACACGGTCAGCGGCCAATTCACCGTCGCCGGCGAGCACCTTTACAGCCAGATCGGGCCCCCCACGGGCGGACCTTGGCGGATCACGGCGACGATCCAGCACGAATCGTCGCCCGCGGCGACCGCCGTCAGCCAGGCGGCGGTCATCGACCAGGCCGTGACGGCCACGGGCGGACTGACCTTCACCGCCTTGGAACAGGTCATCCAAACCATCGCCGAGCCGGTCGCCACGTTCACCGATCCCGGCGGCGCCGCGCCGGGCGGCTACAGCGCCCAGATCGCCTGGGGCGACGGTTCCACCTCGCAGGGAACCATCGTGGCGCCCAGCGGCGGCGCCGCCGCCGGCACGCCCTACACCGTGTTGGGCCAGCATGTGTATACGGCCGAGGGATCCGAACCCATCACGGTGACCGTGCTGCACGGCACCGCCCCCAACGTCACGGTGAGCGGCACCGCCCAGGTGGCCGATGCGCAAGTCATCGCCCAGGGCGGAATCAGCCTGTCGGCCACCAGCGGCGTGCCCCTCACCAGCCAGACCGTGGCCACGTTTTACGACCCCGTTGGCGCCGACCCGCTGGCCGTCTATTCCGCCACCATCAACTGGGGCGACGGCGGCACATCGGCCGGGAGCGTTTCCTTCGATCCGGCGAGCAATCGGTTCACCGTCAGCGGCGATCATGTGTATCAGATCGGGGGCCAGTTCACCATCACCGTCAGCATCCAGCACGAATCGGCCGTGGCGACCGTCACCACGAGCCAGGCCGGCGTGAGCGGGCCGCCGTTCGCGGCCACGCCGGCGAATATCACGGCCATCGACGGCGCGCCGTTCAACGGCATCGTGGCCACGCTTTCCAACGCCACCGCCGCCGGCCTGGGCGTCACCATCGCCTGGGGCGACGGCACGTCGTCGCCTGGCACGGTGACGGGCAACCTGAGCTTGGTCGAAGGCTCGCACGTCTACCACGACGAGGGGAGTTTCCCGGTCACGGTCACGGTGGTCGACGCCGGCGTGTCGCTGGCGCTTTCGGGCACGGCCGCGGTCGCGCCGGCCACGATACCGGGCGTGCCCAACCCCACGCCGAACCAGCTTTTCATCGCCGAAGTCTACGAAGACCTGTTGGGCAGGCCGGTCGACCCGGCCGGCCTGGCCTATTGGACGGCGAAGCTCGACGCCGGCACGCCGCGCGGCGACGTCTCGCAGCAACTCGCCCACACCGACGAGTACTTCGCCACCATCATCCGCCCGGCTTACCAGGAATTCCTGCTCCGCCAGGCCGACAGCGCCGGCCTGTTGTACTGGACCCACCAGATGGAACTGGGGCTTTCCGACGAGCAGTTGCAGGCCGGCTTCATCGGTTCGCCCGAGTATTACAACGTCCGCGGCGAAGGCGCCAACATCGGCTGGCTCACGGCCATGTACCAGGACATCTTGAATCGCGCCCCCGACAACGGCGGGTTGACCTACTGGCTCGGACAGTTGGCCTTGGGCGAAACGCGCACCCAGGTGGCCGACGGCTTCACCTCCAGCCCTGAGGAAGAAGCCTTGTGGGCCAGCCAACTGTACTTCCATTATCTCGGCCGCGCCCCGCGGCCCGCCGAGACCGCTCAGGTGGTGACGGAAATCACCCAGCAAGGGCTGTCACGCGAGGACGTGATCGCCCTGACCATCAGCACCGACGAATACTTCACCCGCGGCCAGGGCGCGTAAAGTAGGCACACTCCGTCGGTTACCTCGAAACGAGCCCGTTTGAACCCGACCTGATTTTGAAGGTTTGTTCGTCCTGATTTTTCGCCCCTGCGAATGGTGGGCGGTGCCCACCCTACGCCCATGGTGGGCGGTGCCCACCCTACTATTTTCGCTCTATTTTCAGAAAATCGTTGCGGTGGTTGTAATGGGGTTTTATACTCGATCCAACTCGCACCATTGATTTTCAGCGCCCATTGGCCCTCGTCGCTTCCCTCGGAAAACGTCCCCATGAGTAAAAGTCGCCCGTCCTGGTGGCTCAAGGCTGGTCCCACATCCAAGCGAACCGCGGCCGGCAAACGCCGCTCCCGCCGAGCGCCGGCGCGCCGCCTTGGCCGCGGCGTGGGCCCGCGCGGCTTTCGCCTGGAAACCCTCGAGGAACGCCGCATGCTGGCGTTCGACCTGCTCTCGATCGTTCCCAACAACGGCACCCTGCTCTTGCCGGGCCAAACGCTGAACACCGCGCCCACCGAGCTCACCTTCCGCTTCAGCGCCGGTACGGTGATCGACCCCGCCACGTTAGGCGGCATCGAACTGGTGCGTAGCGGCGGCGACGGCTACTTCGCCGGCCAAGGGGCGGCCAACACGATCGCCGACGTGCCGATCGTTCCCGGTTACGCCGCCGTCGACCCGACGTTCGCCAACGAAGTCGTGATGCGCTTCAGTTCGCCCTTGCCCGCCGATCTCTACCAGATCACGATCCTGGGCAACGGACCCAACGCCCTGAAAGACACCGCGTCGTCGACGGCGCCGGCCGCTCCGTTCAACAACGGCGTCAACGACAGCCAGGAATTCCGCCTCAACCTGGCGCCCCAGGTCACGGCCGTCGTGCCGCAACCCGTCACCGTCAGCCCCACCGGCACGCTCACGCCCAACCCCAACGTGATCGACGTCTACTTCAGCAGCCAACTCGACCAAACGTCGGCCCAGAACGCCGCCTTCTACCAGCTCATCGCCACCAACAACACGGCCAACACGGCCAACGACAGCGCACCGGTCATACCGCAGTCGGTCACGTACACCTACAACGCGGCCGCCGGCAGCAGTGAATCGCAGTTGTTCTTCGCGTCGCCGTTGGCCAGCTACATGCACGGCACGCTGGCGGGCGAGTCGTTCCGGCTGCGCATCGGCAACGACGTGCAGCCGGTGCCGCCCCCCTCCGAGCAGTCGGTCGCGGGACTGCCCGGCGACACGTTCGCCACCGCCTTCCCGGTCAGCACCTCGGCCCCCGGCGGAGCGCTCGGCCCGCAACAGCAAATCTTCGCCGGCTCCATCGCGCGCATCGCGCTCGACCCGAACCTGATCTATCTGGGCAGCGACAACACGCCCGGCCATCGCAACATCCCCGCCGAAGACCATCTCGGCGGAGGCAACGGCACGCCGGCCGGCGGCGCCAGCGTGGAATACTACAACTTCCAAGACATCTACGGCGTCGACCCCACCACCCTCGCGCCGCTGCACAACCAGATCACCGCCCAGGAAGAGCAACTCGTGCGCGAGATCTTCCAGCTCTACAGCTACTACACCGGCGCCACGTTCATCGAAAGCCCCAACCGCGGCACCACGATCGCCGTGGGCGATCTGCGCGCCTTGGCTCCGACGATTCCGCCCACCGCCGCCGGCGGCCTCGCCACCATCGGGCCGGGCGAGGCGATTATCAACGGCAACATCAACTGGGGCAACGTCCAGTACGGCGACGGGTTTTTCACCACCGCCATGCACGAGATCGGCCATACGCTGGGCCTGGGCCACGCCTACGACCTGCCGCCCGGCACGATCATGGGCGGCAGCGACGTGCCCGGCGCCTTGAACACCGCCGAACCCGTCTTTCCCGGCAACAACGACATCCTCCACGCCGCCTACCTGCACGAGACCAACGGCAACCAGATCGACCTCTACAAGTTCACCGTCAACAGCGGCGGCACGTATACCGCCGAGACGGTGGCCCAGCGGCTTGCGCCGACCAGTTCGCTCGATACCGTGCTCACGCTCTACAACGAGACCAACGTGATCAACCTGCCGGCGTCGGGCGCCGCGGGCATCACCAACGGCGATACGTTCAGCATCTACGACGGCGCGAAGACGGTCAGGTTCGAGTTCGCCTTGAACAACAGCGGCCCTCTCCTCGACGGCAACACGCCGATCGACTACACATCCGCCGGCAGCCAGCAAGATTTGGTGCTGGCCGTGACCAGCGCGGTGACGTCGGCCGCCACGTCGCAGGGGCTGAACGTGACGGCCACGCAGGGCGTGGGGCAGGTGACGATCGCGGGCTTGTCGGGACCGCCCACGTTGGTCGTCAACGAGGCCCCCGGCTCGCTCTGGGGCGCCGCCCTGGAGCACATGATCATCGCACGCAACGACAACTACTTCGGCAGCGACTCGTTTTTGAACCTGGCGCTCACGCCGGGCAACTACTACGTGGCCGTCACCAGCACCGGCAACACGAATTTCAACCCGAACATCAGCGGCAGCGGATCGGGCGGACGCACGTTCGGCGCTTACCAGTTGCAGATGAACTTCGTGCCCACGCTGGCCGCGGCCAACGAGTTGACCAGCGCGGTCGCGCCCCCGGGCACTGGCCTGAACCAGCTCGGCGGCGACACGCCCCAACCGCTCGACCCCGGCGTCGACGGGGCGCCAGGCGGCGCCTACAACTTCTGGTTCAACGTCGTCAACGAGACGACCAACACCACGATCTACGTCGAAAAAAGCGCGCCGGCCGGCGGCAGCGGTTCGGCGTCAAGCCCCTTCAACGACATTCCCGACGCCTTGACCGCCGCGGCGAGCCTGGTGGCCACGACCGGCGGCGAAGTCAACGTCCGCGTCGAACCGGCCGTTCCGGCCGCCGGCATCGTCACCACTTCTTCCAGCGGCGCCGTGACCGGCGTCAGCATCGCGTACGGCGCCGGCGGATACACCCTCGCGCCCGACGTCACGTTCAGCGGCGGCGGCGGCAGCGGCGCCGCGGGTGTCGCCAACCTCGATGCCAACGGCGCCGTGACCAGCGTCACCATCACCAACGGCGGCGGCGGTTACACCAGCGCGCCCACCGTCACGTTCAGCGCCCAGCCCTACCTGGTCGGCACCGACCAGTTCGGCAACACGCTCTCCGACGGCGCCGCGCTGCAAGTGCCCAGGGACGTGGCGTTGATGATCGACGCCGGCACGGTCATCAAGTTCACGGCGGTCAATCTCGACGTGGGCAGCTCGTCCGTCGGGTCGAACTTCAGCCAGGGCGCCTTGCAGGTGTTGGGCGTGCCCGGCAATTTGCCCGGCGATAGGGTCATTCTCACGTCGTACCACGACAACACGGTCGCCGGCAGCCAAGACCAGCCCCACAGCCCGGCCGCGCCCGGCGATTGGGGCGGACTCGTCTTCCACAGCGACGCCGGACTCGATCGAAACGGCATCTTCCTCAACTACGTCAACTTCGCCGACATCCGCTACGGCGGCGGACAGGTCACCGAAAACGGCGTCACCGCCGCGTACGACCCGATCTACCTCGACACCTCCCGACCCACCATCACCAACAACCTGATCACCTACAGCGGCGCCGCCGCCATGTCGGCCAACCCCAACAGTTTCCAGGAAACGCGCTTCGGCCGCGACGTCGCCTTCGACGTCACGCCCGCCGTCGCCGCCGGCTTCACCTCGGCCAACGCCGACGGCGTCACGTTCGCGCTGCGCGGCGTCACCTTCGAGTTCGTCACCGGCAACGCCGCGGTCACGCCGGGCGACTTGCCGATCAACTACACAGCGGGCGACTCGGCCCTCACCCTGGCCAATGAAATCGCCCAGGCCATCAACGGCGCCGCGCTCGTCGGCGGCACCATCCAGGCCACCGTGACGACCTACAACTTCGGCATGGGCAACAACGAGATCGACCAGATCAACATCTCCAACCCCTCGGTCGATTCGCCCGTCACGATCAACGCCGTGCCAGGCGACACGCCGGGCCTCGAATTCCAGACGTTCGCCGTCGCGAACCAGGAGTTCGAGTTCGTCAAGGCGGGCGACACGCCGCTACCGAACTTCATGCCGGTCACGTTCGCCACGACCGATCCGGCAAGCCAGGTGGCGAGCGAGATCGTCGCCGCGCTGGCCGCGGCCGGTATTGCCAGCACGCAAAACGGCACCCAGGTGACGCTCGGCGGCGGCACCTTGGTCTACCTGCTCAACGCGCCGGCGCCCGCCGTCGCCAACCCGCTCACCCTCAGCCTCGTGCTCGCGGGCCCGTCGGAAACCGTGACGCTCCCGCTCTACGACAACCTGTACACCTCCGATTACGAGCGCGCCGGGCCCGACATCCAGGGCAACCTGCTGGCCCAGAACGTGGGCGCGATCAGCGCCATCGCCGGCAATCTCTTGAACAACCCCACGCAGTTCTTCATCGGCGGCCAGGGCTTCGAGCTGCTGACCAGCGGAACGACGCCGGACCCTGGCTTCCTGCCCGTCACCTACTCCAGCGGCGACGGCGCCGCGGTGGTGGCCCAGGAAATCGCGGCGGCCATCAACCAGGCCGTGGCCGCCGGCCAACTCCCGGCCGGCATCAGCGCCATCCTGACCGCCGCCTCGCCCAGCGACGTGCTGGTGCGCGGGGCCGTCAACGTCACGGCCGCAAGCCCTTTGAAAGCCAGCGACGTCACCGCCTCCAACCGTGTCAACGGCCTGTTCATTCGCATCCGCACCGCCGCCGGCGCGTCGCTCGACACGCTCGACGTGCCCGCACGCCTGGTCTCCAGCGACATCGCCTACGTGCTCGAGGAAAACCTGGTCATCAACAACGACGCCGGCGGAGCGCTCGTCTCGCCCAACGACGCCACCGTCGTGCCCCGCGCCGCCGGCCAACTCGTCATCGATCCCGGCGTCGTCGTCAAGCTCGCCGGCGCGCGCATCGAAGCCGGCTTCGGAGCCAACTTCATCGCCGAAGGCAGCCCCAGCCGGCCCATCATCTTCACCTCGCTGCACGACTTCCGCTACGGCGCCGGCGGCACCTTCGACACCGACGGCAGCGGCGCCACCAACGCCTCGAACCCGGGCGATTGGGGCGGCCTCTATTTCGCCCCCACCTCATCAGGCTCGATCGACCACGCCCTGATCACCTACGCCGGCGGCACGACCACCATCCCAGGCGGCTTCGACAATTTCAACGCGATCGAAATCCACCAGGCCCAGGTGCGCATCGCCAACAGCGCGATCGAAAACAACGCCGCCGGCTTGTCCTTCGGCACCCGCGACGGCCTCGAGAACAACGCCGCCAGCACGATCTTCGTGCTTGGCGCCCAGCCGGCGATCATCAACAACGTCTTCCTGGACAACAATGGTTCGACGATCAACATCGACTGCAACTCGCTCAACGCCAACGTCATTCCCGACTGGGGCCGCAGTACCGGACCGATCGACCGCTTCAGCCAATACGACGCCAACATCGGCCCGCTGGTGCGGCTCAACAAAATCGGCAACATCGTCGGCCAACCGGCCATCAACGGCATGGTCGTCCGCGGCGGCGTGCTGACCACCGCCTCGGTCTGGGACGAAACCGGCATCGTGTATGTGCTGCAAAGCGAAATTTCCGTGCCCAACTTTCACGAAGTCGGCGGCCTGCGGCTCGAGAGCAGCCCCACCGCCAGCCTGGTCGTGAAGCTGGACGGCCCCAGCGCCGGATTCCACGCCACGGGCACGCCGTTGGACATCAGCAACCGCATCGGCGGCTCCGTGCAGGTGCTGGGCACGCCGCGGCACCCGGTGGTGCTGACCTCGCTTTTGGACACCACCGTGGGTGCCGGCCTGACGCCCGGCGACCTGCCGCAGAACGACACGAACAACACGGGGCTCGGCGCCGCGGTGGACACCGCGCCCACGTTCCCACCCTCCGGCGGGCAGATCAAGGTCACGCCCACGAACAACCCCAGCACCCTGGTGAACGCCATGCTGCTGCGGCCCTTGGCCACGGGGGTGACGATCACCAGCAGCAGTTTCGTCGGCGGCCCCACGGAGGCCGGCACGTACATCAACGGCGACGGCGTGCCGCTGCAAATCCCGCAGAAGGGGGTCCTCCTGACCAACGGCATCGCCAACATCCCCAGCACGAATACGGTGGAAAATTTCGGCGACGGCACCAACGGGCAGCCGCTTTTAGGCTTGCCGGGCGACCCGCGGCTTTCGAGCCTGATCGGCGGCACGCCGACCTTCGACGCCTGCGAACTGACCATCAATTTCAACGTCGGCGCGACGTCGGGCATCAAGTCGGGCCGCTTCGAGTTCCAATTCGGCAGCGAGGAGTACCCCCAGTTCGTCGGCACCGCCTTCAACGACGTCGTGGCCGGCTTCATCAACGGCGGCGCCTCGACCAACTTCCTGCGCGATTCCAAGGGCAACCTGATCTCGATCAACAGCGCGTTCTTCAACATCAACAACAACATCATACTTCCCGCGATTTCACCGTACCACATCGAATACAACGGCTTGACGTCCGGCTTGCTGGCCGAGTTCCCGGTGCATGCGGGCGCCAACACGGTGACCATCGCCATCGCCGACGCGTCCGACGGAATTTACGATTCGGGCATCCTCATGACCGACCTGCACTTCAGCACGCAAGACGTGGGAGCGGGCGGCGTCAGCAAGTCGGGCGCCTCCGGCGGCCAGTGGGCCGGCGTCACGCTCGACAAGTTCTCCAACGACACCAACGTGGCGGTGGTCAACGAGGCCGAACCGGCCAACACCGGCGCCAGCACGCACGCCACCCCCGCCACGGCCCAGGATCTGGGCCAGCTCGCCCCCAACTCGCAAAGCGGCGACAGCACCCTGCGGCTGGGCTTCGAAGTCCACGGCTTCATCAGCCCCGCCGACCCCACCAACGTCGACACCTACAGCTTCCAGGGCACGGCCGGCAGCCAGGTCTGGATCAACGCCACGAACACCGCGCCCGCTTTGAACTCGGTGTTGGAACTGGTCAACGCCGCCGGCAACGTGCTGGCGCGCAGCGACAACGCCGAGGCCGAGGCGATCGACGCCCAGGCCGCCGGCAACCCGACGGCCGCCGGGCCGTTGCTGGCCGGCGAGATCGCGGTGGCGCAGGCCTCCGTCGCCGGCGCCGGCTCGACCACCACTTCCATCACGGCCAACGCCGGCACGACGCCGTTGTCGGCCACCGATGGCTTCTACGACGGCGAATACCTGCAGTTCACCTCCGGCGCCTTGAACGGCCAGCGGCAGCGGATCGCCTCGTACACGGCCGCGAGCCACACCTTCACGGTGGCCGGCGGCTTCAGCGAGGCGCCCGCGACGGCCGACATGTTCGTGATCGCGCTGAACAACCTGGCCCTGCCCATGCAAAGCAACGTGTTCACGTACGGCCTGTACCCCTCGGCCAATGTCCGCAACGAGGGTTCGTACAACGCGCGCGACGCGGGCTTCCGCGTCATTCTGCCGGGCGCGCCGGGCACGCACCAGTATTTCGTGCGCATCTACAGCAAGGGACCCACAGGTCCCGCCGGCGCCGTCATTCCGGGCGTCACCTACCTCGCCAACAGCGGCCCGGCGCCCACGGAGAGCCACGGCCTCTCCAGCGGCCAGTACACGCTGCAAGTGCGCCTGCGGGAGGAGATCCAGGCGCCCGGCTCGACCGTGCAATACGCCGACATCCGCTACGCCACCAACGGCATCAGCGTTTTGGGCCTGCCGGCCCATTCGCCGCTGGTGGGCACCACCGTCGGCAACGGCGCCAACACGTCGCCCGCCACGCCGCAGGACATCGGCAACCTGCTGCAAACCGACACCAGCTCGCTCAGCATCGGCGACACCCTGAATTCGCCCAGCCAGGTCAACTGGTACACGCTGCACGTGAACTACGCCGACATCCAGTCGATTCCCGGTTTCAACAGCGGCACCAAAACCTGGTCGACGATGTTCGACGTGGGCTACGCCGACGGGCTGGCGCGCGCCAACACCGAAATCGACGTGTACAGCGTCGACCCGGCGACCGGCGCCAAGACGTTGATCTACATCGGCCGCGACTCGAACATCGTCGACCAGCAGCCCCAGCCGCTGGCCGGGCTCGACACGGTGAACCTGGGGCACGCCTCGTTCGGCCCGCTCGACGCTTACATCGGTCCCGTGCAGCTTCCCGTCGGCGCGCCGGGCGGCGACGTCACCTACCTGGTCGCCGTCCACTCCGACGCGACGCTGCCCGCCGCCGTCTCCGCCACCTTCAGCGGCGGCGACCGATCGGCCGCCTCCGGCAGCTACCTGACGCGGCTCGAGCCGCTCGATTCGATCAACCGAGTCGTCGAGGACCACATCGGCGTCCAGGGGGGCCAGACGGCGCAAAATCCCAGCACGCTCACGCCCCTCTTCAACGGCACGACGCCCGCCCAACTCAACGCCGCCGCCACGCCCTTTACCCTGGGCCAAACCGCGCTCTACGTCGATCAGGGCGGCCCGAGCGGTAAATTGCAGATCGTCAACCCTTCCACCGGCGCGCTGGAGACCACGCTCGGCACGTCCGCCGGCGGCGCCGGCGGCGGATACCAGAACATCGCCATGCGCAACGACGGCGAGATCTACGGCTTCTCGCTGGCGGGTGGCAACCCCAACGGCGCCAACACGCTCGACCTGATCAACTCCGGCGGCGGCGGCGTCCTCAACAGCCTCGGCGACCAGATCACGCCCTACGAATTCAATTCCGGCGGCAGCATCGTGGCCAATACCAACAACATGCAAATCCACGCCGTCGCGTTCGCGCAGTCGGGTTCCAGCGGCCGGCTGCTGTACGCCGTGGCCAGCTACGCGGGGGGCGACGCCAACGGCTTCGCCCGGCCGTTCAACAACGGGCTGTACGTCTACAACGGCGACACGCTGAAGATCCTCGGCACGCTCGCGAACTCGGCGGTGCCCAGCAATCCCTTGCCCTTGCTACTCGACAATCGAGGCCTCCAGCGCAATGAACTGATCACCGGCCTGGCCGACGTCGCCGGCACGCTCTACGCCGTCACCAACCTGGGCAACCTGTACACGATCGACGTCACGTCGGGCGCCGCGACGCGCATCGCCTCGTTGGGCTTCCAGTTCAGCGCCCTCACGGCCGGTCCGCCCGACCTCATCGACCCGACCACCGGCCTGCCCCAGTACGCCAAGGATCTGTTCGCCAGCGACGTCAACGGAAGTCTCTATTGCTTCAACACGGCCGGCGTGCCGCAGCCCGTCTTCGACGGCGGCGCCGCCTCCAGCGTGCCGCTGGGCACGTCCAACGTCACCGGCCTGGCCTTCTCGACCTTGGATTACAACCTCTGGCACGTCACCCAACAGCGCGGCACCGACCCAGGCCACGGCATCAACGTCGCCCCCGACCAAAGCCGCAACCCGCTCTCGCCCAACCAGCCGACCGAAGGCAAGACCGGCAACACCAGCTTCTATTTCGGCTTGGAAAACCCCAGCAACGCCACCACGATCTCCACCCAGCCCGGCGCCGGCAACTACGCCGATCCAGGAGCCCAGGCCAACGCGAACTCGGCCATTTACAGCACCTACGGCTTGCCCGGCGGCGCCATGGGCAGCCTCACCACCAACCCCTTCAGCCTGACGAACTACACCGCCGCCGACAAGCCCACCTTGTACTTCAACTACTACCTCGCCACCCGCGGCGCCTCCAGCACCGCCGCCAACTTGCAGACCATGCTCGACAGCGCGCGCGTCTTCATCTCCAGCGACGGCGGCACAACCTGGAACTTGCTGGCCACCAACAACCCCTATGTGCCCGCCTTTCAAAAGCCCGAAGCCGAACTGCCCTACTACCAGAGCACCAACGCCGAGACCGGCTCGCTCGATTCCGGGCTCCAAGGCGGTGTGTCGCAGGTCGTGCAGCCGCTGTTGGACAGCGTGGCACCCAGCCCCACCGGCTGGCGCCAGGCGCGCATCGACCTGGGCGACTACGCCGGCAAGGGCAGCCTCACGCTGCGCTTCGATTTCAGCACCGCCGGCACGATGAACCTCCCCGGCAATCCCAACGACAACATCCCCGCCGACCAATTCGGCGCCGTCGATCCCAACAACAATGCGCTCCTCAGCGCGGGCCGCGCCCAGGCCGCCGTGCAGGGCGCCGGCGGCGGCCACGAGGGCTGGTATATCGGCGACCTGGTGGTGGGCTTCGCCTCGCGCGGCGAGATGGTCACCTCCGCGCCGGCCGGCAACACGGCGATGTTCACGGTGCCCACCAACCCGGACCCCAACGCGCCCACGGAGATCCAGACCGGTCCCTACCAGCTTGAAATTCGCCGCGGCCCCGCCTTCGGCGGCAACGTCAACAACCTCAATTCCGACATCGGGCTGTTCCAGACTTTCAACACCTACGACCGGCTGACGCAGGCCTTCACGATCGTGGCCCCCGCCGGCGCCGGCCTGGCCGACGGCCAGGCGTTTACCATCACCGACGGCCTTCACGCGCTGACGTTCGTGTTCCACGACAGCACCGGGACGGGCGTGGTGCCCGCCGGCGACGTCGCGATCGACTTCACGCCGAGCGACACGCCCGCCACGGTCGCCACCTCGATCGCCGCCGCCGTGAACTCGGTCTACAGCACTTCCACGTTCAACGTCAGCGCCGGCCTGGTGCAAAACCCCCTCGGCCCCTTCGGCACACTCGTCACCACGGGCGACCGCGTCAATTTGTTCGGCGCGGCCGACGTGCTCGACACCAACCCGACCACCCCCCGCCTCACCGTCACCGTCAACCCCAACACCTCGATCTCCGAGAACGGCGGCACGACCACCATCACCGTCACGCGCGACGGTCCCACGACCTCGCAACTCAATTTCACGCTGCAGGATCTGCTCATCTACAACGGCGCCTCGCCCAGCGGCGACGTGACGCTGCCGCCCGCGGCGACCCTGTTCATCCCCGCCGGCGATACCTCGGCGCCGTTTACGGTGACGGGCCTGCCGCAACTCCTGAAGTCGGGGCCGTTCAGCGGCTTGGAGCTGGCCGACGGCGCTCAAACGATCGAGTTGCTCGCGCAGGCCTTCGGCTACCTGCCCGTCGGCGGCACGCTCGACGTCACCGACGCGCCAGGCGTCTTGCCGACTTTGGCCGTGCAACTCAAACAGAGCAGCGTCGCCGAAAACTACGCGGGAACCGACCTCGCCGTGGACGCCACGAACAACAAAATGGTCACGAGCGCGTCGCACACCTTCGTCGCGGCCGATATCGGCAATGTGATCAACATCACCGCCGGGACGGGCTGGATCCCGGGCGCCTATCAGATTGTGAGCGTTTCCGGGAACGCCGCCGTCCTGAATTCCTCGCCGGCGCCGGCGGGCACCAGCGGCGGAACGTGGTCGGAGGCCCCGCGGGTGACCGGCACCGTCTACCGCGACACGATGGGCGGCGCCCTGACCGTGAGCCTGCGAAGCCTCAATCCGAACGCCACCCACGACCTGCCGGTGAGCGTGATCATTCCCGCCGGTTCGGATTCCGCGACGTTCTCATTCACGCCGTTCGACGACGGCGTCGTCCATCCCGGCGGCTACCAGAGCACGACGATCCTGGCCACGGCCAACGGCTACCAAAGCGGCAGCTTCGCGCCCGCCACCAGCTTCCCTCCCGCCACCCGCTTGCCTCCCACCACCAGCACGACGCTGATCTCGTCGCCCGTGCAAACGGCCCCCGGCGCGAGCGCCGTCGGCGGCTTTCTGGCATCGGGAACTTACTATTACGTGGTGACCGCCTTCGACGGCACGGGCGAAACGATCGCCTCGAACGAACAGTCGATCCTCGTCACCGGCCCCAACGGGGAAGTCACCGTCAACTGGAACCCGGTCGCGGGCGCTTCGGGCTACAAAATTTACCGCGGCATATCGGCCGGCGGCGAGAACGTCCTGGCCGGCGTCGTCAACGGCCAGGCCGTGGCCACGTTCAACGACCTGGGCGCCGACACGACGCCGATCTCGCCGCCCGTGCAAATGCCCCCCAGCCCCGGCGCCGGCGGCGGCTTTCTGGCATCGGGAACTTACTATTACGTGGTCACGGCCTTCGACGGCACGGGCGAAACGATCGCCTCGAACGAACAGTCGAGCCTCGTCACCGGCCCCAACGGGGAAGTCACCGTCAACTGGATCCCGGTCGTGGGCGCTTCGGGCTACAAAATTTACCGCGGCACGTCTCCCGGCGATGAGAACGTTTTGGCGGGTGTCGTCAACGGCCAGGCCGTGGCCTCCTTCAACGACCTGGGCGCCGGCACGACGCCGATCTCGCCGCCCGTGCAAACGGCCCCCAGCCCCGGCGCCGGCGGCGGCTTTCTGCCCACGGGAACTTACTATTACGTGGTCACGGCCTTCGACGGCAACGGGGAAACGATCGCCTCGAACGAACAGCCGATCGCCGTCAGCAGCCCTGCGGGCACGGGCAGCGTCACCGTCAACTGGAACACGGTCGCGGGCGCGTTGGGCTACAAAATTTACCGAGGCACAGCGGCCGGCGATGAGAATGTTTTGGCGGGTGTCGTCACCGGCCAGGCCGTGGCCACCTTCAACGACCTGGGCGCCGTCGGCGGCATGCTCGACCTCACGGACGACGGCGACGGCGCGATTCGCTTCGGCGCCCCGCTCTGGACGGCGATCGGTCCCGCGCCGATCGACCAGGGCCAGATCCCAGGCAACGGCCCGGTGAGCGGGCGCATCACCGGCCTGGCCGTCGACCCCATCGACGCGACCGGCAACACGATTTACATCACCGCCGCCGGCGGCGGCGTCTGGAAAACCAGCAACGGCGGCAATACCTGGCAGCCCCTCACCGACAACGTCACCTTCGGCGGCAAACCGGTGCCGCTGTTCATGGGCTCGATCGCCGTCGACCCCAAAAACCACAACGTCATCTACGCCGGCACCGGCGAGGCCAATTTCTCCTCCGACAGCTTCTACGGCGGCGGAATCCTCATGTCGACCAACGGCGGCGGCAACTGGACGCTGCTCGGTCAGAATCACTTTCAAGGCAAGTCGATCGCCAAAATCGTCGTCGTTCCCAATGCTTCCTTCCCGACCGACCCCACCAAAAACACGCTCTACGTCGCGGTCGGCCATTCCGGCGCCGGCAGCACCCCCGGCAACGACGGAATCTGGAAATCGAGCGACGGCGGCGTGACCTGGAACAACACCACGCTGGGCATCAGCAACTCGACCACCGATTCGTTCACCGACCTGGTGCTGGACCCGGCCAACCCGCTGCAACTTTTCGCCGCGGCGGGTTATCCCAACGGCAACGCGGTCAACGGCGTCTATGAAACCACCAACGGCGGCACAAACTGGGCGCTGGTTCCGTTGCCCCCCTTGCCGGCCGGCGAGGTCATGGGCCGGATCACGCTCGCCGCCGCGCCCTTGAGCGCCGACCCCAGCGGCGACACGTACTACGTCTCGGTCGCGGACGCCGTCACGTTCGCGCTCGACGCGATCTACCAGACCAGCGACGGCGGCTTGAACTGGACCGACGTCACCGGCAGCGGCGCCACGAGCGCCGCGACGCTCAACCCGTTCGGCGGGCAGGGATGGTACGACACCACGCTGGCCGTCAGCCCGACCAACGCCAACATCGTCTTCATCGGCGGCGGCGGCGCGGCCAATCCCATCAACGACGTCATCGAAACCACCAACGGCGGCGCCACCTGGGCCGGCATCGCCAGCGACGTCAACGGCAACGGTCCCCACGCCGGCCACCATGCCATCGGCTTCGACGGCCAGGGCCGCCTGCTCGACGGCAGCGACGGCGGACTCTTCCGCTACGATCTCAACCTCGCCACCCCGGTCTGGGACGATCTGAACGGCAACGTCGCCGTATCTCCGCCCGCCGGATTGAGCACGATCGAGTTCAACAGCATCGCGCTCGACCCGACCGTTCCGACGATCGCGCTCGCCGGCAGCCAGGCCAACGGCACCTCGCGCTATACCGGCGGCCCCAACTGGACCATCAGCGACGGCGTCGGCGACGGCGGCAACGTCGTCTTCAGCCCCACCGACCCCAAATCCCTGCTGGTCTATCATGTGGCATCGGTAGGCGGCGCCGGGGCGGCCAATTTCTTCCGCGTCTCGAACGACGGCGGACAGACCTGGACTTCGGCCACCACGGGCCTGAGCGGCTTCACATCGAGCAACACCGACGTCTACCCCCCCTTCGCCGTGGCCCCGAGCAACGGCAACGAGGTGATCCTGGGCGACACCAATCTGTGGATCACCACCAACGCCGGCGGATTTTGGAGCCCGCTCACGGCGGGCGTCGGTAAGAACGGCTGGAACCCCGCCGGCAACCCCGTCGACGCCATCGCCGTCGCCGTCGGCAGCGGCACCCCCGGCAATCCCAACACCATCTACGCCTCGACGGGCGGAACCTCCGCCGCCGCCTCGCAGATTTTCGTCAGCACCAACAACGGCGCGACTTGGACCGAAGTCTCGCTTCCGTCCGGCCGCGGCCGCGTGAACCAGTTGGCCGTCGATCCGAACGACCCCACCGGCCAAACCGTCTACGCCGTCGTCAATAGGTTCACCAGCGGCGGCGGAGGGCATGTGTTCGTCACCACCAACGGCGGAGCCAACTGGACGGACATCAGCGGCAGCGGCGCCACCGGCCTGCCCAACGAGCCGACCAACACCATCGCCTTGAACCCCAACGTGCCGGCCGGCGCGCCGGACATCCTCTACGTCGGCAACGACACCGGCGTCTATTTCTCGATGGACGGCGGCAACACCTGGTCGTCGCTGAGCATGGGCCTGCCCTATGCCCAGGTGGTCGATTTGCAATACAACCCCCAGGATCACCTTCTGGGGGTCGCCACGCACGGCCGCGGCGCGTTCCTGCTCAACCTGAACGCCGTGCCAGGCACGCTCACGGTCAGCGTCAGCAGCGGCGGTCCACGCGTGAGCGACAGCGTGGGAACGGTTCTGAACGAACTGACCATCACCCGCACGAGCGCCCTGGACGCCCTGACCGTCGCGCTCGCGAGCAGCGACCCCAGCCTCGCCACAGCGCAGCCCAGCGTTTACTTCCCCGCCGGCGTATTCAGCGAGCAGGTCAATGTCACCTACAACGACGCCGGCGTGGCCGAGTACCCCGAGACGGTCGTGTTCACCGCCACGGCGCCCGCGCCGGCGCAATTCACGGCGCCCGCGATCACGCCCGCGCCCACGCCCATCGTCTCGATCTCGGCCAGCGTCGACGTGCTGCCCGACGCCGCCGGCGTCGAGTCGAACGCCCCGTTCGACAACGACACGCCGGCCCTCACGGTGACCATCCCCGCCGGCACGGCCGTCCAGGCCGGCGGCGCCGGCGACACCTTCCTGGCCACGCTCACCCGCAACACGCCCATCGACCTGGCGCTCAAGGTCTATTTGCATTCCAGCGATCCCACCGAGGCCTCGGTGCCGCCTTTCGTGATCATCCCCGCCGGGCGGAACTCGGTGCTGTTTCCGATCACCGCGAACGGCCAGTTCGCACCCGATATCATCCGGAACATCATCATCACGGCCGGCGCCAGTGGTTTCGCCAGTGGCGCCGGAACGATCGAGGTCGATCCGTTCAACGCGGTGGTGAAGTACGACCTGCAGGGCGACGCCAGCATGCCGCGGCCGCAAGGCGCCGTGCTGCTGTTCGGAAACCACATCACCAACAGCTCCGAGAACGGCATCCTGGTGACGGCGGCCCCGCGCGACCCGCTGAGCGCCATCTCGTACCCCGGCGGCGCGTTCAACAACCCCACGCTCGACAACGCCGATCTGGCGCCCGGCGCGGTGATCGAAAACAACATCATCGCCGGCTCGGGCCTGGCCGCCATTTCATTCCAGGGCGATCCCGGCGGGGCGGGCCTGCCCCTGGCTGTCGTCCCCTTCGGCCGCATCGTCAACAACACGCTCTTCGGCGGCAACACCGCCGTCGGCACCGGCATCCAGGTGCTCAATAGCGCCAGCCCCACGATCCTCAACAACATCGTGGCCGGCTTCAGCACCGGCATCTCGATCGACGCCTCGTCGCAAAACCTGCCCAGCCCGCCCGTGCTGGGCGAAAACATCTACCAGAACAACGTCACGCCGGTCAGCATCGGCAACCTGCCCCAGAGCTTCCCCATTTTCCTGCAGCCCAGCGACCCGCTCTTCATCAGCACGGCCGGCTCCAATCCGGTGCTTTACAACTTCTACCTCAAAAAGGGCTCGCAGGCCATCGACAGCTCGCTCAACTCGCTGCCCGACCGCACCGCCATGACCTCGGTCACCGCGCCCTTGGGCATCGCCCCCTCGCCGATCGAGGCCCCGCTCACCGACATCTACGGCCAGTTGCGCAAGGCCGACCCGAACGTCTCGCCGCCGCCCGGCCTGGGCGCCAACCCCTTCATCGACCGCGGCGCCATCGACCGCGTCGACCACACCGGTCCCACGGCGGTGCTGCTCACGCCGGCCGACAACAACCTGGCCGACCTCAACCCGCTCCCCAACATCGTCTACATCCGCGGCCAGTTCCTGTCGGCGTTCGCGATCCAGCTCACCGACGGTGTCGGCAGCGGCGTGAACGACGCGACCGTCACGTCGCAATCGGTGTCCGTGCGCGAAAACGGCGTGCTGCTCAGGCCCAATATCGATTACACGTTCCTGTACGACAACAACAACCACATCATCCGTCTGTTCGCCACGTCGGGCGTGTGGGCCAACGGCAACGAGTACGACATCTCGCTCGACAACGGCGCGAAGTTCGACCCCTACGCGGCCAACACGGCCGGCTCGGCGAACCCGATCGCCGACCTCGCCGGCAACCCCTTGCAGCCCAACGGGCCCGACGGCTTCACCCGCTTCCGGCTGCTGTTGGCCGATACGTTCAACGACCCCGCGGTGGTGACGCTGCCGACGGTCGCGCCGATTTTCGAGCACACGTCGCTGATCTTCAGCCACCTCAACTCGATCGCGGTGTATGACCCCGACGCCAACGGCGGCGCCGAGACGGTCACGCTCACCCCCTCGACCGGCACGGTGTTTCTCCCGCCGGCGATCGCCGCGGCCAACGGGGTCAGCGAGTCGCCCGTGTCGGGCGTCGGCACGCCCGCCAATCCTTTGATTCTCAGCGGGCCGCAGGGCGACATTGCCGCCTTCCCGCAGGTCGCCGCGGCCGGGCTCGACCCGGCGCTGGAGAACCTCGTGTTCACCCCCGCGCCCAATTTCGACGGCACGGCCACGATCACGGTCTCGGCCAGCGACAACGGCAACTCCGGCCCCGTCTCGACGTTGCCGCAGCCCTTGCCCTCCACGCTCTCAGTCAGCGTGATCGCCGTCAACGATCCACCCGTCAACAGCGTTCCGGCACCGCAAACCACCCCCGAAGACACCGCGCTGGCGTTCTCGGCGGCCAACGGTAACTCGGTCTCGGTGAGCGACCCCCAAGACCTCCCCGTGGCCGCCCAGGCCGTTGTCACGATCACCGGCGGGGCCGTGTCCGGCGTGACGATGACCAACGACGGCAGCGGCTACGCCGGCGCGCCCACGGTGGTTTTCAGCGGCGGCGGCGGCATCGGCGCCGCCGGTAGCGCCGTCATGTCCAATGGCGCCGTCATCGGTGTCACCGTCACCAACGGCGGCGCCGGCTACACCGGCCCGCCCGACATCAGCTTTTCGCCCCCCGCGACGGCCAGCGCCGCCATCAGTGCCGCCGGGGTCGTGACGAGCGTCAGCGTCAGCTACGGCGGCGCCGGCTACAGCACCCCGCCCGCCGTCATTTTCAGCGGCGGCGGCGGCAGCGGCGCCAGCGCCGTCGCCAGGCTCAGCGGGGGAGTCGTGACGAGCGTGACGGTGGTCAACGGGGGCAGCGGCTACACCAGCCCGCCGACCGTCAGCCTGAGCGCGCCCGCCGCGCTCTACCAGGAGCAAATCACGGCCGTCAACGGCACCCTCAGCCTGTCGGGCTTCTTGCCCGCCGGACTGGTGGGCAACGGCGGCAACAGCCTCACGTTTACCGACACCCTGGCCAACGTCAACACCGCCCTGGCGGCGCTTTCCTTCACGCCCAGCCCCGAGTTCGTCAGCGTCGTCCCCACCACCCCGGCCCAGGCCAGCGCCACAACCTCCTCCGGCGGGGCCGTGTCGAGCGTGACCCTCGGCAACGGCGGCGCCGGCTACAGCACCCCGCCCACCGTCATTTTCAGCGGCGGCGGCGGCAGCGGGGCCACGGCCGTCGCCACGATGGCCAACGGAGTCGTGGCGAGCGTGACGCTGGTCAACGGCGGCAGCGGCTACACCAGCGCGCCGGCCGTCAGCTTTTCGCCGCCGACGGCCAGCCGCATCGCGCTGGGCTCGGTCCCAGGCCAGGCCGGCGCCACGGCCGTCGTGAGCGGCTTGCCGCTTTCGGTCGCCGCCGGCGGCGCCGAAGTCGACGTGGCCGCCGGCGCCACCGGCGCGACGATCAACTTGCAAACGATCACGGTCACAGTGCCCCTCGCCGCCGGCCAGACGCTCACGGCGACGTTCGAGTTCGATTCCAACGGGCATCCCACCACGAACATTCCGATCGTCGTCGGCACCGGCGACAGCGGCTACACGTTGGCGCTTAAGGCGACGGCCGCCATCAACCAGGCGCTGTTTTCGACCGACAAGGTGTCAGGTCCGTTGGCCGGCGACGTGGGCGTGGCCAACGGCATCGGCCTGTCGTCCAACGCGACGGCCTCCGTGACGGGCAACCTGCTCTCGACGCTGGGCACGCCCGGCGCCGAGGTCGACATCGCCCCCACGGCCAACGGCGCGGCGGTGAACGGGCTGGCCCTCAACGGCCAGACGATCACGATCGCCGTCAGCGGCTTCCCCGCCAAGACGTTCGAGTTCGTCTGCGACGGCCACACCACCGCGAACCTTCCGATCAACGTCAACGACGGCGACAACGTCGCCACGCTGACGATCGACGCCGTGGCCGCGATCAACGCCGCCTTCGGCGCCGCGCTGGCGCCGGCGACCGCCCTGGGCGCCACGCTGATCCCCCTGGTGGGCGCCACGGCCGGCGTGAGCGGTTTGCCGCTCTCGGTCAACGCCGCGGGCACGCTGATCAGCGTCGACCCGGCCGCCGTCGGTACGTCGATCAACGGGCAAACCATCACGGTCACCGCGCCCGTCGCCGGCGGGGGCGCCGTGACGAAAGTGTTCGAGTTCGATTCCGACGCGCACACGACCGGCAACATTCCGATCGTCGTGAACCCCGGCGACACGGCCGCGACCCTGGCGTTCGACGCGGTGCGGGCCATCAACGCGGCGCTCGCATCGCCCGTCGCCCTGCTGGGCGTACCGCGAATCGCCGTGCTCAACGGCGCCGCGGCCCAACTGAGCGGCTTCCCGCTCTCCGTCAGCGGCGCCGGCGTCGACGTCGCGATCGCCGCGGCCGTCAACGGCGTACCCACCACCGGCGCGACCGTCAACGGCCAGACGTTCACGCTCACCATCGGGGCGCTCGGCGCCAAGACCTTCGAGTTCGTCTCCGACGGCCACGCCACCACGAACCTGCCGATCGACGTCAACAGCGGCGACGGCCCGGCCACATTGGCAAGCGACGCCGTGAACGCGATCAACGCCGCCTTCGGCGCGGGGGTCGCGCAGGTGAATTCGCTGGACGGCGCGCAAATCGACGTGACGACGAGCGCGACGGCCACGGTGAACGGCCTTTCGCTCTCGGTCGGCGCCGCGGCGCCGCCGGTCGGCGCCAATCTCGACGTCAATCTCGACCCGGGCGCGACCGGCGCGACGATCAACGGGCAAACCATCACGCTCACGCTGCCCGCCCCCGCCGGCGGCGGCGGCAACCTGGCGCTTTCATTCGTGTTCGACGATACCGTGCCCGCCGGAAACATCCCCAACCCTATCTACGTCAACCCCACCGACACGGCCACGACCCTCGCGCTCGACGCCGTACTCGCCATCAACGCCGCCGTCCAAAACGCCTTGCAGATCCCCTTCCTGGCCACCGATCTGAGCGCCGCGTCGCTGACGATCCTGACCAACGACCTGGGCGCCAGCGGCGTCGGACCCGCGCCGACCTATGTGAGCGGCGCCCCCGTGCCGCTGATGGCCGAAAACACCATCCCGATCACCGTCTCGGCCCTGGCCGACGCGCCGCTGCTGAATACGAGCGCGACGCTCACGTTCGCGCCCATCGGCGAGGATCCCACCGACGCCGGCAACCCCGGCTCGACCGTGCTGGCCATGTTGCAAAGCGCCACCGGCAACGCCATCACGCTCCAGGCCCTCGCCGAAGGCGCCAAGTACGGCATCGCGGTCACCGGCCTGAGCCAAACCGCCAACGGCACCTGGTATTTCCAGCACGCCGGGGGCAGTTGGACGTCGTTCGGCGCCGCCGGGACGACCATCGGCCCCCTCTCGGCGACCAACGCCCTCTTGCTCGACGGCACCGACCTGGTGCGCTTCGTGCCCAACGCCGAATTCACCGGCGCGCCGACGATGACGTTCATCGCCTGGGACGAAACCTACGACCTCGCCAACGCCGGCCCCGACGCCGCGGGGACCACCGTCAACCTCGCGAACACCGGCGCCGGCGGCAGCACGCCCTTCAGCAGCGGGCCGGCCGCGACCGCCACGCTGGCGGTCAATCCCGTGCCCGACGCGCCGTTGTTGGCGTCTGAAACGAACCTCGCCTTCACCGCCATCAGCGAGAACGTACCCACTTCGCAAAACGGCGGATCGAGCGTGCTGGCGATGTTGCAACAAAGCGCCACCGGCAACGCGGCCGACGTCATCACGCTCCAGGCACTCTCCGAGGGCGCGGCGTTCGGCATCGCCGTCACCGGCCTGACCCAAACCGCCAACGGCCAGTGGCAGTACCAGATCGGCGGCGGACAATGGACCACTTTCCCGAGCCTGGTCGCCACCAGTTCGAATCCGAGCCCTGCCTTCTTGCTTTCCGCCACCGACCTGGTGCGCTTCCTGCCCAACACCGACTTCAACGACGGCGCCACCGGCAAAGGCCCGGCCACACTCACGTTCGTGGCTTGGGACGGCACCTACGACCTGGCCGATGGTGGACGCGACCCTGACGGCACGCTCGTCAACCTCGCGAACACCGGCACGGGCGGCAGCACGCCCTTCAGCACCACGAGCGACACCGCCACGCTCTCGGTGACCTCGCTCAACGACGCCCCGTTGTTGGCCACTTCGGCCACCGGCCTGGCCTTCACGGCGATCAACGAAAACCAGACGGCCGCGAACATCGCCGGTTCGTCGGTGATCGCCATGCTGCAATCGCTCAGCCCCTCGCCCAACAACGTCGAGACGTTGCAAGCGCCGGGCTCGCAGTTCGGCATCGCCGTCACCGGCCTGACCCAAACCACGAACGGCGACTGGCAGTTCTCGCTCGACGGCGGCGCCGCCTGGTCCGATTTCGGCGCCGTTTCCACGTCGCAGCCGCGGCTGCTGGCGGCGGGCGACCTGGTGCGGTTCGTTCCCATCCCGTATTTCAACGATACGCCAACGACGGTGCTCCCTCTAAGGGACAAGCCGACGTTGACGTTCTCGGCCTGGGACGGCACATTCGACTTCGCCAGCGGCGGCGTCGACGCCAACGGCAGCGTCCCCCTTAACGTCAATCTATCCAGTGCCGTCGACACGGGCTCCAGCACCCCCTTCAGCACGACGTCGCTGACCGCCTTGTTGGCCGTGAACCCGGTGAACAACGCGCCCACGATCAAGGTTCCGGCGGGGCCGGCCATCGCCAGTACCGCCATGCCGTCGCCGTCCATCACCAACCTTCCGGCCGTCACGGTCGACGACGTCGACATCGACCAGGGCGAAGGCGACGGCATGGTGCAAATCACGATCGTGGCCCAAGAAACCACCATCAACGGTGTGCGGCCCGGCGGCACCGTGACGGTGACCCACGTCAGTGGACTGACCTTCCTCAACCCCGCCACGGGCAACCCCGGCAACAGCAACGGCAGCGCCGACGTCCAATTCCAAGGCCTGATGTCCGACGTCAACAACGCGCTGGCCAGTCTCACGTTCCAGAATGACGGCCAGTTCGACGGCAAGGCCTATCTCGCCTTCACCGTCAGCGACCTGGGCAATTCCCCAGGACCGGCGCTCACGGCCAGCGGCACGATGACCCTGAACGGCGCGGCGATCCACCATGCGCCGATCCTCGCCGGCGGCCCGGCGGTCTTGCCGAGCATGCCGCAAAACGTCGCCCCGGCTGACACGGCGCCGGCCGGCGTCAGCGTGAGCACGCTCTTGACCGACGGCGGGGCCGGCTTCGCGACCTTCGATAGCAGCGCCGGCGGATCGGCCGGAATCGCAATCACGGGCCTGGTCGGACCCGACGCTTTGGGCACCCAAGGCTGGCAATACTCGCTCGACGGCGCCAACTGGCTGCAGATGAGCAACGCGGCCCCGGCCGCCAACAACGCCCTGCTCCTGGCAGGCAGCGACCTGGTGCGGTTCTGGCCCGATCCAGGTTTTGTCGGCAACGTCTCGCTGACGTTCAACGCCTGGGATGGAACGACCGGCACGGCCGGCGGAAGCGCCGATCTCACCGCGTCGGGCGCCACGGGCGGAAACACCGCGTTCAGCGCCGGCGACGCGCAGGCCAACGAGCAGGTGCTGCTGGTCAACCAGCCCCCGACGTTCACCATCCAGACCGACAACGGCGAACCCTTCCCCTACCCCAACGGTACGGGTACGGTCCAGAACGATCCGAACCTCGGCAAGCAGGGCTTTACCACCACCGAAAACGACTACGGCATCCAGAACCCCAACGTGATCACCGTGCCGGCTTTCGCCTTCAACATCTCGCCGGGCCAGAACATCTCGCAAGAGAACTCGCAGACCGTCACGTTCCACGTCAGCAGCGACAACCCGGCGCTGTTCAACTTGCAGCCCACGATCAGCAGTTGGACCTCGGCGACGTCCGCGACGGCCGGCGCGCTCTCGTTCCAGTTGGCGCCCGACATGTTCGGCACGGCGAACCTGACGATCTACGCCACCGATAACGGCGGCACGGCCAACGGCGGCAACGACACGTCGATCATCGAAAAGGTTCCGCTCACGGTCGTGTGGGTGAACCACCAGCCGTCGTTCACGCACAAGGGACCGGACCAGAACGTGAACGACAACGCCGGCCAGCAGATTTTGCCCGGCTATTTCGGCGCCGCCAGCCCCGGCTACGGCGCCAACGAGGCCAACCAGAAACTGACGTACGTTCTTACGGTCCCGCCCGCCGACGCCTTGATGTTCACCGCGGCCGGCCAGCCGGCCGCCGACCCGGCCACCGGCACGCTGACCTACACCCCCAACCCCAATTTCGTGTATCCCAATTACCCCAACCCCGTCTCGGCCGCGGTCACCGTCGCGCTCCAGGACAACGGCGGCACCGCCAACGGCGGCCTGGACACGTCCGCGCCGGCGACGATCAATTTCACGATCAGCCACGTCAACCACTCCGCCGTCGTGACCAGCCCGATTCCCAGCAAGCCGTTCCTCGAGGACGGCGCCACCGCCACGACCATCAACCTGGCCAACCACTTCAGCGACGCCGACATCGCGTCGGGCGACGCCTTGACGTACTCCGTGACGAACACCAATTCCACCCTGCTCTCCAGCACCGTCAACAACACCGCCGGCACGCTCACGCTATTACCCAACGCCAACCAAAGCGGCGGCGGCGATATCACGGTCAGCGCCACCGACAAGGCCGGGGCGGTCGCGCAGGACACCTTCCAGTACAGCGTGGCCTTCGTCAACGACGCCCCGACGTTCAGCGCCGGCGGCGACCAGACGATGCCTGAAAACTCCGCGGCGCAGACGGTCGCCCACTGGGCCAGCGACATCAGCGCCAGCGGCAGCTACCCGCCCGACGCCAACGAGGCCGGCCAGACGCTGAACTTCATCGTCAGCACGACGAACCCGTCGTTGTTCACCGCGGCCGGCCAGCCGGCCATCGACCCGATCACCGGCGACCTCACCTACACGCCGGCCCCGGACGCCTTCGGAACGGCCCCCATCACGGTGCGACTGCGCGACAACGGCGGCACGGCCAACGGCGGCGTCGATACCTCGCTGACGCACACCTTCAACATCGTCGTCTCCTTCGTCAACCAGCCCCCCACGTTCAACCTGGCGGCGAGCAGCGGCGCTTACGAAAACAACACGGTGGCCGCCAGCGGCGGCGTGGCGGGCGGAAGCGACGCCAACCCGATCAGCGTGCCGAATTTCGCCGCCAACATCGCCGGCGGCCCGGCCGGCCAGCCCGCCGAAACCGTGAGCTTCCTCGTCAGCAACGACAACCCCAGCCTGTTCACCGCCTCCGGCCAGCCGGCCATCGACGGTGGCACCGGCACGCTCACCTACACCTTGGCCCCGGACGTGTTCGGCACCGCCGCGCTCACGGTGCGCGCCCAGAACTCGGGCGGCACCGCCAACGGCGGCGTCGACACCTCGGCGCCGCAAACGGCGACGATCATTGTGACCGGCATCGACGACCCGCCGACGCTCGCCGCGATCCCCGCTCAGACCTTGCTCGAAAACGGCACTCCGGCGGCGATCGCGCTGACGGGGATCACGGCCGGCCTGAACGAGACGCAGGCCATTGCGCTCTCGGTCGCGGCCACGCCGCAAGCCGGCCAGAACGCCTCGCTCGTCGCCAGCGAGAGCGTGACCTACACCAGCCCCAACAGCGGCGGCACGCTGAACTACTCGCTGGCGGCGGGCCAGTTCGGCACCGAGACGATCACCGTGACGGCCACCGACAACCGCGCCGGCACGATCGGCGGCGTGAACACGTTCAGCCAATCGTTCCTGGTCACGGTCCTTTCCAACTCGCCCACGGCCACACCGCAAACGGCGATCACCAACGAAAACACGGCCACCAGCCCACCCATTGCGCTCGCCGGCACCGACCCGGCCGGCAACGCGCTGTCGGCATTCATCAGCAGCCTGCCCACCGGCGGCACGCTGTTCCAGGTCAACGCCGACGGCAGCCAGGGCGCCGCCATCAGCGCCGTCCCCACGCCCGTCAGCAACGCCGCCAATGAAGTGATCTACGTGCCCGCCATCGACGCCTCCGGCACGCCCTACGACTCCTTCGGCTTCTACATGACCGAAACCAGCGGCACGCGCAGCTCCGCGCCCGCCCTGGTGACCATCGACGTCACGCCGGTCAATCAGCCCCCCTCGTTCACCGTCGGCCCGAACCAGACCGTGCCGCTCGGCGCCGGCGCGCAGGCCGTCAGCCCCTGGGCCACGGGGATCTCGGCCGGCCCGCCGAACCAATCGAGCGAGACGGTCACGTTCAACATCCTCTCCGACACCAACCCCGGCCTGTTCAGCGCGGCGCCCTCGGTCAGCGCCGGCGGCACGCTCAGCTACACGCCGGCCGCCGGCCAGACCGGCACGGCCACCCTTGCGCTCGATTTGCAAAACTCGGGCGGCACGGCCAACGGCGGCAACGATACATCGCCGCCGCGGACGTTCACGGTGACCGTCACGGCCACGCCGCCGGCCCCCACGGCCCTGCCCGACACCTTCGTGCTCGGCGGCAGCGGCGCCGGCAACGCATCGGGCGCCAGTAGCGGATCGGGCGCCACCAGCGTGTTGGCCAACGACACCTCGAACGACGGCCGGCCGTCGTCGTTGCGCGCCGTCCTGATCAGCTCGACCACCCACGGCACGCTGGTGTTCAACGCAGACGGTTCCTTCAGCTACACGCCCGGCGCCGGCTTCCAGGGCCTCGACCGCTTCACCTACGAGGCCGGCGAGGGGACTTCGGCCAGTTCGCCGACCACGGTGACGTTGCTTTCGTACCAGGCGAGCATCGTGAACAAGCTTTACAACCAGGTGCTGGGCCGTTCGGCCGACGACGCGGGCTTGCAGTATTGGACTTCGCAGATCATGGGGGGCGCCTCGTACAGCGTGGTGGCCCAGGGTATTTTCGAGAGCGACGAGCGGCTCAACGCGATCATCGCGGGCGGGCAACTCGGCGATTTGCCCGCCTACCAGGGCTACTACCCGCAGTACCTGTTGCGGCCGGCCGACGCGGCGGGGCTGGCCTACTGGAAGGGCGTCTGGAAGCAGGACGGCGGACCCGACAACGTGATTTCCGGCATGATCGGTTCGCCCGAGTTCTACGCCTCGGCCGGCCAAGCGCGTCCGGACCTATCGCCCAACGCGGCCTGGGTCACGGCTCTTTACGAGCGGCTTTTGAGCCGCGCGCCCGACGCCGCCGGCCTGCAATACTGGAGCGGCCAACTCGCGAGCGGCGCGATGACGCGCCAGCAGGTGGTGCTGGGCTTCGTACACAGCCCCGAAAACTTCCGCAACTTGACCAGCGCCTTTTTCCAGGAGTACCTGCTTCGCCAGCCGAGCGCCGCGGAGCTCAACCAGTACGTGGGCCAATTCGAGGCGGGCGCCTCGCAGCGCGACGTGCAGCTTGCGATCATCAACTTGCCCGAGTACGCCAACACGCCGCCCGCGCCGGCCATCGGCACGGTCGCCAGGTCGCTCTACCCGGACTAGCCTCCCTTGGGGGTCCGCCGACCGGCCCACGAATCGGTAGGGACCATTTTCGCGAAAAAAGCACGCACGTTGCGCAGCAACGAGCGTGCAAAAGACAAAACCGCAGCGAAGCGAAAAAAAACGACTTCCGAATACCCCATGACGTCTGAGCGAGCCGCGTAAGCGGCATCCAATTGCCCCCCATCCTTCGCCCTTCCCCACGCTCTTTTGGATCTCTTTGGGAGGGGTTTCGGAATCGTTTTTTTTCGCGAAGCGGCGCGGCGTTGAGGGCGATTGTGGCGTTGTAATAGGCGTTTCCATCAGTCCTCATAATTCGGCCGGGCGTCGCCGGCGGCCCTCGTGCGCGCCAGCGAGGCGTTGAACGTGGAAATCGTCGCGTATCCCGCTACCGCGTCGGCGCGCCCGAGCTCGTCAATCGCGCTATCCGCGCCCAGGACGCTTGCGATCCACGGAACGGTTTCGCCTTTTTTTGGGCAGCTTCGGCTGCGCCGAAGCCGTTTTCTTTCGCACGCCCGTTGCCGCGCGACGTGCGTGCTTTTCGCGTAAAAATGATCCGGCCTGACTTCTTATACCGCACGCGGCCGAGAATGAGACGTTCAGGGTGGCTGGGGCAGAGCCTAAGCGATGCCCCGATCGCTATGGAGCCGGGGCATCGCTTACGCTGTGCCACCACCGTCTCGTGACAAAAATGTCTCATTCGTTGGCCAGCCACGGGGCCTGACTTCTTGCGAAGCCAGCCACGGGGCCTGACTTCTTGCGAAGCCAGCCACGGGGCCTGACTTCTTGCGAAGCCAGCCACGGGGCCTGACTTCTTGCGAAGCCAGCCACGGAGCCTGACTTCTTGCGAAGCCAGCTACGGGGCCTGACTTCTTGCGAAGCCAGCCACGGAGCCTGACTTCTTGCGAAGCCAGCCACGGAGCCTGACTTCTTGCGAAGCCAGCCACGGAGCCTGACTTCTTGCGAAGCCAGCCACGGGGCCTGACTTCTTGCGAAGCCAGCCACGGAGCCTGACTTCTTGCGAAGCCAGCCACGGAGCCTGACTTCTTGCGAAGCCAGCTACGGGGCCTGACTTCTTGCGAAGCCAGCTACGGGCTGTGCCGTAGCGGAATTCGCAAGAATTCCGGTGTCAATCGCGTCCACGGCCTGACTTCTTGCGAAGCCAGCTACGGGCTGTGCCGTAGCGGAATTCGCAAGAATTCCGGCGTCAATCGCGTCCACGGCCTGACTTCTTGCGAAGCCAGCTACGGGCTGTGCCGTAGCGGAATTCGCAAGAATTCCGGTGTCAATCGCGTCCACGGCCTGACTTCTTGCGAAGCCAGCTACGGGCTGTGCCGTAGCGGAATTCGCAAGAATTCCGGTGTCAATCGCGTCCACGGCCTGACTTCTTGCGAAGCCAGCTACGGGGCCTGACTTCTTGCGAAGCCAGCTACGGGGCCTGACTTCTTGCGAAGCCAGCTACGGAGCCTGACTTCTTGCGAAGCCAGCCACGGAGCCTGACTTCTTGCGAAGCCAGCTACGGAGCCTGACTTCTTGCGAAGCCAGCTACGGTGTGCTTCCCGAAGCTATTTTCGCTCAATTTCGAGAAAACCGTTGCGTCGGTTGTAACGGGCTAATATACTCGATCCAATTCGCGCCATTGATTTTCCGGGCCTATTCGCCCTCATCCCTTCGATCGGAACTCGTCCCCATGAGTAAAAGTCGCCCGTCCTGGTGGTCTCGTAGTTCCACATCCACGCCCTCCGCGGCGGGCAAACGCCCCTCCCGCCGCGCGCCGGCGCGCCGCGGCCTGCCGGGCCTGCGCGGCTTCCGCATGGAAACGCTGGAAGAACGCCGGATGCTGACGGTGGGGCCGCAACTGATCTCGATCGTTCCCAACGACGGCAGCCTGCTGCTGCCGGGCGAAACGCTGAATATCGCCCCCACGCAACTCACCCTCATCTTCAACCAGGGCGAAGTGATCAACCCGAGCACGCTGTCGGGCATCGAACTGGTGCGCAGCGGCGGCGACGGCCACTTCGCCGGCGAAGGCTCGGGCAAGAATACCGCCAATACCATCCCCGACGTGCCCATCGTTCCGGGCTATATCAACATCGACCCGACGTTCGCGAACGAAGTCGTGATGCGCTTCAGCTCGCCCTTGCCCGACGATCTCTACCAACTCACCATCGTCGGACAGGGACCCAACGCCCTCAAAGACACGCTCGGAAACGCCTTCGACGCCGGCGCCCAGAACTACTCGCAAGATTTCCGCCTCAACCTGGCGCCCCAGGTGATGGCCGTCGTGCCGCAACCCGTCACGGTCAGCCCCACCGGCACGCTCACGCCCAACCCCAAAGAAATCGACGTCTACTTCAGCAGCCAACTCGACGCGACATCGGCGACCAACGTCAACTTCTACCAGCTCATCGCCACCAACAACACGGCCAACACCGCCAACGACCTGCCGCCGGTCATGCCCTCCTCGGTCACGTACACCTACAACGCGGCCGCCGGCACCAGCGAAGCCAAGCTGCTCTTCGCGCAGCCGTTGAGCGCCGACATGCATACCACGCTGGCGGGCGAGTCGTTCCGGCTGCGCATCGGCAACGACGTGCAGCCGTTGCTTCCGCCCACCCTCACCAACGCCACCGGCAATGCCGGCGATACGTTCGCCGGCGCGTATCAGGTGCCCGCCGGCGCCCTCACCGGCGCGCAAGAGCAGATTTACCAGAACTCGATCGGCCTCTACACGCTCGACCCGAACCTGATTCTCAAGGGGAGCGACAACACGCCGGGCACCCGCAATATCCCCAACAACGGCGGCTTCGGCAACGACCATCTCGGCGGCGGACGCGGCGAGGCGCCGGGCGGCGCAGGCGTCACCGATTACAACTTCGCCGATTTCTACGGCAACGATCCCGTCACCGGTTTGCCGCTGCACAACCAGATCACGTCGCAGGAAGAGCAGTTGGTGCGCGAGATCTTCCAGCTCTACAGCTACTACACGGGCGCCACGTTCGTCGAAACGCCCAGTTCCGGCATCCGGGTCGCGGTCGGCGACCCGCGCGCCTTGGACCCGACCTTGAACCCCGCCCCGGCGGGTATCGCCCAGGTCGGCGGCGCCGGACCCGGCGGCGGCGGCCTGGCCATCGTCAACGGCAACATCAACTGGGGCAACGTGCAGTTCGGCGACGGGTTCTTCACCGTCGCCATGCACGAAATCGGCCATACGCTGGGCCTGGGCCACGCCTACGACCTGCCGGCCGGCACGATCATGGGCGGTGGCGACAACCCGCTGGGCAGCGCGGCCGGCGACGCGAACCCGAGCGCTTCCCCATCCTTTCCCGGCAACGCCGACATCATCAGCGCCCGCTACTTGCACGAGACCAACGGCAACGACATCAACCTCTACAAGTTCACGGTGGCCACGCCGGGCACGTTCACGGCCGAGACCGTGGCCCAGCGGCTGCCCACCGCCAGCTCGCTCGATACCGTGCTCACGCTCTACAACGAAACGAACCTGGTCAACCTGCCGGCCAACGGCGCCGCGGGAATCACCAACGGCGACAAGTTCACCATCAACGACGGCACGCGCCCCGCGGTCACGTTCGAGTTCGCCCTGAATAACAGCGGCGAAACGATTCTCGCCGACGGCAATTACCCGGTCGATTACACGGCCTCCAGCGCCCAGTTCGATCTGATCCACTCGGTCGTCAGCGCCGTCAACGCGGCGGTCACGGCCACGGGGCTGAACGTAACGGCCAACGTGGGCGTGGGCCAGGTGGTTCTTAGCGGACCGATCACGCTCATTACGGCCAGCGAGGCGGGCGCGTCGCAGTGGACGACCGGCCAGGCGCACACGGTGGTGGCGCGCAACGACAACTACTTCGGCACGGACTCGTTCCTGAACCTGGCGCTCGCGCCGGGCAACTACTACGTGGCGGTCACCAGCACCGGCAACACGAATTTCAACCCGCTGATTCCGCTCAGCGGTTCGGGGGGCAGGACCACCGGACCCTACGAATTGCAGCTCAATTTCACGCCGGTGCTGGCCCCGGTTCACGAGTTGGTGAGCGCCGTGGGCGTGCCGGGCACGGGCGCCGGCACGGTCGCCCTGGTCGACCTGCCGGCCAGCGGCGCCGGGATCAGCAACGGCGACAAGTTTACCGTCAGCGACGGCACGCACCCCGTCACGTTCGAGTTCGCCCTGGGCAACACCGGCAGCACCCTGCTGGCCGACGGCAACACGCCCATCGACTACACCACCGCCGACAACCAGTCGACCCTGGCCGGCGAGCTGGTCACGGCGATCGACGCCGCCGTGATCTCGGCCCAGTTGAGCGTATCGGCCACGGCGGGCGTCGCCGCCGCGGGACCAGGCGGCGTGATCATTGCCGGCCTCTCGGGGCCCATCACCCTCACCGTGGGCGTCGAGGCGGCCAGCTCGCTTTGGACGCTTGGCGGCGACCTGAACCAACTCGGCGGCGACACGCCCCAACCGCTCAACCCCGGCGTCGACGGGGCGCCCGGCGGCGCCTACAACTTCTGGTTCAACGTCGTCAACGAGACGACCAACACCACCATCTACGTCGAAAAGAGCGCGGCGGCGGGCGGCACGGGTTCGGTAACAAGCCCCTTCAACGACATTCCCGACGCCTTGACGGCCGCCGCCGGCCTAGTGGCCAGCACGGGCGGCGAAGTCAACGTCCGCGTCGAACCGTCCGTTCCGGCCACGGCCACCGCCACGATCTCGGCCGGCGCCGTGACCGGCGTCAGCGGTCTGTTCGGCGCCGGCGGATACACCATCGCGCCCAACGTCACGTTCAGCGGGGGCGGCGGCAGCGGCGCCAGCGGGGTTGCCAACATCGACGATGCCAACGGCGTTGTTACCAGCGTCACCATCACCGACGGCGGCAGCGGTTACACCAGCGCGCCCGCCATCACGTTCACGGCCCAGCCCTACCTGATCGGCAGCGACCTGTTCGGCAATACGCTTTCCGACGGCGCCTCGCTGCAAGTGCCCAAGGACGTGATGCTGATGCTCGCCGCCGGCACCGTCATCAAGTTCTCGGCGGTCAATCTCGACGTGGGCAGTTCGGCCGTCGGCTCGAACTTCAGCCAGGGCGCCTTGCAGGTGCTGGGCGTGCCCGGCGATCGGGTCATTCTCACGTCGTTCAAGGACGACAGCGTCGACGGCAACCAGGACCAGCCCGACCGCAACCCCGCCCCCGGCGATTGGGGCGGTATCGTCTTCCGAAGCGACGCCGGACTCGACCGCAACGGCATCTTCCTGAACTACGTCAACTTCGCCGACATCCGTTACGGCGGCGGACAGGTAACCGAAAACGGCACCACCGCCTTCTACGACCCCATCTACCTCGATACTTCCCGCCCCACCATCACCAACAACCTGATCACCGGCAGCGGCTCGGCCGCCATGTCGGCCAACCCCAACAGTTTCCAGGAAACGCGCTTCGGCCGCGACGTCGCCTTCCAGGTCACGCCCGCCCTCGCCGCCGCCGACTTCGCCAACGCCAACGCCGACGGCGTGACGTTCGCGCTGCACGGCACGATCTTCGAGTTCGTCACCGGCAACGCCCAGATCACGCCGGGCGACGTGCCGGTGTTTTACAACATGGGCGATAACGCCCTCACGCTGGCGAACGAGATCGCCCAGGCCATCAACAACGCCGCGCTCGTCGGCGGCACCATCCAGTCCACCGTGACGACCTACAACTTCGGCATGGGCAACGAGATCGACCAGATCAACATCTCCAACCCCTCCGTCGATTCGCCGCTCACGATCAACGCCGTGGCCGGCAACACGATCGGTCTCGACGACCAGAAGTTCGTCGTCGCGGGCCAACAGTTCGAACTCGTGCCCGGAGCGGAACTCGACGTGCGCGTCGGCGCGACCGGCACCTCCGTCGACGGCGAGACGTTCTCGCTCACCGTCGGCGCCAGCGTGACGACCTTTCAACTTAACGCCGGGACGTTGCCCAGCTACTCAGCCCTTGACACTCAGATTTTCATCGGCGCCTTAGACGACAATGTGACGATCGCGCAGGAAATCACGACGGCCCTGAACTTGATCGCCCCATTCAAGGCGCTGGCGCGCAACGGCGGTGTCGTGATGACCTCGCCTGGTAACCTGGTGCTTGCGTCGTCGGCGTCCAATCTGACGGTACTTTTATCGACGCCCGCGACATACGCGCCCGGCGACACGCCGGTCTGGTACGGTCAAGCTTTCCAGGCCGCGGACGTGGCAACGTCGATCGCCGCCGCGCTGGCGGCGGCGGGGATTATCCCCACGCAAAACGGCGCCCAGGTAACCCTCCCCATCGGCAGCGAGATCTTCCTGCTCAACGCGCCGTTGCCGGCGCCGCCCAACCCGCTCACGCTCAGCCTCGTGCTCGTGGGCCCGTCGGAACCCGTCCCGTTTCCGTTCCTCAACAACCTGTACTCGGCCGATTACGAGCGCGCCGGGCCCGACATCCAGGGCAACGTGCTGTTCAAGAACCTGGGCACGACCCTCACCGCGGTGGCCGGCAATCTGCTGGCCAATCCCACGTCCTTCGTGGTCGATAACCAGGGCTTCGAGTTGGTGACGGCCGGCAAACAGCCCGATGCGGGCTTCCTGGCCGTCTCCTTCAGCGTGACCGACACGGCCGACCAGGTGGCCCAGGAGATCGCGTCGGCCATCAACCTGGCGCTGGCCAACGGCCAGCTCCCATCGGGCGTCAGCGCCACGCAGATCAGCACAAAGAACGGCCCTGCGGTGCTGGTGCAGGGCGCGTTCGTCATCACGGCCGGCAGCCCCTTGAGCACCAGTCCCGGCGTGATCGAGAACCGCGTCAACGGCCTGTTCATTCGCATCCGCACCGCCGCCGGCGCGTCGCTCGACACGCTCGACGTGCCGGCCCGGCTGGCTTCGAGCGACATCCCCTACGTGCTCGAAGAAAACCTGGTCATCAACAACGACGCCGGCGGCAACGTCCTATCGTCCGACGGCGCGATCGTGGCCCGCGCCGCCGGCCAACTGGTGATCGATCCGGGCGTCGTGGTCAAGCTCTCCGGCGCGCGCATCGAAGTCGGCTTCGGCGCCAACTTCATCGCCGAAGGCACCCCCAGCCGGCCGATCATCTTCACCTCGATCCACGACTCGCGCTACGGCGCCGGCGGCACGTTCTTCACCGACGGCAGCGGCGGCGCCAACTTCCCGCTGCCGGGCGATTGGGGCGGTGTCTATTTCGCACCCAGCTCGAGCGGCAGCATCGACCACGCCTTGATCACCTACGGCGGCGGCACGACCACCATCGAAGGCGGTTTCGACCAGTTCAACCCGATCGAAATCCACCAGGCCCAGGTGCGCGTCGCCAACAGCACGATCGAAAACAACGCCCCCGGCCTGGCGTCCAGCACGCGTAACGGCCGCGAGGGCAACGCCGCCACCGCCATCGACATCCTGGGCGCCCAGCCGGTGATCGTGAACAACATCATCCAGAACAACACGGGAAGCGCGGCGATCGCGATCGACTGCAACTCGCTCACGGCCGACCCGGTGGCCGACTGGGGCCGCAGCACCGGCGCCGTCGGCAACTTCTCGCAGTTCGACGGCAACTACGGCCCGCTGGTGCGGCTCAACAAGATCGGCGGCAACCACATCAACGGCATGCTCGTTTCCGGCGGCACGCTCGAAACCCAGTCGATCTGGGACAGCACCGACATCGTGTACGTGCTCGAAAGCCAGATCATCGTGCCGAACATGTTCCAAGGCAGCGGCCTGCGGCTGCAAAGCGGCACCACCGCCAGCCTGGTGGTCAAGCTGTTCGGCCCCAGCGCCGGCTTCACGGCCACCGGCTCGCCGTTGGACATCACCGACCGCATCGGCGGCACGGTGCAGGTGCTGGGCACGCCGCAACACCCGGTGGTCATGACCTCGCTTTACGACAACTCGGTGGGCGCCGGCCTCACGCCCCAGAACGCGCCCGACAACGCCACGGTGCCGGGCAACACCCAGCCGGTGGCCGGCCAGTGGCAAGGCATCACGCTCGACAAGTACTCGAACGACACCAACGTGGCCGTGGTGAACCAGGACGAGGCGGCCGTGACCGGCGGCATCAGCACCCACGCCACGCCCGCCACCGCCCAGAACCTGGGCCAACTGGCACCCAACCTCAACAGCGGCGACAGCACCCTGCGGCTCGGTTTCGAGGTCCACGGCCACATCAGCCTCAACGACCCGACCAACATCAACACCTACAGCTTCCAGGGCGCCGCCGGCACGCAGGTTTGGATCAACGCCACCAACACCTCGGCGGCCTTGGACACGGTGATCGAGCTGGTCGATTCCAGCGGCAACGTGCTGGCGCGCAGCGACAACGCCGAGGCCGAGGCCAAAGACGCCCTGGCCAACGGCAACCCGATGGCCGCCGGGCCGCTTTTGGCCGGCGAACTGCCACCCGCGGCGAGCAACAATTTCGCGGGCAACCTGGCCCAGCCGCTGCAAAGCGACGCCTTCACGCACGGCCTGTACCCCTCGGCCAACGTGCGCAACGAGGGTTCGTACAACTCGCTCGACGCGGGCTTCCGCCTCTCGCTGCCCGGCACGCCGGGCACGCACCAGTACTTCGTGCGCATCTACAGCAAGGGACCGGCCGGCGCCGGCGGCGCCGTCATTCCGGGCGTCACGTATCTCTCGAACGTCGGCCCGGCGCCGCAGGCCAGTCACGGCCTGACCAGCGGCCAGTACACGTTGCAGATCCGCTTGCAGGAGTTGATCGTCTACCCCGGCTCGACCGTGCAATCGGCCGACATCCGTTACGCCGCCAACGGCATCAGCGTTTTGGGCCTGCCGGCCCATTCGCCGTTGCTGGCCAATTCGGCCTCGACCGGCACGAACTCCACCTTCGCCACGGCCCAGGATCTGGGCAATTTGCTCACCAGCGACACCAACGTCATCAACGTGGGCGGCAATCTCTCGGCGCCCGGCCAGGTCGACTGGTACAAGTTCCAGTTGAACTACGCCGAAATCCAGCAACTCGCCACCCAAGGCAAGACCTGGCCCACGATCTTCAACGTCGGTTACGCCGACGGCCTGACGCGCCCCGACACGACCCTGGACGTGTACGACCAGAACGGCAACCTGATCTACATCGGCCGCGACTCGAACGTGGCCGACCAGCAGCCCAAGCCGGGCGCCGGGCTCGACACCGCCAACCTGACGCACAGTTCGTTCGGCACGCTCGACGCCTTCGTCGGCTCGGTGCAGATGCCCGCCGGCACGCCCGGCGGCGACACGTTCACCTATTACGTCGCCGTCCACGCCAGCACCTCGCTGCCCGCCACGCTCACCGCCACCTTCACCGGCGGAGACCAAAGCGCCTACCTCACGCGCCTTGAACCCATCGATTCCATCAACCGCGTCGTCGAGGACCACATCGGAACCCAGGGCGGCGAAACCTTCCAAAGCCCCAGTACGCTCACCCCGCTCTTCAACGGCAGCACGAAAAGCACGGCCGGCGTCGCCCAGCTCAACAGCTCGGCCACGCCCTTCACGCTGGGCGACGTCGCGCTCTACGTCGACCAGGGCGGCGCGTCCGGAAATTTGCAGATCGTCAACCCCTCCAGCGGCGCGCTCGAGACCACGCTCGGCGCCACCGCCGGCGGCGCGGGCGGCGGATACCAGAACATCGCCATGCGCAACGACGGCGAAATCTACGGCTTCTCGCTAAGCCCCAACGGCACTGGGGCCAGCACTCTCGACCAGATCAACTCCGGCACCGGCGCCGTTCTCAACAGCCGCGGCGACCAGATCGCGGCCTACGAAGTGAACAAAGCGGGCAACAGCGTCGTCGCCAATTCCAACAACGTGCAAATCCACGCCACCGCCTTCGCGCAGTCCGGCTCCAGCGGCCGGCTGCTGTATGCCGTGGGCAGCTCCGCGGGGGTCGACGGCAACGGCGGTCTCGATCCGGCGTTCAACAACGGGCTCTACGTCTACAACGGCGACACCCTGGCGATCAACGGCACGCTCCCCAACTCGGCGGTGCCCAGCAATCCCCTGCCCCTGCTGCTCGACAACAAAGGCCTCAGTCCCGGAGAGCTGATCACCGGCCTGGCCGACGTCAATTCCACGCTTTACGCCGTGACCAACCTGGGCAATCTGTACGTGATCGATCCGATCGCCGGCAGCGCCAGCCGAGCGGCCTCGCCGGGCGGAAGCGTCGCTTTCACGGCGCTCACGGCCGGTCCGCCCGACGTCATCGACCCCAGCACCGGCAAGCCCGGCTACGTCAACGACCTGTTCGCCAGCGACGCCGCTGGAAACCTCTGGTGCTTCAACACCGCCGGAATCTTGCAGCCCGTGTTCGACGGCGGCACCGCCAGCAAAGTGCCGCTGGGCACGAGCAACGTCACCGGCCTGGCCTTCTCGACCTTGGACTACAACCTGTGGCACGTCACCAACCAGCGCAGCGCCGACCCCGGCCACGGTATCAACCTCGCCCCCGACAACAGCCGCACGGTCTACACCAACAACCCCGTCACGGCCGGGACAAAAAACAACACCAGCTTCTACTTCGGCTTGGAAAACCCCGGCAACTCCACCACGATCTCCACCCAGCCCGGCGCCGGCAACTACGCCGATCCAGGAGCCCAGGCCAACGCGAACTCGGCCATTTACAGCACCTACGGCCTGCCCGGCGGCGCCCTGGGCAGCCTGGTGGCCAACCCCTTCAGCCTGGCCAACTACACGGCCGCCGACAAGCCCACCTTGTACTTCAACTACTACCTCGCCACCCGCGGCGCCTCCGGCTCGCCCGGCAGCGCGACCATGCTCGACAGTGCGCGCGTTTTCATCTCCAGCGACGGCGGCGCCACCTGGAACCTGCTGGCCACCAACAACCCCTATGTGCCCACATTCCCGAATGCCGAGGCCGAGCTGCCCTACTACCAGAGCACCAACGCCGAGACCGGCTCGCTCGACTCCGGCTTGGGCGGGTTGCAGGTCGTGCAGCCGCTGTTCGACAGCGTATCAACCGGCACCGGCTGGCGGCAGGCGCGCATCGACCTGGCCGACTTCGCCGGCCAGAGCAGCCTCACGCTGCGCTTCGATTTCAGCACCGCCGGCACAATGAACGTCAGCGCCAACCCCAACGACACGCTGCCCGGCGACGCCTTCGGGAACCTTGGCAATGCGGCCCGCGCCCAGGCCGCCGCCCAGGGCAACGGCAACGGGGGCGCCGTCCATGAGGGCTGGTACGTGGGCGACCTGACGGTGGGCTTCGCCTCGCGCGGCGAGATGGTCACCTCGCCGCTGCCGGGCAACACCACCATCAGCGCGCTGCCGGTCAATCCCGACCCCAGCGCGCCCAGGCCGATCGCGACCGGGCCCTACCAGTTGGAGATCCGCCAGGGCACCGCCTACGGCGACAACGTCTTCAAGGTGAAACCCGACGTCGCCTTGTTCCAATCGTTCGACGTCCGCGACCGGCTGACGCAGGCCTTCACGATCGTGGCCCCGCCCGGCGGCGGCCTGAGCGACGGCGAGACGTTCACGGTCAGCGACGGCGTCCACCTGTTGACGTTCGCGTTCACGACCACCGGCACGGTGCCCGCCGGCGACGTCGCGATACCCTTCACTCCCAGCGACACCGCCAACACGGTCGCCACCTCGATCGCCGCCGCCGTGAACAGCGTCTACAACCCTGCCACGTTCAACGTCAGCGCCGGCCTGGTGCAGAACAACGGCGTCACCACCGGCGACCGCGTCAATTTGTTCGGCGCCCTGGAAGTGCTCAACCCCAACCCGGTCGCCAACCGGCTCACCGTCAGCGTCGCCGCGGCGGACAAGACGATCTTAGAAACCGGCGGCACGGCCAGGATCACCGTCACGCGCGACGGTCCCATCACCAACCCCCAGCCGTTCAGCCTTACGGCGACGGAGATCGACACGGGCCTCAACGCGGCCGGCCTCGACCTGGCCCTGCCGAACCCCGCCACGCTGATCATCCCTGCCAACCAACCTTCGTTTACGTTCACGGTCACGGGCCTGCAACAACTGATAACTTCCGGCCCGTTCATCAACACCGAGTGGGCCGACGGCCCGCAGGCGATCCAGATCATGGCGACGGCGTTGGGCTTCAGCCCCGTCAGCGACACGCTCGACGTCAACGACGCCGGCGTTTTGCCGGGCCTGGCCGTGACGCCCACCTCTTCGACCGTGGCTGAGAGTGCCGGCAGCGTCATGTTCACCGTGTATCGGAACACGCCGGCGAGCGGCCCGCTGACCGTCTTCCTGCAAAGCCTGAACCCGGCCAAGGCCACGGCGCCGCTGAGCGTCACCATCCCCACCGGTTCCGACTCGGCCACGTTCCAGGTCACGCCCCAGGACAACGGCGTCACGGGCGCCCCGCTCAGCGCCCGAACCGCGGTGATCCTGGCCACGGACGCGGGCTACCAAAGCGGCAGCGCCTCGCTCGACGTCACCGACGACCGCGACGGCACGATTCCCTTCGGCGTCGCGACGTGGGCGGGGATCGGTCCCGCGCCGATCGTCAGTGGCCAGATCCCCGGCGGAGGCCCGGTCAGCGGGCGCATCACCGGCCTGGCCGTCGATCCCACCGACCCGACAGGCAACACGATCTACGTCACCGCCGCCGGCGGCGGCGTCTGGAAAACCACCGACGGTGGTAGTTCCTGGAAGCCGCTCACCGACAACGTCACCGACACCAGCGGCAATCCGGTGCCGATGTTCATGGGCTCGATCGCCATCGCGAAGACGGGCACCAGCACCAACTCCACCGTGATCTACGCCGGCACCGGCGAGGCCAATTTCTCCGGCGACAGTTTCTACGGCAGCGGAATCCTCAAGTCGACCAACGGCGGCGCCTCCTGGAACCTCATGGGTCAAAGCACGTTCGCCGGCCTGTCGATCGGCAAGATCGTCATCGATCCCAGCGACCCCACGGGCAACACGCTCTATGCCGCGGTGAGCGCTTTTGCCGAAAACGGAACGGTTGGCGTCAACACGGGCATCTGGAGGTCGAGCGACGGCGGGTACACCTGGACCAACACCACAGCCGCCAACTCGCTGACGACGTTCGACCCGTGGACCGACGTGGTGATCGACCCAGCCAACTCACAGGAACTTTTCGCCGCAGTCGGTCATCCGAACGGCGACACGCCCAACGGAGTCTATGAAACCCTTACCGCGGGGAGCACCTGGAAGCTGGTGGCCGGCGGCCTGCCCAGCGGCGCGACCTTGGGCCGCATCGACCTGGCCGCCGCGCCCAGCAACTCCAGCGAGTTCTACGTCTCGATCGCCGATCCAGTGACGTTCGGTCTGCAGGCGATTTGGCAGACCACCGACAACGGCGGCACCTGGACGAACGTCACCGGCAACGCGGCGAGCCTCAACCCGTTTGGCGCTCAGGGATGGTACGACACCACGTTGGCCGTGGACCCGACCAATGCTAATATCGTGTTCGTCGGCGGCTCGGCCAGCCCGACCAACGCCGTCGTCGAAACGACCAACGGCGGAACGAGCTGGACCGGTATCGCCACCGACGTCAACGGCAACGGCCCGCACGCCGACCACCATGCCATCGGCTTCGACGCGCTGGGCCGGCTGCTCGACGGCAACGACGGCGGTCTGTTCCGCTACGATCTCAACCTGGCCACGCCGGTCTGGGACGACCTGAACGGCAACGCCCCCGCCGGGCTGGGCACGATCCAGTTCAACAACATCGCCCTCGACCCCACGAACGCCAAGATCGTGCTGGGCGGCAGCCAAGACAACGGCACGTCGCGCTACATCGGCAGCCCGGGCTGGGCGCTCACCAACGGCGGCGACGGCGGCAACGTGATCTTCAGCCCCACCGACCCCACATCCCAACTGGTGTACAGCGTGGAGCCGATCGGCAGCTTCGGACCGGCCGCGTTCTTTCAGGTGTCGAACGACGCCGGGCAGACCTGGAGCGCGGCCACCACCGGACTCGCCGTCAGCGCGGTGAACATGAACTTTTATCCCCCCATCGCCGTGGCGCCGAGCAACGGCAACGAGGTGCTGCTGGGCGACAACAACCTGTGGATCACCAGCAACGCCGCCGGCACTTGGAAGCAACTCACGACCGTCGCTAAGAACGGCTGGAACCCCTTGGGATACACCGTCAACGCCATCGCCATTTCCGCCAGCGACCCCAACACCATCTACGCCTCGACGGGCCAGTACGGAACATTCGCCACGACGTCGCAGATTTTCGTCAGCGCCGACGGCGGCACGACTTGGACCGAGATCGACTCGACGCTTCCGCTCGGCACCGGCCGCGTCAACCAGTTGGCGGTCGACCCGGCCAACGCCCAGATCGCCTACGCCGTCGTCAACATGTTCGACGGCGGACATGTGTTCCGCACCATCAACGGCGGAGCCAACTGGACGGACATCAGCGGCAACCTGCCCAACGAGCCGACCAATACCATCGCCTTGAACACCAACGTGCCGGCCGGTTCGCCCGACATCCTCTACGTCGGCAACGACACCGGCGTCTATGCCTCCACCAACCTGGGCGCCAGTTGGGCGCCGCTTGCCGCGGGCCTGCCCAACGCCCAGGTCGCCGATTTGCATTTCAACCCGCTGCTTAACATCGTCGGCGCCGGCACGCACGGCCGCGGCGCGTTTCTCGACAATCTGGCCGACGTCCCAGGCACGCTCACCGTCAGCGTCACGGGCGGCGCCACGCAAGTCAACGACAACGCCGGCACGCTCAGCAACGAATTGACGATCACCCGCAGCGGTACGCTGGGCAACCTGAGCGTCACGTTGACCAGCAGCGACCCCGCGCTGGCTTCGGTGCAGGCGACGGTCTTCTTCCCCGACGGCAAAAGCACCGAACAGGTGCCCGTCACGTTCGGCGATTCCGCCCTGGCCGAGTACCCGCAAACGGTCGTTTTCACGGCCGCGGCGCCGTCGCTGACCAAAACCGCGTCGATCTCCGCCAGCCTCGACGTGCTCCCCGACTCCGCCGTCGAGCCAAACCTCCCAGGCGACGCCGACACGCCGGCCCTCACCGTCACCATCCCCGCCGGCACGGCCATCCAGGCCGGCGGCAACGGCGCCGGCGGCACGTTCATGGCCACGCTCACCCGCAACACGCCCAGCGACGTTCCGCTTACCGTCCATCTGGTTTCGGGCGATACGACGGAGGCCTCCGTGACGCAGCCTGGCGGCGGTACGACGGTGACGTTCCTCCCCGGCCAGAGCTCGCTGCTGTTTACGATCACGGCGATCGGCCAATTCGCGCCCGACACGATCATCCGCGACGTCAACATCACGGCCGCCGCCAGCGGTTTCGCCAGCGGCAGCGGCACGATCGAGGTGGCTCCGTCCAACGCGGTGGTGATGTACGACTATCGTGGCGACGCCAGCGCGCCGCGTCCGCAAGGGGCGTTGATCCTGTCGGGCAACCGCATCAGCTTCGCGTCGCGGAACGCCATTCTGGTGTCGGCGGCCACGCGCGAAGGGGTGGTCGGCGTTAGCAACGTGAACTTGCCGCACCCCGGCAGCGTGCTCAACACGCCCACCTTGAACAACGCCGAGCTGGTCGCCGGCGTCGTGATCACCAACAACCTGATCACCAACCTTGGCCCCGGCGCCAACGGCATCTTGTTCGAGGGCGACCAGAATACCAGCGGGCCTACGGCCGCCGTCCCCTTCGGCCGCATCGTGAACAACACGATCTACGGCGGCGCCACGGTGTCCGGCGTGGGCATCCAGGTGGCCAACAACGCCAGCCCGACCATCCTCAACAACATCCTGGCCAACCTGTCCACCGGCATCGCCATCGACGCCTCGTCGCAGGCGCTCGTCTCGCCCCCCGTGCTGGGCGAGAACCTGTACCAGAACGACGGCGCGGGCACCAGTCCAGGAGGGCTGCCGCAGAGCTTCCCGATCGACTTGGGAGCGACGACCGCCGGACTATTCACCAACCCCGCGGCCGGCAACTTCTATCTGGTCGAGGGCTCGCAGGCCATCGACAGCTCGCTGAATTCGTTGCCCGATCGCACCGCCGTGACCTCGGTGACGGTCCCCCTGGGCATCGCCCCCTCGCCCGTCGAGGCTCCGCTCACCGACATCTTCGGCCAGTTGCGCAAGGCCGATCCGAACGTCTCCCCGCCCACCGGACTGGGCGCCAACCCCTTCATCGACCGCGGCGCCATCGACCGCGTCGACCTCACCGGCCCCCAGGCCGTGCTCAGCAACCCGATCGACAACAACGCCGCCGACCTCAACCCGGCCAAGAACATCGTCTTCCTGCGTGGTTCGTTGCTCTCGCAGTTCGTCATCCATCTCACCGACGGCGTGGGCAGCGGCGTCGACAACGCCACCGTGACCGCCGCGACCGTGGCCGTGCGCAGGAACGGCGTGCTGCTCACGCCGGGTCTCGATTACAGCTTCGTCTACGACAACAACAACCACGACATCCACCTGGTCGCGGCGGCCGGCGTCTGGCAGACCGGCTTCGAATACGACATCGCCTTGGACAACGGCATTAAATTCGACCCCTACGCGGCCAACACGGCCGGCACGCCGGGCGGCATCAAGGACCAGGCCGGCAACTTCCTCTTGCCCAACGGTCCCGACGGCTTCACCCGCTTCCGCCTGCTGTTGGCCAACATTACCAACAGCGCGCCGGTGGTGAACGTGCCCAACAACCCCAACCCGTCGATTTACGAGCACACGTCGCTGACGTTCGCCCCGGCGACCAGTTCGACGGTAGCCGCCATTTCGGTGTTCGACGTCGACGCCAACGGCGGTGTCGAAACCGTCACGCTCACCGATACGACCCCCCTGATCGGCAACCAACAGCGCGGCAGGCTCACGATCCCGCCCGCGTACCTGGCCGGGCTCACGTCGATCAGCGGCAACGGCACAGGCACGTTGAACATCACCGGACCCTTGGGCGACTTGGCCACGCAGCCGGCCACGCCCGGCATCGACACGGCCCTGCAAGGCTTGGTCTTCACGCCCAGCTACAATTTCGACGGCACCGCCACGATTTCCGTGACGGCCGACGACAACGGCAATACGGGTCCCGGTCCCTTGGGCCAGGCCCCCTTCCCGCTTAGCGCGACGAGCACGATGTCGGTCAACGTCATCGCCGTCAACGACCCGCCCACCAACCTGCTGCCGACCACGTCCGCGGCCTCTCCGCTGAGCGTGAGCGAAGATGTCGCGCTCCCATTCACGGCGCCCAACGCCGTCGTCGTCACCAGTCCCGACATTTTTGGCCCGACCGACCCGAACTACACCAACCCCAAGATCCTGTTCGAGGAAATCGTGTCCGTCGCGTCGGCCAGCGGCACGCTGTCGGTGGGCAATCTGACGAACATCAATTTCATCAACGGCTCGGCCAACGGCGCGGCGAACCTCGACTTCACCGGCACGCTTTCAGCCATCAACCTGGCCCTGGCCGGGCTGACGTTCAATCCGCAACCGGAGATCACCGGCCCGGCCACCGTGACGTTCGTCAGCAACGACCTGGGCAATATCGGCGTCGGCCCGGGGCCGGCCTACTCGCCGGCGCCGCAGTTGCTGAGCTCGCGGCAAATCAACCTGCCGGCCACGGGCGCCGCGGGCATCACTAGCGGCGACACGTTCACCCTCGGCGACGGCGTGAGCACCGTCACGTTCGAGTTCGCGTTGGGCAACACCACCAGCACGCCGCTGCTCGACGGCAATACGCCGATCGACTACACGGCCGGCGACACACAGGCCATCCTGGTACAAGATGTGCTGACGGCGCTGGCCACGACGAGCTTGAACGTATACCCGACCACGACCCTGAACACGCCCGCCGGCGCCGTCCTCGCGCCGGGCTACGTGGGCCTGCCGGGAGCGGCGACGCTGGCGGTAATCAGCGAGAACGCCGCCTCGCTCTGGTCGATCAACCAGAACGTCTATATCGACGTCACCCCGGTCACGGATGCGCCGGTGCTGACGCCCAGCGCCTCGCTCCAGTTCCCGTCGATCAACGAGGACGCCAGCCCCACGAGCGGTTTGAATCCCGACCCTGGTTCGACCGTGTTGGCCATGTTGCAAACCGCGACGGGCAACGCGGCCGGCGTCATCGCCCTCAGCGCCACGAACGCGCAGTACGGCATCGCCGTCGAAAGCGTGACGGCCAACGGGACTTGGTGGTACAACCATCTGAATCAAGGTTGGACTCAATTCGGCGCGGCCGGCACGGTCAGCGGCGTGCTGTCGGCGACCAACGCCCTCTTGCTCGACGGTCTGGATCTGGTGCGCTTCGTGCCCAACCCCGAATTCAACGACAGCGTCAGCGCGACGTCGATGACGTTCATCGCCTGGGACGAGACCTACGACCTCGCTAACCACGGCCCGGACGCCGCGGGGACCACCGTCAACCTGGCGAAAACCGGCACGGGCGGCAGCACGCCCTTCAGCAAGGGCGCCGCCGCGACCGCCACGTTGTCGGTGACGCCCGTGCCCGACGCCCCGACGCTCAACACGACCCCGAAGCTCTCGTTCGCGACGATTCCCGAGGACGCCAGCCCCACGAGCGCTTTGAATCCCGACGCCGGCTCGACCGTGTTGGCCATGTTGAAATCCGGCGGCGGCAACGCGGAGACGCTGAATGCCATTGCCGAGGGCGCCACATACGGCATCGCCGTCGAAAGCGTGACGGCCAACGGGACTTGGTGGTACAACCATCTGAATCAAGGTTGGACTCAATTCGGCGCGGCCGGCACGGCCAGCGGCGTGCTGTCGGCGGCCAACGCCCTCTTGCTCGACGGTCTGGATCTGGTCCGCTTCGTGCCCAACCCCGAATTCAACGACAGCGTCAGCGCGACGTCGATGACGTTCATCGCCTGGGACGAGACCTACGACCTCGCCAACCTCGGCCCGGACACCGCGGGGACCACCGTCGACCTGGCGAAAACCGGCACGGGCGGAACCACGCCCTTCAGCAGCGGCGCCCCCGCGACCGCCACGCTGTCGGTGGCGCCCGTCAACGACGCCCCGGTCTTGACGCCGAACCCGGCCATTCAATTCGCGCCGATCCACGAGGACGCCAGCCCCACCAGCGTGGCGAATCCCGACCCCGGTTCGAGCGTGATCTCGATGTTGACCTCGTGGGCCGCGCCGGCGCAGGGCGCCGCCACGATCGCCGGACGCGCCGTCACGGCCGTGACGGTCACTAGCGGCGCCAGCGGGTACACGAACGCGCCCACGGTATCGTTCACGGGCGGCGGTGGAAGCGGCGCCACGGGTTTCGCGACGATCAGCGGCGGAATGGTCACCGCGGTGACCGTCACCAACGGCGGCGGCGGATACAGCAGCGCGCCGGTCGTGAGCTTTTCGGCGCCGAACGCGGAGACGCTGAACGCCATTGCCGAGGGCGCCGCGTACGGCATCGCCGTCGAGGGCGTGACGGCCAACGGGACTTGGTGGTACAACCATCTGAATCAAGGTTGGACTCAATTCGGCGCCGCCGGCACGGTCAGCGGCGTGCTGTCGGCCACCAACGCCCTGTTGCTCGACGGTCAGGATTTGGTGCGCTTCGTGCCCAACCTCGAATTCAACGACGGCGTGAGCCTTACGTCGATGACGTTCGTCGCCTGGGACGAGACCTACGACCTCGCCAACAACGGCCCGGACGCCGCGGGCCACACCGTCGACCTCACGACCACGGGCGCGACGGGCGGCAGCACGCCCTTCAGCAGCGGCGCCGTCGCGACAGCCTCGTTGTCGGTGACGCCCGGGGCCGACGCCCCGACGCTGGCGGCGAGCTCGTCGCTGACCTTGACGACGATTCCCGAAGACCCCACGGCGGCGCAGAATCCCGGCACGACCGTGCTGACGATGCTGACTTCCGCCGGGTCGAACGTCATGAAACTGAACGCCCCAGGCGCGCAATACGGCATTGCCGTCACGGGGCTTACGCAAACGGCCAACGGCGTTTGGGAGTACCTGCCGGCGGGCGTCGGCGTCTGGAGCAATATCCCTTCCGCCGCCGCGCTCACGACCAGCAATGCGTTCTTGCTGGGCGCGGCCGATTCGCTTCGCTTCGTACCCAACACCGAGTTCAGCAGCCAGTACGGTACGCCGCGACTGACGTTCGTGGCCTGGGACGGCACGTACGACCTGGCCACCGCGAAGTTCGACGCGGACGGCGCGACCGGCGTCAATGTGACGCCGGGCGGCGGCAGCACGCCCTTCAGCAGCGCGTCCGACACGGCCACGCTCACGATCACGCCCGGCAGCGACGCGCCGACGCTGGCGACGCCGCCGGCGGGCCAGACCTTGGCGTTCGCGAGCATTCTGGAGCACCCCGCCAGCAACCTGGGTTCGTCGGTACACGACATGCTCATCTCGGTCGGCGGCACCAACGTGGAGAAGCTCACCGCGCCGGGCGCGCAAGAGGGTATCGCCGTCATCGGACTGACCCAGAACGACAGTACGACCGGCGGCACCTGGCAATACTCGCTCGACGCCGGCGGCACATGGCTCGCGATGGGCAGCCCGGTCGCCGACAACGCCCTCTTGCTGGCCGGCGCCGACCTGGTGCGCTTCATTCCCACCGGGCTCGGCGGACAATACAACGACCTGCCGGTTCACGGCGGCCCGCCCACGCTCACGTTCGTGGCCTGGGACCGGACGTTCGATTTCGGCAGCGGCGGCGGCACCGGCGGCGTCGATGCCCCGGGCGCCAGCGTCAACCTCACGACGACCGGCACGGCCGGCAGCACGCCCTTCAGTTCCTACAACGCTTCCGCGAACCCCAGCGGCGCCGACGTCGCTGTTTTGCCGGTGACCCCGGTGACCGACCCGCCCACGATCACATCGACCGGCTTCGTGCCCGCCGGGCCGGTGACGATCGCCAGTCCCAAGGATTACACCGTCACCACGCTTCCCACGGTCACGGCCGGCGACCCCGACATCGCGGTCGGCGAAGGCAACGGCACGGTGCTGATTACGATCGTGGCGCAGGAAACCACCACGTCGGGCGTTGTCACCGCCGGCACGGTGGCCGTGTCGAACGCGGCCAACCTGACATTCACCGCCGGCATGCCCAACAACTCGGCCGACGTGCAGTTCACGGGAACGCTCGTCAACGTCAACGCCGCGCTGACGGGAATGACGTTCACCAACGACATCCAGTTCGACGGCTCGGCCACGCTGACGTGTACCGTCAGCAACAGCGTGAGCGGCTTACTGCCGCCGGTGCTCACGGCCGGCGGCACGATGAACCTGACCGGCACGCCGATCCACCATGCGCCCCTGCTCGGCGCCGGCCCGGTGACGTTGCCGAACTTGTTCGAAAACATTTCCCCCACCGACACGAAGCCGGCCGGTGTCAGCGTGAGCACGCTCTTGGCCGACGGTGGGGCGGGCTTCGCGGCGTTCGATACCAACGCCGGCGGTTCGGCGGGGATCGCCATCACGAACCTGGTGGGATCCGACGCTTTGGGCACCCAGGGCTGGCAATACTCGCTTGACAACGGCGCCACCTGGAGCGAGATGGGCAGCCCGTCGCTCAGTAGCGCCCTGCTGCTGGCCGGCGGCGACATGGTGCGGTTCTGGCCCGATTCCGTTCCGGGCTTCGTCGGCGACGTTTCGCTGGCGTTCAACGCCTGGGATACGACGACCGGCACGGCGGGCGGAAGCGCCAATCTCACCATCGCCGGCGCCACGGGAGGCGGCACCGCCTTCAGCGACACCAGCGCGCAGGCCACGGAGCAAGTGCTGCTGGTCAACCAGCCCCCCACGTTCACGTTGCCGGCGAGCTATTCCACGACCGAAAACGACTACGGCATCCAGAACGCCGCCGTGATCAGCAAGACGGGCTTCGCCGCTTCCATTTCGCCGGGCCAGATCCCGCAACAGAACGGGCAGACGGTCGCGTTCACCGTCACCACCAACGACCCGGCGCTGTTCACGGCGACCGGCCAGCCGGCGATCAGCACCACCGGCACGCTGACGTTCCAGTTGGCGGCCGACGTCTACGCCGACCCGTCGTCGCTCGCCAATCCGGCGACGTTCCCGTCGCTCAACGCTCCGGCGACGCTCACGGTGACCGCGACCAACAGCGGCGGCAGCGACGCCGACGCCGACGGCGACTCCGGCGGCAGCGACACCGACGCGGACGCGGCGACAACGGACGGCAATAACACCTCGTCGCCCGTCACGGTGCCGTTCACCGTGCTTTGGGTCAACCACCAGCCGACGTTCACCCAGGCGGGTTCCCCCAACGTGACCGTGAACGACGCCGCCGGGGCGCAGAGCGTGTCGAACTATTTCAGCAACCCAGCCAGCCCCGGCGTCGGCGCCAACGAGGCCAATCAGACGCTCAATTACGTTTTTACGGTCCCGACCGCGGACGCCTCGATGTTCGCCCCCGGCGGCGCGCCGGCCGCCGACCCGCTCACCGGCAAATTGACCTACAGCCCCAACCCCAATTTCCTTTACCCCAATTACCCCAACCCCTTCACGGCGGCCGTCACCGTCGTACTCCGGGATGGCGGCGGCACGCTCAACGGCGGCATGAACACGTCGGGTACGAGCGTGGAATCTGGAAACACGACCAGCGGCGGTAATTCCATCAGCGGTTTGTCGTCAACCGCGGGTCTGACCGTCGGCACGCAGGTGACGGGCGCGGGCGTTCCAAGTAATACGACGGTGGTCACCGTCGATTCCGCGACGTCCATCACCATTTCCAACAACGCCACAGCCACCGCGAGCGCCGTTTCGTTGACGTTTGTCACGCCGGTGACGATCGATTTCACGCTGACTCACACCAACCATGCGCCCGTCCTCGCCAACCCCATCCCCACCCAGACGTTCGTCGAGGACACCACCACCGCCGCGACGATCAACCTGACCCAGGTCTTCAGTGACGCCGACGTCACGGCGGGCAACGGCGACGCGTTGACGTACTCCGTGTCGAACAGCAACGGCACCCTGGTCGGCACCAACCTGTCGTCGGCCGGCACGCTCACGCTGCTGCCGCTCGTGAACGCCAGCGGCGGCGGCACCATCACGGTCAGCGCCACGGATAAGACCGGCGCGGTCGCCACGGACATCTTCCCGTACAATGTGACCTTCGTCAACGACGCGCCGTCGTTCACCGCCGGAGGCAACCAGGCGACGTTTGAAACCTCCGGACCCCAGACCGTCGCCCACTGGGCCGGCGCCATCAGCCCCGGTCCCGGCGCCAACGAGGCCGGCCAGACGCTGAATTTCATCGTCTCGACGAACAACCCGTCGTTGTTCTCCGCCGGACCGGCGATCGACCCGGCCACCGGCAATCTCACCTACACGCCCTCCGGCACCGCCAGCGGAACGGCCGTCGTCACGGTGCGACTACACGACAACGGCGGCACGGCCAACGGCGGCGTCGATACGTCGGCGCCGCAAAGCTTCGATATCGCGGTCCAATTCGTCAACCAGCCGCCGACGTTCAACCTGGCGGCGAGCACCAGCACGCTCGAGAACAACACGATCGCCGCCAGCGGCGGCTCGTCCGGCGGCAGCAACGCCAACCCGATCGTGGCGCCGAATTTCGCCGCCAACCTCTTTCCCGGCCCGGCGGGCGGACCGTCCCAGACGGTCACGTTTTTCGTCAGCAACGACAACCCCAGCCTGTTCACGGCCGCCGGCCAGCCGGCGATCGACGGCGCCACGGGCGCGCTGACGTACACCCTGGCCAAGGACGTGTTTGGCACGGCCACGCTCACGGTGTACGCCAAGAACACCGGCGGCAGCGACGCCGACGCCGACGGCGACACCGGCAACGACCCCGACCGGGACTCGCTGAAGGACGCCAGCGACGTGGGCAATGACGCCGACGCCGACGCCGACGTGACGATCGACGGCAGCGACACCTCGACGACCCAGACGGCGACAATCGGCGTGATCGGCATCAACGACCCGCCGACGCTGGCCGCGATCGCCCCTCAATCGCTGTTGGAAAACGCGACTCCGGCGCCGATCGCGCTGACCGGCATCACGGCCGGACTGAACGAGACGCAGGCGCTCACGCTGACGGCCGCGACCACGCCGCAAGCCGGCGACAACGGCTCGCTGGTCGCGAACCTGGCCGTGAGCTACTCCAGTCCCAGCTCCATGGGCACGCTCAGCTACTCCTTGGCGCCGGGTGAGATCGGCTCGGAGACGATCACCGTGACGGTGGCCGACAACGGCGGCACGGCCAACGGCGGCGTGAACACGTTCAGCCAGAGCTTCGTCGTCACGGTGGGCTGGGTCAATCAACCGCCGTCGTTCACGCAGACGGGTTCCACGAACCTGACGGCGAACGACGCCGCCGGGGCGCAGAGTAAGCCCGGCTACTTCACCCAAATCAGCCCTGGCGCCGGCGTCAACGCGGCCGCCGCCATCGAGGCCTCGCAGAAGCTCAGCTACGTTTTCAGCGGCTACAATCCCGCCATGTTCTCGGTCGCGCCGGCCGCCGACGCGACCACCGGCGAGCTGACGTTCACCCCCAACCCCAATTTCCCCTACCCCAATTACCCCAACTCGGCCACGACCACGGCCACCGTCGTGCTCATGGACGACGGCGGCACCGCCAACGGCGGCATGAACACGTCGGCGCCGGTGACGATCCAATTCACGCTCGATCACACCAACCATGCGCCCTTCGTGGCGACCCCGATTCCGGCCCAGGCGTTCCTCGAGGACGGCGCCGCCACGGCAATCACCCTGGCTAACGTCTTCGGCGACGCCGACATCGCGTCGGGCGACGCGCTGACGTACTCCGCGACGAACACGAATTCCAGCCTGCTGGCGGCCACGGTATCGGGCGGCACGCTCACGCTATCGCCCAACGCCAACCAGAACGGCAGCGGCAGCGTCACGGTCAGCGCCACGGATCTGGCCGGGGCGGTCGCCAAGGCCACCTTCCAGTACAACGTGGCCTTCGTCAACGACGCGCCGTCGTTCAGCGCCGGGCCGAGCCAGGCGGTGTTGGAAAACGCCGGCGCCCAGACCGTCGCCCACTGGGCGACCCACATCAGCGCCAGCGGCAGCTACCCGCCCGACGCCAACGAGGCCGGCCAGAAGCTGAATTTCATCGTCTCGACGAACGACCCGTCGTTGTTCACCGCGACCGGCCAGCCGGCCATCGACCCGGCCACCGGCACGCTCAGCTACACGCCGGCCCCCAACGCCGGCGGAACGGCCGTCGTCACGGTAGACTTGCACGACAACGGCGGCACGGCCAACGGCGGCGTCGATACGTCGGCGGCGCAAACCTTCGATCTCGTGGTCAACTTCGTCAATCAGCCCCCCACGTTCAACCTGGCGGCCAGCACCAGCACCCTCGAAAACAACACCGTGGCCGCCAGCGGCGGCGTGGCGACCGGAAGCGACGCCAACCCGATCAGCGTGTTGAATTTCGCCGCCAACATCGTCGTCGGCCCCGCGGGCGCGCCCGCCGAAACCGTGAGCTTCCTGGTCGGCAACGACAACCCCAGCCTGTTCACCGCGAGCGGCCAGCCGGCCATCGACGGTGGCACCGGCACGCTGACCTACACGCTGGCCCCGGACGTGTTCGGAACCGCCCAACTCACGGTGCGGGCCCAGAACTCGGGCGGCACCGCCAACGGAGGCAACGACACTTCGGCGGCGCAAACGGCGACGATCGGCGTGATCGGCATCGACGACCCGCCGACCTTCGCCAGCATCGCCAATCCGTCGCCGATTGCGGAAGGCGTGGCGCCGGCGGCGATCGCGCTGACGGGGATCACGGCCGGCCTGAACGAGACGCAGGCGATCACGGTAACGGCCGCGGCCACGCCGCAAGCCGGCGACAACGCCGCGCTGATCGCCGCCGCGCCGGTGGTGAGCTACAGCAGCCCGGACAGCGGCGGCACGCTCAGCTACTCGGTGGCGGCGGGCCAGTTCGGCACCGACACGATCACCGTGACGGCCACCGACAACGGCGCCGGCACGACCGGCGCCGGAGGTGTGAACACGTTCAGCCAATCGTTCCTGGTCACCGTCCTTTCCAACTCGCCCACGGCCGCGGCGCAAACCGTGAACACCCGCGAGAACACGTCCACGACCATCACGCTCAGCGGCACCGACCCCGCCGGCAACACGCCGTCGGCCATCATCAGCAGTCTGCCCACCGCCGGCACCCTGTTCCAGTTGGCCGCCGGCGGCGGCCAGGGCGCCGCGATCAGCGCCATCAACACGCCCGTGGCCAACGCCAACCAGGTGATGTACGTGCCCGCCATCGACGCCGCCGGCACGCTCTACGACTCCTTCGGCTTCTACATGACCGACGGCACGCGCAACTCGCCGGTTGCCCAGGTGACCATCAACGTCACGCCGGTCAACCAGCCCCCCTCGTTCACCGTCGGCCCGAACCAGACCGTGCCGCTCGGCGCCGGCGCGCAGGCCGTCAGCCCCTGGGCCACGGGGATCTCGGCCGGCCCGCCGAACCAATCGAGCGAGACGGTCACGTTCAACATCCTCTCCGACACCAACCCCGGCCTGTTCAGCGCGGCGCCCTCGGTCAGCGCCGGCGGCACGCTCAGCTACACGCCGGCCGCCGGCCAGACCGGCACGGCCACCCTTGCGCTCGATTTGCGAAACTCGGGCGGCACGGCCAACGGCGGCAACGATACATCGCCGCCGCGGACGTTCACGGTGACGGTCACGGCCACGCCGCCGGCCCCCACGGCCCTGCCCGACACCTTCGTGCTCGGCGGCAGCGGCGCCGGCAACGCATCGGGCGCCAGTAGCGGATCGGGCGCCACCAGTGTGTTGGCCAACGACACCTCGAACGACGGCCAGCCGTCGTCGTTGCGCGCCGTCCTGATCAGCTCGACCACCCACGGCACGCTGGTGTTCAACGCCGACGGTTCGTTCAGCTACACGCCCGGCGCCGGCTTCCAGGGACTCGACCGCTTCACCTACGAGGCCAGCGAGGGGACTTCGGCCAGTTCGCCGACCACGGTGACGTTGCTTTCGTACCAGGCGAGCATCGTGAACAAGCTTTACAACCAGGTGCTGGGCCGTTCGGCCGACGACGCCGGGCTGCAGTATTGGACTTCGCAGATCATGGGGGGCGCCTCGTACAGCGTGGTGGCCCAGGGCATTTTCGAGAGCGACGAGCGCCTCAACGCGATCATCGCGGGCGGGCAACTCGGCGATTTGCCCGCCTACCAGGGCTACTACCCGCAGTACCTGTTGCGGCCGGCCGACGCGGCGGGGCTGGCCTACTGGAAGGGCGTCTGGAAGCAGAACGGCGGGCCCGACAACGTGATTTCCGGCATGATCGGCTCGCCCGAGTTCTACGCCTCGGCCGGCCAGCGGCATCCGACCCTATCGGCCAACGACGCCTGGGTGACGGCTCTTTACGAGCGGCTTTTGAGCCGCGCGCCCGACGCCGCCGGCCTGCAATACTGGAGCGGCCAACTCGCGAGCGGCGCGATGACGCGCCAGCAGGTGGTGCTGGGCTTCGTGCGCAGCCCCGAAAACTTCCGCAACTTGACCAGCGCCTTTTTCCAGGAGTACCTGCTTCGCCAGCCGAGCGCCGCCGAACTCAACCAGTACGTGGGCCAATTCGAGGCCGGCGCCTCGCAGCGCGACGTGCAGCTTGCGATCATCAACTTGCCCGAGTACGCCAACACGCCGCCCGCGCCGGCCATCGGCACGGTCGCCAGGTCGCTCTACCCGGACTAGTTTTTACCGCGCGCGGCCACCATTCATCGCCTCGCAAGAATACGATAACCGCGCGCAGGACGTTGCGCCGCGAAGGGAAACGCGAACGCGCAAAACGCGGCTTCGGCGCAGCCGAAACTGCGCGAGAAAAAACTGGCAAAACCGTACCTGTACCGACCAGGAAATCCGTCTCGGCGGATTGCCCGGCTTTAGACGCGTTAAGACTTCTTCCCCCGCGGCGCGCATCGGTGCCACACGCGCCGAGGCTTTCGTCGGGTAAGGTACGGTTTTGCCAGTTTTTTCGTGACGCTTGTCCTAGAGTACTCAGCCGACCCGGTCATTCCAATCCCCGTGGCGCCACCGTCCCCTCCTTCCGCCCCCTACCCGGAAGGTTGGGCGAGGGGGGCCGGCCGCAATACGAGGACTAATCGCGCTCCGAGCATCGGCGCTGCGCGAAAAAAAACGATTCCGAAACCCCTCCCCAAGAGATCCAAAAGAGCGTGGGGTAAGGCGAAGGGTGGCGCGGCAATTGGATGCCGCTTTCGCGGCTCGCTCAGACGTCATGGGGTATTCGGAAGTCGTTTTTTTTCGCTTCGCCGCCGTTTTGTTTTTTTGCACGTTCGTTGCTGCGCAACGAGCGTGTTTTTTTCGGGAAAATGATCCCTACCGATTCGTGGGCCGCTCAGCGGACCCGGTGAGCTTGCGCCGCGGGTTCGTGTGGGAACCATAAATCATCCGGGCAAGCGGTGCTGTCGGCCCGATCACCCCATGGGAACGATCGCCCAGGCCGTTTCGTATCCTGTTCCTCCTGTAAATCCTGTCTTGAATTCCGCAGTTGTGCGACGACATCATCGTTTTGGAAGATGAACACCTATGTCGTTACCTGTCAATACTTACCCTTGGCGGGGCGATAGGCGTTAGGTTCCCCGCTCGCCTAACGCCTGACAAACAGGGGGCTAACGCCCCCCGCTCGCCTCCTAACGCCTAACGCCTACTAACAAACAGGGGGCTAACGCCCCCCGCTCGCCTCCTAACGCCTAACGCCTGACAAACAGGGGGCTAACGCCCCCCGCTCGCCTCCTATCGCCTAACGCCTGACAAACAGAGCGCCGGCGCAGCTCGATCGTCTCACGCTTCCAGCCCGCTCGCCTCCTATCGCCTAACGCCTCTGACAAACAGGGGGCTAACGCCCCCCGCTCGCCTCCTAACGCCTAACGCCTACTAACAAACAGGGGGCTAACGCCCCCCGCTCGCCTCCTAACGCCTGACAAACAGGGGGCTAACGCCCCCCGCTCGCCTCCTAACGCCTACTAACAAACAGGGGGCTAACGCCCCCCGCTCGCCTCCTATCGCCTAACGCCTACTAACAAACAGGGCTAACGCCCCCCGCTCGCCTCCTATCGCCTAACGCCTACTAACAAACAGGGCTAACGCCCCCCGCTCGCCGCCTATCGCCTACTAACAAACAGGGGCTGGCAAAATTCACGGCGATCCGATCAAGTCCGGGACGTCGCTCAAAAATGCGCGCCAAAATCTTGACGCGGTTTCGCTCTCCGATTACCTTCATAGAGGGAAACGCGACTTGAAGGCCGTTCCGCATCTGACGTCGAGCAACGAAAGGCATCTCAATCATGTTGGGCAAACCACTTGCCAAGGGTCGGGGCGTGCGCAACCATGTCCGTCGTAAGTTCTTTTCTCGCAATCGTTTGAGCATGGAGTCGCTGGAGGCCAGAACGCTTTTGTCGGCGTCGGCGGCACTGGCGGGAATCGTGGCCGAGCCGCTCAGGATTCAAGCGCCGCCGCACGCGGTTGGCTTGCTTGCGGGGCCGATGGCGGCGGCCGGCTTCACGCCCGCCGGCCTGTCGCCGTCCCAGGTGGCTCAAGCCTACGGTTTCAACCAGATCGCCTTGGCCGGAGGCGCGACGGGCAACGGTGCCGGCCAGACGATCGCCATCGTCGATGCCTACAACGACCCCAACATCGCCCAGGATTTGGCGACGTTCGACCAGCAGTACGGCCTGCCGGCCCCGCCCAGCTTTACCACGAATTACGCCGGCGGGTTCATGCCTCCAACCGACGCCGGCTGGTCGCAGGAAATCTCGCTCGACGTCGAATGGGCGCACGCGATCGCCCCCAAGGCCAATATCGTGCTGGTCGAGGCGGCTTCCGCCAATTTGAACGACCTGCTCTCGGCCGTCGACACCGCTCGCAACTTGCCCGGCGTGAGCGTCGTTTCGATGAGTTGGGGCACACAGGAGTTTCCGCAAGAGACGAACTACGACAGCTATTTCACCACGCCCGCCGGCCACACCGGCGAAACGTTCGTGGGGGCGTCGGGCGATACGGGCTCGCCAGGCATCTGGCCGGCGCTGTCGCCCAACGTTCTGGCCGTCGGCGGCACGTCGTTGCAGATGTCCGGCGGTGGCTACGGCGGCGAAACGGCCTGGGCCAACAGCGGTGGTGGCGTCAGCAGTTACGAGAGTGAGCCCAGCTTCCAAAGCGGCGCGCAGTCGTACGGCGCCCGTAGCACGCCCGACGTGGCCTACAACGCCGACCCGAATACGGGTTTTGCCGTCTACGATTCGGTGCCCGGCGCCGGACAAACCGGCTGGATGGTCGTCGGGGGAACCAGCGCCGGCGCTCCACAGTGGTCGGCCTTGATCGCCATCGCCGACCAGGGACTCGCCGCGACGGGACAGGCGCCGCTCGATCAGGCGCAGAACGCCATTTACCAATTGCCCAGCACCGACTTCCACGAGATCACTAGCGGCAACAACGGTACTTATTCGGCGACACCTGGTTACAACCTCGTCACCGGCTTGGGCAGCCCGATCGCGAACCTCATCGTCAGCGATTTGATCGCGGGCGCGACGCCCTCACAGCCATCGCAGCCATCACAGCCATCGCAGCCGTCACAGCCATCACAGCCATCGCAGCCCTCACAGCCCTCGCAGCCACAACCACCCGGACCACCGGCACCACCCCAACCACCTTCGACCGGGGGCGGCGGCTTCGGGGGCGGCGGCTTCGGCGGTGGCGGCTTCGGGGGCGGTGGCGGCTTCGGCGGCGGCGGCTTCGGCGGCGGCGGCTTCGGCGGCGGCGGTAACAATCCTTGGGGCGGGCTGTTCGGCGGGTACAACCCGTGGAGTTGGTACTTTGGCGGCGGCGGTTTCGGCGGAGGAGGGGGCGGCTTCGGGGGTGGCGGCTTCGGGGGTGGCGGCTACGGAGGTGGCGGCTATGGGGGTGGCGGCTATGGGGGTGGTGGCTTCGGGGAATACTACAATCCCTGGAGTGGGTCGTTCGGCGGCTTCTATAGTTCCTACAATCCCTGGGGCGGCTTTTCCAGCTACAGCTTTGATTCTTGGGGCGGCGGCTTCAACGGAGCTCAGACGCTACAGCAGTCCGACGTGGCGGGCGGCGGCGCGGCGGGCGGCGGCGCCGGATCCAGCGGAGCGGCATCGAACGGAGCGGTGTCCAGTATGGGCAATGGGTCCAGCGTGGGCAATGGGTCCAGCGTGGGCAATGGGCTCGGCGCGGGCAATGGTTCCAGCGGCTCGATCGGCGTTCCAGGACTGTCGGGCGACGCCGGCGGCGCGCTCAACCAGGCGACGAGCACCGTGGTGGCGTTCGCCACACTCAGCCCGACCGACGGTGCGGAAGATGTCGTCCACGCTGCCATCGCGACCCTTGATGGCACGCCGCTCGAGGCGTTGTCGGACCCGCTGAGCGTTCATCGTGACGTTACCGGCAATCAACTCCCAGCGGGCGCCGTTGACGCGGCCTTTGGCGAGTGGGCCGCGGGTTAGAATCGAGTAGGTGCGTGCCCTCCGCTCCGCCTCACGACCGGATTGCCGGGAAACAGACCCTACTCGAGCGGAACCGGGAGGGAGTTGCGATGATGAATTGCGAGGAAGATTCATGACTCCGATGAACGCCGAGTTGCTCGAAGCGGTTCGTGCCGCCGAGGGCGTGCCGATTCGAGTGGTTGATCCGGATACGAACACCGAGTACGTGATCGTGCGGGCCGATGCTTTCGACCGGCTCAAGGTTTTGTTGACCGACGGCGACTTGGAGGAGACGTATCCGGCGCAGATCGAAAGCGCCATGCGCGCCGGCTGGGACGACCCAACCATGGACGACTACAATGACTACGAGCGTTTTCGACACCGGTGAGATACCAACGCGGCGACATCGTGTTAGCAGACCTCCCGTTCAGCGACCGCAGTGGGTCGAAGACGCGGCCCGCCCTCGTGGTACAGGCCGACGCCAATAACCAGCGACTGGACGACGTGATTCTGGCGCTCATCACCCGATCCATCCACCGATCGACCAGCGAGCCCACGCAACTTCTCATTGATATTACGACGCCGGAGGGCCGGCAATCCGGCCTGCTGCACACCTCGGCGTTGAAGTGCGAACACCTGCTCACGCTGCACCGCCGCCTCATCCAGCAATCCATTGGTCGGCTTTCGCCTGCGATCATGTCCAAGGTCAATGACTGCCTCAAGGCCGCGCTGGGTATCCCTTGACCGTACTTGAAATGTCCCTCGCATCGCGACCGGCGAGCCAGGGTCGCAGGACGTCGTGGGCGAAGCGTGCGGAAAACTGGGCGGCGCCGTGGGCCAGCAGGTGCTCGCCGTCGACGAAACAGCGGTCGTCGCACCAGTCGCCGGCGTCGATGATCCTCACGCGGAACTCGGATCGCAACTCGGCCATCAAGGCGTCGATTTTCCGCCGCGTGCCCGCGGGATAGCCGCCGCGGAACCTGGTGGCTTCGGGCATCAGGCAAAGGCAGACCTCGATGCGCTCGCGGAGGCAGATGTCCAACATGTCGCGCAAGGCGCGGCGCTCGCCGTCGCCCACGCGGAAGTCGCCCAGCGCCGCGGCGAACCGGCGGATCGACGCATCGACGTTCTTTCGCCGCACGGCCTCGTCGTCGATTCGCCAGGGGCCTGGAACCCATCCCAGCCGGCCGGATCGCTCGAATCCGTGCGGATCGCGGTGCCGCGGCGCCGTCATCCAAGACGGAGCCCGCCGGCTCAACAACGCGGCGCGATACCAATAGCAACCGCCCATCCGCAGGCGAAGCCAATCGGCCCAGAGCGCCGGCGGCGCCGGCGCATAGCGCGACAGCAGCCGGACGTCACGGGCCGAAAAACGCTCGACCTCCGGCCGCCGCCGTCGGTCGCCGCCATACGGAGCGGGGTGCAGCAGCGCCGGGTGGATTTCGATCACGAGCCAGCGTGGACGAAGGCCATCGGCCAGCAGCCGGTCGAGGAACATCCGCTCGACGAGCGGGCCGGCGCCAAGGCCGCCAAAGTTAAAGGCCAGGGGGCCAGCGGTCGACTCGCCCAGCACGTCCGGGCGGAACCCGTAAAGCGTCCGCGAACTTCCCAGCGCCAGCAGCAACGGCCGATCGGGACCCGCCGCCCGTTTCGCTCGCAACAGCGCGAGCCGATGGCCGTACTCCGTGTCTCGAAGCTCGGGCTCGGCGGAGTCGACCAACAGTGTCGTTCCAATCTGCAACACCACATAGGCCGCGATCGCCCAAGCCAACGTGAGGCGACCGTGGACTCGCGGCCCGACGCGCCGCGACACGGCGCCCCCGGCCGGCGCCGGAACGCGGAAGCGTTGCGAATTCAGAGCGGGTGTACCCAAATGTCTCATTATCGGTCGTGTGCGGTATCCAGCCGGACAAAGTGCTCATGCACGGCGGTTTGCAGAGGGTAGTGGCTTGGGCTTCGCCTGGCAACGTCACTTGCCCCTTCCGTACCGCCAGCCCGGATTATTCATGGTTCAACACTAACCCGCAGCGCAAGCAAGGCCCAGCGTTGAAATTACCTTGCTTGCGCTGCGGGTTAGTGTGACAGCAGTCTGCGCTCGTTCCCCCTGAACCATGAATAATCCGGGCCAGGCCGCGATCACCATTTGAAGCTGTACGATACGTACGTCACTTCCGGCGACCCGCTCGGCCCGGTTCGGCGGATGAACGAGCCGGCAAAGAGCTTTGAGAATAGCCGATGAACAACTCCTGGTGCCGCGCCAGGTGAAAGTTCACGGTGAAGTCGATTTCGTTCCCCACCCGGATGCCCCCAACGGTATCCGCCTTACCAATTGTCCGCGGCACGTGGCACTAGGGTGGGACAAGACGGCGGAGCGGGCGCCGGCCCACCAGTGCCGGCCAATGGTGGGCCGGGAGACCCGCTGCGCGGGTGCCCCTCCAGAGGCGAGCTTAATTACGAAAACCATCAGGTCTCATTCACCGCCGCGTGCCGTATATCCGTCTTGCCGTTGAATTGGGACACGGTACTTGATGGGATACCATTTTCAATGAGTTGCCTTATGATATTTTGGGCGCCCGGCGGTAATGCGCCACCTCCGCCTCCAAGGAGTCGATGTCGTGCCGCAAGCCGTCGGTATCAACCGCATTGCCGTCATCGTGACGACCGTGGACCGCTCGCCGCAACTGCTCGCGGATGATGTCGGCTTGCGTTTCGTACCGCTGGAGAACCTGTTCGCTACTCTTAGCCAGCCACGACCCTAATTGCCGGTCGTAGGATTCCATCCGCTGACGAAGATGTTCCCCGAGCCGCTTCTCAAGCGACCGCCGAACGAGTGGCGCGGCCAGTTTCGGTAGCATGGTCCACCAGGACGCCCGGCCATCCGCCACGGTCGTGCTGCCGCCGTCATCCGCCAGCGGTAGACCCGACAGACGAATCTCAGAGACGGCGGCGACGTCGATGGCAGCGGAGGAAAGAATGTTCCTCAGTGATTCGAGCGAATTGCGCAGTTGCTTCTGCAAGTTCGCGACAACATCGTAAGCCGCCGCCGCATGCTCTTTACATGCCACGCGCACAGTCGAAGCGATGGCCTCGTCAGGCGAGTTGCCCGTCGTCCGCTGCAATGCCGCGGTCATTCGATCGAGAACCGCCGAGAGCGTCACGCGTTGATCGTTCATCCAGTCGCGGGCGCGTTTTGTCGCGTCGCGAGCGACGTCATCGGCATGATCGAGCACTTCCTTCGCCCGTCCAACGTCGGCTTCTGCAATTGGCTCGGCTCCGTCCGTGCGCTCTTGAAGCGTGCGGAGCACGCCTACAGTCGAATCGATCAGCAGCGCCACCTTCTGCGCCAGCGACCGCTGTCGAAGTTCTTCCTGGCGATTGAAGAGCGGCAGAATGTCTTCTTCAAACCACGTGGCCAGCAGGCTCTCATCGGCGCCGACCGTGCTCACCAAACGCACGGGAATATCAGTTTCAAATTCCCGAGCCAGGTGCTCGCGGGTGTAGGCAATGGCTCGCTGCCTGTCGTTGGCATTCAGCAAATCAGCTTTACTGATCAGCACCTGGCTCGAAATGCCGGCCTCGAGCAGCAGCCGCAATAACCGCAGATCGTCCTCGGCGAGTGACGAGCCGGCGTCGACGAGCACCACGCCCAGATCGCAGCGTGGAAGGTAGGCGAGGGTCTCCGTGCCGCCTGCCGTCGCGAGCGAGCCGACGCCGGGCGTATCGACGAAGACCACACCGTCGCGCAGCCGCTTTGAAGGCACTCGCACGAGGATGTTGGTAACGTGTTTCGCATTGCCTGGGTTGCTCTCCTCGGCGGCGTACTCGCGCAATTGGTCAAGGGGGATTTCGAGCGGACTGAATTCCGCGAATGAGACGATCGCTTGCGGATGGTCGCCGGCGGCCAGCCGCGTTGGAACGGCGGTCACCGGCGTGACGCCGACCGGGAGAATGGGCGCGCCGGCAAGGTCGTTCAACAACGACGACTTACCCGAACTCACTCGCCCGAACACCGCGATTTCAAACTGCGGCGTCGCGAGACGTTCGACGATGATGTCGAGATGGGACCGGAACTCGACGAGTTGCCGGCGGGTGATGAGTTGGTCGAGCAATGCCAGCGTCTCTTTGCGAACGGCTGTCGATTCGAGTCGCGCGACGCGGTCGGCGAAGTCGGCCCCATGACCTTTCAGATATTGGCCGATGCGATCAACGACGCGCGCCAGGTCTTCTTGCATTTTGATCATCCGCGCCCGCTCGGCTTCGTCGAGCGCTCCATACCCAACGAGATTGTTGGGACTCATTTCGGCGATGGAGATACCGACGCAGTTAATCGCAGTCTGCAGCGCCCAGCGCAATCCGACAGGGCGAACCGATACGGGAATCTGTGCCTCTTCCAGGCAGCTCTGCATGACGCCTCGCAAGCGTGCCAGGTAATCGCGGACGACTTTCACATCCGACGGCGAGAGGTCGTTGACGTAGCGGGAGAAAACGCTGGGGTCGAGCGCGTCGATGATGTGCGACTCCATTCCCACGAGCTGTTCGTGGATCGTCGTGAAATTGAGGACGAGTACCTCGCGATGGCGTTCTTTGAAAGGCGGCACGAATGTCTCCTGCATCGGGAATCGGCGCCGTCAGCGTCGCGGCCTTTTTTTTTGCCGGCACGGCTTGGTATTTCCGCTGCTCAAGCCTGCGTTTACAGCAAATCCCGCGCCAGCCCCTGGCGCAAGGGTTGGTGGAGGAGAAGAATAGTCTCCGCGGCCCGTCACACCGCAGCCCCGCAGTTAGTCCTAGGATTCGGACCTTGACTGTCTGAGATGCAAGGTCTAAAGTGCTTTTTAACGACTGGCGATGGAGTTCGCCATAAACCGTCGCTTTGTGCGACTGATAACTCCTACTGCGAGGTTCGTCCTTGGGTGGGAGTGGTTTGCGCTTCAGCCCCAAGGACCGATCCTTGGGTTTTTTTTGCGCTGGTCCTTGAACTCCCGAGGTCGCCATGTCGAAGTTTTTGCGACGCCCCAAGCGCCGCCGCCAGCCAAGGTGGCTGGTATATGGCGATGTGTACGCGATTGCGTGTTTGATGGCCATCGCGTTCCTGATTATCTGGATGATGCTCAATCGCTGGCACGGATGATTCACCCGTGAAGCTCCTCATCGTTTCCGACATCCACGCGAACAACTTCATTCAACTGAGGCCCGCCATCATCATGACCGACATCGTCTCCATACACGCGCGCGAAATCCTTGACTCCCGAGGCAACCCCACCCTGGAAGTTGACGTGCGGCTTGCCGATGGCACATTGGGCCGGGCGGCGGTTCCATCCGGCGCGTCGACCGGCAGCCGAGAGGCCGTCGAACTGCGAGACGGCGACCCGGGCCGCTTCGGCGGAAAAGGCGTCGCCCACGCTGTGGCGAACGTGAACGATGTGATCTCGCCCACGCTGCGAGGCCTTTCCGCGGTCGAACAGCCGGAAATCGACGGTCGCTTGCTCGCGCTCGACGGCACGGAAACGAAGAAGAACCTGGGCGCCAACGCGATTCTCGGCGTTTCACTGGCCGTCGCCCGCGCGGCCGCCGCTTCAAAAGGGCTTCCTTTGTACCGATACCTCGGCGGCGACGAAGCGACGCTCCTGCCCGTGCCGATGTTCAACGTGCTCAACGGCGGCGTCCATGCCGATAACACGGTCGACGTGCAAGAGTTCATGGTGGCGCCGGTCGGCGCGCCTTCGTTTCGCGAAGCGTTGCGAATGGGCGCCGAAATCTACCAGCGACTGAAACGGCTGCTTCACGACCAAGGTTATACGACCTCCGTAGGCGATGAAGGGGGCTTCGCGCCGAACCTCAAGAGCAATGAGCAAGCTCTGGATCTGGTGGTACAAGCGATTGCGCAAGCAGGGTTCACTCCGGGAACCGACGTGGTGCTGGTGCTTGATCCCGCGGCCAGCGAGTTCTTCACGGATGGAACGTATGTCTTCAACAAGTCGGACCATTCCACCCGCACCGCCGACGACATGATCGATCTTTACGAACAGTGGATCTCGAACTTTCCCATTTGGAGCATCGAAGACGGGCTGGCGGAAAACGATTGGATCGGCTGGAAAACTCTGACCGCGCGGTTGAGCGACCGCGTCCAGCTTATCGGGGACGACATCTTCGTTACCAACCCGGCCATCATTCGACGGGGCATCGCGGAAGGCATCGGCAACGCCGCCTTGATCAAGCTCAACCAGATCGGCACGGTTTCCGAGACGCGAGACGCGATTGCCGCTGCCCGATCCGGGGGATTCGGCACCGTCATCAGCCACCGCTCCGGCGAAACGGCCGATGACTTTATTGCCGACTTCGCCGTCGCCACGTCAGCAGGGCAGATCAAGAGCGGCGCTCCGTGCCGGGGCGAACGCGTCGCCAAGTACAACCAACTGCTGCGGATTGAGGAAGAACTCGGCGCATCGGCCCGCTATGCCGGGGCGGGACCGTTCAAACGACAAGCAGGGGGCGACTCATGACCGCGCCGACGATGATCGAAAAACCCGACCGTTGGCTCAATCGGACCGTGCTCGGCGTCGGTTTGGCGAGTGTTTGCTCCGACGCGGGCCATGAAATGGCGACCACGGCGATGCCGGCGTTGCTCGCCTCGGTGGGGGCCAGTTCCGCGATTCTCGGCTTGATCGAGGGGCTTGCCGACGGCATCGCCAGCTTTGCCAAGCTGATCTCCGGCTTGTACAGTGATCGCCTTCGCAGGCGGAAGCCGCTGGCTGTCGTTGGCTATTTCGTGACTGCTTCGCGCATGGCGAGCTTCGCGCTGGCGACGCAGTGGTGGCACATGCTGCTGGGCCGTGTCGGCGGCTGGCTAGGTCGCGGAGCGCGCACTCCGATCCGCAATGTCGGTCTACTGTGGACGATACACCCAGTGGCTGCGATGACGCTCGTGATTGCCACTTCGTTGACTGGCGCCGCGATCATTGCCTATACTGGCGAAAAGCAGGCCGCAGCCGCCGCGTTGGATTGAGGGTTGCGACAGAGAGCAAGTTCCGGACCACCAGCGCTGGAAGGTATACTCGTAAGGTGGGTATCCTCGTGTTTCTCCCAAGTGAAGTATCGAGAGCGGAGCACGATTCATGCGACCACTCTTTCAGATTGCCTTGGTGGCCGTCGGTTCCGCCTGCGGAGGCTTGCTGCGCTGGGGAGTCGGCATCGGTGCCGCCCGGCTCTTCGGCACCGCGCTGCCGTATGGGACTTTCGTCATCAACATCGCGGGCTGCCTGTTCCTCGGTTGGTTCTCGACCGCGCTGGCCGACCGGATGCTGCTGAGCGAGCATCCTTGGCTTCGAGCCGACGACCTGCGATTGCTGGTCGCCGTCGGCTTCACCGGCGCGTATACGACCTTTTCGACGTTTGAATGGGAAGCGCACGGCCTGATACGCGATGGCGAACAATTGGCGGGTACGGGCTACCTGGTCGCCAGCGTGTTGCTTGGCCTTTTGGCGGTTCGGTTGGGCGTCATTTTGGCACGGGCATGAGCAACGAAACATGAAGCTCGAAGGCGAACAAATCCTGCTCCGCGTCTATCTGCGGAATACCGACCAGTACGGGTGGCAGACGGCCGCCGAGGCGATCGTCGAGCAGGCGAAGAAAGCGGGACTTTCAGGGGCGACGTTGCTTCACGGAATCTGCGGCTTGGACGTCACGGGACAGTTGCTCTTTAATCGCCCTTGGTCGCTCGTTGACCATGTGCCCGTCGTCGTCGAAATCGTCGACAGTCCGCGGCTCATCGGCCCGTTTTTGTCCACCATCGGCGAAATCATTCCCGAGGGCGTTGTTACCCTGGAGCGGGCCCACGTGCTCGTCTATCGCCACAGCGCCGCCGGCGCGGCAATGGCGAAGCAGCACTTGAAAGTGCCGGGTCCGGTTCTCGATCTTTCCACGGTTCCCACAGCCGAGAGTTTTCCCATCATGAAGCTCAGCGAAGACGGCCAACTGTTGCGCGTGTTCATTGGCGAATCAGACATCTGCGAGGGCGAGCCGCTCTATCGCGCCATCGTGCTCAAGGCCCGTGAACTCGGTCTTGCGGGCGCGACGGTCCTGCACGGCACGATGGGCTTCGGCGCGGCGAGCCGCGTCCACACGAGCAGGCTCTTGGAGCTGTCGACCGACCTGCCCATCGTCGTCGAACTGGTCGACACCGCCGACAAGATCCAGGGATTGTTACCCTTCCTCGACGAATCCGTGCAGGAGGGGATGATCACGATCGAAAGCGTGCGGATACTCAAATATCGTTCTCAAGAGCTATCCAGATAACTTCCCCGAAACATCGGTTCTACTGCACGCCGCCTGCTTCGACACCAACCCGCAGCGCAAGCAAGGCGCGAAACTACTTGCCTTGCTTGCGCTGCGGGTTAGTGTACAAAACTGACGAATGTCTCATTCGATCCCCACTCCGGCTCAAAACTGGAAATAGATGAATGGCCTGTGTCCCGACGGAAGCAGGCAAAGGCAGGCGGCGACCGACGAGCCGTAAAGCGTCGCGAACAGCGACGGCGAGACTCGTGACGCCCAGCCGTACAGGTCGGCGCGGCAGCTCAGGTAGTGCGCCAAGGCGAGGCAGGCGAGGTGCAGCCAAAGCACGCCGGGCAAGCTCGACGCGCCATGCGATACGAAGCCCAAGTAAGCCTCGAGCACCAAACCGGCGCTGCGCAAATCGGGAGCGCGAAACAACACCCACGTCGCCGCGACCCACTGACAGGTCAGGAGCGTTCCCAACACGGTGGCCGGCCGTCCATACCGTTTGAATCCTCCCGACCAGGCCGTCACCGCGCGCTGGACGATCAGCGCCAGGCCGTGCAGGGTTCCCCAAAGCACGAAAGTCCAGGCGGCCCCGTGCCAGAGGCCGCCCAGGAACATGGTGGCCAAGACGTTGGCCGAGGTCCGCCAACGGCCGCGGCGGTTGCCGCCGAGCGGGACGTACACGTAGTCGCGCAGCCAGTTCGACAGGCTGATGTGCCAGCGGCGCCAGAATTCGGACAGGTTCGGCGCCAGGTACGGATGGCGAAAGTTCTCGCAGAGCCGGTAGCCCAGCAGGGCGGCGGAGGCGATGCCCATCTCGGAATAGCCGGAGAAGTCGCAATAGATCTGCACGGCGTAGAGCAGCACCCCCAAGCAGGCGCTGGCCGCGTCAAAGTCGCCCGGCGCCGCGAAATAGAGATCGACGTACGTCGAAAGGTTGTCCGAAACGCAGGCCTTCTTGAAGAACCCGACCAGGAACAACCACAGCGCCGGCCGGAGGCGGACCGCGCCGAAGCGGCGGAGCGTGGCAAGCTGGGGCAGGAAGTCGCCCGCGCGGACGATGGGCCCCGCCACCAACTGCGGAAAGAACGCCACGTACAAGGCGAAATCGAGCAGGCTGTTCGTGGCGGCGATCTGTTTGCGGTGGACGTCCACGACGTAGCTGAGCGATTGGAACGTGTAAAAGCTGATACCCACGGGCAGCACGATCGCCAAGCTGCGCTCGTGGACGGCGAATCCCAGCAGCCGCGACAGATCGGCGGCGGAAGCGGCGAAGAAATTGAAGTACTTGAACACGCCGAGCAAACCCAGGTTGACGGCGAGGCTGACCACCAGCAGCCGCCGGCGCCGCCGTTGCCCGGCGGCGCATGCGATCTGTCTTGCCAGGAGGAAGTCCAGCCCGGTGCTCAGTGCGATCAACGACAGGAAGCGCCAATCCCAGGCGCCGTAGAAGACGTAACTGACGGCCAGCAGCCATGCCTTGCGGGCGTCGTTGTGACCCAACGACCAGTGAACGGCGAACACGACCGCCGCGAATAAGAAGAACCTCAACTCAACGAACGACATGGCCGGCGTTCCTGGGTACGAGGGCCGCGGGCGCCGCGGGTCGCAACAGCGTCGTCAGGTCGCCGGCCACTTGGCGCGACAGGAGAGCGGCGCCGTCGGCGTTGAGGTGGTCGAAATCGTGCCACAAGTCGAGCCGGTAGATTTCGTCGCAGCCGCGTCCGCGCAGATAGTCGAGCAGCAAGACGTCGCCGTAGCGCTGGGCGTGGCTGCGCAGCACCGCGGCGGTATGGGAATCGCGCTTGACTCGCGGCCCGAGCAGGAACACCGGCTCGGCGCCCAAATCGCGAACGCGGGCGATGACGTCGTCGAAGTAGGCCGACTCCTCGTCGCTCAGCGGAGCGCCTCCCCAATGGGGATCGGCGTCGTCGGTCAAGAACCGCGTGAAGCGGCGCCGCCAATCCCCCGGGCCGGCCACGCCGTCGGCGGGGCTGGACGCCGGCAGCGGCACATAGCCCGCCAGTTCGTCGTGCGCGTCGGCGCCGGCCGGCGCCGCACGCGCCGCGGCCCGCGGAAATACCAGCCTGACCGCCGAACCCAGGTTGACCGACCGGCAGAAAAAACTCATGACGTGCGGCCAGGCGAAACGAAGCCGTTGGCACCGGCCGCTGCCTCGCCGGCGCTCGCCGGCCAACGTGTTGCGGACGGCCAGACAAGTGCCGTACCAATCGTGCGAGGCCATGTCGCGCTCGCCGTACCAATTGTCGACGTCGAACAGGTACAAGGTCGGCTCGAGCACGACCGCTTTCAATCGCCGGGGACGCCGCGCCGAGAGCCGTTTCAGGATCTCGTCGGCCTCGAGAATGTTCATCCGCGGCAAGCCCAGATTGTACGAGCGCATATCGAGGCCGCGCCGCCGCCAGACCGCTCGCATCCGGCGGGGGTCGAGATGACGCTGAACACGGCTGGTGCCGAGGAACAGCACGTCGGTTTCGTCGGCCCGCGCCTCGAACTGCCGCCACTTGGCGTCCAACCCGCTCGACCGCGGCCCGTGCCCGAGCGCGGCCAGGCCGGCGCGGAACCCCGCCGCGACGACGAGGAACGCGGCCAACGCCGTCCCCAGCCAACGCAGCCGCCATACCAGGCTCGGTTGCGGCGGCTCGACGTCATGAAACAATCGGCGGGGATCCATCGGATGATCGGCACACGAGGGTCTGAAATGGCGCGCGGGAACGATAACGCCATGCGCGAGTCGCGTCAAGATGGGATACGCGGCCGGAAATGACACATTCGTAAGTCTGCACACCAACCCGCGGCGCAAGCGCCGGGGGTCCGCCGTGCGGCCCACGAATCGGTAGGGATCATTTTCGAGAAAAAAGCACGCTCGTTGCGCAGCAACGAACGTGCGAAAAACAAAACCGCAACGAAGCGAAAAAAAACGACTTCCGAATACCCCATGACGTCTGAGCGAGCCGCGTAAGCGGCATCCAATTCCCGCGCCACACTTCGGCCTACCCCACGCTCGTTTGGATCTCTTTGGGAGGGGTTTCGGAATCGTTTTTTTTCGCGAAGTGGCGAGGCTCTGAGCGCGATCAGTCTTCGTGTTCGTGGGAGGTGAACGGAAATACCGTCAACAAAGTTTCGTCGAAGAACGCGCCGCCGTTGGCCAAAGCGTGCAAAGGAGATCGGACGCGGTATGAGCCGCGCACGTCTCAAACAAGGCGAGTGGCGTAAAGGCGGTCAGCATTCGCGGAAGTCTACACAAAACCCCCCCGTCAAGCCCAGTTTTGGAAAAAAATTCCGAGGCGAGTTCGCGCCGCATTCGCCCAGCGTTCGGAGCCGCGTCGCCCCTCGGTGGCCGCAGCAAGAAAAAACTGGCAAAACCGTACCTTTACCCGACGAAAGCCTCGACGCGTGGGGGACAGATGAGCGCCGCGTTGGAGGAAGTCATAACGCGTCTAAAGCCGGGCAATCCGCCGAGACGGATTTCCTGGTCGGTACCGGTACGGTTTTGCCAGTTTTTTCTTGCGCAGTTTCGGCTGCGCCGAAGCCGCGAGTTGCGCGTCGGTGTTCGGCGCCGCGGCGCGGCGCTCCGCACGTACGTCCACGGCGGCGGTCGAGCTTGCGGCGAAAGGCCGTTTTGGTATCATCCGCCGCGATTCATTGTTCGCTGTCACCGGGCGTCGGCGTGGATTCGATTCTCGGCTGCGCCACATCTCGTTCAGATCGGTAACATGCGGCCGGCGCCAACTGACATGACCTGATTCGTTACCGTTTTGTTTGTGAGCGCCCATCGCATGGTCTCGTCTCGCTGGCATGGCTACTTGATCGCCGGACTGATGGCCTGCCAGGGCTGCGCCGGCGCGCCGGCGCCGTATCGCTACAGCCGCTTCCGCGCGGCCGATTCGCCGGGCGCCACGCGGGCCGATGTGGCCGTCGTGTACGGCACGCCTCGCAAGCGACTCGACGTTGTGGCGCGCGCCCTGGGCACGCGCGATCGGCTGATGTCGCTGAATTCGAAGGTCGACAAGCATGCGATCTCACCGGCCACGATCGACAAGCTGAAAACCTACCTTGTCGAAAACGATCTGACCGACGTGGGGGTCTTTGTCAATCACTACGACCCGAAACTACAATGGCGGCGGTTGCGCGAAAACTCCCTGCTGGCTCCCGGCTGGCGCTACACGCTGGGAACGCTCGATATGATCCACTACACGCTGCTGCCCGGACGGATCTTCGGCGGCGACTACTACGACCCCTATACCAACAGCCTGTACCTCTACTCCGATGTCCCCGCGATCGTGCTGCACGAGGCGGCCTTCGGCAAAGACATCCATTCGCGGAAACGGCGGGGAGCGTACGCGGCGGTGAACGAACTGCCGGTGGCCGGCTTGTGGCGCCATGTCCGCGGTATCCGCGACGTGCTGGGCTATGCGCGGGCCCACGACGATTGGGAACTGGAGCGCTCGACGTACCACGTCTTGTATCCACGCACCGGCGCGGAAATCGCCACGATCGGCATGCCGCTGATGAGCGCGTGGTGGGGTGGACCCTTGCTCGGTCTGAGCGGCGCCGCCTGCGGCCACGTCACCGGCCGCACGATCGCGGCGTATCGCGGCTCGCGGCGAAAGGCCGCGCCACCGTCGGCTCCCGACGCGATGGAAGTCCAAACCGCCGGCCAAAAGGCCGGCGGCGACGAGGGGAGGCCGCGTTCTCCCGCGAAGGATGCGGCGCCGGCCCAGGGCCAAGTCATCCTGGCCGGCGCGAGCAACCCGGCCGGCGCGAGCAACCCGGCCGGCGCGAGCAACCTCGCCGGCGCGAGCAACCCGGCCGGCGCGAGCAACCTCGCCGGCGCGAGCAATCTCGCCGGCGCGCGCAACGGGCCGGCAACCGCGTCGGCCGTCGCCCCCATCGCCTCGCCCGAGATCCCACGTCCGGCGGCGCGGTCGTCGACGCCTCCATTGGCCGAGCAGGGCGGCGGCGACGGATGGCCCGGGATCCTCGCGCGACGGAAGCGTGGTCGGCACGGCGCGTTCGACTGGCTGGCGCCGGCGCCGGCGCCCTCGGTCGACGACGCGTCCCAGCAACTCTATACGTTCCACGGCTATTCTTCGTGGCGCGGCATCGCCGACGGCAGCGGACCGAACAACAACGGTTTTTTCTACGGCGCCAACCTCGGCACTCGCTTGGGACGGCTGAGCGAACGCACGGGCATCGGGGCGCAGGTCGGCGGCAGCGGCGGCTTGTACGACCTCAACGGCCGCGCCTCGCCCTTCGAGTCGAACGAGGTCGTGCAGCAGGGTTTCATCACGGCGGGCCTGTTCCGCCGAGCCGACGAGCTGACCAACTTCAGCGCCGGGGTGGTCTTCGACGGCATGTTCAACAACAACTTGGGCCAGTACGCGGCGTCGCCGTTCCTCGGACAACTGCGGTATCAGCTCGCCTACGCGGTGAACGATCGACACGAGTTCGGCATGTGGGGCACCGTCCGCCTGGTCGGCGACACGCAAAACGTTCTCGGGCCGTTGTCGTTCCGCGGCGTCGACCAGTTCAATTTCTTCTGGCACCACAAGTTCGCCTTCGGCGGCGACGCCGTGAGCTGGATGGGCTTTCCCGACCACACGAAACTCGGCGGCAACGGCAGCCTGGGCAACTATATTTTCGGCGGCACGTTGTCGGCGCCGCTGTCGCCGGCGTGGGCGGCTTATATGGACATGCAGTATATGCCGCCCACCGCGCGCATCGGCAGCGCGGCGGCGATGCAGGAAACATTCTATTTGGGAATCGGCCTCGTGTTCTATCCCGGCCGGAACTCGCGTTATACCAGCGTGAGCGGCGGCCGCTGGATGCCCTATCTGCCGGTGGCCAACGACGGTTCGTTCATGATCGATACGAACCGGACCTTCTAAGAGCCGATCCCAGGCGGGCTTCGCCCGCCTGGGCCTATTTAATAAGCGCTGTACGGCGCGGGAAGCGGGCGGTTGGCACTCGCCAGATCCAAAAAAAAGCGTCGCCGCACATGCGGCGCGGCACGGCGGTTTCGGCGCAGCCGAAAATGTCGAAGAAAAAACTGGCAAAACCGTACCTGTACCGACAAGGAAATCCGTCTCGACGGATTGCCCGGCCTTGGATGCGTTAAGACTTCTTCACCCGCAACGCCCATCTGTGTCACTCGCGCCGTGGCTTTCGTCGGGTAAAGGTACGGTTTTGCCAGTTTTTTCGGAGCCCGGGAGGGCGCCCCTAGGGTGTTGAAAATTCGGTCTTGACAGGGAAAGTTTCTCACGAGGGTTGTGTGTCGGTTGCCTGTCATGTCGCCTTTCGCTCCGCGAAAGAACGCCCTTTCGCGGAGCGAAAGGCGACAGCTAGCCTTGAAGCGGGCCATCGCCTAGAGTGGAAACAGGTTCGGAGCGGGCCGGAGGGCCGCCGGCCGAGATGCAACTCGGCGGGAGGAAAGTCCGGGCTCCGCAGGACAGGGCGGTGGGTAACGCCCACCGGCCGCAAGGCCAGGGAAAGTGCAACAGAAAGCAAACCGCCCCGCGGTCGCCTCGGCGCCGCGGAGTAAGGGTGAAACGGTGAGGTAAGAGCTCACCAGCAGGTTGGGTGACCAGCCTGGCTAGGTAAACCCCGCCCGGAGCAAAGCCAAACAGGGAGCAGGCGGCGGCGCGCGGCTTCGGCCGCGCGCGCGCCGACGCGCGCCGGTTCGGCGCGCCACCGACTCCCGGGTAGGCTGCTGGAGGGGCCGAGCAATCGGCTTCCTAGAGAAATGACCCTCGCCCGCGCGGCTTTCGCCGCGCGGGAACAAAACCCGGCTTACAGGCCCGCTCCGAACCTTTATTTCCTTCTTTCGTGTTTTTCGTGTGTTTCGTGGTTCCCCGCCGCCGTCTAACGCCTAACAAACAGGGGGCTAACGCCCCCCGCTCGCCTTGGGAACGAGGAAAACAGGGGGCTAACGCCCCCCGCTCGCCTGACCGCTTTATTGACAATCACGCCGCCGTCTAACGCCTAACAAACAGGGGCTAACGCCCCCCGCTCGCCTTGGGAACGAGGAAAACAGGGGGCTAACGCCCCCCGCTCGCCTGACCGCTTTATTGACAACCACGCCGCCGTCTAACGCCTAACAAACAGGGGGCTAACGCCCCCCGCTCGCCTTGGGTATTAGGAAAACAGGGGGCTAACGCCCCCCGCTCGCCTTGGGAACGAGGAAAACAGGGGGCTAACGCCCCCCGCTCGCCTTGGATATTAGGAAAACAGGGGGCTAACGCCCCCCACTCGCCTTGGGAACATCGGTAGGGAAAGCCCTAACCGTCGGCCGGCACCAGTTCCGCGTCGACCATCTGCAACAGCTTCGAGATGCACAGCTTGTTCACGCTCGTCTGACATTCGTGGGCCTCGACCCGCAGGGAATCGTGCAGGCTCTGGGGCAGCCGGACGGTAATCACCCGAATCGGCTCCTGGGGCTGCGGCAGGACGTTACTCCGCTCGCGCAGTTTGGCAATCATCTGCTGGATCGCCCCGTATTCGGCCGACTTTTCAAACGCGGCCATCAGCGCGGGTTCGGGATAGGCGGTCCGCATGACTCCGTTCACTCCGAGGATCTTCCGGTAAAAAGTGACCCAATCGGGACCCTGCCGGTACATCTCGTCGGCCTTCCGATAGACCTCAAATTCCTTCGTGTTCATCGCTTGTCTCCTACGCGAGGTTGGGTGAAACTCCGTTTCCGTGGGGCCGCGGTGGCCGCCAACATGTCAACATCGTGCGGGCCGAGTCAAGCGCAGCACGGATAGCATTGCACTGCTAGCACTTACGACGAATCGGCGTCGGTGCCTAAATTTTAGGCAGTCGTGCCCGAATTCGCGCAAACCCACCACTGCCTATTTTTTGTGCAACCCTGGTTTTCCCATTCACCAAAGTGTCCACCTTGAGAAAATCGCCGAAACGAGGAATTTCCGGCAAAACCCCATCCCCTTATTGACCCCCTCCCGACGGTGAAATACGATAGGATAAGTGGTATTGCGACAATTCTCACCTGGGGCGTTCGTCCCTGGACAAACTCCGCGGAAGAGCCTACACCGGCTCTGCTGATGACCAAGCCCGGTTCGAGCCACCGACCGTTGGAACTGACGCCAAGCGCCCATGGCGCCGGCGCCGATGGTTTATTGCCGGTGGGTCCGCCTTGCGACCCGGACGAAAAAACGGTCATCACCCAGCGTCCTCCCGCCCCCGCCGCGGGACCGGCCCGGCAGACGGCCCCGTTTGAACTGGGCCAGTTGTTGGCCGGCGAAAAATTAAACCATTTCCAACTCAAGGAGTACGTGGGGGGTGGGGGAATGGGGGCGGTGTTCCGCGCGGTGGACACGATGCTCAACCGCGAAGTGGCCCTCAAGGTACTGTCCCGTGACCAGGGGGCCGACGACGAGACCCGCCGCCGTTTCCAGAACGAGGCCCAGTCGGCCGCCCGGCTCGACCACGAGAACATCGCCCGCGTTTACTATGTGGGCGAAGACAAAGGACTCTACTACATCGTTTTCGAGTTCATCGAGGGGATCAATCTCCGCGAACTGATCGAACAGAAGGGCATCTTGCCCTTGCCGGAGGCCGTCAGCTACACGCTGCAGATCAGCGAGGCGCTGGCCCATGCCTGCGGCCGCGACGTGGTCCATCGCGACATCAAGCCCTCGAACGTGATCATCACCGCCACCGGCCGCGCCAAACTGGTCGATATGGGGCTGGCACGGCTGCACCAGGTGCATCCCGACGGCGACGACCTGACCGCCAGCGGCGTGACGTTGGGAACCTTCGACTACATCTCGCCGGAGCAGGCCCGCGACCCACGCGGCGCCGACGTGCGCAGCGACATCTACTCGCTGGGGTGTACGCTCTATTTCATGCTGACCGCGCGGCCCCCCTTTCCCGACGGCACGGTCTTGCAGAAGCTCTTGCAGCACAGCAGCGACGCGCCGCCCGATCCGCGCGAACTGAACCCGACCCTTCCAGAAGAAGTTTCCGTCGTCGTCCGCAAGCTGTTGGCCAAGGATCCTCGGCGGCGTCCCCAGCACCCGCGCGACCTGATCCACGACCTGTACGTGCTGGCCGAACAGGTCGGCTTCACCGTGTCGGGCGGCAAAGATCCCAACTGGGCGCCGGCCGCCGCGGCGCGGCCGTCGTCCATCCGGCGGCACATTCCCTGGATGGTTCCGGTCGCCGGTTTGCTTTGCGGCGTGGCCTTACTCGATTACCTCGGCCCAACCCTCGATTCGTTGGCCGGTGTTCCCGCTGACGACGCCACGGCGAACGTCGGATCGCCGGGACCGCCGTCGCCGCGGACCGCGGCCGACGACGAACACGGCGAGGCGTCGGCGGACGATCCGCGGAGCGGCCGACAACCGGATGCTGGAATGCCCGCCACCGACTCTCGCGCCGACGACGGCGCCGCGGGCGCGCAGCCCGCGCCGCGGGCCGTCGGTCCCGCGCCGAGGGGCGACATGCCATCGGACGAGCCGGCGAAATCGAGCGATTTGCCGAATCACCGCGCGCCCGCGTCCGCTCCGGCGCCGGATGACATGCCCGACGGCCCGTCCGATGAAACGACGCTTCCCAGCGAACCATCGGACGATGCGCGCCCGACCCAGCGGCCGGCGACCGACGCCGGGCCGTCCGATCCATCGACGACATCCCTCGCCCCGCTTCCCCAGGGTTTGCTGGTCGTTTGCGACGAACCACGGGGCGAGCGGTACTTCGCAAGCCTGCGCGCGGCCTGCGCCACGGCGAAGAACGGCGACGCCATCGAGCTGCGCTTCGACGGTCCTCGCGACGAAACACCATTCACGCTGAGCAACGTCCGCTTGACGATCCGCGCCGGCGAGAAGTTCCGGCCCGCGATCGTGTTCCGCCCCAGCAACACCGACACGGTGGCGTATCCACGCGGCATGATCACGGTGGCGGGCGGCAGCCTCGTGTTGCGCGGCGTGGCGCTGGAACTCGACATGCCGCGGATGCTGTTGTCGGAGAACTGGGCGCTGGTCGAGACTCAGCGCGCCGATTCGGTTGTGCTCGACGGTTGCACGTTGACGGTTCGCAACGCCTCCGATCAGGGCGGCGCCTACCATCTGGACGTGTCCATGTTCGACGTCAAGGCCGCGCCGGGCAGCGACGCGATGATGCTGGCCATGGGCATGACGCCCGTCGAACCGGTCAAGATCCAACTGCGCGATTGCGTCGCCCGCGGCGAGGCGGTGTTCTTGCGCAGCAACGACTTGCAACCGCTTGACTTGTCGTGGAACAACGGCCTCTTGGCCACCAGCGAGCGCCTGTTGGCCGCCGGAGGCGGCGTCACGGCGCCGGCGCAAGGGGTCGGCCAGACGCGGATCGAGTTGAAGCATCTGACGGCGGCGGTGGCCAAGGGGCTCTGCCGCCTGGCGGGCAGTCACAACGCCCCTTGGCTGCTCGACACCGAGATTCAATGCGCGGACAGCATCATCGTGGCCGGCGAGAAGGACGCGGCGATGATCGAGCAATTGGGCGCCGACCGGGTCAACAACCTGCAGCGGCGCGTGGCATGGCGGGGAGACCACAACGTCTACCAGGGCTTCGACGGCTTTTGGAAGGTCACCGACCTGACCTCGGCCGCGGCGCCGCTCTCGTTCACGTTCGAGCAGTGGACGGCCTATTGGGCGGCCGGCGAGATTCGTTCCAGCGACGCGTCGGTGAGTTGGGCGCATCCGCCGGGGCTTGGCCGGCCGGCGCATCGCCGCGAGCCGGCCGACTACGCGCTCGATCCACGCCAGGCGAGCGAGATCCTTTCCGGCGCCGGCGACTTCGGACCGTTGGGCCTTATCGCCGACCGGCTTCCAGGTGAACCTGTTCCGCGCGCGGCGGATCCGCCGTAGGAACGCCACCTTGCTTCCAGGATCATTTTCAAACCACCCCAAAACAGCTACCAACCGTCCACATGCGCAGCCGTTCCATATGAACAAGCGTAGCCTCAGCCCTGTGTTCGCAACGCAAAACGCGGCTTCGGCGCAGCCGAAACTGCGCAAGAAAAAACTGGCAAAACCGTACCTGTACCGACCAGGAAATCCGTCTCGGCGGATTGACCGTCATTAGACGCGTTAAGACTTTTTCACCACATGCCGTTCATCTGTGCCGCTCGCGCCGACGTGTTCGTCGGGTAAAGGTACGGTTTTGCCAGTTTTTTTCGCGCCGCGCATTGATGACAATCTTGACCTCAAGGATCACCACGAGGGTTTGCTCAATTCGCCAGCTTCGACCGAGAGCCGCGCACACGTCGGCGGCGGATCACACTTTCGGTCTCCGACGCAGTCCTTGCCGAGGCGCAGGGCGTCGCCGGCGCGTCGGAAGCTGCCACGATACAATTTGGACTCTTTAACCCCCTGTCGTAAAGTACGCGGACACCCCGAACTCCCCAGTCCCCAGGGCGCCAACGCTCCCGCCTTCCATGGACCCTCCTTGGAAGGATGGGCCCCCTGGGGTACTTTTATTTGCTCTCGCGCGCCGGAATTCGGTTGCCCATTTTTCCCGGACGGTGCGGTCAGTGACACCGTGGAAAACCCAATGATTTTATTTTATGTCGCTTTAGGGATCTCTGGCAAACTGGTTTATATAGGAGGGCCTCCTGTGGAACGCGACGATGCGGAATTGATCGCCAAGCACACGGCGAAGCGCGGCGCGATCTACCGCGAACTTTCGTTTCGCACGATCACGCTTGAGGCGTGGCGGGAGATTATCGAGGTCGCGTACGAGGAGGCACTACTTGGCGACGATAGGGCGCGGGTCTGGATTCAACGCACAATTGGGCTCGCCGACGCGGCGCGGGTCGAGCGTGCAGTGCGCGCCGTCGAATCCCACGTCGTTTACACAGACATACTCGATGCGGTTGCGGCGGCGCGCGCTCAGCGTGCGCGCGGAAACGAAATCGCCGCTCCCTCCCCGGCGCCCTCCGAGCCGCTGACGACGGCGATTGACACGCCGAGCTACTGGTCCGTTGTCTTCGACGTTGTGACGCCAGCGGCATGGGAGCGCCTTGTCGATGCGGCGATGTGTCAGGCACGGTCGGGCGATCCGCGTGCGCGTGAGTGGATCGCAAGCGTACTTGGGGCGGATAGCGCGATCGATGAGCTCGGGCGCGCCGACGCCGTCGCGGGGTACGTGACGATTTCGAGCATGAACGCGTCGCTTCTACGCGCGCGCGCCGGCGCCAGCCGCCGACCGAGCGACGAAGACTAGTACAGGATTACAGGATGGACAGGATGGGTTAAGGACCATGCTCGACAACTTATTCAATCCTGTGCATCCTGTTCATCCTGTCTTTGAGCGCTTTCGCGATCGTTTCCGCTCCGAATTCTCCTTCTGCGGTCCCGTCGAAGCTCGCGCTGCGCGGCGATATGAATGCGTGTCCCAGGCGGAAATGCCCATGCAGCATGAAGAAACTCCGTTCCGCAAAGGGCGCCCAGCATGAAACCAACTTGGCAAACGTCCGATGGCGGCGTTCGGATGTACCTAGGCGACTGCCTCGAGGTGATGCCGATGCTGCTCGACCAGGGCGAAGCGATGATCCTTGACCCTCCTTACGGGATTGCTCACAAGACGCGCTACGGCGCGTCGTGGCGGAGTATGCAACTCGCCGGCGGCGGAGACACGGAGATTCGCGACACGATGGTTTCGCGTTGCGAGCTATACGCAATGCCTTGGGCCTGCTTTGGCTCGTGGAACGTCCCGACGCCTCCGCAGGCGCGCGCCGTGCTCGCGTGGGATCGGGGCCCGGCGATCGGCGTGGGCGACCCGTCCCTCCCCTGGGAACCTTCGTGGGACGAAATCGCGATCGGCGGCCGCGGATGGAAAGGAAGTCGGGATGAGGGGGTGATTCGTGGGCACGTCGTCGCCACTCCTCGGACGAAGGGGCGCTGCCACCCGCATGAGAAGCCGGTGAGCTTGATTCAATACCTGCTCGGCAAGCTGCCCTTGCGGACGATTTGCGATCCGACGATGGGAATTGGCACCACGGGCGTAGCATGTGTCCGCACAAGCCGTCGTTTCCTCGGGGTCGAAAGCGACGAGCGGTACTTCGCCATCGCCGTGCGGCGTGTGTCCTCCGAGCTGTCACGCGCCCCACTTTTCGAGCGGCCAATCATCCAACGCGAGTTTTCTCATTGAGGAGTTTTGCGGGCTGATCGCTCCAAAAGCCTCGCCACTTCGCGAAAAAAAACGATTCCGAAACCCCTCCCAAAGAGATCCAAAAGAGCGTGGGGTAAGGCGAAGGGTGGCGCGGCAATTGGATGCCGCTTACGCGGCTCGCTCAGACGTCATGGGGTATTCGGAAGTCGTTTTTTTTCGCTTCGCTGTCGTCTCGTTTTTTTCACGTTCGTTGCTGCGCAACGAGCGTGCTTTTTTCGGAAAATGATCCCTACCGTTTCGTGGGCCGCGCGGCGGACCCCCGCAGCTTGCGCCGCGGGTTAGTGTGACGGCAGATGGCGCGAGTTCTCCCCGGGACCATGAATAATCCGGGCTACGCGGACTAAAGTCCACGCTACGGCCATGCCTATGGTGGGCGGTGCCACCCGTGCCACCCAACTATTCCGGGAAGGTTTTCGGCTCTTTGACGTTTTGCCAACCTTCACCGCCGAGGGCCTTGAGGAACGCGACCAGGTCGCTTTTTTCCTGTTTCGTCAAGTTCAGCGGCTTGATGCGCCGGTCGAGGTACGGGTTCTTGACGCCGCCCTTGTCGTAATGTTCGACAACCTCTTCGAGCGTTTTGAGGCTGCCGTCGTGCATGTAGGGACCGGTGCGCTCGATTTCGCGCAAGGTGGGCGTCTTGAAGGCGCCGCGGTCCTCGTCGCGGCCGCTGACGAGGTAGCGGCCCAGGTCGGGCTCGTCGCGGTCCATGCCGATGCCGATGTTCACATACGAGCCGTCGCTGAAATTGAACCCCAGGTGGCAACTGTCGCAGGCCGTCTTGTTGAAGAACAGGTTCATGCCGCGCCGCTCTTGCGCGGTCAGGGCTTGCTCGTCGCCCGCGTTGTAACGATCGAAGGGCGAATTACCCGAATAAATCGTCCGTTCGAAGGTCGCGATGGCCTTGGCCACATGGTCGATGTCGAACTTTTTGCCGCCGAACACCTGCTCGAAGCGTTTCACGTAGCCGGGGACGGCCCGCAGCCGCTTGAGGGAGCCTTCATGGGCCAGGTCGGCCTCTTTCTCGGCGGTCATTTCGATTGGGTTGGCGATCGGTCCCTTGGCTTGTTCTTCGAGCGAATCGGCGCGGCCGTCCCAGAACTGTGAGGTGCTGTAGGCCCGGTTGATCACGGTCGGCGCGCTACGCCCCCCTTTCTGGCCGCCGATGCCGCTGGAGACGGCGGCGCCGTCGGTAAAGGCCTTCTCGGGCGCGTGGCACGAGGCGCAAGCCACCGAGCGGTCGCTCGATAGCCGCTTGTCGAAATAGAGCAGCCGGCCCAGTTCGGTCTTTTCGGCCGAGTAGGCATTATCGTCGGGCCATTGCACGGCCGGCAGGCCCAAGGGGGGTTTGGGGGGCTTGTCGCCGGCCGGGCCGTTCTTGGGCGCCCAGGCCGACACGCTTTGCGACAGCCAGACCAAGGCCAGGGGCAGGGCCGCCGCCGGCCAGGCGCGCACGAGCATTCTTCGCATCATCATGGTGCAACTCCTCATTGGTCATTGGTTAGCGCCTAACGCCTAACGCCCGGGGGCATCGCTTACGCTCTGCCCCAGCCACCGCCTAACGCCTAACGCCTTTCACTTGGCCTTGACCACCGAGCCCTGCACGTAAATGGCCTTCTGGCCTTCGACGTCGGTCAAGGTGCCATGCACCGTCACCACATGGGCCATGTGCTCGATCGCCTGCTTGCGGAAGTCGGTCAGGCCGTCGCGGCGCGGGTCGTGCTCCTCGTCGATGAGCATGTAGACCGAGCCGTCTTCGGCCAACAGGCCGACGGGCTGCCCGTTCTTGACGCACTTCTGGCCGCAATCGCGGTGCTTGTCGCCGTGCTTGCCGACCTGCAAATAGCAGGAGAGGTCGACGATCTCGCCCACCACGGTGGTCGCCTTGCCGTGAACCGGTTTGCCCATGATCGACGATGCCATCGTGGTCGTGCTCCAGGGCTCGCCCGATTTCTTGCCCAGCTCGCCCTTGGGCTTCTCATACGAGCCGGCCGTGGGCTTCGACCAATCGGGGAACAGAATGCCGGTCGCCTTGGCCGCGGCCAGGCCGGCGAACAGCACCAGCGCCAGCAACGCGGCCACGGCGGCCGTCGCGCGAGAAATCCGTCGAATCGGTTGCTTTGTCATGTTCGATACTCCTTGATCCAAGGGTGAGGTAAAACGTCAGTCGCGGGAAAACGCATCGGGGCTATTATATATGTTCGCCAACGGGATGCCAGGGGGCAGGGCAGGGGTTAGGCGTTAGGCGTTAGGCGTTAGGCGGTGGCTGGGGCAGAGCCTAAGCGATGCCCCGGACGATATAGGGGTTAGGGGTTAGGGGTTAGAGGTTAGGGGTTAGGGGTTAGGGGTTAGGGGTTAGGGGTTAGGGGTTAGGAGTTAGGATAAGGCGAGCCAACCCGGGCGTTAGCCCCCTGTTTCCCCCCCCCGCGTTCCGCTTCTGGCCTTCCGTGGTATAATGCAATGTTGGTGTTCCTAGGAATTGCGATGGAGCGTCCAGGCAACTCCGGAATTCCGCAATTCCGCCCGGATGGTTACTTGCCAGAAGGCTTGCATCGTGCCACCGAAGCGGAAATTACGTTTCGCTTTGGCGCATCAACGCGACGGAGGCGACGGCTCATCCTTCGAGTACGGCGTTGGATCGAACTCGGCCTGGAGGTTGGTGCCCGACGTTTGTTGATCGACGGGAGTTTCGTGACGGCCAAGGAGAAACCAAACGACATTGACGCAGTCATCTTCCTTCCGGCCAATTTCGAACAGCAGGTGCGTCAAGGTTTGCAACCCGCGCTGGAACTCGAAGAAATGCTCCTCAGCCGTCGCCCGGAGGAGATCTTCGCGGCCGAAGATGAAGCCGATTGGGATGAGTGGCGTGAGTTTTTCGGTCGCACCCGTGAAGCCGATGGGCGACGTAAGGGGCTTGTGGAGATTGAATTATGATCGCGAACCCGACGGAATATCAAAAGGCGCAGGAAGAGTTACGCAGTCTCGAAGAACGACTGGAACGGTTACGACAATCTCATCCCATCGGATCCAAGGGTTTTACCAAAGCGGGCATCCGTAAGTTGATCGCACGGCTGCATGAGGAACTCGCCGTTTTCGAAGGCGGCGAAGAGGCGCGACAATCCAATCCAAGTTGACGCCGCGCGTCCATGCGGTAGACTGGGCCGGGTTGTACGACGGGCACAGGCCGGAACGAGGCAAGGAGCGTGAAACCGATGGAAAGCGTGTTGGCGGTCGTCTTGGCGGGCGGAAAGGGATCGCGGCTCGAGCCCTTGACGCGCGACCGGGCCAAGCCCGCCGTGCCCTTCGGCGGCGCTTACCGGATCATCGATTTCACGCTCTCGAACTGCATCAACAGCGGACTACGCAAGATCCTGTTGCTCACGCAGTATAAGGCCATGAGCCTCGACCGGCACATCAACCTCGGCTGGCGCCGCTTGCTCAGCCGCGAATTGGGCGAGTTCATCGACATCGTCCCCCCGCAGCAACGAATCGATGAGCACTGGTACAAGGGCACGGCCGACGCCGCCTACCAGAACATCTACACCCTGGAAAAGGAGCACCCCGAGTACGTGGTGATCCTGGCCGGCGATCACATCTACAAGATGGATTACTTCAAACTGGTCGAATCGCACAAGACGAACCAGGCCGACCTGACGATCGCCGCCTTGCGCGTGCCGGTGGCCGACGCCACCCAGTTCGGCGTGATGCAGATCGAGCCCGACCACCGCATCGTCGGCTTCCAGGAAAAGCCCCCACAGCCCCGCGCGATCCCCGGCGACGACGGCCACGCACTGGCGTCGATGGGTATTTACGTGTTCACGGCACGCTTCCTGTTCGAGCAACTCTGCCAGGACGCCACCCGCAAGAACAGCGCCCATGACTTCGGCCGCAACATCATTCCCACGATCATCGACACGCAGCGAGTGTTCGCCTTTCCGTTCCGCGACGAAAACCGCAAGAGCGACGCCTACTGGCGCGACGTCGGAACGCTCGACGCCTACTACGAGGCGAACATGGACCTGGTGGCCGTCGATCCGTTGTTGAACATGTACGACGAGCGCTGGCCGATCCGCACCTACCACCCGACCTACCCGCCCCCCAAGTTCGTGTTCGCCGAGGTGGGTTCCAACGCGCGCCGCGGGCGCGCGCTGGACAGCATCATCTGCCAGGGATCCATCGTCTCGGGCGGCCGGGTCGAGCGTTCGATCTTGGGCAGCAACACGCGGGTCAACAGCTTCGCCCAAGTCGACGGCTCGATCCTCTTCGACGGAGTCGACATCGGACGGCACGCCAAGGTTTCGCGCGCGATCATCGACAAGGGGGTGCATATTCCGCCGCACACCGAGGTGGGTTACGACCACGATCACGACCGAGCCCGCGGGTTCACGGTCAGCGAGGGGGGAATTGTCGTCATCGCCAAGGCCTACGGCGCCGAGCACTTCATCGATGCCGAGCCCGCCAACGCTTGAGGGCGGTGTAGGCGTTAAGGCGTTAGGCGTTAGGCGTTAGGCGTTAGGACGGTGGCTGGGGCGGAGCGTAAGCGATGCCCCGGCGTTAGGCGTTAGGACGGTGGCTGGGGCAGAGCGTAAGCGATGCCCCGGTGGCTATCTAGCCGGGGCATCGCTTACGCTCTGCCACCAGCCACCATTTTCTCGTGGCAAAATGTCTCATTGATGGCCGCGTGAAGTATAAACCCTAAACCCTAAACCCTGAAACGAGCGCGCAAAAAAACTCCCGGAAAGAACGGGTCCCAGGGGGGCAAAGGACCTCGTCCGTTTCCGGGAGCGATTGGACGTGATGCGGAGCAGGCCGCCGGCGTCCGTGCCAACGGGCCAAGGCTCCGTGGTCCGCAGAAAGGCCTTGGCCTTTCCGGGTGCGGACCCAACCACGCGGTTCTCGATCCATGCTTCACCAGCCCCTCGCCTCCTGCTCGGTGCTCGTGAGGCGGGGAGAATATGGGAATTGCTTTGGGCGGTCAAGGCCGGTTTTTCAGGCAGCGGCGGAAAAAAATTGACCCCTTGAAGGGTCGGATTGCCGCATAGGGTTCTGTAGGTTCCGTAGTCGCATCAACTTTGTTTTCAAATCGACCCTGCCACACATGAGCGACTTACCCGGGGCCTGGAGCCAACTCGACGTCGGCGGCCATGCCTGCGACGTCTACGAGCCGCCGCGGCGCAACGAACACGGCTACGTCGTGATCTACCTGCACGGCGTTCGCCTGGGGCGCCTTCACGAAAACGCCGTGTATCGCGGCGAGTTCGCGCGGCATGGCCTGGTGGTGATCGCTCCCATGACGGGCCGCAGTTGGTGGACCGACAAGATCTGCCCTGAGTTCGATTTGAACGTCACGGCGGAGCGGTATGTGATCGACCATGTGTTGCCGCTGGCGGCCCAGCGCTTCGGCGCTAGGCCGCCGCGCGTGGCGCTGTTGGGCACAAGCATGGGCGGCCAGGGCGCGTTGCGGCTGGCGCTGAGGCACCCGAACCTGTTTCCCATCGCGGCGGCGGTGGCGCCGGCGATCGACTACCAGCAGCGGTTCCACGACGACGACGAGGAGACGCTGCCGCAAATGTACCCCGACGCCGAAGCGGCGCGGCAAGACACCGCCACCCTGCACGTGCATCCCTTGAATTGGCCGAGGAACCTTTATTTCGCCTCCGATCCGGCCGACGCGCGCTGGCACGAGAGTGCCCAGAAGCTGCGCATGAAGCTTTCGGCCTTGGGCATTCCGCACGAGCACGATCTGGAAACGACCGGCGGCGGGCACAGTTGGGAGTATTACAACCGCGTCGGGCCGCGGGCGATCGAGTTCATCGTCCGCAGGCTCGAACACGAGCGCCTGCGCGTGGTATGAGCCCGGGAGGAAGAGAGGTTAGAGGTTAGCGAGTAGAGGTTAGCGAGTAGAGGTTAGCGAGTAGAGCTTAGCGAGTAGAGCTTAGCGAGTAGAGCTTAGCGAGTAGAGCTTAGCGAGTAGAGCTTAGCGAGTAGAGCTTAGCGAGTAGAGCTTAGCGAGTAGAGCTTAGCGAGTAGAGCTTAGCGAGTAGAGCTTAGCGAGTAGAGGTTAGCGAGTAGAGGTTAGCGAGTAGAGGTTAGCGAGTAGAGGTTAGAGGTTAGCGAGTAGAGGTTAGAGGTTAGCGAGTAGAGGTTAGAGGTTAGCGAGTAGAGGTTAGCGAGTAGAGGTTAGCGAGTAGAGGTTAGCGAGTAGAGGTTAGCGAGTAGAGGTTAGCGAGTAGAGGTTAGCGAGTAGAGGTTAGCGAGTAGAGGTTAGCGAGT
>Ga0307372_10000169_pt1 | contig 109609 bp, 97 predicted proteins | sample OX1MG_FD_202533 | JGI IMG/M metagenome (GOLD analysis project Ga0307372, IMG submission 202533) | Soil microbial communities from Risofladan, Vaasa, Finland - OX-1 | ecosystem: Environmental > Terrestrial > Soil > Coastal area > Acid sulfate soil | place: Finland: Risofladan, Vaasa | collected... | reverse complement strand
ACTCCTAGGCGGCGCAGCGGTGGCGGTACCTGGATTCGAACCAGGGACAACTCGGTTATGAGCCGAGCGCTCTAACCCCTGAGCTATACCGCCTGATGCCTGCGGCGCTCAGTCGGAGAGCGTTGCGGCGCCAAGATTCGAACTTGGGACCTTCGGGTTATGAGCCCGACGAGCTGCCACTGCTCCACGCCGCCCGCAGATTGTAACCCAGCTCGGGTGCCGCGTCAAAGTTGACCTATGGATTCTGAGGAACGGAGGGCACCAACAAACGCAAGCAAGCCCATGCGGATGATGTTTGGGGCGCTGGCGAGCCAGCCTCCTGACTCTCCCTGCCGAAGGAGACATGGCTAACCCGTTCGCCCCCTCATCGGGTCGAAGAACACAGGATCTGCCGCGGCGGCCAGCTCTCATCTCGGCAGAGATTGGGCCCAGCTCGTTGTGGATAGAATCACGGGGATGCCCGGACAGCGCCGCGCGGTCGCCTACGTCGTGATCTTCGCCGCCATACTGGCGATCGCCGTGATCGCGTGGCGCATGGCGCCGGGCCCCACCATTCCCACCCAACCCACGGGCACCCTCCAGCAGGCTCTCCAGAACTACCAGCTCAAGCTGGATGGCAAGCCGGTTCCGGCGGGAGCGATCATAATCAGCTCCAACCCCGCCCACCGGGCTCAGGTTCTCAACCAGAGTTCGCCGATCGACTGGTGGACCACCACGGGCAAGGAATATCAGACGGTGGTGGACGGCACCGACACCCAGACCTTCTTCAGCGACTACCGCTTCACCAATTACACAGTTCAAAATCCGAGTAACAACGTGTTTCTATTCACGCTCCTACCCCAGATAGTCATCGTGCTCGTGATTCTGGGCTTCCTCTGGTTCATGATGCGGCAGAGCCAGAGCGGTAACAGTCAGGCGATGTCCTTCGGGCGCAGCCGAGCCCGGCTGGTGGCGGGCGACAAGCCCCAGGTGACATTCGCCGACGTGGCCGGCGTCGATGAGGCCAAACAGGAGCTGGGCGAGATCGTGGAGTTTCTGAAGTACCCGGACCGGTTCACCTCTTTGGGGGCTCGCATACCCAAGGGGGTGCTCATGGTCGGACCCCCGGGCGCCGGCAAGACTCTGCTGAGCAAGGCGGTGGCGGGAGAGGCTGGCGTCCCCTTCTTCAGCATCTCGGGTTCTGAGTTCGTCGAGATGTTCGTGGGCGTTGGTGCCTCCCGTGTCCGTGACCTTTTCGACCAGGCGAAGAAGAACAGCCCCTGCATCGTCTTTGTAGATGAGATAGACGCCGTCGGCCGCCAGCGTGGCGCCGGCTTGGGCGGGGGCCATGATGAGCGTGAGCAGACCCTAAATCAGCTCCTGGTGGAGATGGACGGGTTCGAGACCAACACCCACGTTATCGTGATTGCCGCGACCAACCGGCCCGACGTGCTCGACCCGGCCCTGCTCCGGCCAGGGCGGTTCGATCGCCACGTCACCTTGGATAATCCTGACATTAGGGGACGGGAGGCGATTCTCAAGGTCCACGCCCGCAACAAGCCCTTGGACACGGCGGTGGACCTGATGGTCCTGGCTCGACAGACTGTTGGTTTCAGCGGTGCCGACCTGGCCAACTTGATCAACGAGGCCGCCATCCTTTCCGCCCGGCTGAGCAAAAAGGTGATCGGAATGCACGAGCTGGAGGAGTCCATTGCCCGGGTGATCGCGGGACCGGAGCGAAAGTCACGTCTAATCTCCGATCAGGAGAAGCTGGTAATCGCCTACCACGAAATGGGACATGCGCTGGTGATGCGCAGTCTTCCCCATTGCGATCCTCCCTACAAGATCAGCATCGTCAGCCGAGGCATGGCCTTGGGCTGGACCATGCAACTTCCTGAGCACGACAAGGTATTGGTGAGCAAGGCTGAGCTCACTGACCAGTTGGCGGGCATTCTGGGCGGCCGAGTCGCCGAGGAGATCCTGCTTGGCGACGCAAACATCACTACGGGTGCTTCGGACGACATCGGCAAGGCAACCAAGCTGGCTCGCCGCATGGTCACCGAGTGGGGCATGAGTGAGAAGCTGGGTCCGCTCGCTTTTGGAACCAAGGAAGAGCTGGTCTTCTTGGGGCGGGACCTAGGGGAGCACCGCAATTACTCGGAGGAGGTAGCCGGGGAGATCGACCAGGAGGTGCACTCGCTGGTCGACAATGCCTACCTCACGGCCAAAAAGGTGCTCACCCTTCGGCGCGGGACCCTCCAAGCGCTGGCAGACCATCTGATCGAAGTGGAATCGATGGACCGTGCCGAAATGGATGATCTGATCCAACAGGTGGAGGAGGGGACCCCAGCAGCTGCTGGGATGTAGCCCTAAACCCGTTCGGGGAGGGGTCGGGCCCAATCCGCGCAGCGTATTATTGATCCGGGCTGTGGCCCGTTGGCTCGTCCGCAATCCGCTTGGATCCCTGAGGTGACCGAGACGGAAGAAGGCATTGGCTTGGTTGGGGCTGGGCGCCTGGGAACGGCGCTGGGGCGACGCCTCATTTTGCGCGGCTACACAGTCAGCGCTGTGGCCTCCCGGTCTTCCGGCGGGGCTGCCCGGCTGGCCGCCGAACTCCACTGTGGAATGTTCGGGAGTGCCACAGAGGTCGTGGCAAACTCAGAGCTCACGGTTCTAACGGTTCCCGATAGCGCTGTAAGCAAGGTCTCAGGCGAGATCAGCGATAGCGCCGGACCAGAACTGACCGGCAAGGTCGTGGTTCACTGCGCTGGAGTCATGGGACTGGAAGTATTGTCCCGGTGCGCGGAACGAGGGGCTCATGTCGCGGTGGTGCACCCATTGGCCCCGGTCCCGGACGGGGACCCAGCCTGCCTCGAGGGCGCTTGGGCTACTGTCGAGGCTTCCCGGGGTGGTGGGAAGTTCGCCCTCCAGCTATGCCACCACCTGGGGTTAACGCCCCTGCTATGGAACGGCTATAACCGCAGTCTCTACCATGCGGCGGCGGTTATGGCCGGAGTGCTGCCCGTGGTCCTTGAGGGCCTCTCGGAGCGAGTGGCGAGGGACGCGGGGATGCCCTCCGAATCCGGGCCGGCTCTGCGCCAGCTGCTGGTGCTCGCCGCAGCCAACACGAAGCGGCTTGGCTCTGCAGGTGGCCTGACGGGCCCAGAGACGCGGCACGACTCGGAGACCAGTTCCCGTCATTTCCAGGCGTTGGCGAACGTGGATTCGCGGATGGCGGACGTATACCGGTTGCTACTGGAGCTGACGTCAGAGATGCAGGGCTTTCAAGCCCTGGGTGGAGGAAACCATGATGGCTGAGGCTCGGACGATACAGATCACGGACCTGTTGCGCTGGAAGCAGGAGGGCCGCACCTTCGCGATGCTGACGGCATACGACTTCACCACGGCCTCGCTCCTAGACCGGGCTGGGATCCCGGTGCTGCTCGTGGGGGATTCACTAGGAGGCACCATGCTCGGGCACCAGCTGCGCGACGGTGGTCCGGACACCCTCCCCGTCACGTTGGAAGACATGCTCTCCCACGCTCGCGCGGTCGCCCGTGGATCCCGCCATGCCCTGCTCGTGGGCGACCTGCCGTTCCTCTCCTACCACGTCGGACTGGACGCGGCGGTCATGGCGGCTGGACGTCTGCTCAAGGAGGCCGGTATGCAGGCGGTCAAGCTTGAGGGCGGAGGTGCGATGGTGGAGGTTGTCAGGCACCTGACGGAACGAAGCATTCCGGTCATGGGCCACCTGGGACTCACCCCCCAGAGCGTGCACTCTATGGGGGGCCTGCGGGTGCAGGGAAGAGAGCCTGCGGTCGCCGACAGGCTGCGCCGCGACATCCGGGCTCTCGAGGAGGCAGGTGCGTTTGCGGTGGTCTTAGAGGGGATGCCGAGCGAGCTAGCCGGCGAGCTCACGGCCTCCGTGGAGATCCCGACGGTAGGGATCGGGGCAGGGCCCGGCTGCGACGGTCAGGTCTTGGTTGTCCACGACATGCTTGGGCTCACCGTGGGTTCTGTGCCCAAGTTCGTCCGCCAATTCGCTCATCTCGGGGAAGACATAGTGGCAGCGGCGGTGGGCTTCAAGGAGGCCGTGGAGGGAGGCCTCTACCCCGACACCGAGCACAGCTACGGCTAGAGTCAGCCAGATGACAGCACTCGGGTCGAACGCGGCTTCCAGCCCCCCGGTTCTGAGCACCGCGACAGAGCTCCGGTCCATCACCTCGCAGTGGCGGTGCCACGGATTGGCGGTCGGGCTGGTGGCGACGATGGGGTCTCTTCACCGGGGACATCTGTCATTGGTCGCGGCCGCCCGCGCCCAATGTGACCGGGTGGTGGTGTCGATCTTCGTGAACCCGCTCCAGTTTGGGCCAGGGGACGACTTCCAGCGGTACCCTCGGGATGCTCGGCGGGACAGGGACCAACTGTCCGCGGCAGCTGTCGATGCGATCTACATGCCGGCGGTATCGGAGGTGTATCCGCCTGGATTCTCAACCATGGTTTCTGTGGCTCTCCCCGGTCTGGATCGGTTTGAGGGGGCGGCCCGACCGGGCCATTTCCAAGGGGTGGCGACCGTTGTCGCCAAGCTCTTCGCGGCCACCGGTCCCGCCCGGGCCTACTTCTCTGAGAAAGATGCGCAGCAGGCGGTAATGGTTTCCACCTTAGCTCGGGACCTCGATCTCGGAGTTGAGGTGGAGGTGTGCCCCATCGTTCGTGACCCGGACGGCCTGGCGCTGAGTTCTCGGAACGCCTACCTCCTTTCCGAGCAACGACCAGACTCCCGGCTCCTCAGCCGCTGGCTGCGTGAGGCGCAGGTTAGATTCGACAAAGGGCAGACGGATTCAGGATCGCTGCGAAGACTGGCTGGCGAGATTTTTCGGGAGGGGCGATGGATCAGTCTGGAGTATGCCGAGGTCGTCGACCCACTGACGTTTGTCCCCGTGGAACTCTGCACGGGTAGCTCGCGGCTGCTGATCGCGGCCCGGCTCGGCGGGATTCGCCTGATCGATGCCGCGACCCTGGGGGGCCAACGTGTTCCGTAATCGCCGCCGGAGGAGCCATGGGCGCGCGCTGCCGCGCTCCTGCGGCCAGCGCCGCGGAAACCCCTCTGGGTTGAGCTGATCCCAGCGCCCACCGGGGGTGGGATCAGTGGGCCTCGGGTCCTGAGAAGCCGGCGCGCCTGGCCTCCCCTGGCTCCTGAGTCCGTCGCACTATGTAGCGAATCCCTTCGGGAGTTGAAAGAGCCTGTAGGAGGTCGAAGCCATCCTCTCGGCAGACCCGATTGACCTCTTCCAGGGTCTCCAGCTGTTGGTACTCGTAGACGGTGCGGGGTGGGCTGGCTGCCAATGGCATACTCCTAACTGAGCGGCTCTTCGTCTCGCGGCTGTTGCGCGGACTTAAGTTTGGCAGCCCCGGCAGGGGGCGGTCGTTATCCGCTAACCTAGGGGTGACCGACGAGAGTTAGCGACGGAGCTCAGGTCCGGCGCTGCTATACTCTCGCCCGCACCGGAGCGCCTTTTATCGGCGCCGGCTTTCTGCTCTCGGAGGATCCATTAGCCCGTTGGCCCAGCTTGCTACTGACGCGCCCGTCGAGGAGTTGATCACCTTTAGCTCCATGGAGGAGTACCTCCGCACCAGTGCGGACTCGATTCGCACCTTGACCTACGGTGACATCGTCGACGGAACCGTGGTCAGAGTGGATCCGGATGAGGTGCTGGTTGATATCGGCGCCAAGTCTGAGGGCGTGATCTCGAATCGGGAACTGACAGGTAGGGCGGAGGAGCCCGTGATCCTGAACCCGGGAGATCGGATCAAGGTGTACGTCCTGCAGTCGGAGAACGAGGACGGCAACGTCGTCCTCAGCCTTCGCCGGGCACGAGCCGAGGGGATTTGGGCGAAGGCTGCGGAGAAAGAGAGCACTGGCGAGGGTGTAGAGGCCGAGGTCAAGGAGCAGAACAAGGGCGGGCTGATAGTCAACATCATGGGGCTGCGGGGATTCCTTCCCAGCTCTCAGGTGGCCAGGACCCATTCGGGGAACCTCGTGGATCTGGTCGGCGAGCGGATCATGGTCAAGATCCTGGAGGTCAACCGGAAGCGCAACCGCTTGATCGTCAGCCAGCGAGCTGCCCAGGACGAGGACCGAGCGCGCCAGCGCGAGGAGCTCTTCGAGCGACTCTCGGTCGGCGATGTGGTCAGCGGCCGCGTGAGCGGACTAACCTCCTATGGCGCTTTCATCAATCTGGGAGGCGCCGATGGCCTGATCCACATCAGCGAGCTCTCATGGGACCGGGTCAGCAATGTGTCGGACATGCTGGCCGTCGGAGATGAGGTCACTGTCAAGGTGATCAAATTGGACCCCGAGCTCTCCCGCATCTCGCTATCACTGCGGCAGATGAGTGACGACCCCTGGGACAGCATCGAGGCGCGGTTCCCGCAGGGCACAATCATCGAGGGCACCGTCACCAAGACCAAGAAGTACGGGGCGTTCCTTCAGATCGCAGACGGTGTCGAAGGACTGCTGCACATCAGCGAGCTGTCTTGGGAGCACGTGGAGCGAACCGAGGATGTTCTCCGAGTCGGAGACAACATTCGCGTGGTGGTGTTACAGGCTGATCGCACCCGTCGCCGCATCTCGCTCTCCTACAGGCAGCTGCTCCCCCGGCCGGACCACATCCCGGCAGACGATGACCAGGCCGAGGGAGTCTACTCGGCGGCCGCTGACTACGAGCCCGACGACCTGGATGATCACCAGACCGAGCCAGTATCTCCTGTGGCTACTGTCGAACCGGCCGTTTCTGAGTCAGCTGAGGCGCTTGCCCCAGCGGTCGCGGACGAGGCGTCGGAGCCTTCAGTCGACGAGAGCGAGGACACGGTGAGGGCAATTGAGGGTGGAGCTGAGGCGTCAGCCGAAGAGGAACCTGGGGCCAGCTCTGATCCGGTCCAGGAGACCGAGTAGCTCTACTTCTGGCCGGACCGACTGACAGCGCTCAGTCTTGGCGTATATAGACTTGACCCAGTCCGGTCACGGAGGTGGTTTCAAGAGGAGAGCGCCATCTGTCCCTTGGAACCTCTCTCAGAGGATCAGAAGAAGGTTCTGACTCTGGCCAGGATGAGTTGGAGAGGGTCCCACACTCCTGCATAGTCACTGAGCAGATCGTGCTCAGTCTGCTCCTAAACGTGGACTGACGAGCCAGCCTGGTGCTGAGCAAGCGGGGACTGGACATCGAGTCCGTCGATCGACAATTCACACTGTATTGGGACGTAACGAGCGCATCACGGTGCAGCAGATCATCCCCGCATCTCGGGTCAAGACGCCGATCGAGATCTCCTTCCAAGAGTCCCGGCGTATGAACAACCCTGACGTCGACACCGGGCACCTGCTGCTCGGGCTGGTCCGACAGGTGGAGCGGCTGCGGCCCAGAGGATTGCGGCCCTGGGGATCAACATCGAGGACCTTCGGGGGGTGACGGATTCTCGAGCGAGCTTCACCACTGTCTCGGACGTGAGCGACGTCCCGGAGTTGGGCAGGTCTAATCGCGGCGATCCAGCTGGCGCTGAGCCAGTCGGCGCCTGATGATAAGCGCTGGGTGGAGACCAGCGACCTGCTTGTGGCTGTATCTCAGCACGGGTTCGGAGGTGCGTCGATGGCCCTCGGTCGGCTCGGGATCGCCCGTGAGGGAGCATTCTCGCTGAGGTGTCATAGCGGATAGGGGAAGGAGAGCCGCCCGGTTGATCCAGACGACCTCCCTGCCTCTCCTGCGCTAGCTGGAGATCACCTCAAGCGCCTTCATACGTATCCGGCCAAGAGGTGGTTGGAACGGGTCGGAGGTTCGAGCGGTCCCGATTGGGCATAATGCGGAAGTGATCAAAGTCGCGGTCAGTCCCAGACCCGTCCCATTCCAGGTCCGCCGACCTCGGTCGACGGACGTTGCCCCTCCAGGGGTCGAGGAGATGACGCTTGTATCCCTTTGAGAGATTCACCGAGAAGGCGAAGAAGGTTCTGACGCTGGCGCAGGATGAGGCGGAGAAGTCCCATCACTCTTACATCGGAACCGAGCACCTGCTGCTGGGACTTCTGCGAGAGGGGGATGGCTTGGCGGCAAAGGTGCTAGCCAGTCTCGGAGTCGAGATCGAAAAGGTGCGCACCACGATCGAGTCGGTGTTGGGGCGTAACGAGCGCATCATTGTGCAGCAGATCATCCCCACATCCCGGGTCAAGAAGGTGATCGAGATCGCCTTCGAAGAGGCCAAGCGGATGAACAACACCTACGTCGGCACCGAGCATCTGCTGTTGGGGCTCCTGATCGAAGGGGAAGGGATTGCGGCGCACGTCCTGGAGGACTTGGGGGCCACCCTCGAGAAGGTGCGTTCGGAACTCGACTCTCAGCTCAAGGATCAGGGGTTGGAGGACGAGCCGCGCTCCGAACACAAGAAGACCACCAAGACTCCCCTCCTGGATCAGTTCTGCAGAGACCTGACCGAGCTCGCCGAGAAGAACCAGCTCGACCCGGTGATCGGGAGAGAGATGGAGATCGAGCGGGTGGTGCAGATCCTGTCGCGGCGTACGAAGAACAATCCTGCCCTGATTGGCGAGCCAGGAGTCGGCAAGACCGCCATCGCAGAGGGGCTCGCCCAAGCGATCGTGCACCAGGAGATCCCCGACTCGCTGGCCAACAAGCGGGTGCTCACCTTGGACATGGGTGCGCTCGTGGCCGGCACCAAGTATCGCGGAGAGTTCGAGGAGCGCTTGAAGAAAATCCTCGACGAGATTCGTTCCTCCAAGGAGGTGGTCCTCTTCATCGACGAGCTCCACACTCTGGTGGGGGCTGGTGCCGCCGAGGGGGCGATCGACGCCGCCAACATCCTGAAGCCGGCGCTCGCCAGAGGAGAGATCCAGTGCATCGGCGCAACCACGATCAACGAGTACCGCAAGTACATTGAGAAAGACGCCGCCCTGGAGCGCCGCTTCCAACCGGTCTATGTGGATGAGCCCAAGCTCGAAGAGACCGTGGAGATCCTCTCCGGAGTGCGCTCACTCTACGAACAGCATCATCGGGTAACGATCACGAACGACGCCCTTCGGGCCGCTGCAGAGCTGTCCGGTCGCTACGTGAGCGACCGGTCGTGGCCCGACAAGGCGATTGATCTGATTGATGAGGCGAGCGCCCGGGTGCGCATGAAGCTCACCACGACGCCTCCGGATCTGAGGGCAAAGCAGCGGCACATCCGGGCGCTGCAGGCCCGCAAGGAGGAATCGGTCGACGGCCACGACACGGACACCGCTGGCAAGATCGATATTGAGTTGAAGCAGCTCAAGGAGGAGTACGCCACCGAAGAGGCAGCGTGGCGGGACGAGCTGGGCAAGACGGTGGCTACGGTAACCGATCAGAACATTGCCGATATCGTCTCCTCATGGACTGGAATCCCAGTTAGTCGATTGGTCGAGGCGGAGACCAAACGGCTGCTGGCGATGGAAAGCGAAATTCACCAGCGTTTGATCGGCCAGGAGGAAGCCGTCAAGGTTATCTGTCAGGCGGTGCGCAGATCCCGCGCCGGCCTCAAGGATCCCAAGCGCCCAATTGGCTCCTTCATCTTCCTTGGCCCCACAGGAGTCGGCAAAACGGAGCTGGCCCGCAGTCTGGCCGCTTTCCTCTTCGATAGTGAGGACGCCCTGATCCGGCTGGACATGTCGGAGTTTGCAGAGCGCCACAGCACCGCCCGTCTGGTCGGATCGCCGCCGGGGTATGTCGGCTATGACGAAGGGGGGCAGCTCACGGAGGCGGTACGCCGTCGCCCCTACAGCGTGGTGCTGTTCGATGAGATCGAGAAGGCCCACCCGGACTTCTTCAACATGCTGCTGCAGATCCTTGAGGACGGGCGACTCACCGATGCCAAGGGCAAGGTCGTCAACTTCGCAAATACGATCGTGATCATGACCAGTAACCTCGGGATCCAGGGAGTCGGAACCAACATATCGATGGGTTTCCAGACGGGCGTACCGGGTGCCAATGGCGAAGACTATGAGCATTCCAAGATGCGTGAGCGCATCACCGACGAGTTGAAGAAGTCCTTCCGTCCCGAGTTCCTCAATCGTGTCGATTCGGTCATCGTCTTCCACCGACTGCGGCAGCAGGAGACCCGGCAGATCGTCGATCTCATGCTGGTTCGGGTGCGGGAGCACCTGAAGCGCCAGGGACTCAGCTTGCTGGTGACCGATGAGGCCAAGGACAAGCTCGTGGAGTTGGGCTTCGACAAGGTCTATGGGGCGCGACCGCTCCGCCGCACCATTCAGACTGAGATTGAGGATCCACTCAGCGAAGCTTTGCTGGAGACGCAGTATTCCCTGGGCGACCTTGTCACGATCGATGTCGAGGAGGGCAAGATCAGGACGCACGTGGTGCCGGGCCCTCCGCCCCCCGATGAGCCGGCCGCTACGCAAAGGTTGCCGTCCGCCGCAGAGCCAGCCGGAGCCGGTGCGTCCGGAGCCGGTGGCGGCGATGGCGGAAGCCCCGCCTGAGGCACCGGAGGAAGCCACCTCCGGCGCCGCTGAGAATCGACCGCTGACGCGGCTGCCAGCTGATCCTCACGCCCGCCCCGACCGCATCGCGAGTCTGGTGGGGATGTGCGTGGGGGCCAGCGGCGGCAGCCTCTATGGGGCGATCCTCATTCAGCGGATCGGGGGGCCCCTGGCGACTTGGCAGGGTGCGATCATCAGTCTCGGGGTTGGCCTTGGATTGGGCTGTGTGGTCGGGTACATCCTTGGGCCAAATCTCACCGTGCGGCCATATTTTTGGGCCGAGGAGCAGCTTGCCACGCTGCCTCCATCCGAGCTGTTGGGGGTCCTGGGGGGCGTCATAGTGGCTTTGGCGATGGCGGCGCTGGTGGCGCTGATCGCCAGCGGTCTGCCTTATGGGCTGGGCTGGGTCGTGGCGGTGTTGGTAGCGGTGGTGCTGGTGCCGCTGGGACTCACGGTCGGCCGCCGACGGCGTCGAGACTTCGCAATCATGGGCATACCGCTCTCCTCTTCTGGCCCGCCGTTGGCCAAGGTAGTCGTGGACACCAGCGCTGTCATTGACGGGCGACTGCTGGACCTCGCGCGAGGTGGGTTCTGCCTCTATCAGCTGATCATTCCTCAGTTTGTCCTCGAAGAGCTACAAGCGGTGGCGGACTCGGGAGACCCTATACGACGCTCCCGCGGTCGCCGTGGCATAGCGATGCTGGAGGAACTCAGAGCCCTTCCAGGTCTGGATCTCGGCTTTCCCCCGGTGGACTATCCGTCCATGAACGAAGTGGACGCTAGATTGGTCAGACTGGCCCGTGAGGAAGGGGCGTCGATTCTCACTGTTGACTTCAATCTGGACCGAGTGGCCCAGATTGCGGGACTTCGGGTCTTGAACTTGAACCAACTCGCCACAGCCCTTCGGCCGTCGTTGGTGGCCGGTGAACGGGTGCAGGTCGAGGTGGTCAAGGAGGGTCGGGAACCCGAGCAGGGGGTCGGCTACCTTGACGATGGCACCATGCTGGTTGTGGAGGGTGGCCGGGGATACCTCGGGGATACGGTGCCAGTGGTGGTACGCAGCGTAATCCAGACGGCGTCAGGACGGATGATCTTTGCTCAGGTTGACCCCGACCATAAGTTGGAAGCGCCGGCTCGACGCCCCGGGCGGCGGCCGCGGTCTGCCAGCGGAGGGCGCGATTGAGCGACGCGCGTCTGGAGTCCGGCGTCAGCGCAGTCGTGCCTGCGGCTGGGGCTGGGCTTCGGTTCGGGGGGGACAAGATCTGGGAGGACCTATGCGGCCAGCCCGTGCTCGGTTGGGTGCTGAGAGCGTTGGGCGATCCCTCCAGTGGCGTGTCTGAGCTGGTGGTGGTGATCGATGCCAAGGACCACCGCCGGGTGGTTGAACTCAGCGCCGCTCTGGCTCCGAGGCTCGGCTGCCGGTGTGTTGGAGGTGGACCCCGCCGCCAGGATTCAGTGGCCAATGGTCTCTCAGCTTGCTCCAGAGGAATGGTTGTGGTCCATGACGGCGCCAGGCCCGGGGTCTCCACCGAGCTCTTGGTCCGGGTTATAGGAGCGGCTCGACGAGTGGGAGCAGCCACTGCCTACGTCCCGGTAGTCGACAGCACCGCCCGGATCCTGGACGGCGAGTTGGAGCAGGTATTGCCCCGAGCCGAGCTCGGAGCCATCCAAACGCCCCAGGCCTTTGAACTTGCCCTGATCCGGCGAGCTCACGAGCATGCCAGGGTCAGCGGGTTGGAAGCGGATGATGACGCGGCACTGGTTCGCGCTATCGGGCGTCCGGTCGCCGCCGTGCTCGGGGAGCCCCGCAACCTGAAGGTAACAAAGGGGGAGGACATGGACGCGTTGCGCTCCTGGTTTGCTCACCTGGAGCGGGCGCGCTCGTGACCGTGAAGCGGTTTCCCGGGGTTGGACTCGGATTCGATGTTCATCGTTTCGGAGGCCCCGGGCCATTGAGGTTGGGGGGGGTCGAGATCGACCACACGGTTGGGCTTATTGGCCATTCCGACGCGGATGTCCTCTGCCATGCGGTGGCCGACGCGGTGCTCGGCGCAGCCGGGCTGGGTGATCTGGGCGACCACTTCCCCTCCGCGGACGAGAGATGGCGCGGAGCATCCTCCATTCACCTGCTGGAGATGGTGGCGGCTCTCTTGCCGCCACTTGGGCTGGTCGTCGCGGGTGCGGACGCCACCGTAGTGGCGGAGCAGCCTCGTCTCAGCCCTCACCGGGCAGCGATGATCCGCGCCATGAGCACGGCGCTGACAATCCCTGAGGAGGCCTTGTCGATCAAGGTGAAGTCCAGCGATGGATTGGGTCTAACCGGACGTGGAGAGGGGGTCGCAGCATTGGCCGTGGCTACCGTCGTTCGCGAGACCCGCTCTGGATCCCAATAACATAAGTGCTGTGACTTTTAAGCTCTACAACACGATCAGTGGCGAGATCGAGCCGCTCATGCCCCTACACCCTGGCCGTTTAGGCATGTACACCTGTGGTCCTACCGTCCACGACCAGGCGCACATCGGCAACCTACGGACCTACCTTGCCGAGGATCTGCTGCGTCGGCATCTGGAAGCGCGAGGTCTTCAGGTTACCCAGGTGATGAATATCACTGACGTCGATGACAAGATCATTCTTAAGGCCACGGCGGCGCACGTAGGTCTCCAGGACTTCACCGGCCCCTTTGCTGAGGCCTTCTTCACCGACCTGGGCCGGTTGGGAGTCCAGCCCGCGCACCACTACCCGCGGGCGACTGAATACATCGGCCCCATGATCGAGCTTGTGCAGCGGCTGCTAGAAAGTCATCATGCCTATCGCAGCGAGGGCTCGGTGTACTTCCGGATAGCCTCCTTCCCAAACTACGGCAGGCTCTCCCATCTGGACATTTCGGGTCTGCGAACGGGCGGTAGCGGACGAATCGACAGCGATGAGTACGAGGCCAAGGAGACGGTCCGAGACTTCGTCCTGTGGAAGGCGGGTGCTGAGGGCGATTTGGCTGCGTGGGCGTCACCCTTCGGTTGGGGGCGCCCGGGGTGGCATCTGGAGTGTTCGGCGATGGCGATGGACCTCCTGGGCGAGTCCTTCGACCTCCATTGCGGCGGCGTCGATAACAAATTCCCCCACCACGAGAACGAAATCGCGCAATCCGAATCGGCAACCGGTCGCCCCTTCGTGAAGCACTGGTTCCATCCTGAGCACCTCTTGATAGCGGGCGGGAAGATGGCGAAGTCGCAGGGGAACTTTGTGACCCTGAGCACCCTGATGGAGCGGGGCCACGACCCACTCATAGTCAGGTATCTCCTGTTGACCGGTGCCCACTACCGCCACAAGCTCCAGTTCAAGGAAGAATTGCTGATCGAGGCCGAAAAGGACGTTGAGCGCCTGACGGCCTTTTGGAGGCGATGCGCAGCGGGCGCGTCGGAGTTGCCCCCTTCCCCTGACTCCCAGGACCCGCTGGCAGACGCTGCTCGTCGGGCGGCCGATCTCTTTGAAGCGGCGTTGGACGATGACCTCAACATGCCCGACGCCATCGCCACCACTTTCGATCTGCTGCGGGAGGGAAACCGCCTGCTCGATCAGCTACGCGCGGGCCGCGAGGGTTGCGCGGTGGCCCTGGATACCCTCCGACGGGTGGACACCCGGCTGGGCCTGATCCAACGGTCCGCAGCCGTCGAAGAGGAGCTCTGCGAGGCAGAGAGTGACCTTCTCAGACTGCGCGACCGCGCCCGGCAGGCTCGAGACTTCGCCGAATCGGACCGGCTCCGTGACCGGTTGCTGGAACTGGGCGTTCAGGTGGAGGACACCAAGGCCGGCACGCGCTGGCATCGTGTCTGATGCCTGAGGTACTCTACGGGCGCAACCCGGTACGGGAGGCCCTTAGGGCAGGTCGTCGACTCCGGCGATTGCTGGTCGCGTCCGGTTTGGACAACGATCAGCGAGTTGCGGAGATAGTGCTCCTGGCCAGCCAAGTAGGAGTGGCGCCCGAGTTGGCGGAGCGAGGCCAGCTGGCCGATATCGCCCACACTGAGCATCATCAGGGGGTGGCCGGGTACTTTGACAGTCGGCAGTTGCCCGGGATGGAGTTCGTGCGCCACCTTCTCCGTGAACCTCGCCGCCAGTGGCCCGCTCTTATCCTCTGCCTGGACGGTGTCCAGGATCCCCAGAACCTGGGTGCGTTGGCGCGGGCTGCGGAATCACTGGGGGTGGATGCGATGGTTCTGCCAAAGCACCGAACCGCCCCCGCGTCGGCCGCCGCTGTCAAGGCCAGTGCCGGGGCTCTGGAGCACCTGCCTTTGGTTCGAGTTGTCAACCTCTCGCAGACTCTCCAGGAGCTCACGGACCTAGGGCTCTTGGTGGTGGGCCTGGATCAGGGTGCCGAAACCCGGACCGACGAGGCTGACTTCGGACAGCCCTTGGCGCTGGTGGTCGGATCGGAAGGGGAGGGGCTGCGTCACCTCACCAAGCGCCGTTGCGGTCTGCTGATCTCAATACCGATGGGCGGCCAGGTTGACTCCCTGAACGCAGCGGTCGCCGGTTCCGTGGTCCTCTACGAGGTTGCCAGGCAGAGGAGGTTCGCATTTCCAGGTAGGTCGGGGAGGTAACGGCCCACATTTATACTTCGGTTCCGACGCCGACGTAGCTCAGTGGTAGAGCAGCTGTTTTGTAAACAGCTGGCCGTCAGTTCGAATCTGACCGTCGGCTCCACTTTTTGAGATCAGATGCGCTCCCATTTCAGGTTCTTGGATGTCGCTGCGGTCTCGTTGACCCTGTGGGGACCCCGCTAACTGGTCCAGTTGCGGTCAAGGTTGCATTCAGAACGGTTGTGCGATGCCAAGCGCGGTAGCAGTCAACTTTGGACGCAGTTGCCGTCAGCTTTAGGCGCGCGCGAGGGTTCTGTGGCGAGCCGGGGCTGGCATGAGTTCAGCAGGCCCCCAGCCGCTCCGGTAGAGTCTGCTCATGGCTCGCTTCCGAGCGGTGGTTCGGGCGCTCAGGCGCTTGGCGACCGATGAGCGCCTACCGCGTCCGGTCCGGTGGCTGTTGGTCTTCGGCCTGCTGCCAATCCCAGGGCCGGTGGATGAGGTGGCCCTGGGGCTGGCGGCCCTCCTGCTGCTCTGCTACCGGCGCCGGGTACGAGACATCCTAGCCGACTAGTGCTTATCCCCTTCTCTCAGCCAGCGGCAGCGGGTAAGCGGCAGGTCCACGTCAAAGTCTGGAGCCGGCCACCCCTACCTGGGTACAGCTCCCTTCTGGCGATCCAGCAGGCGTCGGACCGCCAGAAGGGGCCCTCACCACCCAGGACTCAAGGTGCTGGAGATCAACGAGGCCTGCGCCTCGGTCGCGATCACCAGCTCGCCGAGGATGGCCATCGCCGCAACCATGGTTGGCCGCATGGTCTCTAACACCTTCGCGGGGATCGCGCCCGGGTCGGCTCCGAGCTTCATCGCGGCCCAACTTGGTCGGGGGCATGTGGCGCTGCTATTGGTCATGCTGCCCTATCCCTTGGCGACCCGCTTCGAGGCGGACCGACCCAGGGTGCCATCTTGATTGACCCAGGCAGAGGAGGCCGGCGCTCGGGGCTGGTGTGGGCGGCCTCGGTAGGTCACAGGCCAGCCATGGCTAGGTGCCGCTGCGTACTAGAGTGCCTTGTTGAAGGAGGGAGACCCAGTGCATCTCGCGATCATAGGCGGTAGCGACGCGGGGATCAGCGCCGCCTTGCGGGCACGGGAGCTGGACCCGGCGGTTGATATCACCGTCCTGCTGGCGGATGCCTATCCCAACTTCTCGATCTGCGGCATTCCTTATTACATCTCAGGCGCGGTGGAGCGGTGGGAACATCTGGCCCATCGGACCGTCGCTGAACTGGAGTCTGTGGGCATCGCCCTGCGGCTGAACACGACCGCGCAGCGCATTGATGCCGAAGCCCACACTGCGATCGTCCGAGACCAGGCTGGTACGAGTCTGGTGGTGCCGTACCACCGCTTGGTGGTAGCCACTGGCGCGGCCGCCATCGCCCCTCCGATAGCAGGACTAAGTGGACCCGATGCCCTGGGGTCGGATGAGGGCGTCCACCTTCTTCACACGATGGAAGACGCATTCGCAGTGATGAGGAACCTTCAGGCTGAGCGGCTCCAGCGGGCTGTGATCGTGGGGGCGGGTTACATCGGGCTGGAGATCGCGGAAGCGTTGACCGAGAGGGGGCTGGCGGTGACCCAGGTAGAGCAGCTCCCGGAGGTTCTGCCCACCGTCGATTGGGAGATAGGCAGCCTGATCCATGCGGAGCTCTCTGACAAAGGAGTTGACGTCCGGTGCGGCACGGCTGTCACTAAGATCGCGCGCGCCGGGAGGTTAGGTGCTCGCGGGCTCGAGGTGAGTACGACCAGCGACTCGGGACCTGAGATCTTGGCCGCCGACATCGTCCTGGTGGTGGCGGGTGTACGCCCCGACTCTTGGCTTGCGGCGGAAGCCGGTGTCGCGGTCGATCCCCGAGGAGCGATTCAAGTGGATCGGCGGATGCGGACCTCCCTTCCGGACATCTTCGCGGCCGGCGATTGTGTGGCCACCTACCATCGCCTGTTGGGAATGACCTATCTGCCTTTGGGTACCACGGCCCACAAGCAGGGCCGCGTTGCTGGCGAGAATGCCTTGGGGGGCAGCCGCGAGTTCGAGGGGAGCCTCGGCACCCAGGTGGTGAAGATCTTCGACATGGCGGTGGCGCGGACCGGCCTGCGGGACCGAGAGGCGTTCTCCGTGGGCTTTTCGCCCGAGACCATCGCCCACACTGCGGACGATCACAAGGCCTACTTTCCCGGGAGTCGCCGACTGTCTATCCGTCTCACCGGAGATCGGGCGTCGGGGCGGCTTCTCGGCGTCCAGATGTTCGGCCACCGGCATTCAGAGGTGGCCAAGCGAATTGATGCGGCTGCGGTGGCGATCTTTCACGAGATGACCGTAGACGGATACAGCGACCTTGACCTTTCCTACACTCCGCCACTGGGCAGCCCCTGGGACGCCATCCAGGCGGCCGCTCAGGTCTGGTTGCGAACGGTTGGGGACGGAACGAACCACTGAGCCAAGTCCCATGAGGCGGCCCGCGGGGTAGTTGAAGCGCGCGATCCCCGAGCGGGTGGCTGGCTGTTGACAGCGGTAACGGCCAACTCCCCTTGGGGCCCCTTGCTTGCCCGATCCCGGCGCTGGCACCGTCCAGCCAGCCTCGGCGGTCCACAAGCCGACTGGCGCACTCCCCGAGGGTCCTCTACCCCTAGGGCGCGCGGCGCCGCGTCAGCCGGGGGTCAGTTTGGGATTCTCACGATCATCTTGCCGATGTTGGCGCCCTCCAGCATTCCCATGAAGGCCCCCGCCATGCTCTCGATCCCATCCACCACCGTCTCGTCCAACTTGATGGATCCGTTGGCAATCGCGGCGCCCACCTCCCGGAGGAAATCTCCCCGACGGTCCTGGTGGTCGCCGACGAGGAACCCCTGGAGGCGGAGCCGCTTGCCGATCAGGAGGGCCAGGTTGGCAGGCCCAGGGCGGGGCCCGGAAGCGTTGTATTGCGAGATGGCACCGCAGAGCGCAACTCGTCCGTGAAGCCGCAGCGCGGAGATGGCAGCCTCAAGGTGATCGCCACCGACGTTGTCGAAGTAGACGTCGATCCCCCTGTCTCCAGCCGCCTCGGCCAACAGAGTTCCCACCCGACCGCTGTGATAATTGAAAGCGGCGTCGAAGCCGAGCGCCGCCTGCAGGTGTTCGACCTTGGCGTCGGATCCCGCACTGCCAATCACGCGCTCAGCTCCACGGAGCTTGGCGATCTGGCCGACCATCCCCCCGACAGCGCCGGCGGCCGCGGAGACAAAAACAACATCTCCCGGCTGAAGGGCGGCCACATCGAGGAGCCCCACGTAGGCGGTGAGCCCTGTCATCCCGAGGGCTCCAAGGTACGCCGATAGGGGGACGCCCGCCAGCGGCTTAAGCTGGCTAAAGGTCTGCTCGTCGCCGAGTGCGTATTCGCGCCAGCCGAGGTTGTGGGTGACCAAGTCTCCGACTTTCAGGACCCCTGCCTCAGGGGCTGCGATCACCTCCCCGATCGCTCCGCCATCCATCGCGCGGTCGAGTGCGAATGGAGGCACATAGGAGCGGGCGTCGTTCATTCGGCCACGCATGTACGGGTCGACGGAGAGAAAGAGGTTGCGAACGAGCACGTCGGACGGACCGGCTTTGACTTCAACAGTCGCCATGGAGAAGTCATCCGGCCTGGGTGCGCCCGAAGGGCGCTTGGCCAGACGTATTTCCCGGCCCTCGACTGACTCGCTCACCTGTCGAATTGTGGACCCAACCCGGTGGCTCCGGCGCTAGCCACTACAGGGCTGGGTGCGAGGGGAGTGGCTGCCCGGCTTGATACCTCCTGGCGGACCTGGCGGACGGCATGGGGGGCGCTCCGGAGTTGGAGTTCCGACGATCTTGGCCGAGGCGAGGCAGCTATGATCCACAGGAGCTGGCCGAGACGTCATCTGGCTGGAGCGAGCTTCAGCTGGTTTCACAGGAGGATCGCCCCAATCGCGGAGTCGATGATCGAAGGGGTACCGGCAGAGGCGTCCGATCAGCCGCTCATCTCGGCTCAGAGCTGGGTCGCACCGGGTACCCGGTCTATACGCACAGCCAAAGGGGTGGTCGCAGACTACCTGAGCCTCACCAAGCCCGGGGTAATGAGTCTGCTGCTGGTGACGGAGTTTCTGGCCATGGTCACCGCCGCTCGCGGATTTCCCGGTTGGGGGTTGAGCATGGCTGCAATCGCCGGAGGGGCGCTCGCGTCGGGTGGGGCGTCGGCGATCAACTGCTGGTTCGATCGCGACATCGACGCCGTCATGGGTAGGACCAGGAATCGACCCGTGCCGGCCGGCCGGATCTCGGCCAGCCGCGCGATCTCATTCGGCGTCGTCCTCTCCGCCACCGCCTTCTTGACCTTTTTCTTCTTGGTGAACCCGCTGGCTGCCGTCCTGTCGCTGGCGGGGGGCGCGTTCTACGTCTTCATCTACACCTTCTGGTTGAAGCGGGCCACCAAGGAGAACATAGTGATCGGTGGCGCCGCCGGGGCGGTGCCACCTTTGGTGGGGTGGGCGGCGGTGACCCACAGCGTCGGTCTTGTGGGGGTAGCGCTGTTCGTGCTGGTGTTCCTCTGGACTCCGCCGCACTTTTGGGCGCTCTCTTTGATCTTGAAGCGGGATTACCAGGCGGTCGCGGTGCCCATGCGACCGGTGGTGGTGGGGGTTCGACGGACCAAGACCGCGATTGTCGGGTACGCGGCGCTGATGACTCTGGCCAGCTGCTCCCTGGCCATCTGGCTGGGGCCCGCCCAGCTAATCGTCTCGCTCGGACTTGGTCTCCCGTTCATGTTGCTGAGCGTCGGAGTCCTCATGGAGCGCGAGGGTACCGGTCGGGCCCGGCTCCTATTTCTTTTCTCAATTGCCTACCTATTCCTCTTTTTCCTAGGCACCGCATTGGTAGCTGTCATCGCGCACTGACTCCGCGCCAACCGGCCAACGGGCGGGCGCGCCTCCGGCGCCGGGGGTTTGAACATTCGGAGCGCCACTAGACTTACCGAATTGGGAACCCAACTCGCCGAACTGCTGCCGGGAATCGCCTACCTGGGCCAGGATGAGATCAGGACCCTGGAGCGCGCCTACGAAATAGCCGTGCGCGCCCATCAGGGGCAGATGAGGCTCTCGGGTGAGCCTTACATCAGCCATCCGTTGGCGGTGGTCGCGCTGCTGGCAGATATGCGGCTGGACCAGGATGCGCTGGCGGCCGCTTTGCTCCACGATGTGGTGGAGGACACCGCGGTCACCTCCGAGGAGATTCGGGCCGAGTTTGGAGAGACGGTAGAGAAGCTGGTGGCCGGGGTCACCAAGCTGGGTCGGATCAAGCTCCACTCCCAGGCCCAGGTGCAGGCGGAAAACATCCGCAAAATGCTGATCGCCATGGCGGAGGACCTGCGGGTCGTGCTGATCAAGCTTGCGGATCGGCTGCATAACATGCGCACGATCTCCGCTCTACCTCAAGACCGGCAGCTCAGAATCGCCCAGGAGACGGCTGACATCTACGCCCCTCTGGCCCATCGACTGGGGATGTGGCAGATGAAGGCCGAGCTCGAAGACCTCTCCTTCTCGGTCCTGGACCACGAGAACTATGAGCGGGTTCGCGCGGAGATCCTGTCCCAGCGTCGGCAGCGGGAGACCGCTCTGGACCAGGCCCGGGTGCGCCTCGGGGTGGAGCTTGACGTAGCCGGGCTGAGGGCCGAGGTCGCTGGACGTCCGAAAAACATCACCAGCGTCTTTCGCAAGATGCAGCAGAGCGGCAGGACGATTGGCGAGATCTACGACCTGGTCGCTCTGCGCGTGATCTGCGACGACATCCGGGGGTGCTATGGAGCGCTGGGAGTGGTGCACTCGCTCTGGAAACCGATTCCGGGCCGGTTCAAGGACTACATCGCCATGCCCAAGGGCAATGGGTATCAGTCGCTCCACACCACAGTTGTCGGCGAGGGCGGCGAGCCCGTAGAGATTCAGATCCGGACGGCTGAGATGCACCGTACCGCCGAGGAGGGCATCGCGGCCCATTGGCACTACAAGGAGGGGACCCAGGCCAACCACCGGCTCGATCAGGGCTTCGGCTGGTTGCGCTCGCTTCTGGAGTGGCAGAAGGAGCTCCTTGACGCCGAGCGTTTCGTCGAGCACGTCCGGCTCGACGTGTTCCAGGATGAGGTATTCGTCTTCACCCCCAAGGGGGATGTCCTTTCCCTGCCCTCCGGCGCCACCGCGATCGACTTCGCATATCGGATCCATACCGACGTCGGGCACCGCTGTCTCGGGGCCAAGATCAACTCCAGGATGGTGCCGCTCGACTACCGTCTCCAGAACGGCGACATTGTGGAGATACTCACGACCAAGTCCGAACGTCATGGTCCGAGCCGGGACTGGCTCAACTTTGCCAAGACCAGCAGCGCCAGGGAGAAGATCCGGCAGTGGTTCAAGCGGGAGCGACGGGAGGAGAACGTCGCCCGCGGTAGGGAGCTCCTGGACCGCGAGCTCCGCCGGATGCGGGGATTGCAGCTGGCCTCCATTCCAGCCCCTCGCCTCCAAGAGCTGGCAAAGGAGTTCCGAACCCCTGACCTGATCGACTTCTTCGCCGCTGTCGGCTACGGCGAGATAGCAGCCCGGACCGTCGTCCTGAGATGGGCGGCGGGGGAGGAGGACGCGACGCCGCCGAAAAGCTCGGCGAGCTCCATCCCATTGGTTTCTCGACCGAGCCCCAGTGGTGGGGTGCGTGTGGCCGGCCTCGGGGATCTGCTGACCAACATCGCCCGTTGCTGTAAGCCGGTCCCGGGCGAGCCCATCCGCGGGTACGTCACTCGGGGCAGGGGGGTTACCGTGCATCGTGATGAGTGCGTCAACATTCGTCATGCGGGAGACCCACGCCGCATCGTTGAGGTGGAGTGGGATGAGGACAGCCGCCAGGTATACCCGGTCCGGCTGAGGATTGAGGGGCGCGATCGCACCGGCTTGCTCCGCGATGTGGCGACCGCGATTGCAGAGAGCAAGGTCAATCTAAGCGGGGCTGCGGTGGAGGTGGAGGGTGACCACAGCGCGGTGATCTCAACTGTGGTCGAAGTCGCCAGTCTGACCGAATTGAGCCGCCTCCTCGAACGGCTCGAAGGTATCCGCGATGTGCAGCAGGTGACGCGAGAAGTGGGCTGAGGCGCGCTGGGTCCGGGCGTTTAAACTTCCTAGGAAGTGCCTGGGATCTCACGTCCGCGCGGAACCGACGACCTGATGCCCGAGCGCCTGGCTGCTATGGAGCACGCGGTGACAGTCGGAATGGGCATTTCCGACGAATACGGATATCGGAGGCTGGAGACTCCCATTTTCGAGTCCACTGACCTGTTCGTGCGTGGGGTCGGCGACACCACAGATGTGGTGAGTCGCGAGATGTACACCTTCGCCGACCGCGGTGGCCGCTCCCTAACCCTGCGTCCCGAGGGGACCGCGTCAACGGTTCGAGCGTTCTGGGAGTCGGAGCTGCGCCAGGAGCCTCTGCCGGTTCGGCTCAGCTACGCCGGGCCGATGTTTCGCTACGACCGCCCTGGTCGCGGACGCTATCGCCAGTTCAACCAGTTCGGAGTGGAGGTGCTGGGGGAGGACGAGCCAGAGCTCGACGCCGAGGTGATTGCGGTCGCGTGGCGATGGCTCCGGGAGCTCGGGGTGACGGGAACCAGCCTGCAGCTGAACAGTATTGGCGATGGGATCTGCCGGCCCCGATATCGGCAGGCGCTGCTGGACTTCTTCGAGCCGCATCTGGCACAGCTGGACCGGCTCGACCAGGAGCGGCTTCGCCGCAACCCATTGCGCATCCTGGACAGCAAGGAGCTGGCCAGTGCCTCGCTGCTAGACGCTGCCCCCAAGACCACGGATTTTCTCTGCGACGATTGCCGGGCGGCCTTCGAGCGGGTGCTCGGGGCTCTGGACGCGTACGGGATCGACTACCAGCTGAATCCGCTTTTGGTAAGGGGGCTGGACTACTACGCCAGAACCACCTTCGAAGTCTGGCACGAGGATCTCAAGGGGGCCCAGAACTCTCTCTTCGGAGGGGGCCGTTACGACGGCCTCTCCCAGCTGCTCGGATATCCCCCCTGTGCTGGCGTGGGCTTTGCAGCGGGGCTGGAACGGGTCGTCCTACTGTCCCCTCCCTTGGCGGCGCGACCCAAGCCGCCGGTTTGGGTTCTGGGTGCCCAGTTGGTGGCTGCCAAGGCGGTGATTGAGACGGCTGAGCGATTGCGGCGAGCGGGCATTCGGGTGGTATCGGACCCTGGGCGCAGGAGCCTCAAGTCGAAGATGCGCAGCGCCGAGCGGGGAGGGGCAGCGCTGGTAGCTCTCGTGGGGGAGGATGAGCTTGCAAGGGGGGTGGTTGCCCTGCGCAGGCTCCAAGATGGCACTCAGGTTGAGAGCGGGCTGATTGGTCTCGAGGCGGCCGTGACCTCTCTTTTGGCCGAATTCCCATGATTTCTGGAGGTGGGCCTTGAGAGGCAGACGCATGTGTGGGACCGTGAGTGCTGCGGATCAGGGCCATCCGATTGTCGTGGCGGGATGGGTGAACCATCGTCGGGATCACGGCGGGTTGACCTTCATCGACCTTCGCGACCACACAGGAGTGGTGCAGCTGGTCTTCAACCCCGCCAAGTCGCCGTCCGCTCAGGCGGTGGCGGAGCGCAGCCGACTGGAGTGGGTGCTGAGGGTTGAAGGGACGGTCGGGCTACGACCTGAGGGGAGCGAGAATCCCAACTTGCCCACTGGGGAGATCGAGATCGCGGTGCAGAGCTGTGAGGTCTTGGGGCAGTCGGAGGGGATCCCGCTAGGCATCTCTGACGACAGCACGGCCGAGGAGAGGGTCAGGCTTCAGTACCGATACCTGGACCTTAGACGTCCTCGGATGCAGCGCAACCTGCGCGCCCGCCATCGCTTCATCAAGGCGCTCAGAGACGCCGCCGACGACATGGATTTCGTTGAGATCGAAACTCCGACGATGATCCCAAGCACCCCAGAGGGGGCTCGCGACTTCATAGTCCCGAGTCGACTTTGGCCCGGGCACGTGTGGGCGCTACCGCAATCGCCTCAGATCTACAAACAGCTCTCCATGGTGGGTGGGTTCGATCGCTACTTTCAGATAGCGAGATGCTGGCGGGACGAGGACCTCCGTGCCGATCGTCAGTTCGAATTCACGCAGTTGGACCTGGAGATGTCGTTCGTGGACGAGGACGAGATCTTCGAGGTGCTGGAGAAGATGATCTCCCTTGCCTTCGAGGAGGCGTTCGGGATCCCTGTGCCCATCCCGTGGCCGCGGCTGCCGTATGCAGAAGCTATTCGTCGCTACGGGTCGGACAAGCCGGATACGAGGTTCGGAAATGAGCTCCATGAGGTTTCCGACATTTTCGGGCAATCGCAGTTCCGCGTCTTCGAGGGCGCGGTGGCCTCGGGGGGGTCGGTGATCGCCCTTCGGGTCCCGGGAGGCGGCGAGCTGACCCGAGGCGAGATGGAGGGAGAGTGGTTGCAGGTCGCCCGCACCTACGGCGCTCCGGGACTGGCATACATGTGGCGTCGAGCGGGGTCATACGAGGGGGCGATCGCCAAGTTCATCTCGGTGGCGGAACAGGTGGCACTGACTACGCGGCTTGGGGTTGAGGACGGTGATCTGGTCTGCTTCACGGCCGGGGCACCCCGGGTCGCCGCGACCGCTCTGGGAGCGGTGCGCCTGCACGCGAGCCGTCGGTTCTCATGGATTCCCAAGGGTCAATTCAACTTTCTATGGGTCACCGAGTTCCCACTGTTCGAGAGAGATGTGTCCACGGGGAGGATCGGCGCGGTCCATCACCCATTCACCCAGCCCCATCCCGACGATTGGTCGCTCATCAGCACCGACCCGGAGAGGGTCAGGTCGCGGGCATACGACATCGTCTGCAACGGGGTGGAGCTCGGCAGCGGCTCCCTGCGAATTACCAGGCCCGACCAGCAGGCAGCCATCTTCGAGGCACTGGGGTTGACCGCCGAGGAGGCCGAGAGGAAGTTCGGCTTTCTGATGAGCGCCTTTCGCTATGGTCCACCGCCGCATGGAGGATTTGCCGCCGGTGTCGACAGGATCGTGATGCTTGGGGTGGGGGAGAGCTCAATCCGCGAGGTCATAGCCTTTCCCAAGACTCAAACCGGAGGCGACCCCATGACCGGTTCGCCGACGCCGGTCTCGGTCGAGCAACTCTCCGAAGTCGGGCTCAGACTCAGCCCCAAGGGACTGCCTGCCAAGCCCGCGGGGGATGTCGACCGTGGGGCGTGATACGGTTTGTGGGGGTCTGGGGCCCCGCCGTTTGCCAGCACCCGACCCTAGTGATGTTTTTTTCGGGAGCGCCAACAGAGCGGGCGGCCCACGGGCCTCCTTGAGAGGAAGTGGAAAGTCGCGTGAGGCGCACCCACCTGGGTTATCAGGGATCGGAGCCGGGCCGGCGGGTGCCCCCAGGCCCGATCGTCGGGTTTGAATAACGGGTGCAGCGGGCAAGTACTGCTGTGATGAGTTCACGCACATTCGCTCAAACCGAGCTGCGGATCCCCGCAGATCCCAATTACATCGTCGTCGCCAAGCGGACGGCCGCTGGAATGGCCAGTGTGGCTGGCCTCGGGGTGGAAGCACTGGATGAGCTGAACATCGCTATTGCGGAGGCGTGCGAGCACACGATCAGCTCCGCCCTGGCGGCTGGGTTCGCCGACGCCAAGGTGAGAATCAACTTCCGGGTCCAGGCGGACGCCTTGCGCGTCGACGTGCGTCTCCTCACAGGGCGCTCGGAGGCGGTGGAGCGGCCGGTTCCCAAGGTGGCCGTCAGCGCCGTGGCGGAGCGTGAGGCTTTGGACATGGCGATTCAGATGTTGCGTTGCTTCGCCGACGACGTCGACTTCCAGGCGGTGGGAGGCGGGCTTATGCACGTCAGTCTGGCCAAGTACCGCTGGCGGTGACCGAGGCGGGGTTCCGATCCGCCCCGACTTCCAGCAGGTTTGACCGGAAGCTTCAACATCGACTGTTCGAAGAGTACCGGCGCACCCGAGATCACGTGGTGCGCGAGCAGTTGGTTGAGCAGTACACCGCTCTGGTGAGATCCCTGGCCCGGCGATTTGCGGGCAGAGGGGAGCCGTTAGAGGATCTTGAACAGGTGGGGTACCTGGGGCTCATAGCTGCGATCGATCGCTTCGAACCGGAGATGGGCCTTGAGTTCACCACCTTCGCCACCCCAACCATCCTAGGGGAGATCAAACGCTACTTCAGGGACAAGAGCTGGGCGGTCCGGGTCCCCAGAAGGCTGCAGGAGACCTACAGCCGTGTCACCCGCATCCAGCAGGACTTGGGCCAGCGTTTGGGCCGGAGCCCCACCGTGCCCGAGATCGCCGCCGAGCTGGGGCTGGAACCGGACGACGTGCTGCAGGCACTGGAGGCTGGGCCGGCTCACCGAGCGGTGTCCCTAGACGCTCCAGCGCCGGGCCAGGATGAGGCCGGCGAGATGGGGGACCGCATCGGCTTCGAAGATGAGAACCTCAATCTCATCGAGCTGCGGGATGTGCTCGGATCTGCGATGCAGCACCTCACCCCCAGAGAGCAGGAGATCATGATCTTGCGGTTCGTGGAAGAGTTGCCCCAGACCGAGGTCGCTCGGCGGCTGGGAATCAGTCAGATGCATGTAAGCCGGCTGCAGCGGGCCGCGCTCGAGCAGCTCAAAAGGGAACTGCCCGAGTAAATCAGCGCGCTCCCAACCGTGCCCCAAGCCGGGTGACTGGTAGAATCCGGCAGACCTCCCTGGAGCTGTTGCACATTGCTAAGTGATCAGATTCGCGCGCACTTCCTGGACTTTTTCCAACAGCAGGGCCATCTCCTCGTGCCCAGCGCTCCGCTGGTGCCCCGGGACGACGCCAGCCTGCTCTTGGTAAGTGCCGGCATGGTGCCTTTCAAACCATTCTTCCTGGGATTGCGTGAGCCGCCGCGTGATCGGCTGACCTCCTGCCAGAAGGCCTTCCGAACCGTCGACATCGAGGAGGTCGGTAGCAGCTCGTACCACGACACCTTCTTTGAGATGCTCGGCAACTTCAGCTTCGGGGCCTACTTCAAAGAGGAGGCGATTCGGTACGCGTTCACCCTGCTGACGGATGTGTTTGGCCTCGAAGCCGAGCGTTTGCATCCGAGCGTCCATCCCAGTGACGAGGCATCCATCGCGATCTGGCAGAAGGTGGCCGGAATCCCCGCCAGCGGGGTGGTGATGCTGGAGGACAACTTCTGGCAAGCCGGGCCGGTCGGCCCCTGTGGGGTCGATAGCGAGATCTACTACGACCTGGGACCGGAGTTCGGAAGCGGAGCGCAGGAGAGTCCCGGCGCCGGTAGCCGCTTTCTGGAGATTTGGAACCTGGTTTTCATGGACGGTGAGCAGTTTGAGGATGGCACGGTCAAGCCGCTGACCCGCCCCGGGGTGGATACCGGCATGGGGCTGGAGCGGATCGCCATGGTGCTGCAGGGCAAGCGGTCCATCTTTGACACCGATCTCTTTCAGCCGCTGCTGGCCGACTTCGATGCGAGAGCCCAGAAGCGGCTGGAACAGCTGCCGGGCGATCAGCGGCTGAGGCACTTGCGGATCCTGGCCGACCATACCCGTGGTGCCTGCTGCCTGATCGCCGACGGGGTCCTCCCCTCCAACGAGGGCAGGGGGTACGTGCTGAGGCGGATCCTCCGACGCGCCATGGTGAGCGCTCAGGGCCTGGGTGTGGAAGATGGTCTGTTGCCGGCGGTGGCGGTGGTGGCCCAGATACTCGGCGGCCAGTATCCCAATCTGGTGGAGCAGATGAGGGCGATCACGGACACGGTGAGCCAGGAGCAGTACCGCTTTGGCGAGGTGGTCTCTCGTGGCCTGGCCCGCTTCGAGGAGATCGCGGAGGGCGCTGCGACCGGAATCTCTGGAGACGACGCCTTTCTGCTGCACGATACCTTCGGCTTTCCACTCGAGCTGACCTTGGATCTCGCTGCGGCCCGCGGCCTTGAGGTCGATCGCGAGCGCTTTCAGCAGCTGCTGACCGAACAGCGTGAGCGGGCCCGATCCAGCCGTTCCCGCGGTGAACATGCCTTGGTTCAGGTGGCCCTTCCCGAGAACAGCTTCTGTGGCTATGACCGAATGGAGGTGGCCACGGAGGTGTTGGCTCTGGTCGTGGAGGGCGCGACGGTCGCGAGCCGCCACGCTGGCTCCGACGTCCGGGTGGTTTTGGCCCAGAACCCCTTCTACCCGGAAGGTGGTGGTCAGGTTGGAGACCGGGGCGAAATCGTCTGGGACAGTGGACGGGCCGCTGTGCTCGACTCCCAGAGTTCCGCCGGTGGCACGGCGGTGCAGCTGTGTCGGGTCGAGGCGGGTGAGCTTGCGGTTGGACAGATGGTCACCGGTCGGGTCGACGCCGAGTGGCGGAGCGGTTGTGCTGCCCACCACTCCGCCACTCATCTGCTCAACCAATCTCTGCGGGTCGTTCTGGGACCGGGGGTTGTCCAGCGGGGCTCGCTGGTCGCGCCCGATCACGCGACCTTCGACTTCAGTTGGCCGAGTGCGATTCCCGAATCCCAGCTGCTTGAGATCGAAGGGGTGCTGAACGAACAGCTGCGTCGCGACCTGGAGCGGTCGGTGGAGCTGATGTCGGTTGAGGAGGCACGCGGCTCCGGGGCGCTGGCCCTGCCAGAGGAGACCTACTCTTCCGAGGTTCGGGTCGTGAGCTTTGGTGATTTCTCCCGAGAGCTCTGCGGAGGTACTCACGTCAAGCGGTCGGGACAGATGGGGGTCGTGGTGCTTACCGGCTCGCGCAGCATCGGCCAGGGATTGCGACGGATTGAGCTGCTCTCGGGGTTGGCTGCCGAAGGATACTGGCAGCGCCAGCGCGCCCTCGTCTCCGAGCTGTCTGGTCTCTTCAAGAGCCAGCCCGCAGAGGTGCCCGAGCGGGTTGTCGCGCTACAGGAGCGAACCAGACAGCTGGAACGTGAGCTTCGCCGGAGCAGACAGGTGGGGGAGGGCGCAGCCCCCGACGCAGTTCGACAAGAGAAGGTCGCGGGGATTGTGGTGGCGGTGGAGGAACTTCCCTACGAGATGGAGCGCCCGGAGCGTCGGCGCCACGCGGACAGGCTCTTGGAGATCTCGGTCGATGGGGTCGGGCTCCTATTGGCAGGAGCCCAGATGGTGGTTAGAATTTCAGAGGCGCTGGTAGGTCGAGGCCTCAATGCCGGTACCATGGCGCAGGCGGTGTGCCGGGGGCTGGGCGGCCAGGGCGGAGGCAACCAGCAGCTGGGTCAGGGAGGGATTCCTGAGGACGGCCACCACGCGGCTTTGGCCGCGGTGCGAACCATCCTGGAGTCCGCTCTGGAGGAAGCTTGAGATGGCGTCACCGCAGCCCGACACCGCACGTCGACAGCCGCGCTTTCACGTCACCGCTCTGGATATTGGCACCCAGGTGATCAAGGCGCTGGTCGTCAAGAAAGAGGCCGGCGAGGCGATCGTCCTCGGAGTCGGCCGCGCCGAGCAGGGGCCGGGAAATCTGGATCCAGCTGTCCCGCCGGACCTGGAGACGGTTCTCGAGGGGTGCCACACCGCGTTGGAAGCCGCTGAGGACATGGCCGAGGTCATCCCTACCCGTCTGGTGATTGGGATCGGGGGAACGCGGGTGCGCGTTGTGAGCACCAGTGGCTCGAAGATACGGGGCAGGAGCCAGGAGCGGATCTCCCAGAGGGAGCTGGAGGACCAGGTCGAGTCGATTCAGCGACGCGCCCTCCGCGACGCCCAGACCAAGATGCAGGAGGAGTCGGCATACCACGGCGAGCAGCTGCGGCTGGTGCACTCCTCTATCACTTCGGCCAGGGTCGACGGTCAGCCGATCGTGGACCCACTGAGGTACCAGGGCCAGAAGCTGGACCTGACCGTCTTCAACACCTTTACCACCGAGGATCACATCGCCGCGATTGACGAGATCGCCCGAGCGCTTGACCTGGAGCTGCTCGAGACGGTCGCGGAGCCCTACGCGGTGGCGCGGCTAGCATCGAACCCAGAAGTGCTGGAGCGGGGGGCCATCTTCATAGACATTGGGGCCCGGACCACAACCATCACCCTGGTTCGAGGGGGAGTGTTGGAGTCGGCGCGCATGTTCGAGCTGGGTGGCCGGGCGTTCACCCGCAAGCTGGCCCACGATCTTGACCTCTCATTGCCTCTGGCTGAGAGCCTCAAGCTCCGACATTCTGGAGGGATGCTGGGCGGGGACGAGCAGGCGCGGGTCAGGAGGGCAATGGGGGAGTCCGCCGAGGTGCTCGCCCAGGGAGTCGCGCTGGTGCTCCATGAGCTGGCTGGGGGCTCACCTCTGCCAGCCCATGTCGGACTCTGCGGCGGCGGATCGATGCTGCCGGAGATCATGGAGCAGCTTTCGGTACTCAGGTGGACAGACTATCTGCCGTTTCTGCAGCAGCCACGGTTCGTCCGCCTCGGTCCAGACGATCTCTCCGCAGTTCATGACACCACGGGGCTGCTCACCAGCGCTGCCGATGTCACCCCGATGGGGCTTGCCTACCAGGCGGCGGCCGAGATCGAGGCCCCACCAGCGGCCGGTCCCACCTGGGAGGAGATGCTCCAGCGCGTCACCGGGCTGATCCGCCGGTGACTGACCGTGGATGCAATCATGGGTGAGCGCATGGGGGCTGGCCTGGTCAGCCGCCGGGGCTAATCAAGATGTCGAAACTACTTTACGTCGAGCCCACTGACGAGATCACGGATCTGGTCGACAGGATCCGCCGAGCCGAAGGGGAGCGGGATCTGGTCTTCGTCGTGCCCCCCGATGCGCGGGTGCTTCGATCGGCGCTCGACCTCCAGCTGCTGATGCAGTACACGAGGGGTTTCCAGAAGCGAGTAGGGCTGGTGACCGCGGACCCCCAGGTGCAGGCGATGGCGATGCGGACGGGGTTTCCCACGTTCCCTTCCGTCTCGCGGATGGAGCAGGGGCTACCTCTCACCTCTGTACCGGTGGCTGCTGAGGCTGGAGCTGTGGGCGCGGCAGCGCTGGTCGGTGCAGCAGCCGCCACCGCGGTCGCCGCTCCACCCCAGGCGTCGGCGGAGAGATCGCTGGCCCGAAGGGGCCCATCCGCGATGGTTGCCGCTCCTGCGGCGCTGGGGGCCGGAGCCAAGCGCTGGTGGCAGGAACCGAATGCGAGGAACTGGAGCATTGGGGTCGGGGCGGGGATCTTCGTGGTGGGCCTTCTGGCCGTACTGCTGTTGCTGCCCACCGCCACCATCACCGTGGGCGTGCAGGCGCACCGACTGACCGACAGCGTCACGATTCAGGGCCAGGTGGGGGGTCAGTCCGGTAGCGTTCTCGATGTCATTCCGGTGGAGGCGCTGCTGACCCCGACCGAGACTCAGACCTTCAGCATCAGCCCCAGCGGCACTCAGGTACTGCCCCCGACCCCGGCGACCGGGAGTCTGTATCTGTGCTACACCTATACAGGACATGGGTCCTCTCCGGCCAGTGCCACGCTCACCTTCACAGGGACCGTTACACCTGAGTTCTCCGATCAGAGTGGTAGCGGCAACCTTGGTTTCACCTCAACTCCAGGGGGGCTGAATGGCTCCTACACCATTCAGCGGTGCCAGAGCGGTCAGGCGACCTCGTCTACGTCTAGTCCGGCCCTGCCATCGCAGGCGGACACCAACAGCCTGGGAACGCAGGGCAACGTCGGGTCGGACCAGCAATGGGGGTGGGCTGCCAGCAACCTGCAGTCGAGCACCTGTATTAGCCCGACCGGTACCAATAACTGTCTCCTGACCGACGTCATGAACGTTTCGCTTGCTAACCCTTCAGCGATGTCCGGGGGCCAGAACTCCACCACTCAGACGATCTTCTCCAGCTCTGATGTCTCATCGGCCCAGACCCAGGAGCAGCAGATAGCCGCCACCTTGACCTCGAAGGTGGAGCAGGCCCTGAAGTCGCTGGCGGGATCCTCCAACGTCATCGCGCAGGACTCGAGCGGGAACGGAATCCAGATAACGGTGACGGGCCCAACCTTGCCGACCGTGGGGCAGGCGGGTCAGCAGCAGACGCTCACGGTCTCAGTGAGTGCGGCTGCTACCGCCTACAGTCCAGCCACCGCCAAGGCTGCGGTGCTCGCTGATCTCAAGTCGAAGGTTCCGAGCGACGGCTCGCTGCTGGCGAGCCCGCAGACCGGCCAGATCCAGGTGGTGTCGGCGGGGCCTGGCGGGACGCTGACTCTGTCTTCCAACGCCTCTGGGTACTGGGCGCCCAAGGTGGATCTCAGCCCATATCGGAGCAAGGTCACCTTCATGAGTCCCGGTTCGGCGCGCACGTACCTGCTTTCGCAGCTTCCCGGGGCCAGCACGGTGGTCGTTCATCAGTCGCCCTTTGGATTGCCTTGGCTGCCGCTTATCTCGGGCCGAATTAAAATCGTCCGTGAGTCGGTGACGAGCGGTTAGTGGTCTTTTCGGTTGCCGGGCGGCTGTGAGCAGAGGCCGAATCCTGGCGCTGGACCCGGGCAGAGTCAGGGTGGGGGTCGCCGTCAGCGACGAGACCAGGACGATCGCGCAGCCCCACAGCACCCTGTTGCGTCGGGGAGATAGGAGGCTGATGGTCGAAATCGTGGGACTGGTGCATTCACTTGAGGTGACCGAGATCGTGGTGGGACTCCCGCTCCAAATGGACGGGTCGAGCGGGCCGTCAGCGGAAGAGGCTCGCGCCTTCGGCGACGCGGTGTCCCGGGCGACCGGGCTCCCTGTGGGCTTTGCCGACGAGCGGTTGACCACCAAACAGGCGGAGAAGATGATGCTCGAGCAGGGCGCCTCGCGACAGGTTCGCAGGGAGGCCGGCGACCGCGTTGCGGCTGCCCTTCTACTTCAGGCTGTGATGGCGGGAGGGCCTCTGCTTTGATCCGGCGGCATCCTTGGCGCACGACGTTTGCTTTGCTGTTGGTCATCCTGCTGGGGTCGGCGGGGGTAATCGGGGTGATGGCGCGGCGGGGCCTTGAGCCAGTTCAGAACAATCAGCGGCAGCAGGTGGTTGTGACCGTCGGCAGCAATGAGTCACTCTCCAACGTCGTGTCGACTCTGGGACGTGACCACTTGGTGCGGTCGCAGCTTTTCTTTCAGCTTTATGCGGAAGTCAAGGGGCTCGGCTCCAACCTGCACCCGGGCAAGTTCATCCTCGACCGGGGCATGGGTCCAGCGGAACTGCTAGCGGTCTTGGAGGGGCCGGCAGCAGTGCTGCCAATCGATGTCACGGTCCCCGACGGGCTGAGAGCGCAGCAGGAGGCCTCCCTGCTTCAGGCAAACGGATTATTCTCAGCGGCGAGCTACATCGCCCAGGTCAGATCCGGGCAGTTTGCGGGGATCACCCAGCTTTCGGGAGCCCCAGCCGGAGCCAGCTGGGAGGGGATGGCCTTCGGCGACACCTTCCAGGTGAGCCCAAATGTCTCCGCTCAGCGGTTACTTCAGCTGCAACTGCAGGACTTCGAGCGCAGGGCCGCTCCATCCATCACAGCCGGCGCAGCGAAGGTTGGACTGACCCCCTACCAAGTGGTGGTGCTGGCGTCGATCGTGGAGGCGGAGGCCACGACTCAGAAGGACCGGAATCTGGTGGCGGGGGTCTTCTTCAACCGAATCCACCAGGGGATGCCCCTCCAGAGTGACGTCACGGTGCTCTATGCGATGGCGGCGGCTGGTCAGTCGAGTGCTCCCTTCAGCACCACTTTCCCGTCACCCTACAACACCTATGCCCACACCGGGCTTCCGCCGGGCCCGATCGACAGCCCAGGGCTGTCAGCGATCTCCGCTGTGCTCGCGCCCACGGCAACCAACTATCTCTATTTCGTCTCCCTGCCCAACGGCAAGATGCTCTTCGCGGTGACGGCCGCCCAGCATCAGCAGCAGGTGCAGCAGGCCGGCCTGGGGTGACCGGAGCGCCATCTCCTCATCTGCCGGAGCAGCTCCGGTGAAACTTCTGGAAGCTGCGGGCTGGGGGGTCCTGGGGGCTGGCTTAGCCATCGGAGTCGGACTCCTCTCTTTGCGGTTGGAGCGAGGAATCGGGGAGGCCGAGCCAGGTGAGACCATGGGCAGAAGCTGGATTGAAAGCTACCTGTTGCCCGGCCTTGGACTTCTCGGTTTCTTCATGTTTGCCGCCCGCGAGGGCTTTGGCGCTGACCTCTGGATCCACAGCCTATGGATCTTGATTCTGATCCAGATGCTCGGATTTGATCTCAAACACCGCCTCATCCTCGACGTGGTTACCGCTCCCTCGATCGTGGTGGCGCTGGTTCTTTCCACCTTCAGCCCCGACCTCAACATCGGCAGATCTCTGTTCGGGATAGCGGTGGGCGGCGGGGTGTTGCTGCCGTTTGCGCTGGTCAGCTCCATCTTCCATCAAGGCCAGGGGTTTGGATGGGGCGATGTGAAACTGGGGATGGTGATCGGCGCGATCACCGGCATGAGCCTGAACTACGGAGCTCTGTACACCCTTTGGGCCCTCATCGCGGGTACTCTGATTGGGGGGGTGATCACCGTTGGGTTGCTGGCCACCAGGCGCCTGGGCCTGCGTGACTCCGTTCCTTACGGACCCTTCCTGATCATCGGGTGCGGGGTCATCCTCTACTTCATGTGAGGGTGAATCCCTCGGGCCTGCCTCGGGCAGATTCCACCATCTCGAAGAGGGCGGAAATCGGCTCTGCGGCCAGCGTACGCCCCTCCTCTTTCTTCAGCCAACGGATGGCGTCGTCGTTTTCCATCCCGCGCCTGTAGGGGCGGTCCGCGGTGAGGGCTTCGAACACATCGGCCACGGCCACGATCTGAGCTCCGAAGGTAAGGTCAGGGCCGCGGAGGTGACGGTGGTACCCGGATCCGTCCAGCCGCTCGTGGTGTGATGCCGCCATCTCGGCGACGTCGCCCAGCGGCCATAGCGGTGCAAGTATCTGGTAGGTGATATCGGTGTGGCTCTGCATTTCCATCATTTCGCCGGCGTCGAGGGGGCCCGCCTTGTCAAGGATGGAGTTGCTGACCGCCAGCTTCCCGAGATCGTGGAGCAGTGCAGCCAGCCCGATGTGGTCCGCTTCGTCCTCGTCCAGCCCCATGACGTTGGCCATCCGGCGCGACAAGAGGGCAGTCCTGGTTGAGTGGGTCGTGGTCCAGGGCGACTTGGCGTCCACCACCGCGGCGAATACCTGCCCGATCTGCATCATCTCAACCAGCGTCGCCGAGGGAATCTTGCGAGGACGGGGGTCGAGATGGGCGACCTGTTCGGGGTGGGAGATCGCCCCAAAGCGGTCCCACAGTTTGTCACTGCGGGCGTGGGTCAGAACCGCATCCACGAGTTGGGGATCGAACCAGCTGCCCCTCCGCCGCCGAAGCACCGCTTCTACGCTTCTCCGCCCGCCGTGGCGCCAGAAGATCTCCGCGGTTTGGGCCAACAGCGCGATCCTGCTCAGGACGGGGATTTCCTCGCCTTTGAGACCCCTCGGGCGGCCTGAGCCATTCCAGTGCTCATCCAGGCACAGGACGGCCTCGGCGGACGGCTCGGCCCATCCCAACTGGCGCACCAACTCCGCTCCCCTGGTGCAGCGCACCTGGACGAGCTCATTGGCGAGGCTGGGCCCCCGAGACCCCAGCGCTACCAGCTGTGCCATGCGCCGAGTGATCGGCGCTGCCGGGGCTGTCTGGCGGATGGCGAACAGCACTGAGCGCCACTGGCTCCCCCAGTCGGACACCTTCAGCTGGGCCTTGGTGGAGCGATCGTCCGCAGCGAACCAGTGGGTGACACTGTAGGCGTTGGCGGAGCAACCGGCGTCCTTGAGCAGCAGGGCGTAAAAGAGGTCCTGGCGTTCCTCGGGGCCCAGTCCCACCCAGTCCCCAATCCTCATCCCCAGCCAGCAGGCGCGAATGGCATGCCCCATCGGCTCGCCCTCTGCCAAGTCGAGGGCGCGGGACAAAGAGGCGATGACGACCGAGCTCGAGAGGGTCCCGGCGCGGTCTGCGCGAAGTGGGGTGGAGACGGCGCTGGCGCTCATTGCCCAAAAGGATGATGGAGATGGTCGCCGCCCCCGGTCGCGGATCTGCACCAGCTCTTGAAGAGGCTGTAGCAAAGACTGTCCGACCCCGTCATGAGTACCGCTCCGACGGGCACCGTGCCCACACCTCGTGCGAAGCTGCCATCATCAGGCGGCGGCCACGGTATCGTGGGGCTTCGCGGGGCGGGCTTGGGATGAAAACCAGACCGCCGCAAGGGCTGTCGGTCGCCGGTGCCGTGGATGTCGAAGGAGGTGTCGGATGATCAACGCCGGTGAGCTGAGGGCGGGCACAACAGTCGAGCGCAACGGCCAGCTCATGGAGGTGCTCTCGTTCGAGCACATCAAGCTCGGCCGTGGCACCGCCGTGGTCCGGACTAGGCTCCGCAACCTGACAACTGGGTCCGTGACCGAGGAGACGTTTCGTCCGGAGGAGCGATTTCCCCGTGCCCGGATTGAGAAGGTCGAGGTCCAGTACCTGTATCACGACGGCGACCAGCACGTGGTGATGGACACCACCAACTTCGAACAGTTCACCATCGGAGCTGAGCAGTTCGCCGAGGCGGCGAAGTGGATCAGGGAGTCGGACAACCTGTTTCTGCTGCGCTACGACGACAGGACTCTCGGCGTGGAGGTCCCTATCTCGGTGGCGCTGGAGGTCACCCAGACAGATCCGGGTTTCAAGGGCGACACGGCGACCGGAACTTTCAAGCCGGCGACGCTGGAGACGGGAGTTGTGGTGGACGTTCCGCTGTTCGTCACTACCGGCGAGCGAATCAAGGTCGACACGAGAACTGGCAAGTACTCGGAGCGCGCTCAGTGACACCAGCCATCCCGGTGCGGGAGAGGCCTCTGGGCAAGGTCAGGGTGGCCAGCGAGGTTGTCTCCTCGATCGCTGCGATGGGGGCGCTCGGGACCCCTGGGGTGGCGGCGATGTGCGAGCCGTCCGGGGTGCCTGTCCCTCGCCTCTTACGCGGTCAGCATGGACATCGTGGGGTCCGGCTGGAGATGATCGGATCCTCGGCGATCAAGGTGGAGCTCTTCATCGCCATCACTCCTTCCGCTTCGCTGCCCGAACTCGCGGGCGAGCTGCAAAAGCGGGTGGCACGGGATCTCCACAAAATGCTGGGGCTGGAAGTGGTAGAGATCAACCTCCACGTGCTTGAAATGGCGGGAGGGTGATCAGTGGGGCCCCGCCACCAGGCTCGGGAGGTCGCGCTGCGGGTGCTCTTTCAGATTGAGTCCGGGCCGGGAGAGTGGGGGTCGGCCCTCGCCTACCATCTGGAGGCGGAAGGATTGGACACAGAGGCTGGCCAATTCGCCCGGCTACTGGTGGCCGGGGTGTTTGAGCATTTGGGGGAGATTGACGCCCTGCTGACCTCCTCCTCTTCCAACTGGAAGCTGGATCAGATGGGGGCCGTGGAAAGGGCGGTGCTGCGGCTGGGGTGCGAGGAGTTGGTGTGGCAGCGAACTGAGCCGGTGCCCGTCGTGATTGACGAGGCAATTCGCTTGGCCAAGGAGATGGCCGGCCCGGATGCGGGAAGGTTCGTCAACGGCGTCCTCGGTCATCTGGCGAAGTCGAGTGGCCCAGATGGGAGGGGGAGAGCTGGTGCTGGCACCGGTCCGAGTATTACAGGTAGGTGAGCTCAACTCGCTCATCCGGGCTGACCTTGAGGAGGATCCCGATCTCGGTGATCTCTATGTCGAGGCTGAGATCGGGACGTGCACCCGCTCCGCCGCAGGTCACCGGTACCTGACGCTCAAGGACGGCCGGCCAGGTCTTTCGGAGCCGGCGTCGATCAAGGCGGTGCTCTTCCGGGCGGCAGGTCGAAACCTCACCTTCGAGCCGGAGACCGGTCAGCGCGTCATAGCTCACGGACGGATCTCCTTCTACCTCTCCCGAGGCGACGTCCAACTCTACCTGGATCGTTTGGAGCCCACGGGGGTGGGAGCGCTCGCAGTTGCCTTTCAGCAGCTGGTGGCGAGACTGGAGGCTGAGGGCCTCTTCGCCCCGGAGCGCAAGCGCCCACTTCCGTTCCTGCCTAGGCGACTGGTGGTTGTGACCTCGCCGAGGGGTGCTGCCGTCCGCGACGTGCTTCAGGTGATCGGCCGCAGGTGCCCCATCACCGAGGTGGTGGTGGTGCCTACGCTGGTGCAGGGGGAGGGCAGCCCAGCCGCGATAGTGGAGGCACTCAGGCTGGCCGAGATGGCCGCCCCTGACGTGATCCTCCTGGTGCGCGGGGGAGGCTCGCATGAGGACCTGCAGGCATTCAACACCGAGGTGGTGGCGCGGGCGGTGGCGGAGCTGAGTCATCCGGTGGTGACCGGAGTCGGCCATGAGACCGACACCACTGTCGTCGACTTCGTCTCGGATCTGCGGGCAGCGACTCCCTCGGTCGCCGCTGAGCTGGCTGTCCCCGACCTGGAAGGGCTGAAGGCGGAGGTCCTCGCCCGGCGGCTTCGACTTCATCGGTCGGGTACGGGACGGCTGTTGTTGGAACGCCAGGCACTGGGGCGCTTGGAGGGGCGTCTTGGTCGGCTGGCGCCGAGAGCTCGGGTGGCAGCGGGACGGCAGGATCTCGACAGGCGTGCGGCGCGGCTGGAGGCAGCCGCCAAAAGAATCTTGGTTCAGGCGAGCGTGCAGGTCAGATCGCGCCGCGGGCTGCTCGATGCCCGCGGTCCGTTGTCCCGCCTTCTACGGGCGCGCGAAGAGTTCACAGGCAGGGTCGGGCGGTTGGAGGCACTCAGCCCGTTGCGGGTCCTGGGGCGCGGTTACTCGATAACCTTGCTGGCGGAGGCTGGCCAGGTGGTCCGGGATCCTTCTCAGGTTGTGCCGGGCGATCAGCTGGTCACCAGACTGCAGCGGGGCAGTCTCCGAAGCACGGTGCTGGATTCGAAGCGTATAGAAGGGGTGGCCGATGGAACCTGAACTGGAACTCCCTCCTGCCCCTCCGGAGGGACAGGAGGGTCTCGACTACGAAGCCGCTCTCGGAGAGTTGGACGCAGTCCTGGCCAAGTTGGAAGAAGGGAGGGTGCCTCTGGAGGAGGCGATGGCGCTCTATGAGCGGGGCGTTTCCCTGGTACGGCGCTGCTCTCTCCTTCTGGACGGAGCGGAGCGCCGGGTAACCGAGCTCTCGATGGACCCAGACGGGCTGCTGGCGGAGCGGCCCTTCGAGGTCGGTTCTGCAGCCGATACCACGGCCCCTGGGGCGGCCTGACTCAACCAGGTGGGCTCGCTCCTGTCAAATCAGTTCATCTGGGTCCCCGCTCTCGCCTGGGCGGTCGCGCAGGTGCTCAAGGTGGCGACTGACTCGTGGAGGCGACATCGATTCAGCGTGCGCTCGATCGGGTTATCTGGTGGCATGCCGAGCTCACACACCGCCATGACCGTCTGCCTGACTACCATTCTGGGCAGAAAGCTGGGTATGGGCTCGCCGGTGTTTGCGGCGGCGGTAGTCCTCACCGTGGTTGTGGTCTACGACGCCACCGGCGTGCGCCGGGCAGCGGGACAGCAGGGGCTGATACTCAACCAGATGATCGAGGATCTCCGTAGCCACCTCGGCCTTCGCTACGAGCGGGTGCGCGCCTTCCTGGGGCACACCCCGTATGAGGTGCTGGCCGGGCTCTTACTGGGTTTCCTGATCGGGATGGTCTTTTGACGTGGGTCGCCATCCCGTCTCAGGACCTAACATCCTGAGACTCATGCTGCGCACACTCTCCACCTGGAGACCCGAGTGACCGTCACGGCAGACCGCGGTGTAATCGCCTTCCTGCTCAATCTGAAGGAGTCCCCGGGATCTACTCCGCTGCGGGAGGCGATGGCGGTTGCTGAAGCCGCTGGTTTCCGGACGGTTGTCGGCCAGGCGGAGCCAGAGTTGGAGATCCTGCCGTACCTGGCGGACCTTCGACTGCTGGTTTCGATCGGCGGAGACGGCACCCTTCTTTACGCCGCTCGCCTGGTCGAGGAGGTCGGTATTCCGGTGTTGGGAGTCAACCGGGGACACCTGGGGTTCCTGGCCAATGTTGAGCTGCCGGACCTTCCGGCGGCAATCGATAGCTTTGCCGCGAACCGGTGTCAGCTGCAGCGCCGCCGTACCCTGAGCGGCTCTCTCACTCCAACCCCTGGCGGCCAAGTGCAGCGGGAGCTCCGCGTGGCTGTCAATGAAGTTGTGATCAAGGCCGACGCGTTCAATCTGGTGCGCCTCAGGGTTAGGACCGGGGCGTTGTTGGTGGGGGACTTTGACGCTGATGGCCTCATCGTTGCCACCAGCATTGGCTCCACCGCCTACTCGCTCTCGGCCGGCGGTCCGCCCGTCGATCCGGGGGTGCCGGCCTTGGTCGTGACGGCCATAAACCCTCACGCCCTGCTGAGCCGGTCCCTGGTGATCCCTGACAGCTGGGAGGTCCGGGTGCAACTGCTGCGGGGCCGGGCGGTGGTGGCCGCTGATGGGCGAGCGTGGGCCGAGATGGCCGAAGGGGGCGAGATGCTGGTCGCCCCGGGGCCCACTCTCGACTTCTGCGAGCCGCCCGGGACTCCAGACTTCTTCTGGCGGCTACGCTCGAAGACCGGCTTTGGAAGAGTCCTCAAGCTCCCCTACGACGACTTCCCCCCTCCCTCCTTTGAGGACGACCGTACACCGTATGCGGGCCCTCGGACCTGAACTTGCTACTGGAGCTCAGGATCGAGAATTTGGCGGTGATGGAGCGGGCCTCGGCCACCTTCGGACCGGGCCTCAACGCCGTAACTGGAGAGACGGGTGCCGGCAAGTCGGTTTTGCTGGCTGCACTCGCCCTCGCTCTGGGTGGGCGCTCCGATCCCGCTCTGGTCAGGGCCGGGTCTGAGCGAGGACTGGCCACGGCGGTCTTCTCCGACGGAATGCCCCTCGACCTGCTGACCGGTCTCGGAGTCGCCCAGGATGATGTCCTGGTTGTGAGCAGAGAGCTCGTGGGTACGGGCCGGAGCACGGCTCGCATCAACGCTGGAGTGGTCCCAGCCACTGCGGTTCGAGAGCTCGGGGAGAGGCTTCTCGAGATTCACGGGCAGGGCTCGTCCAGCCGGTGGTTGCGGGAGTCAGAGCAGCGCGCCGGGCTGGACGAGTATGGAGGCGAGCCGCTTTGTGCGGTCCAGGAGGAGGTCGCCGCCAGCTACGATCGTCGCCAAGCGCTGCTTACGGCGCTGGGTCGGTTGCGGGGCCTCCGTGACGTGGAGGGGCAGGAGTTGGAGAGGGCGGAGCTGGACCTAGACGAGTTGGGGAAGGCAGCCTTGCGGATTGGAGAAGACGACGAATTACGGACCGAGCGTATCCGTCTGGCCAATTCCTCGCGCCTTCGAGCAGCAGCGGAGCAGCTCCGCCACGCGGTCGGCGGAGATTCCCTGGGGGATGCCGAGGTGGGTCAGCAGCTGGCCCAGGCCCTTCAGGCAGCCAGGCAGGTCCAGGGCATAGACCAAGAGCTCGACGCCGCCGCCGCCCAAGCCCAAGAGATCGCCGTGGTTCTGCAGGAGCTATCGCTGCAGATGGGGTCGTACCTGGACCATCTTCCCGACGATGGCGCCAGGTTGGCAGAGGTCGAGGAGCGGTTGGCGGTCTTGGAGCGTCTAGCCCGGCGGCACGGGGGATCCCTTGCAGCCGCGATCCGCCGGCGAGATGGGGCTGCGGCGATGCTCGGAGAACGCGGTGGTCTGGCGGCCGAGGTCAGCGCGCTCGAGACCGAGTTGGAACGGCTGGAAAAGGTGCTCAGCACCGCCTGCTCTACCCTTTCCAGCCTGCGCACCGAGGTCGCCCAGGGCTTCCAGGCTGCGGTCACCTCAGATCTGCGCAGGATGCTTATGCCGCATGCCATCTTCTCCATTCGGATCTGGCAGCGGCCCTCCGAGGAGGGAGTCAGGGGGCCCGACGGCGCCCGGGTGGAGTGTTCCCGGCACGGTTGGGATCGGATCGCGTTCGAACTTGCGCCCAACGTTGGAGACCAGCCCCGTGCACTGGGAGACTCGGCCTCGGGTGGTGAGGTGGCCCGGGTCGCGCTGGCCCTTCTGGCCCATCTCAGTCACCGTTCCGGCGTCGGTACTGTGGTCTTTGATGAGGTGGATCAGGGACTAGGGGGAGAGGCCGCCAATCGGGTCGGCGAGCTTCTGTTGTCAGTCGCGGAGCGCCGACAGGTGATATGTGTGACCCACCTTGCCCCCATCGCAGCTCGGGCCCAGACCCACCTCAAGGTGGCTAAATCAGAGGTCGGCGCGGTGGTGTGCAGTCAGGTCAGCATCCTCGATCGCGACCAGCGGATTGAAGAGTTGGCCAGGCTGCTGGCCGGTGAGGCGACCCCACTTGCCGCTCGGGCCCATGCCGCTGAGCTGCTGACGTCCGTGGGTGGGGGCGGCCCGTGGTGACGGGCACTGACGCGCGGGATCGCCTCGACAGGCTTGGGGAGATGGTCGCGAGGGCTCAACGGGGCGACCTCGAGCTTGGCGACGTGCGGCTGTCCGATATCAGCCGGGAGCTGCGTGAGCAGGTGCTGGAATGGTCGGGCGAGCTGGACCTGCTGTGGGCGGCGGAGTCGCTGCAGTTGCTCACCAAGCTCTTGGAAATCAAGATGGGTCGCCGACTGGACGAGCTCAGCGATGAGAGTCTCACCGCCCCGGTGCTGGTGGAAGACGAACCGGATCCCGGGGCCAGGCTTGAGGAGTACCGGATGTTCAAGGCGGCTGCGGGAGTCCTGCTCTCCGACGCCAGCGCCGGGCCGCGAGCGTTCCTTCGTGTGCTCGGAGTGCCCGTCGAGCCGCGGGCGACCCTGAGCCTCAGCCCTGAAGCGCTCGCCTCTGCGTTCGGAGAGCTACTGGCGCGCCTGCCCGAGGCGGATGAGCTTCAGTTCACTCTCCCCAGGTACTCGGTGGACGAGAAGGTCGCCGAGCTACGCAAGCTGCTCGAGCCAGGGGGACAGCTGCGCTTCGACGAGGTCTTCAGGTCGGCGCGGGATCGCATGGAAGCGGTGGCACTCTTCCTGGCACTGTTGGAGCTGGTCTGGAACGGCCACGCCTCCTGCACGCAGACGGGACTGAACGGCCCCATCCTGGTGGAACGCGCCAATGGTGGCTGAGCGCGCCTCAGCGGAGCACATGGCCCAAGCCTTGCTGGCAGTCCTGTTTGTCCGTGCAGAGCCGATCTCACTTGCCGAGTTGGTTGGTGCCCTCGACTCGTCGGCGGACCAAGTGGTGAGCGCTGCGTCGCTGGCAGCGCTCCTACTGGAGGGCACCGGCCTCATGCTTCAGGACCACCTCGGGGAGTTGCAGCTGGTGAGTCATCCGCATGTCGCCTGGGCGGTGGAGCGGGCATTACGACCGGAGGTGGCGAGTCGGCTCTCCCGGCCCGCCCTGGAGACACTGGCGATAGTTGCCTACCGCCAGCCGATCTCCCGAGCCGCCATAGAGGCGATCCGTGGGGTGAATTGCGATGCCGTCATCGAGCGCCTTCTTCGCCATGATCTGGTGGCCGAAGTCGGCCGCTCTGAAGGCCCGGGCCGCGCCCATCTGTTCGGGACCACGATGCGCTTCCTGCAGGTCGCCGGCATCGCCAGGATCGAGGACCTGCCGCCCCTTCCATCCGGAGAAGATGGTGGTTGGCTCACCCGGGCGGCCGAGGCGGGGAGACCAAATGCCGACTGAACGGCTCGGGCGCTTCCTAGCGCGCTCAGGGGTGGCGTCGCGGCGCGGAGCGGACCGCCTCCTCGGCGAGGGCCGGGTTTCGGTGAACGGCCGCATCGCCCCTCCTCATGGGCTCCTGGTGGACCCGGCGTTCGACCTGATTGCGGTTGACGGCCGGCAACTACCAAGGGGGTTGGCGCCGCGCCGCTACCTGGCGCTGAACAAACCGATGGGGGTCGTCTCAACCGTTCGGGACCCAGGAGGCCGCCAGACGGTGATGGACCTGGTCCAGGAGGCTGCCGGGCTGTTTCCGGTGGGCCGGCTGGATGTGGACTCCAGGGGGCTGATCCTGCTCACAGATGATGGCGACCTGGCACTTCGTCTCACCCACCCTCGCTATGGAGTCCCAAAGCGCTACCGGCTCACCGTCCTCGGCTCCGTCTCCCGGCGGCAGTTCGAGCAGCTTCGTGAGGGCCCCATCCTCGACGACGGGCCGACGCATCCGCTGGCAGTAGGGGTATCCCGCCAGAGCTCTCGGCGGACGGTGCTGGATGTGACGCTGGCCGAGGGACGACATCGGGAGCTTAGGCGGATGTGCTCAGTTGTGGGCTTGGCCCTGACGGATCTGGTTCGGGTCGAGATCGCCGGAGTCAGACTGGGAACTCAGCCAGAGGGCTCGGTCCGGGAGCTGAGCGCATCCGAGGTCCAAAGACTCCAGGGGGCGGTGGCGTCGAAGTGACCGCGCCGACCGTGGTGACCATCGACGGCCCAGCTGGGGTAGGGAAGACCACCGTGGGGCGAATGCTTGCCGAGGAGCTGGATCTGCCCTTTGTCGATACGGGCATCTTCTATCGAGCCTTGGCGGTCGCCGCCGCCGCGGCGCATGTCGGCCCAGAGGATCCTCAGCACCTGGCCGAACTGGCCACGGGATTCAGAGTGGAGGTCAACACCGATCCCAGAGGCGGGGACTGGCGCGCGAGGGTGGATGGCCGATCGCTGGATCTGGAGCTGTGGGATCCTCGACTGGCGACCTTGCTCGCACGGATCGCCAGCCTGGGCCCGGTGCGGGCGGCGTTGCTGGCCAGGCAACAAGAGGCCGGCGCCCGCGGAGCGGTGGCGGTCGGGCGCGACACCGGAACGGTGGTGTTTCCCGAGGCTGTCTGCAAGTTCTATCTGGACGCTCCTCCCGCAGTGCGGCTGCAGCGCCGCCGTGCGGAGCTTGCCAGCCGAGGGGTCGACACCCCGGACGAGCTCCTGCTGGAGGAGGTCGTGGGCCGGGATCGGCGAGATTGCACGAGGGAGTACAGCCCACTGGCGGTTGCCGAAGGGGCGATAAGGGTGGAGACCGGGGACATCTCCGCCGCCGAGGTCGTGGCTGAGCTGCGTGCCGACTGCATGCGACGCTTGCGCACTGCTTGATTGTGACCAGCTAGGGCACTTGTGGATAAGGTTTCAGTAGCCTATGACTGCAATCAGCGCTCGCCCTAGCAGCTACGTGTCCTTCGACCTGGAGACCACGGGGCTCTCATCGAGGTCTGACCGCATCATCGAAGTCGGGGCGGTGAAGTTCACCGAGGCTGGGGTGATCGAGACCTTCTCGACGTTGGCCGACCCCGGCCAGCCTGTGCCGCTCGTAGTTCAGCGGCTCTGCGGGTTGCATGACTCTGATCTCGTCGGGCAGCCCAAACCGGAGGAGGTCGTTGCCCAACTGGCCGACTTCTGTGAGGGATCGGTGCTGGTCGGGCACGGGGTGGGCTTCGACCTCGCCTTCTGCTCGGAGATTCTGCCGGAGAGCTTCGCCCATCGGCCAGCAATCGACACCTCGGAGCTCGCCCGGGTCTTCATGCCGTCGGCGCCCAGTCACAGCTTGGAGCAGTTGAGCCAAGAGCTCGGGCTTTCGCACGATCGACCCCACCGCGCCCTTTCCGACGCCGACGCCACCCGGCTTCTGCTCTGGAGAATTCAGCGGCTAGTGGACCAGTTTCCGGTCGAGCTGAGGCGGCGCATCCAGGAGCTGTGCAGAGGAGGGTCATGGACTGGTGGTCGGTTCCTCGCCGACCACCTGGAGCTGTCGAAGGGCCAGCCGTCCTCGGCTGAGTTGGCTGTGTCAGTAGGGCAGATGGCCTCGGCTCCCGGGCCCGAGCCATCCCCCTCGGAGGAGCTGGATGCCACGTTTGTGGCCAAGGCCTTCGCCGCTGGCGGGTTGCTCGCGGCGGCGGACCCAGGCTTCGAGCTTCGCGAGGAGCAGCAACAGATGGCGGTGGCGGTGACGCAAGCCTTCCAGAGGAGTCAGGAGCTATTGGTGGAGGCCGGAACCGGGGTGGGAAAGTCCATGGCCTATCTGCTGCCAGCTCGCGAGTGGGCGGCTCGCCGATCCGAGCCCGTGGTGATCTCCACCCACACCATAACCCTGCAGGAGCAGCTCATGGCCAAGGACCTGCCAGCGTTGGCGGCGGCGAGGCCGCTGCCGGTAGTCGCTGCCGTTCTCAAGGGGCGGGGCAACTATCTCAGCTTGAGACGGTTGGAGCGTTGGGTGCGCTCGACCTCGACGGGCAGTCGCCGGCAGGACGCCGACGAGCTGCGATTCAAGGTGCGGGCTCTGGTCTGGGCCCATCAGACCAAGACCGGTGACCGCTCTGAGCTGCGCCTGGCAGGCAGGGACAGCGAATACTGGGAGATGGTTGGCTCCCAGGTGGATGATTGCCTCGGTCCCGCCTGCCACAACTGGCGCGACCGGACCTGCTTCATGGCGCGGGCCCGGTTGCAGGCCCGCGAGGCGGATTTGCTGGTGGTGAATCATGCCCTGCTTCTGACCGATGCCGACAGCGGCGGCACGGTGCTGCCGGAGTTCCATCGGTTGATCGTGGATGAGGCGCATCACCTCGAGGAGGCGGCGACCCAGGCGCAGGGAAAGCGCCTCGCTCTGGGAGCGGTATTGGCGGTGATCGATCGTCTGCCCGACCTCGGGGACAAGGAGTGCGGGCAAGCGTTGAAGTCTGCTCGGCAGGCGGCGGTCGCCGCCTTCGGCGACCTGCGCAACCTGGCGGGAGCCGATCCCGGCCGTCGCCCTGGGCACGCTGTCTTCAATCCCAAGCTGGTCGGCAACCTCGCGTGGCCTCGGACGGCGAGGTCGCTGCAGCGCATGGTCCGGACCCTGGACGCGGCGGCCTCCGCCCTGAAGTCGGTTGGTGAGCTCGGGACGGGACAGGTAGCGCTGTGGCCGCAGCCGGACAACGCCAGCCGCGAGTGCCTGGTGGCGGGGGACGCCATGGCTGGGATGGCAAAGCTGGCGGCGGCGGCGCTGGCCGCGGCTGGGTCCGAGGAGCCCAGCAGTCAGGTCGCTTGGGTGGAGATCGAGCGAGGCGATCGAGCGGTGGTGCGGACCGCTCCGATCGAGGTCGCGGACTCCTTGCGCCGCCAACTCTTCGATTCCTGCGAGACGGTGGTCCTAACTTCCGCCACGCTGGCGGTCGGGGGTTCCTTCGAGTACGTTCGTGAACGGCTCGGGTTGGGCGGGGCGGAGGAACTGGTGTTGGACTCACCCTTCGACTATCTCCATCAAGCGCTCTGTTGTCTGCCGCGCGGCATTCCTGGGCATGACGATCCCGGACACGCCGCGACCGTGGCGCGGTTGGTGGCGGAGGTGGCTGAGGGCCTCGGAGGTAGGACGCTTGTACTGTTCACCGGATATCAGGCACTTCGGGAGGTCCATGGGCAGCTCCGCCACCGACTCCAGAGCCGCGGGATCGCGGTCCTTGGTCAGGGGCTCGATGGCACCCGGAACCAGCTATTGCGCAACTTCCGAAACCACCCGAGGACCATCCTTCTGGGCACCAACAGCTTCTGGGAGGGCATCGACTTGCCGGGTGATGTGTTGCAGTGCGTGGTGATCGACAAGCTACCGTTCCCAGTCCCGACGGACCCAATCTTTCAGGCACGCTCCCGCGGCCGAACTGATGCCTTTGCCCAACTCTCGCTGCCTGAGGCGGTCTTGCGGCTCAAGCAGGGCTTCGGACGGCTGGTCAGAGGTCACGGCGACCGCGGCGCGGTGGTCATCTGTGACCCCCGGATTCTGGAGCGGCGTTATGGGCAGACCTTTGTGCAGGCGCTCCCTCATGCGACCTTCAACTACGACCCTGTCGAGGAGGTTGCCGCGGCGGTCACCGCATTCCTGGAGCTTCCCTCGTCTCCAGCCACTACCAAGGTCGGCTGACGTGGCCGCCGAGAGTTCGATGCGCGTCTCCTTAATACAGCATTCGCCTCGATTGGGGGATGTGGGGCACAACCTTGGATGGACTGCGGAGTGCCTGGCACAGGAGGCGGCTTTGGGCCAGAATCTGGTGGTCTTTCCGGAGCTCAATCTCTGCGGGTACTTTCTGAAGGACCTCGTCCCTGAGACCGCCATCCGTCTCGATGGACCGGAGCTCGCACAGCTGGCAAGGGCAGCCGGATCGGCCACGGCGGTGGTGGGAGCTGTCCTTGAGTCTCGTGATCACCTCTTCTTCAACGCGGCTGTGGTGGTGGGGGCAGAGGGTGTTCTCCACGTCCATCGCAAGGTCTACTTGCCCACCTACGGCATGTTCGACGAGCAGCGTTATCTCGCCCCCGGATCAGCGCTTGAGACGGTAGATCTGAGGCTTGGCGAAGGAGAAAGCTGGCGGGTGGGAGTCTTGGTCTGTGAGGACCTGTGGCACCCCAGTGCCCCCTACCTCATGAGCCGGAGGGGTGTGGACCTAATCGTCTGTCCATCCGCGAGCCCTGGGCGGGGCATCCAGGGCCGCGACTCGGAGTTGGGCACCGCCTCTATATGGAGCGCGATGACCACGACCTATGCCGCCCTATTCACCGCTTTCGTGGCGTACTGCAACCGGGTCGGATTCGAGGATGGCCACTACTTTTGGGGGGGGAGCCAGCTGCACGGACCCGACGGCAGCCTGCTCAGCGGTCCCTCTGATGACCAACCCGGGGTCCAGCGAGCGGAGCTGGATCGAGGGCTCTTGAGGTGGGCCCGAATCGCCTATCCACTATTGCGGGACGAGCGGCCAGATCTATTGCTGCGGCAGCTTGGAGAAGAGCGTTCCGATGTCTGATCTGGAGATCAATCCAACCCTCGCCTGCCACATCCTGCGACTGTTCATTCGAGATGAGGTCCTGAAGGTGGGCGCCAAGGGAGTGGTGCTCGGTGTCTCGGGAGGAATCGACTCCGCACTTGCCTTCACCTTGGCGGTGCAGGCGCTGGGGGCTGAGGCGGTGGTCGGGGTAGCTCTTCCGTACCGCCAGAGTTCGCATGAGAGCCTGGCAGATGCCCGAGATTTGGCGAGGTCCTTGCAGGCGGAGTTAGCGGTGGTGGACATCACCGCGCAAATTGACGCTTATTTCTCGGACCGGCCGACCAAGGACCAGAATCGGCGTGGCAACAAGATGGCGCGGGAGCGGATGTCGGTGCTTTACGACATCTCCCAGGCCCGCTCGCTCTTGGTCTTGGGGACCTCGAACAAGTCTGAGCTGTTGCTTGGATACGGCACCCTGCACGGAGACATGGCGCACGCCCTCAATCCGCTCGGTGACCTCTACAAGACCCAGGTCTACCAGTTAGCCGAGCATCTCCAGCTGCCGGAAACCCTGCTCAGGAAGCGACCCTCCGCCGACCTCTTCGAAGGCCAGCTGGACGAGGACGACCTCGGCTTCACCTATGCCCAAGCGGATCTAATCCTCTACCAGATGGTCGACCGGCGGTTGCCGTACGACGAGCTAGCCAAGTTGGGCTATCCGGAAGCGATCGTTTCAGCGGTGATCGAGAGGGTGAGGCGGAACCAGTTCAAGCGCCGGCCGCCGCTCATCGCGAAGCTGTCCGCCCGCACCATTGAGATTGACTTTCGCTACCCCCGCGACTGGGGTTGCTGAAGTCGATGGGAACCCTTCATGTGGTGGCGACCCCGATAGGTAACCGGCGGGATCTCTCGCCCCGGGCGGCGGAGATCCTGGGCCAAGTGGAGGTGGTGGTCGCGGAGGATACTCGCCACAGCGGTCTCCTGCTGAGCTCCATCGGAGCGCATCCGCGCTACATCTCCCTTCCCGGGGAACGCGAGGGAGCGCGGGTAGCGCAGGTCTTGGAAGCGCTCTCGGTGGGAGACGTCGCGCTCATATCCGACGCCGGCATGCCCGCTGTCAGCGATCCGGGGCGCCAGGTGGTCGATGCAGCCCGGCGCGCCGGCCACACCGTGCTGGCGGTGCCCGGGCCGTCCGCTCTGGTAGCGGCGGTGGCCGCCAGTGGACTTCGGGCCGACCGGTTCATCTTTCTGGGTTTCCTGCCCCGCACCCGCTCCCGGATGTTGCGTCTGCTGCAGGCGGATCCGGAGTTCGCGATGGTCTTCTACGAGTCTCCGCACAGGCTCGCGGCCACGCTGCGCCACGCCTCCGAGGTGCTCGGCGACCGGAGAGTGGCGGTGGCTCGTGAGATCTCCAAGTTGCACGAGAGCTGGTACCTGGGGTCAGCCGGAGAGCTGGCGGTCCTGTTCGCGGAACTGCCAGCTCGCGGCGAGTGCACGGTGGTGGTGGAAGCGGTGCCCAGGGGCGCGGCCAGGCGGGCCGCCGATGGCTGACCCCTTCCTGATCGACGCCCACTGTCATCTCGATGAGGTCGCACGGCGGGGGGTGCCCGTCACTCAGGCGTTGGCCAATGCCCATCGATCTGGAGTTCATCAGGTGGTGACCAGCGGCGATGGGCTGCTCGACAGCAGAGAGGCTTGCCGACTGGCGGAACTCCACGAGGAGGTGTTCTTCACCGTCGGCTGGCACCCGATGAACAGGCTGCCCCCGACCGATTCGGAGGCTGAGGAGTTGCGTCAGCTCCTGAGCCACCCCAAGGCCGTGGCGGTCGGGGAGATCGGGCTCGATTATCTCGAAAGGCCTGGTCACTTGGAAACTCCCCGCGACCTGCAACGGGAGATGTTCGCCATGATGCTGGTGATGGCGGCAGAACTCCACCTGCCGGCGGTGATCCATCTGCGCCAAGCTCACTCCGAACTGTTGGAGGTGTTGGACGGCGGCCCTAGCGTGCCGGCGATGCTGCACTGCTTCAGCGGCGACCAGCTGTTCGTGGCTGCGGCCAGGGAGAGGGGGCTGATGTGCTCCTTTGCCGGCAACGTGACCTTTCGCTCGGCTCGGGAGCTGCAGTCGGCAATTGTGGGCGTTCCATCCGAGTTGTTGCTGCTGGAGACCGACGCTCCCTTCCTGGCCCCGGATCAATATCGCGGCAAGGTGAATGAGCCGGCGATGTTACGAACGACCGCCACCTGGGTTGCGGCGCGTCGGGGAGAGTGCTTGGATTCCCTGGCGCGGGTCGTAACCGAGAACATCCGGCAATTCCTACACCTGCCGCCGGCTTGACCGCTCCGGACCTGTGTCGGGTCGAGACCGCGCGCGCGGTCGCCCGCCGCTTCCAGGTCGGCCCGCAGCACAGATTGGGCCAGAACTTCCTGGTAGACGACGCGGTGCGCCAGCGGATCGTCGCCAGTCTGGGCCCTGAGAGCGGTCAGCTGTTGGAGATCGGGTGCGGCCTCGGCGCGCTCAGCCAGGCGCTGCTTGGCAAGGGGCTGGCCCTGACCGGGCTGGAGTTTGACCCCGCCTGCGTGGCCGCGCTTCGCCTTCTCCAGGCCGACCACCCCGAGTTCAGGGTTGTTCAGATGGACGCCTTACGCGCCGACCCGCTGGAGCTGGGGCTCTCGGCGCCATATTCGGTGATCGCGAACCTGCCGTACCAGATCACCGGCGCGATTCTCCCGCTCCTTCTCCGGTGGCACCCAACCCCTGTGGCATGTCATCTCGTGGTCCAACGGGAGGTGGCGCGGAGGCTGGCCGCCCCCTTGGGTGACTGGTCGCTGGCGACGCTGAGCGTACGAATGGCAGCGGACGTGGAGTCGGTCTTCGAAATCCCCCCCGCCAGTTTTTGGCCCGAGCCTAAGGTCCACAGCTCATTTATCGTGGTCCGTCCTCGTGTTGGTCCGGAACGCCTGCAGCAGGAGGGGATCCTTGACCTGGCTCGGCCCATCTTCCAGCAGCGCCGCAAGCAGCTGCATCATGGACTCGCAAATTCGCTTGGGATCAGCCCAGGTCGCGCCTCCCAACTGCTCGCGGACGCAGGAATCGATCCCGCTCGCCGGCCCGGCACCCTCACGCCGCGGGAGTGGTTGGATTTGTGGAAAGCCGTTAGCAGGGAGCCGGCCGGATGATATATTCGCCGCCATGACGGCTGTGGGCCAGCAGGTCACGGAGGCTCCGCCGACTGCTCTCCCGGGGCCGTCGGGCTTCCGCGAGACCCTTCGTAACCGCGACTTCAGGCTGCTGTGGGGAGCCCAGGTGGCGGCGCAACTGGGAGACAAATTCTTTGCCTTCTCCCTGCTGCTGTCGATCTACTCGCTGACGCATCTCTACCTAAGCGACGCCGCGCTGCTGCTGGCGTACACGATCCCCGCGGTGTTCCTTTCGGTACCGGCTGGGATATTCGCCGACCGCTACGACAAGAAGACCCTGATGATCTGGACCAACCTGAGCCGCGGGCTCATGGTGCTGGGCGTTCCCGCGCTGGAACTCACCGGGGTCGCCCAGCACCAAGTCATCCCCCTTTATGTGATCACCTTGGTCTTTGCCGGCGTGGGTCAGCTCTTCGCCCCGGCCGAAGCAGCCAGCATTCCCAGCTTGGTCGACCGCAGTCAGCTGCCGGCAGCGACTTCCCTGTTCACCGTGACGATCGTCCTCACGATCGTCCTCTCGGTTCCCCTCGCGTCGGTCGCCCAGCGGATCCTCGGGCTGGAAGGGCCCTACTATTTCGGCTCCGCACTCTTTATGGTGGCTGCGGGGGCTATCTGGCTCATTCGCTCCCGGCTGGCTGCGACTCAGGCTGCCGACTACAAGCGTCCGGAGGGCAAGACCGGGACGATTCAGGAGGTCAAGGAAGTCCTGGTCGTGATCAGGGAGAGTCGAGTCCTCCCGTTCGCCTTTGGCATGCTGACCCTGGCCCTGGCGGTCGTGTTCACGATTTTCGCTCTGTCAGCGGGGTACATGCAGCACGTGCTGCTGAGACGGCCGACGGACAGCTACATACTGCTGATCCCGGCAACCGCTGGAATGGTGTTCACAGGAATGGTGGTGAGCCGCCGCGGCTCTCAGGGCCATGGCGTGCGGACCGTCGTCAGGGGGCTGGTTCTGGCCGGGGTCGCGATGCTGATATTGGGGATTCTGCCTCCTATCCTGGACCGACTCCACGTGGTGGGGGGATTGGTTCCGCTGGCGATTGTGTTGGCCATCCTCTTTGGGACCGGGCTCGGCGCGGTGCTCATCCCCTCCCTTGTGCTGATTCAAGAGGCGACTGAGGAGGCCACCCGAGGACGCATCTTCGGGGGCGCGTTCCTGGCGATCAACCTGGCGATCGCCCTGCCGCTCCTAGTCGCGGGTGCCGTGGCCGATGTTGTCGGATCCAGCGACGTGATTGCCTTCCTGGGCTTGTGCCTGGTGGTGACCGGCGCGGTTGCGGCGCTGAGGTCGTGGGGCGGAGGAGCGGATGGCGACGGTCCCGCAGCGGTGACGACCGCGTAGCGAATTGTCGAAAGTTGTCTGCGATGGGCCACCAGGCTGTCGGGTGCCCTTCAATGTCGGCATGCGTGCCGTAGTCACCTGCGAGGGATGCGGGTTCCGCCAGGAGGTGGCCCGAGACATTCCCCAGCCCACCAGCTTTCACATCATCTGTCATCGCTGCGAGCAGAGCTTGATGGTGAGTGTCTCGCAGGCTGATATCCACGCCGCCGAGGCGATGTTGAGGCCCCGTCCGGCGGTTCATTGATCAGTCGGGGCTCAGACCGCCCATCGCGACAAGCCCTGGGGAACCTCCTCCCTCCCCGGCGCTATGGCCGCGATCCTGACCTCCTCGCTATCGAAGTCGAGCTGGAGCTGTCGCGACATCGGTAGCAGCCTACCCGAGCGAGCCCGTTCGCTCAGCCGGGCCCTTCGATCTGGGTCCTCAGCCGAACAGCGGACGCTGCAGTACTTGGCGGTCTGCTTCTTGACCAGGTTGCCACAACCTGACCGAGCGCAGACTCGGAGCGCCAAAGGAGACCTCTGAGAGGGTGCCACGGGACTCATATTAGAGGCCTTCCATGGGGCCATGTCAACGTCAAAACAGGCCAGAAAATCGCCGCATTTCCCCAAACCTTTCCGGACCCGAGTTGTCCCCACTTTCCCCATCTCGGGGTGTGGACAACCACCGTTGGGTCGGGCCGCGTGGGCGCACCAGGAGTCGAACCTGGGGCCTCTACCGTGTCAGGGTAGCGCTCTAACCACCTGAGCTATGCGCCCGCGGAAGCCGCCGAGTGGGTCGGATTATAGCCGTCGACCGATCCCTGCCCGCTGAGTGCCCGTGGCGGCCGCCTACAATTCCCAGCAGAGCATGCCAGCACCTCATCTCGACCTTGACGTCCTGCGCCACAGCACAGCCCATCTCATGGCTGCGGCGGTCTGCGAGCTCTTCCCGGGGGCGGAGTATGGGATCGGACCGTCGATCGAGGACGGGTTCTACTACGACTTCCTGCTCCCAGGGGGGGAGCGGTTCACCGAGGAGGATCTTCCCAGGATCGAGGAGCGCATGCGGGAGATCCAGACTCGGCACCCCGCCTATGAGCGCAGCGAGCTGACAAGGGACAAGGCGCTGGTTGAGTTCCGGGAGAGATCACAGCGATTCAAGGTGGAGCTCATCGAGCGCATCCCGGCAGACGAGGTCATCAGCTGCTATCGGACCGGAGACTTCTTCGACCTGTGCCGCGGGCCACACGTCCCGGAGGCTGGCCAGATTCCCGCCTTCAAACTGTTGCACCCGGCAGGGGCCTACTGGCATGGTGACGAGTCTCAGCCCATGCTCCAGCGGATCTATGGGACGGCCTGGAGCAGCCAGGCGGAGCTTGACCTCTACCTGGAGCGGTTGGAGATGGCCAGGCAGCGTGACCACCGCCGGGTTGGCCGGGAGCTGGATCTGTTCTCGCTCTCTGAGGAGTTGGGGGGAGGCCTGGTTCTCTGGCACCCGAACGGAGCCACTGTGCGCACGGTGATCGAGGACTACTGGCGCCAGGAGCACCGGAGTCATGGCTACAAACTGGTCTATACCCCACACGTCGCCCGGGAGCAGCTTTGGGAGACCAGCGGGCACCTGGGTTTCTTCGCCGACGAGATGTATGGACCGATGGAAGTTGAGGGGGATCGCTACCGGATCAAGCCGATGAGCTGTCCATTTCACATTCTCATCTTCCAGTCGCGGCAGAGGAGTTACCGAGAGTTACCGCTGCGGCTGGCGGAGCTGGCGTCGGTCTACCGATTCCAGCGCAGCGGCACGCTCCACGGGTTGCTTCGAGTTCGAGGCTTCACCCAGGACGATGCCCACATCTTCTGCACCCCGGAGCAGGCGGAGGCGGAGGTGGCCGGTGTCCTGGACATGGTCCAGGAGATGATGGCCAGGTTCGGGTTCTTAGAGGTGGAAATCGACCTCAGCACCAAGCCCGCCAAGGCCGCCGGTGAGGACGCCATGTGGGAGGCTGCCGAAGCCGCGTTGGACCGGGCGGTGCGGAGCCGGGGACTGGACTTTCAGTTAAACCAGGGAGAGGGGGCGTTCTACGGTCCGAAGGTCGACGTCCACATCCGGGACGCCATGGGCCGCCGCTGGCAGTGCGCCACGGTCCAGTTCGACTTCAACGAGCCGGAGCGGTTCGGCCTGGAGTACATCGGAGCCGATGGCGCCGCCCACCGCCCGCTCATGGTTCACCGCACCCTACTGGGATCGATGGAACGATTCTTCGGAGTCCTGCTCGAGCACTACGCGGGCGCCCTGCCCACCTGGCTAAGCCCGGTCCAGGTCCAGCTGCTGACCATCACCGATGACCAGCTCGACTATGCTCATCAAGTGGTGTCTCAGCTGGAGGCGGCGGGCTTCAGAGCCGAGGTGGCTGACCGCCCCGGTCGCCAACTTAACGCCAAGATCAGAGAGGGCCAGTTGGCCAAGATTCCATATTTGGCTGTGGTAGGGAAACGTGAGGTGGAGGCGGGTGCGGTCAACCTGCGCGACACTAGAGGTGGTGATCAGCAATCGGTAACAGTGGCGCAGCTCCTTGAGAAGCTGCGGGCGGAGACTGCGCCATCCTGACCTTGCGAGCCGGGGCTGGGTGGTCCGGCGTGATAGCATCGGCAACTCGAACTCACCCGTAAGGAGGGCGCGTCCATAGCGTTTCGCGAGCTGCGCATCAACGACCAGATCCGGATCCCGTCACTCCGGCTCTTCGACGACACCACCGACGAAGCGATAGGCATCGTGACCCTGGCGGAGGCCCAGAAGCTGGCTCAGGAGCGCGGACTCGATCTGGTCGAGGTAGCCCCTCAGGCTCAACCGCCGGTGTGTCGGCTTATGGACTACGGACGCTTCAAGTTCGAGGCTCTGAAGCGCGAGAAGGAGGCCAAACGGGAGCACAATGCGGTCCGGCTGAAGGAGATGAAGCTCCGGCCCAAGATCAGCGAGCACGACTTTCAGACCAAGTATGGGTACGTGCGGCACTTCCTGGAGGAGGGTGACAAGGTCAAGCTCACTATCATGTTCCGTGGCCGGGAGCTCGTCCACCAGGAAATCGGTAGGGCTCTCCTCCAGCGACTGGCGGAGAATGTCAAGGAAGTAGCTATGGTTGAGCGGCAGCCCCTTCTGGAGGGGCGCAACATGATCATGATTCTGAACCCGCTTCCGAAGAAGCAGATCAGGGGAGAAGCGAAGGAAGATGCCGAAGATCCGAAGTCATAAGGGGACCCAGAAGCGGTTTCGCCTGTCCGGCACGGGCAAGCTGCTGCGCCGAGGCGCCTTCCAGTCGCACATGCTCGAGCACAAGTCGGCCAAGCGTAAGCGCGGATACGCCCAGACCAAGGCTGTGGTATCTGGGGATGCCAAGTCGATCCGGCGCAATGCGCCGTATCTGGGTCACTGACCGGTGGCCAGGGTCAAACGCGGCGTCACGGCGAGGAAGCGGCACAAGCGGGTTCTGGAGCTCGCCTCCGGGCTGACCGGTACTCACAATCGACTGTTTCGGCCGGCCAACGAGGCGGTCATGCACTCGCTGGCATACCAGTACCGAGATCGCCGCAAGCGCAAGGGGGACTTCCGTCGGCTGTGGATCGCCAGAATCAACGCGGCTTCCCGGCAGGCGGGGATCCCATACAGCAGATTCATCGCGGCCATCGGTGAGGCCGGCGTGGAGATATCGCGGAAGCAGCTCTCCGAAATGGCGGTGCGGGACCCGGGGGCGTTTGAGCAGCTGTTGGCGGTTGCCCGGGAGAAAGTCGCTCCGAAGTGACCGGTGACGACCTCCAGGCGCTAGCGCGTAAGGCCCTGGAGGAGATCGCCCGGGTTGCCGACCTGGACCAGCTGGAGCTGGTCAGGCGTAGGTACATGGCGCGTCACGGCGGTCTCATAACCAGCGTGGCGGCGGAGCTTGGGGGCCTCACCGGAGATGCCCGTGCGCAAATAGGGAAAGCGTTCAACGCCGCCAAGGTCACGGTCGGGGACGCCTTGGCCGAGCGTCAGCGCGGGCTCGAAGGGGATGGTGCCGGCGCTGGGCAGGCCGATGAGTGGCTGGACCTATCCCACCCGATCCACCCACTGGGGCGCGGGCATGAACACCCTGTTGCCCGTACGATTCGCGAGATCGAGGATATCTTTGCCAAGTTGGGCTACACCTCGGTTGCGGGCCCGGAGATAGAGGACGATCTGCACAACTTCCAGCTCCTCAACATGCCTCCCGAGCATCCGGCCCGGGATGCGCACGATACCTTCTATCTGACGGGGACAGGCTCGGGGTGGCTGTATCGGACCCACACCTCCCCAATGCAGATGCGCACGATGCTCTCCGGGGTTCCCCCATTTAGGATCATCGTCCCGGGCAAGGTAGCTCGTAGGGACAATCCCGACCCCACGCACAATCCGGTGTTTCACCAGGTAGAAGGACTCTGCGTGGACGAGGGGGTGACGGTGGGAGATCTCAAGGGCACCCTGGAGCATGTGGCTCGCGAGCTCTTTGGGGCGGATCGGGGAGTCAGATTGCGGTCGAGCTACTTCCCCTATACCGAGCCTTCCCTGGAGGCGGACGTTGCCTGTGGGATTTGCAAAGGGGCGGGCTGCCGGAGCTGCCACGGCAAGGGTTGGATAGAGATCCTGGGCTCTGGTATGGTGCATCCGGCGGTGCTGCGCAATGCCGGGGTCGACCCCGAGCGATATAGCGGGTTCGCCTTCGGCATGGGGCCGGACCGGATCGCGGCACTCCGCTACTCCCTGCGCGACGTACGTGATCTGTACGAGAACGACCTGCGTCTACTGGAGTGCTTCTGAGGTGCGCGTCAGTCACGAGTGGCTCACATCGATGGTGGACCTCAGTGGGGTCTCCCCCCGGGAGGTTGCTCACCTCCTGACGGTGACCGGAACCGAGGTGGAGAAGATCACAGAGTTCGCCCAGGGCCTGGAGGGGGTGGTCGTGGGCGAGGTGGTTGGCCTCAAGCGGGTGGAGCGCAGCGACCATCTCTTCCTCGCGGAGGTCAGAGCAGGAGGGGACGAGCCGCTGGAGGTGGTCTGCGGTGCTCCCAACGTCTTCGTGGGGGCGCTCGTGCCGTGGGCTCGACCCGGAACCAAGCTTCCTTCAGGCGTTGAGATCGGGCGGCGTCGAATCAGGGGAGTTGAGAGTCACGGCATGCTCTGCGCTCCCGACGAGCTCGGTCTGGGACCCGACCACGCCGGGATCATGGTCCTGGCGCCTGGGGACGCCGCCGTGGGCCAGCCGCTCTCCGTGGCATTTCCCCATGATGTCGTGTACGAGCTGGAGATCCTCAGTAACCGGGCGGACTGCCTCTCGCACTGGGGGGTCGCCAGAGAGCTGGCAGCATGCTTGCGGCGACCGCTGCAGGACCCCGACATCTCACCTGTCATTCGCGAGGGTCAGCCGCTCGCAGAACGGGTTGCTGTGGAGATTGAGGACAGCGGACTGTGTCCGGTCTACTGGGCGGAGGGCTTCCTCGGAATTCCCCAAGGTCCGACCCCCCTCTGGATCCGCCGCCGGCTTCTCGCCGTTGGCCAGCGGTCTGTTGGAGCGGTGGTGGATCTTGGGAACTACGTGATGCTGGAGATCGGCCAGCCACTCCACACCTTTGACCTGGACCGCATTCGCGATCAAGTGGGGTCAACTGCTCTGTCGGTAAGATTTGGGTTCGATGGCGAGCGGATGCTGGGCCTCGACGGTGCTGAGCGCTCACTCGATCCAGAGACATTGGTGATTGCTGCCAATGGCAGGGCGAGCGCCATCGCTGGGGTTATGGGGGCGATGGAGTCGGCGGTAACTGCAGCTACCACGAACTTGCTACTGGAGTCTGCCAGCTTCGCGTGGACCTCGATCCGCGGCACCTCCAGGCGCCTCGGCGTGCGCACCGAGGCTTCGTCCCGCTTCGAGCGACCGCTGTCGCCCCACCTGGTTCCGGTCGGCGCAGCCCGGTTCACACGGCTGTTGCGGGAGACGCTGGGTGTGGCCCCTCTACCAGGTCCCTGCGTAGCCGGAGCGTTACCGCCTGCCCCGCCAGCGATTCGGATCTCTGCCGATCGGATCTCTGCGCTCCTGGGAATGCGGGTTGATGAGGCAAAGGCCGGTGAGATCCTCAAGAGCCTTGAGTTTCTGGTCGATCGTGGGGCAGAGGAACTGCTGGTGACGCCTCCAGCCGTTCGGACGGACGTGTCGCTACCCATCGACATCGTGGAGGAAGTGGGGCGGATAGTGGGATACGCCGCCATTGCTTCCACCCTGCCCCCGTTGCGCCAGCCACCCCCGCATGTTGTGGGGGCCTCGCCGCTGCGATTGGCGGCGGAGGTGGCGATGGGGGCAGGGTTCAACGAGTGCGTGACTCTGAGCTTGGTGGACTCTGGTCGGCAGGCCCCGGTAGCCGGCCTGGCTGGCATGGGCGGGAACCGCCCTGCGCTCCAGATAGGGAACCCTCTGTCTACTGCTTTGGGCGCGTTGCGAACCGGGATTCTTCCAGGGCTCTTGGGTGCCTGCCAGCTGAATCAGTCGAGAGGTCGTGCACGGATTCGCCTCTTCGAGCAGGGGCGCGCGTTCTGGGCGACATCCGAGAACGACCGGCCCCTGGAGCCGGACCTGATTGGGTTTGTGGACCAATCGGTGGATGGCGATGCGGATGACAGCGCCCTCCGACTCCGCCATCTCTTGGCGGTCTGCCAAGCCTTGGGCGACCGTCTGAGCGCGCAAAACACCACTTTTAGGATGGGGGAGTGCCCGGGTTTCCACCCGACCCGTTGCGCCCTGGTAGTCAGCGGCGGTGTCGTTCGGGGGGTGGTTGGGGAACTTGACCAGAGGTCCACCGCGGCCCTGCAGTTGCGCGGACGCGTCGTCGCCGCCGAGCTCAGAACAGACCACTGGTTGGTTCCCGGTGGCCGCCCGAGCACCACAGTCGATCTAGCCCGCACTCCACAGTTGGTGATGGACCTCGCGGTCAAAGTTCCTGTCCGGGCGGAGCTGGGGTTCGCCTTGGAGGCAGTCAAAGGCGCCAATGTGTCCGAACTAGAAGAGATCCGGGTTCTGGATGAGTACCGTGGCCCTCAACTCGGCAACGACCTCAAGGGGTGGACCTTCAGGCTGGTCTTCCGAGACCCGATCAAGACGCTGACCAATAGCCGGGGCGAGGCGCTTCGGGATCGAGTTGCCGAAGCGTTGCACGCATCGGCTGGAGCCGTAGTTCGCTGAAGTGAGGGGTTGGTGACCTCGGATGCGCGGCACTCCGCCGACCGCCCAGACCCGCCCGGTGCCCAGAGACTTCTTCGCGCGCCAGAGCCCACTCGTGGCTCGCGCCTTGCTCGGCTGCTGGCTGGTGCGTAGAACCCGAGATGGGCTCTTCCGGGTCCGAATCTCGGAGACCGAGGCATACCTGGGGCAGGGGGATCCCGCATCTCACGCGTATCGGGGCCCGACTCGACGGAACCGTCCGATGTTCGGGCCTCCAGGTCATGCCTATGTCTACTTCATTTACGGCATGCACCACTGCTTCAATGTGGTGACTGGAAAAGAAGGGGAGGCGGAGGCAGTGCTCCTAAGGGGAGCGATGGGTCGTTCTCCCGCCGGGGGCAGTCTCCGAGGCCCTGGCCGGCTCTGCCGCGCGATGGAGATCGGCCGGGAGCATGACTCACTGGATCTCTGTTCAGGAGTGCTCGACCAGATTTGGATAGAAGCCGGCAGAATCCCACCGGGAATGGCCCGTCGTACCGGTCCACGGGTCGGGGTGAGCGATAAGTCCCAGTTGCGCTTTTGGCTGGCAGAGGAGCCGGGAACTGAGCCTCGAGCGCAGCACCGGCCAGATATCAAAGAGCGGACCCCGTAGGGTCCGCTCACAATCTTGCCGGTGCGCTAACACCGAGTCCAGCGGATAAGCCGGACTAAATTCAGGTGGTCGGCTAGCCCTGTACCGAGGTCACAATAATCTGGCGGTGGCGATACTCCACCGTCGTGCACCGGCCTCGGGGGGCCGATCACTCCGCCCTAGTCTGCCTCAGAAGTCTCCAGACGGTACGCATCGACTTTACCTCCGTCTGAGTCCAGTAACCTGAGTCAACATTAGCACCGATAGCCGCCGAAGTGTTGCTGACGGGGAAAGAGGCAGGAGGGGGCATCGGGCCGAACGTCAGCCCGGGTGTCTGACTTCGGAATACGGTAGTCGCCTGCGCGCTCCCGCCGGGTGGTTCTGCTTGCGCCGCACCGCAGCCACGGCGAGTCTGGGAGCCGCTTGCGCTGACCGGTAGGACGGGGGTATGGTATTGCCTACTCAAGTAGGGTGGAGTGCAAGTCTGCTTGCCAACAGCGCCTTGATCTGTGGGGCTCACTCTGGGTTCACAGATAGCGGGGAGAGCGGGCAGTGCAACTTGGATCCCTTCCTCATATGAGATGGATCTGGCTCCGGGACGGAGACCGCGACGCCGAGAAGGCGCCGACTCAAAACGAGATGGAGGGACGGAGATGCGTCGAGCCCTGGTGATCCCGGCAGTAGGCTTGCTTACGGTCCTTGCGGGCTGTGGGGCGAGCACCCCTGTTGGTACGCCTGCGAAACCGGGTCCAATCAACGTCGGCGTGATCGCCCCCTTCAGCGGGTCCGCTGCCGAGTTTGGGACACTGCTGTCGGCTCCCTGTGAGGCGGCGACTCTGCTGATCAACAATGCGGGCGGGGTGCTTGGACATAAGCTTCAATGCACTGCCGTCGACGACACCGGGGACGCCGCCGACGCCGTCCCAAATGTGACGCGGGCAGTCGCCACCATCTCCAACTTGGACATGGCCATGGGCTTGGAGAGTAATACCGCTGCCACGACCGTCCCGATCATCAACAAGGCTGGGATTCCCTTTGTTACGACCAACGGTCTGGTCGCGTTCAACCGTACGACCGACAAGTACTATTGGCGGCTGACCCCAGCCGATAACGCCAACGGCGCGGCATTCGCGGTGTGGGCAGCCGACAAGGGCTACAAGCGGGTCGCAGTGATCTTCGAGAACAACATCGGATCGCAGGGGAATCTGCCCGGCATTGTCTCGGCCGCTCCCAAGCTCGGACTCAAGATCACCAGCAACCTCACCATTCCTGCCGACGCCAGTTCGTACTCCAGCGTGGTGTCGACCGTTCTGAGCGGCCATCCGCAAGCATTGATTTTCTCTGCGGACCCCCAGACCACTGCCACCTTCCTGGCCAACTATTCCCAGCTCAACAACGGCAGTATCCCCGCCATGATCACGGCCACCGACTCGTTGACGCCCGACTTTTACTCGGCAGTGGCTAAGGCCGTGGGGGCAAGCTACCTTCTCCACGATATGTTTCTTGTGGGGTCGTACTTCAGCAACACCACCCCTGCCTTCTACGCTTATAAGCAAGCAATGGAGGTGAATCCCAAGACTCATGCAATCGCCGGAGTCATCACCACGGTCGGACCGCCCGCTTCGGCCTACGACGGCATGAACATACTGGCCTTGGCTATGCTGGCATCCAAGAGCACTACGGGGTCGGTGTACAACTCCTATGTGCCCCAAATCGTCTCGAAGAAGTCCGGCGCTGTAGTGGTGCACACATTCGCGGAGGGGAAGAAGGCACTGGCTGAGGGCAAGCAGATTCAGTACGTCGGTGTCGTGGGCCCGGTCAGCTTCAACAAGTACCACAACTTCTCGGGCCAGTTCGCGGTTGTAGTCTTCACAAGTGCGACCCAGTCGACTTCAGTGAAGGTCATCTCTGGGGCCCAGGTCTCGCAACTGCTGCAGTAATTCTTCTCATTAGCTAGAGCGGGCCGCCAGTCCGGGGCTGGCGGCCCGCTGTCTACCCCCTAATCATGGGCAGGAGTCATCTGTGCATCTTCTGATCGAGGCGATAGGATTCGGGGTCGCCTCCGGCGCGGTCCTGGCATTGGGCGCGGTCGGATTCACATTGCAGTTCGGAATCAGTAACGTGCTGAACATCACCTACGGTTCTCTCATGACGCTGGCTGCCTTCCTTGGGGTCTTTCTGCTGGGGCTGGGGTTGAACGTGTGGTTGGTTATGGCCCTCGGCGGCCTACTTATCGGACTCGCCTCGGTCGCGTTGAACCGAGGCTTGCTGGCACCGCTCATGCGGCGGGGGCTGCAGCCTTTCGGTCTGATCATCGTGACGGTGTCGGCTGGGATCGTTATCCAGTACGTCATTGTCGCGGTCGCCGGTCCATCGACCCTCTCGTATGGGAACCTCAGCGGCGCCACCCTGCATTTTCTGGGTTGGACGCTGACCACGGCGCAGGTGGTTATCCTGGTTGTCGCGCTGGTACTCATGGCGGGGCTCCACGTCCTGCTTACGAGGACGCAACTCGGTAGGGCCATGCGGGCGACCTCGTCGAATCGGACTCTGGCCCGCAGTTGTGGGATCGCCACGGGGCGGATCGGCGACATCGCCTGGTTCCTGTCCGGGACCTTTTGTGGCATGGCGGGGATTGCACTCGCCATCACCATTGAGTCGTTCGACTTCACTCTGGGATCCATATTTCTGATCCCCATCATCGCGGCGGCGGTGCTGGGTGGCGTGGGGCAGCCATACGGGGCCATGGTGGGGGGATTAGTGGTCGGAATCGTCAGTCAGGTTTCCGCCGCCTACTGGAGTCCTTCCTATGAGAACGTCGTCGCCCTGGCCATGCTCATCGTGATGCTCTTGGTCCGACCACGGGGACTGTTCGGCGCGAACTCCTCGTCCCGCAAGTTGTTGGCTTGACCTGGTGATCCGGGTTATCCGCAGAAGGAGGCGCTGCGATGAGCGGAATTGAATTTTATGTCGTGGTGCTGTTGGTATATCTCGGTACGGACCTGCTCGCGGCGTGGGGCTTGAATCTCGAGTACGGGATTAGCGGGGTCGCCAATCTCGCATTCATCGTGGTTATAGCCGCTGGTGCTTACACCTATGCGATCCTGAGCCTAGGGCCGGATTCCGGCAACGGAGGCTTCCAGCTGTATGTCATTGGCTTGCAGCTTCCCTTTGCAGTCGCGGTCATAGCGGCCGCCGTAGTGGGTGCGGTTGTGGGGGTCCTTATCGGTGTCACTGGGCTGAAGCGCATCCGCCAGGACTACCAGGGGATGGTGATGCTGGTAATTTCGCTTATGGCGGTGACCGTGGTCGGGGCGGATACCGGCTTTCTCAACGGGCAGGCGGGCCTGAGTTTGATTCCCAATCCCTTCTCGTCGCTCAGTCCGGTTGTCGGCGACTGGACCTATGTCGCAATGGTAGGTGTCGCCTGCGTGATCGGCTTTTTCGTGATGAAGCGCTTCACCGGGGGGCCCATGGGAAGGGCGCTGCGGGCCATGCGAGACGACGAGCACGCAGTGGCAGCGCTGGGCTTTAGCGTGGTCCGGCTGCGGCTCATGAGCCAGGCGGTCGGGGGGGCTTTCGGCGGAGTCAGCGGGGCGCTGCTAGCTGCCTTCATTGGTGGGTGGTCCCCCGGGGCTTGGGCTTATGTTGAGACCCTCGCTTTACTCACCGCGATCATCGTGGGCGGGATGGGTAACGACATGGGAGTGAGCCTTGGCACCTTCGTGATCGCCGTCCTGTTACTTCAGGGGGTCCAGTTCCTCCCGCAGATCAGCTCCCACACAGGGCTTACCGAGGCGCTCGGCTGGATCATTCTCGGCGTTCTCACGATCACATTCCTGTGGGTTCGTCCGCAGGGGATATTCAAAGAAAGAAGACCCTTTTATCGATCACCTAGTGGTTCGGACCGGCCGTCGCCCGGTGACTCCGGAACCGGCCGAGTCGCGGCTCCGCCAGCTTGAGCTCGAATGCAAGCGGCGAGGGGCGGGACTCCGGGGTGGCGTCAGCAACCGCGGTGGTTGCGGGTCAGGAGCCCCGAGGAGCCATTCTCAGGGTTACCGACCTGGTCAAGCAGTACGGGGGGGTCAGGGCCGTCGACGGGGTGAGCTTCGATGTTCAGCCGGGGACAATCATTGGAATCATAGGCCCGAACGGGGCTGGGAAGTCCACTGCCCTGACGATGATCAGCGGCTTCGCATCGCCGACATCGGGACTGATTGAGTTTGCTGGTCAGGATGTGACCAATGAACCCATGCACATGCGGGCCCGACGAGGTCTGGTGAGGACCTTTCAAATCGCTCGGGTCTTCGACGGACTGACAGCCATTGAGAACCTGATTGTGGCGGTTCCCAATCAGCGATCCTTGACGCCTCTAGGCCTGCTCGCGGGCAAGCGGTATTGGAAGGCCGAGGAGGAGGCAATCGTCGACCGGGCCCACCGTCTGATGGCGACCTTTGGTATGGAGGAGAAAGCGAACGAACGGGCGCGCAACCTCAGCGGCGGGCAGCGCCGGGCTGTGGAGATCATGCGAACGTTGATGATGCGGCCTAAATTGCTGTTGGTTGACGAGCCCATGGCCGGCCTCAATCCGCGGCTCACGCACCAGTTAGAGGATATATTCCTGGAACTTCGCGCGGAGGGCCTCACCGTCATCCTCATAGAGCATGAGCTCGGCACGGTGGAGCGGATCTGCTCCGAAGTGCTAGTGATGGCGTGGGGAAAGATCATCGCCCGGGGCGAGATGTCAGAGTTGCGGACTCGCCGGGAGGTTCAGGATGCCTACGTCATCGGTTAGGGGGGGGCAGGAGGGCGTTCCGGCTCTGGCGGTTCGCGACCTGGTCGCTGGGTACGGTGACTTCGCGGTGGTTGATGGCATCAGCCTGGAGGTTCCCGCCGGCAAGGTGGTGGCGGTCGCTGGCCCGAATGGGGCCGGCAAGAGCACACTGCTCAAGGCGATGCTGGGCATCGCCAAGGTGATGGGGGGCCAAGTCTTCCTGGAGGGGCGGGATGTCACATCCGTTCCCCTCGAACAGCTGGCTCGACTAGGGGTGGGATACGTGCCCCAGCTCGATGACGTGTTCGACTCGCTGAAGGTGATCGAAAATCTGGAGATGGGCGGGTATCTGTGCAATCGCGCGGAACGACAGCGGCGGATAGAAAGTGTGCTCCAGGTGTTCCCTCAACTCCAGGCCAAGCTCCACCGCTACGCCGAGACCTTGAGCGGGGGCGAGCGCAAGATGACTGCAATTGCGAGAGTCCTGATGCTCGACCCGAAGGTTCTGGTTCTCGACGAGCCAACCGCCAGCCTCACCCCTGAGCTGTCCCGAGTTGTGCTGGAAGAACAGGTTCGTCCCCTGAGTGCGATGGGGAAGTCGGTCTTGTTGGTGGAGCAGAAGGCTGTCGCAGCGCTAGCGATAGCTGACTGGGCCTACCTGTTGGTGCGTGGCCGAGTCGAGGTGTCCGCCCCGGCCGCCGAGGTGTTGAGTGACCCCCACATGCGGGAGATATTTCTGGGTCGCGCGGCGGCGGAGGTCGCCGCAAGCGGCCTCGACAGCAAATGAACGGTGCAGATGCCTTCGTCGCGACACTCCGGGAGTGGGGGGTTGACACGTTTTTTGGGCTGCCCGGCTCGACCGAAGCTCCGCTCCTGGAAGCTCTGCGGGAGGATGGCGGGATTCGCTACGTGCTTGCCCTGCACGAGGGGGTGGTGGTGGCGATGGCAGATGGTTATGCTCGGGCCGCAGGTCGACCGGGAGTGGTCGGGCTGCACACCACTGTGGGCGCCATGAACGGGATGAGCCAGCTGTTCAATTCCGCCAAGGATGGGGTGCCAGTGGTGATGACCGTCGGTCACAAAGACACCTCAGTGCTGGCCGAGGACGGATTCTGCACCATTCCAGACTTGGCATCGCTGCTGCGTCCCTTTACGAAGAGGGCCCGACAGACGTTGGCACCCCAATCGATCGCGGCCGATCTCGCCAGGTCCCTGCAAGCGGCGGTCAGCAGCCCTTCAGGGCCTACCTTCCTAGCCGTGCCTGAGGACTTTATGGCGGCCCCGGTCAGCTTGAGCCCGGAGCCCGGTTCCTTGCCAGGTCTCCGGCGCCCGGTGGGGCTCGGATCCGGTCCGCGTGAGGAGATCGAGGCCGCAGCTAAGTTGCTCGCTCAGTCCTCGCGACCGCTCCTGGTCCTGGGTACCGCTGGGGCCCCGGCAAGGACACAGGTAGCCGAGCTGGCTCGCGCCGCGGGTATCGCGGTGGTCGCGGCCGACCTTACCGACTTGGCCAGCCTGTCTTACCAGGGATCCGACCCCGGTTATCTCGGGGTCTACGGAGACGAGCCCGCCGTTCTGGACGGGTGCGACCTGGTCCTGGCGGTTGGATGCAGAGTCTTCTACCCATTTTCCCATCGCCTGCGGCCGCGCCTACCTGAAGGCGCTGCGCTGGTGCATATCCACCCCGACGCGGCTCAGATCGGGATGGCCGCAGCGCCGACCGTTGGGATAGTCGCTGATCCCAAACGGGCACTTCAGGCGCTGTTGGAGGCGTATGTGGGCTTGGATGTCGCCAAGATGATCGCGGCCCGCAGGGCTCGGCTGGGAGAGCTCCAAGCGAAGCGGGCTCAGGCGCTGGCCGAGGAGCTGGCGGCCAGTAAGGGGCAATCTCCGGTCGAGATGGCCGATCTTGCGGACGCCATCTCCGACGCTCTTCCAGAGGGGACCATCCTGGTGGAAGAGGCGGTGCGGGGGTCCCGGCTGATCTTTCGCCACTGCGGGGTGCCCAAGGGCGGCGAGATTTGGCGGAGCAGTGGAGGCGCGCTGGGCTGGGGCCTTCCGGCTGCGGTGGGCGCCAAGCTGGCGAGGCCCGATCGCTCAGTGGTGGCGGTGGTCGGAGACGGAACCCTGCACTTCTCCGTCCAGGCGCTCTGGAGCGCCGTCTCACAGCGCGCCCCAATCGTGGTTGTGGTACTGGACAACGGCGGCTATCTGGCCGTGAAGCGTGCCATCGAGAACATGTTGCGGGTGCCGCTCGACCCACGTCTGCATCCGGGCACTGAGATCCAAGGAGTTGATCACGAGGCTGCGGCGCACGCCTACGGGGCCGAGGCCGTGACAGTGACCAGCGCTGCCGAGGCTGGGGCGGCGATCAGGGAGGGATTGGCCGCGGAGCGGGTCACGGTGGTGGTCGTCCCGGTGGCGAAGATCAGGCCGTGACGCTGTTTTTGGTGACCGCAGGTAGCAGATGAGGGTCTTTTCGGCGGCTGCGACTGCTAGGTGTCTTGGAGGAGGCTTTCGGTGGCCAGGGCGTCCGTGTCGCATCCTGGCTGGTGTTGATCCCCTTCCCTTTCCGTTGGTTATGGAGGGCTAGAGAGGTGGCCATGTCAACTTCTCGCGAGGTGCGCTCGGGTCACGAAGGACCAGCGTCTTGTGGCGCGAGCCAGGTTCCATTGACCGAAGCCCTTCCCTGGTCCGGCGGGCACGGGGTCGGGCCTGTCCCCCAGGGTTCGCGGAGCGGCGAAGGACGGTACAGTTGAGGCCGCCGCTCGGGATCATGCTGCACACGGGTGACATGGGATACCCGGACATCGTGCGGTTCGCACGGCGGGCGGAGGACGCGGGCTATGAGCACTTCCTGCTCACCGAGGAGTCTGCGAAAGAGGCCTTCTCGCTCCTGGCCGCGCTCGCTACCGCCACCCAGAAGATCAGGCTGGGCACCGGAATTGTCAGCTTCTACACGAGGACTCCCACTTTGCTGGCCATGGCGGCACGATCCATTTGGGAGCTTTCCTCGGGCCGATTCAGCCCTCTCGGGATTGGCACCGGCGGCATTGGCTTCATGACCCGCGGCCACGGGATGACCTTGGACCGGCCGGTTGGGCGGGCGCGTGAAACGGTGGAGATCGTGCGCAGCTTGCTGACCGAGCCCAGAACCTCCTACCAGGGTAAGTGGTTTCGAGTAGAAGACTTTCATCTGCGCGAGGGTGCTCTCCCGGACGGTGCCAGGATCCCGATTTGGCTCGCCGCGTTGGGTCCGCAGATGGCCACCATGAGCGGAAGGGTCGCGGACGGGATGATCAGCAACTGGCTCATTCCCGAGTCGCTGGCGGAGTACCGCACTTTGATCCAGGCTGGGGCCACAATTTCCGGGCGCAGTCAGAGTGACTTCCAGATTTCGAGTCTGACCATGGTCTGCGTCGACCCTAGTGATGAAGAGGCCGTGCGCGCCGCCAGACGGGGGGTGGCCTTCTATTGTGCCAGCACCCACTACCACCACATAGCAGATCTGGCCGGGTTGGGCGAGCAGGCCCGACGGGTGCAGTCCGTATGGGAGACCCGAGATTTCGAGGCGGCGGCTGCCATGGTGAGCGATGAGATGCTGGCCCGCTTCACGCTGGCCGGTTCGGACCGCGAGAATGAGGCCCGCCTAAAATGGATGATCTCCGAGGGAGTGCTGCCGATCATCTATCCACTCCCGCGCCGGTCGCGGGTGGTTGAGGACCACTTCACCGTCCTCGAGCGAGCGGCCGCCTGGAGTGGCCTGGGTGGTAAAGACTGAGGATGGAAGGGGTGACCTCGTTTCCAAGGGCCCTAGCGGAGCGATATCGACTCCGCGGGTATTGGGAGGACCGTGCACTTGGCGAGGTCTTTCAAGAGTGTTTCCAGAAGTTCGGGGATTCGCTAGCTGTGATCGACGGGGACGAACGATGGAGCTTCGCAGAGCTGGGCCAGGGTGTGGAGCGATTGGCGCTGAACCTTCTGGATCTGGGGATTCAGCCGCTCGATCGAGTGGTGCTCCAACTCCCCAACCGCGTGGAGTTCATTCTCTTGTACTTTGCGCTGCAACGCTTGGGGGCGATTCCACTGCTGGCCCTGCCAGGGCACAGAGAGTACGAGATTGGTCACTACCTGGATTTCGTGGAGGCAGTGGGGTACGCCGCGCCTCCGAAGTACGGCGATTTCGATTGCCTGGGACTGGCGGCACGTCTCCAGGGGCACAACCCCAATCTCCGTCTGATACTGGTCGCGGGGCCGGCCCCTGATCGGCCCGGGCATGTGGGCATCCGCGACCTGCTGCAACGCGCTCCCAAGGCCACGGTTGACCAGCTGCGCGGACTCTCAATTGACCCGGATGAACCGTGTGTATTCCAGCTGTCCGGGGGGACGACCGGTATCCCCAAAGTGATCCCACGCAGCCACAATGACTACCTCTACAACAGCCGTCTGATCGCTTCGGTCAATGACATCAGGGCAGGGGATCGCTTGCTCGTTACGGCCCCGATTGGCCACAACTTTCCCCTTGCTTCTCCAGGTATACAGGGCTTCTTCCTGCACGGCGGGACGGTGGTGATGTGCCCCAGCCCTCGGTCGGGAGTGGTGCTACCGCTCATCGAACGTGAAAGCGTGACTCACCTGGAAATCGTGCCGGCGATGGTTCTGTCCTGGCTCCACGACGGCCTCATCCACGATCATCACCTGGAGTCTGTTCGCGTGATCAACAGCGGGGGCCAGAAGTTCCAGCGTGATACCAAGATCCGGACCGAGGCCGCTTTCGTCGGCGCCAAGGTACAGGAGGTCTTCGGAATGGCTGAGGGCCTTCTGATGATCACCCGACTGGACGATCCCCGGGAGGTCAGGCTGGAGACGGCGGGCCGACCAATCTGCCCTGACGATGAGGTCATGTTGGTGGGCGAGGATGGGCTCGAGGTCCGCGGGGGGGAGATCGGAGAGCTCCTCTGTCGCGGGCCGTACACCCTGCGTGGTTACTACCGTGCTCCCGAGGCGAACCGACGCGCGTTCACCGAGGACGGCTTCTACTGCTCGGGCGACCTGCTGCGACTGCACTCCTCAGGCAACTACGTGGTGGAGGGGCGTAAGAAGGATCTGGTGAATCGCGGGGGGGAGAAGATCAGCGCTGAAGAGGTAGAGGAGATGCTTCTCGGTCATCCCCTGGTAGCCAACGTCGCCTGCGTGCCGATGCCCGATCCAATCCTCGGGGAGCGCATGTGTGCCTTCGTCCAACCGATCCACGGTGCCACACCTGCGTTGAGTCAGCTGACCGCCATGTTGACGGAGCGCGGGTTGGCGCGCTTCAAACATCCGGAAAAGTTGGTGCTCGTCGCGGAGCTCCCGCTATCCCCGTTTGGCAAAGTACAGAAAAGCGTTCTGAGCCGGCGGGCCGCCGAGCTGGTCGACACTACCAAGGAGGGTTACCCAAATTGATCATCGATGCCTACTCCCATGTCTGCCCGGAGCGTCTCATCGCGGCGATCAACCGGGATTACCCCAGCGCCGAGGCGGCCGCGCTCGACAGTCGACCTTATCTTCGGGACGCCGCCAAGCGTGTCCGATTCATGGATGAGGTGGGCATTGACGTACAGGTCCTGGTACTGGTCCGTCCTCCAATGTGGCTAGGCATGCCGCGCGAGGTCATGTACCGGATGATGCGTGAGGCCCATCTCGGGATCGCAGCCATGGTCGCCGAGTACCCGGACCGCTTCGTGGGTACGGCGGTGGCGCCGGCCTGCGACGAGCGGATCTTGACCGAACTTCGATTCGCCTGGGATGAATTGGGTTTGGTGGGGGCGGAGATCTTCTCCAATGTTGAGGGACAGCCGCTGGACGCCCAAGAGATGTGGCCCCTATATGCAGAGGTTGAGCAGCGCGGTGTGCCACTGTGGATACATCCCCAGCACACCTCCTACCTGTACCCTTGGATCAAGGAGTCCCTTTTGGATCGCAGCCTGGGGTGGCCGTTCGACACCTCGCTAGCGATGATGCGGCTGGTCTATGGCGGTGTCATGGAGCGCTATCCAGACCTGAAGATCGTCACCCATCACTTGGGGGGCATGATCCCTTACTTTGGTGCTCGGCTGGACGCCTTTGACCATGAGATCGCTGAGTATCGCGCCAAGCAGCTTACCGGCGCCGCCGCCGTGGAGCTCTCCGCCCCCGTGGGTGATTATCTGCGACGTTTCTACAACGATACTGCCATCAGTTACAGCCCGGCTACCTTGCGCTGCGGGCTGGACTACTTCGGACCGCTTCACGTGATGTTCGGTACCGACTTTCCCATGGGATCGGCGGACGGGGAGACATGGACCCGAGACATCTTGCGGGCCATTGGAGACACCGCGATGTCAGCGGAACACCGCGCTCTCTTGCTCGGAGGCAACGTCCAGCGGCTGCTGGGCTTGGATCGCGCCGGGAGCTGAAACGGGTTTGCCCGCGCACAACCTTGGAGTTTGTTAAAAATGGTACTGTCGGGCGTAGGGGGGTGCGGCCGAGCGGCTCGGGTGCGAACAGCACCAGCCGGCGGCGACAGATCGGAGCCGGAAACGGGGAGTCTTAGGCCATGACCAGAGATCAGCCCAACGTCGCCGAGGAGTTGGTGCGCCTCGGGTTCTCCACCTATGAGGCACGCACCTACGTCGGCCTGCTAGTAGCCGGCGAGAGTACCGGGTACCGGATCTCCAATGACACTGGAGTCCCGCAGCCAAAGGTTTACGAGACCCTGCGTCGGCTCGCGGAGAGGGGGGCTGCGACGCTGGTCAACCAGCGTCCCGCCCGTTACGCAGCCGTGCCCCCGGAACAACTGCTCGGTCGTCTACAAGGGGACTTCAGCAAGCGGTTGGAGCGGGCGCGCACCGGTTTTCGGGAACTGCCCTCCGGAGTCGGCGGCACGACCGGGCTCACGGTTAACCGTCTGGCCAGCATCGACGCCGCTTTGGAGCACACCCGCCGAGCCATCGACAAATCCGCCACTCGGGTGTACCTGCACGCCCGCCGAGACGAGCTCACGCCGCTTGCGGGAGCGGTGAAGTCGGCCGCTGCCCGCGGGGTCGAGTTCGTCATGGTCCACTTCGGCGCTCTGCCTTTCCCAGCTCCGCCGGGGCGGGTGGTCAGGCATGCCAGCACCGATGGCACCCTCTACGCCTCACGCGGAGTTCGTCATCTGGCGGCCGTGGTCGATTCGCGGTGGGGGCTGTGGGTGCTCTCTCGGGAGGGGCAGGCGGACGAGGGATTCCATGCCGACAGCCCACTCATGGCTAGCTTGGTCAAGACGTACATCCGTCACGACCTGTTCGTCCAGCGTATCTACTCTGACTTTTCGACCGAGCTGGAGGAGGCGTACGGTCCCGGCCTGCTCAGCCTCACCGATTTTTCCGCGGAAGACGGGCTGGAGGAGGTTGCGGGCCAGGTCGGCTAGCCATCGTCCTGGTAGCCCACCCACTACGGTAGGTATCTTTAGACCGCGGTGTGCCTACGGCCGGGTCTCAAACCGTCGCGAACGTTTTCTGAAGGGAGCAAGGATATCTATGACGCTTGATGGAGTGGTCCCGTTTCCAGCTGAATTCCAGCAGCGCTACCGGGAACGAGGATATTGGGAGGACCTGACCATGGATCAGGTCTTTCGGGCCGCCTTCGCTCGCCACGCCGACCGAACCGCCATTATTTTTCAAGACCACGAGGTCACATATTCGCAGCTGCAAGAGCACGCTGACCGGCTGGCGGGGTGGCTCTGGCAGGAGGGGGTCAGGCCCCTTGATCGGGTGGTGGTGCACCTGCCCAACCGTCCGGACTTCATCTACCTCCATTTCGCTCTTCAGCGGCTGGGAGCCGTCCCGATCATGGCATTGGCCGCGCACCGTCGCTACGAGATCGACCACTACCTCCGGCTGGCGGAGGCAACTGCTTATTTCGGCACAGATCCGGAGCTAGCCGCGGAGGTGCAACTCACGAATCCGCAGCTGCGGCTCGTGGTTACCGGGGATGAGCTATCTCGGCCCTCAGCTGCCCCGGAAGCCCCGGCTGTGGCAATCGATCCCACCGATCCTTGCCTGCTCCTACTGTCAGGCGGCACCACCGGCGTCCCCAAGCTCATCCCCCGCACTCACAACGACTACATCTACAACACGAAGGCGGCTTCCGCTGCCCAGGACATCACTCCTGAGACGGTGCAGTTGTGTGTCCTGCCGCTGGCTCACAATATGCCGCTGGCTTGCCCTGGGATCCAGGGGGTGTTTCTTGCAGGTGGCAAGGTGATTCTTCGCGGCAGCACCAGACCTGAGGACGTGCTCCCGGCGATCGAGCGCCACCGCGCGACGCATGTGGCTGGGGTTCCGGCGCTCTATATCCGATGGCTGAGCGACCCGCTCAGTGCCGCGTGCGACCTGAGCTCGGTTCAGCTTCTGCAATCTGGCGGCCAACGGCTTCAGCCCGAAGTGAGGCGGCGGATGGCGCGCGCCTTTCCCAACGCCTTCGTCCAAGAGAACTTCGGGATGAGTGAAGGGACGCTGTTCTTCACCAGCCGAGACGATCCGGAGGAGGTGCGCCTGGAGACGGTTGGCGTTCCGGTGTGCCCGGACGACGAGGTTCGACTGACCCAGGAAGACGGGAGGGATGTGCTCGACGGGGAGGTTGGCGAGCTCACTGTCCGGGGTCCCTACACCCTGCGCGGGTACTACCGAGCCGCGGACTACAACCATCGGGTGTTCACCCCAGACGGCTTCTACAGGTCCGGCGACCTGATGCGACGTCACCCCTCGGGGGCTTATCTGGTGGAGGGCAGGATTAAGGACCTGGTCAATCGCGGCGGCGAAAAGATCAGCGCCGAGGAGGTGGAGAATCTCATTCTCACCCACCATAAGGTCCGCGATGTAGCCTGCGTGCCTCTTCCCGACCCGGTCCTGGGAGAGAGGATGTGCGCCTGTGTCATCGCCAAAGACGGCGAGACGGTGACGTTGCCGGAGTTAACAGCACACCTGCTGGACCTAGGTTTGGCGAAGTTCAAGCTCCCGGAGCGCGTTGAGTTGGTGGAGTCCTTTCCGCTCTCGCCCTTTGGGAAGGTATCCAAGAAGGCGCTCGCAGATCGGTTCGCAGCCGCGTGAACAGAGGAGGCAGCCGCTCTGGTCTATTTGACCCGAGCGGCTGCCTCCCGCTAGTCCTCGTCAGTGCCGAACAGCAGCCGGTGAGAGTTGGCGTACAGGATCTTGTGCTTCACGTCCTCGGGCAGCTCAATTGCCTCGAAGTCCTTGAGCCACCGCGCCGCCGTCATTACCGGGGCATCGGTGCCAAAGAGCACTCGGTCCGGGAATATCGACTTCGCGTACTGCCACACGGTGTCCGGGATGTATTTTGGCGACCATCCGGATAGTTCGAGGTAACAGTTGCGGCGGATCCAGACCACGGAGATTGCCTGGTTCACCCAGGGAAAGCCGAAGTGCGAAAGAATGATCTTGAGATCGGGAAAATCGAGAGCGACCTCGTCGAGTAGGGTCGGGTCGCCATACTGCATCCGGCCTCCGGACTGGTTGTGTCCAGTGTGCACCAATACCGGAATCCCGAGCTCCTGGGCCTTCGCCCAGAGCGGGTAGTGGGCCCGATCATTGGGATAGAAGTGCTGGGTCGGGGGGTGCAGCTTGAGGCCACTCATGCCCAGGTCGCGAATGGCGTGCTCCAACTCGATGACCGCCATCTCGTGCTTGTTGGGGTCGACACTGGCGAATCCGACAAATCGGTCGGGCGCCTGTGCCACCAGCTTGGCGACCACCTCGTTGGGCACCTTCCACCCGTGAGTTGTCTCACAGTCAAACGCCAAGAGTACAGACTTCTCGACCTCGGTCTGGTCCATCTCCCGCACCATGTCTTCCACGGTGATGGGATTGCCACCGAAATTGAAGGTTTTGCGGGCGTGACCCCAGAACCAATCTGGGGTCACGGCCAGGACCTCCTCGGTGTACGGGTGAACGTGAATGTCGATTGACTTCAATGTCTGCTCCCCAAATTCATCTTCCGCAGTCCTCCGACTCTCCGTTGTCCTACGTGGTGGCGCTGTAGCCGCCGTCGATCACGACGACCGACCCTGTGACCATGTGGTTCGATGTGATCAACGAGACCACGACCTCGGACACGTCCTCGGCCGTCACCACCCGGCCGAGCGGCGTGTGACTTGAGCGCCGGTCCATGAGGCGCTGGTAGTTGTCGCCCAGCGTCTGCTCCATCCACTCTCCCAGGACCCATCCTGGTGCCACCGCGTTGACTCGGACCTGGGGGGCGAGAGCCCGTGCCAGGGTCCTGGTGAGGTTGGCGACCGCTGCCTTGGTGGCCGCGTACGGGAGTGGCTGGGCGCTGGGTCGAAGTCCGGCGATGCTCGACATGTTGACAACGCTCGCGTCATCGGACAGCCGCAACAGTGGGACGGCGGCTCGAGTCACCTGAAACAGCCCGCGGACGTTCACCGCGAAGACCCGATCCCACGCCTCCAGATCCATCGATTCAAGGTCCTCGGGGGCGGTCTCGACGGTCATGCCCGCGTTGTTAACCAGCGCGTCCAGCCGGCCGAAGGTATGAGCGCAGGTCTGCAGCATCGCCCTGACCGCGGATTCGTCACTCACATCTGCCTGCAGGGGCATCGCCTGAGCACCAAAGCTACGGACCAGCGCTGCGGTCTCCTCCGCCTGCTCCGCGCTGCGGCTGAAGTTGACCGCTACGTCATAGCCGCGCTGGGCGAGGGCGACCGCCACACTCCTGCCCATCCCGCGAGAGGCTCCGGTTACCAAAGCCGCTCTGCGAATCTCGCTCAACTCAAATCCTCCGGGGACGAGATATCCAACTCCGATCCATTGAGGTCGACGGCCATGGTCGTGGCCACCGGGTGGCGGAACGTCTGACTGGCGTGGCAGGCTCTTTCGGCATGTTGGCAGAGGCGGGCCACGGCCTCCGGAGGCGCCGGGCTCTTCACGCGGAGCAGAAACTCAACGTGCTGAAAGGCGCCCGGGGGACCCCCGAGGTCGTACTTGTCCGCGAGGCTAAAGGTGGCCCGCACATCGGCCTCGGCTTCCCAGATCGTCACATCGTAAAGAGGCGAAAACTTCGCCAATTGGGTGAGCATTCAAAAGGCCGCTCCGGCCAGCAGATACTGCAGCGGACGGGGCGCGGAGCCCCCGCCACCTCCCGCAACCGGCTCGTCCGATTCCAGCCGAAAGGTGCCGACCCGACCCTCCATATGTAGGTCGCGATCGATGCGAGCGACCGCCCGCTGGGTGATCAGTGGCTGCTCCGCTGTCTCGGCCCTGGTGGCCTCGTAAACCTGCCGCATCCGTTCCAGGTTGACCCTCGGCTCGGGGTCGCTCATATCGACGGTCCTCCCATTAGGCGCCACAGCTTCTCGGGTGAGTACGGGGGGTTGGCGTGGCGCACGCCGAGTTCCCGGAGAGCATCAAACACGGCATTCGCGATCGCCGCAGGTACCACGATGCAGCCTGATTCCGCCACCCCTTTGGTCCCCAGCGGGCTGAGAGGCGAGCGGGTCGGTCGGAACTCCGTGATCATCTCGATGTCCACATCGGGCATGGTGGGGATGGCGTAGCTCATGAAGCCCTCGGTCAGCGGCTGACCGTTGCCATCGTGGGACACCTCCTCGAAGATCGCGGCCGCGACTCCTTGAATGCTGGAACCGATCACCTGTCCTTCCGCCAAGAGCGGGTTGATGATTGGGCCGGCGTCGTCGACTGTCACCAGCCGTTCCACCCGCACAAAGCCGGTCTCCCGATCTATCTCGACAGTGGCAACGGAGGCGCTGGAGCCAAACGCCAGCCGGGGAAGGGTGAATCGGCCATCTCCCCGGAGTTCTGGCAAGTCGGCGTTCGGCCATTCTGCAGCTGCCCGAGCGATCTCGGCTAGGGTGAGGAGACGTTCGCCGGCCGGTCCGACAATCGCTCCCTGATCCCAACGGAGCTGCTCTTCGGGGATGTCCAGCATGTGGGCGGCCCAGATCTGACAACGGCGCTGCAGCTCCTCGATTGCCAGCAGGATCGCCCCCCCGCCGACAGTCACAGAGCGGCTGGCGAAGGTTCCCATGCCAAGAGGAACTTCAGCGGAGTCCCCACTGTGAACTTCGATGTCGTCGGTATCGAGCCCCAGGGCATCGGCCGCGATTTGAGAGAAGGTTGTCGCGTGGCCCTGCCCGTGGTCGCTGGATCCAGGCAGCAGCAGGACCCGCCCATCGGGTTGTAGCTTGGCGGCGGCCGTCTCCCAGTTGCCGTTGCCGCTCGACTCGACGGCGACGGCAACACCAATTCCCCGCAGCTTCCCCTGAGATCTGTCGAGCGCCAGGTCGGCGCGGGCCCGTGCGTAGTCCGCGAGCTCCAACGCCCTGTCTAAAAGTCCTGGGTAGTCTCCCGAGTCATACTCCGTGCCGGTGGCGGCAAGGTACGGGAGTGCTTCTGGCGGCACCAGATTCAACTTCCGTATCGCCACCGGGTCCATGCCCAGTTCGGCCGCGGCGAGGTCTGCTAGCCGCTCGATAACGAAGGTCGCCTCGGGCCGACCGGCGCCCCGATAGGGGCCGGTGGGGACCTTGTTCGTGGCCGCTCCAACGACTTCCACGTCGGCCGCTGAGATGTCGTAGGGTCCGGTCGCCAGACTGCTCGAGGTTGATCCCACCACCGCGGTATGGCCCAGTAGATAGGCGCCGGCATCAAAGATCATTCGTACTCGGAGCGCTTTGAATCGTCCCGTGGCATCCACGGCAAGCTCGGCGTCCGCGTCCATGCCGCGGCCCTGGTAGGAGGCGACGAATGCTTCCGAGCGGGTCTCGACCCACTTGACAGGCCGTCCGGTCTGTATCGCCGTCAAGGCGGCGACCACATACTCGGGAGCCAAGCCGCCCTTGCTGCCGAAGGCGCCGCCGACGTCTGGTACGACAACCCGGATGCGGTCCGCCGGACGGCCGAGGACGTACGCCATCTGAAGGCGAGGTCGGTGCGGATCTTGGGATGAACACCAGAGCGTCAAGAGATCGTCGTCTGCTGAGTACTTCGCGACACAGCCCCGCGGTTCGATTGGAGATGCCTGCAGTCGGGGAATCGAGAAATCGGCTCGGATCACCCTGGCTGCCCGTTGCAGTTCCCCGCTCACGTCTCCTGAAGCATGTCGGTAGGAGAAGAGCACGTTGTCAGGGGCAGCCGGCTGGACGGGCGGGCCGCCGTCCAGGGCTGCCCTCGGTGCGCCCACCGAGGGCAGCGCATCCAGCTCGGGCCAGACGAGGTCGGCGGCATCGGCAGCCTGGCTCCTGGTCTCTGCCAGCACCGCCGCAACGGCCTCGCCGACGAACCGGACCTTCTCTGCGGCCAGAATCGGCATTGGAACGTCCGCCACCTTGAAGCCATCTGGGAGTTGGGTCGCGCGAAGGGGCAGGGGTAGCAGACTCTTCGGCAGGTCTGCCGCCGTTATGACCTGAACGACGCCGGGTGAGGCCTGGGCCGCTGCGAGGTTCAGGCCTCGAATGCTGGCGTGGGGAACCTGGCTCCTAACGAAGGCGAGATGTAGGCAATCCGCAAACTCAAGATCGTCCAAGTAGGCACCCTGCCCGAGCACCAAGCGGGCATCCTCCCGTCGGATCTGGGGCCGTCCGATCCATGGCTCAGTCAAAGAACTCCCACTCCAGTCTGCCCTGCCCTGGCTCCCCCTCATGGGCCTGCCCGGCTAGCGCCATGCTACCGACGACGGTGAGTAGGATTTTAAGGCCTAGGACCCGGTCCGAGCAGGAACTGTCACGACCTGGTTTCAGCGGAAATCCTGGGGACCGCGCGGGGAATCTAGGGCAGAGTAGCCATCTCCGATGGGCAGGCGCTTGACGGAGAGGGGGGAACCCGCCATCGCAACGCATGGCGACCCAGCTCTACGGCGCACGCCTCCGGGCGACGGAGCCGGCTCAGGTAGTGCCCTTGAGGACCACGTTCCAATACCTGAAGGGCCGACCATGCCGCCTCGGCAACCATATGAGGGGGATCGTCGGGTGCGGCTCCGTGGTGTAGTCGAAGTCGCTACTAGCATTCGGGTGCGGACCGTGGTGAGATGGGCCGAGGCATACCCGTCGTGGGTCGGCCCCGGCTGACCGGAAGACGCGACCGCTCCGAGGTTGGCAACGACGACTGGCGGCGGATCCGATCTTCGAATTGGGCGAGCTGCCACAGGTGCCCAGTGAACAGACATTGGGATACCGCTCGTGCTGAAATGTTCTTGTCGGTCGTGACGTAACCAAGAGGGGCTGGCGGCATCTGTGAGCGGCGACGAGTACACCCAATCGGGGGCGCTCTGAGGGGGACCAAGTGCATGTGGTCGCCGGCGATCTCCCCGCCGCGCTCATCGGCGTGGTTGAAGATGGCCGCGGTCTGCCTGGAGGGTCCCCTCACTGGGGTCCAAACGGGCTGATCGTAGTGAGTATCCGATAGGTTGATGACACCACATTCGCTTCACCGGCCCGTCGCAGTCGGGCCGAGTCCGAGATTTCCCCGGCCGACCACCACCTGGTGCGCCACAGCCTCTCGCCTGCCCGGGATCCCCCCTGCTAGCCTCTGACGCCTGGGAGGTGGGTCAGCTCTGAATGGGTAGTCCAGCTTCTTTGGCGTTGTCGAAGTCGTCGTCGATGAGAACGACCGAGTGACCCGCTCGGTCGAGCAGGCTGGCTGCGACGCTGGCGCGATAGCCCACCCCGCAGTGAACCCAGAGCTCTTGCCGCGGAATCTCACGCATCCGTCCGGGAAGCTCCTGAATCGGGACGTTCCTTGACCCTGGAATGTGGCCGGATCGCCATTCATCCGATTGGCGTACGTCCAGTACGACGGCCGCCTCGGGCAGCCCCTGTGCAACTCGGGCAAAGTCAGTCACCGGATAACCGCGCACCGGTAGCTGGGCGGAGTGCCCCGCGAATCCGACGGTGCTCGCCTCAAGTCGGTCCAGTCCGATCCGGGACAGGGCCCGGCGGGCGGCGCGGAAGTCGTCAAGACCGTCGGTCAGCAAGGTGAGCGAGGTGTCAAACGGCGACAACCAACCGGCGTAGGTCGAGAAGCTGCTGGATAGCTCCATCCCGACCGTACCCTGAAGGTGGGCGGCGGCGAATTGCCGTCGTGGCCTGGTGTCGATGACCCAACTGCCTCCTTCCAGCTTGACACGAAGCGCCTCGGAGTCCAGCTCGGAGATCTCCGTGATCTCGGCAAAGGCGGTGGGACCGAGCCGGTTGAGTGGAGCCATGTGGGAGTAATAGGAGGGGTACGGACCCAGTCCGGCGATGATCGATGCCACGAAGGCCGTCTCGTCATCCGTCGTCGCCGCCACGTTCTGTGCCCGCTCGCTGGCGATATTTCCAGCCCCGGCGCTGGAGGTGCCAGAGGATGCGCAGAAGCTTCCAAAGCCGTGCGTGGGTAACACCTGGGCGTCAGGTGGGACTTCCGCCATGAGCCGACGAGCCGAGCGATACTGATCTCGAGTGAGGCTCTCGGTGAGTTCCGACGAAATTAGATCGGTGCGTCCCACGGTGCCGTAGAGGAGCGATCCCCCGGTCAGCACCGCGACCGCTGTGCCCGCTTCCAGAACCGCGTATGAGAGGTGGTTAGGGGTGTGCCCGGGAGTGTGCAGTGCTCGGACCGTCAAGCTGCCCGACTCAAAGGTATCGCCCTCATTGACGGCGCGACGGGCAAATTCGACCGAGTCGGCCGCTGCCACGCAATAATCGGCGCCCACCACCTTAGCCAGCGCCAGTCCGCCAGTCACGTAGTCATTGTGAATGTGGGTCTCGAACACATGGGTCACCCGTATCCCGGAGCTCGTGATGCGACTCAGGAGCTTGTCAATGTCTCTTTGGGCGTCGACCACGAAGCCGAAGCTGCCGTCGTGAACGAGGTAGCTTCGGTCGCCGAGTTCAGGGGTTTCCACGACCACGACTTGCACCGCGCGTATCCTCCTCGGATGGCTCGGGCGGAAGGCGCTTGCCCGTCCAAATGTACGGACTTGCGCACATACTAGTGCTCATCGTTGAAGATTTCAAGTCTCAGGGCAACCCTGGGTTGAGGGAGTCTACCGCCTGCCTCGGATGCGGTCCCTTCTGGGGATTCCGGGCGGGTCGGGTTGGCGTCGGCGATTGGCGGTCTCGCTCCCCGCGGAGCAAGGAGGCAAGAGGAGAGTTCCCGTGGCGAAGGCAGGCGAAACCACCGAGACCATGGGCCGTAGGCCACTGCGGCGCGACCATCCCTTGCCTCTTTGGGCTCAGTTGGCAGCCGAGCTACAGCGCCGGATAGATGGACAGGAGTTCGCCACCGCCTTCCCCACCGAGCTTGAGTTGTCGTCCGGATACCAGGTCAGCCGGCACACCGTTCGTGAGGCCCTCCGCAAGCTGCGGACCGAGGGGGTTGTGGACTCCAGAAGGGGACGAGGCAGCCGGGTGGTGGAGCCCCGCTTTCAGCAACCAGTCGGGGCGCTGTACAGCCTGTTCCGGTTTGTGGAATCTCAGGGGGCTGAGCAGACCAGCCAGGTGCGGAGGCTGGAACAGACCACCAATGCACTGGCCGCAAGGAAGCTGGGACTACCTCCGGAGGGCCAGTTGATCTATCTCGAGAGACTTCGGCTGGCTGACGGGGATCCGCTCGCCCTGGATCGGGCCTGGGTGTCGGCTGGGCTCGGAGGGCCGCTGCTGAAGGCTGATTTTTCGCACTCGGCACTCTACGATCAGATGGCGGCGCTTTGTGGCACCAGGCCCGACAGCGGCCGGGAGGAGATTCGCGCTGTGGTGCCAACCGCCACTGAGCGAGCGCTTCTGAAGCTTCGGTCCGGGACGGGGGCATTTCAGATCGAGCGTCTGGGATATGCCGACCTCGAACCGATCGAGTGGCGCAGCACCCTGATCCGCGCAGACCGCTACAGCTTTGCCATCGACTGGTTGGGGCGTCACAGTGTCCGCGTGGGAGCTCAGAGGTCCTCTTTAGGGCGCGCCCCGATCGACGGCTGATCGGTGTCGCCCCGGGCAGGCCGGTGGCACTAGCTGGACGCTGGCGGGGTCAAAGCCCCTAAAATCCGGACAACCGGTCAAAAGCGAAGGGGCTATGAGATACGGGTTCGCGATAGATCAGGGGACGTGCATAGGGTGCCACGCGTGCACGGTCGCCTGCAAGACCGAGCATAAGATCCCGGTCGGGCAGTTCCGGACGTGGGTGAAATATGTGGAGAAGGGTGCTTTCCCCTCCACGCGCCGGGAGTTCGCGGTGATGCGCTGCAATCACTGCACCGACGCCCCCTGCGTGAGGATCTGTCCCACCCAGGCGCTCTTCAAGCGTCCCGACGGGATCGTCGACTTCGACAGTGACCGCTGCATCGGCTGCAAGAGCTGCCTGCAGGCCTGCCCGTACGACGCCATCTACATAGACGCGGACACCCACACTGCGGCCAAGTGCAACTTCTGCGCTCACAGGGTCGATCAGGGGATGGAGCCAGCGTGCGTGGTGGTGTGCCCCACCCATTCGATATGGGTTGGTGACCTGGATGACCCCAAGAGCGGGATCAGCCGCCTGATCGCGGAGAAGCCGACGGCGGTGCGGTCGCCGGAGCAGAACACACATCCCAACGTCTTCTACCTGGGCGCTGACCGAGTAGCCCTGGACCCGCTGGAGGCTCCGGTGGCCGACACCTACATCTTCTCGAAGCCCGACGAACAGCGGCTGCAGTACGCGCAGGGACAGCCGGAGCGCCCGGCGGAGGCGGCACGGACGACGCTCAACACCTCGCACCCGAGACCGTGGGGGTGGAGGGTGTCCGGCTATCTGTGGACCAAGTCGGTGGCGACCGGGGCGTTGTTGGTGGCCGCTCTGTCTCTCATCGCCAATGGCCGCTTGGGGGCAGAGGTCCTGCTGGCGGCGCCCGCCATCGCTCTACTCATGTCCATCGTGACCGGGGTGCTCCTGATCTGGGACCTGAAGCGCCCGGAGCGGTTCTTATACATCTTCCTAAAGGCGAACCCGACCTCTTGGTTGGTGTGGGGGACGGTTGCCTTCAGCCTGTACTCCGCCGTCAGCGGGCTTTGGCTCCTTTTGGGGTTGCTCGGAACCGCTGCGGTCATTGGGCATTCGGCCCTTCAGCTCAGCTTTGAGATCCTGCGCTGGGCGGTCTTGCCGGTGGCGGCGGTGACCGCAGGTTACTCGGCTTTGCTATTCAATCAGGCGGAGGGGCGGGACCTGTGGCAGTCCCCCATCTTCTTCTGGCACCTCCTCGACCAGGCGCTGCTGGCTGGATCCGGTGCGCTGCTGCTGGTGGGACTCCTCACCTCTCCGGTCGCCGCTGAGACCAGATTCCTGCTGGTGATCTTGGTGTGTGCCGCGGTCGGTCACCTGCTCCTGCTGACCCTGGAGCACGTCGGCCACCACCCGAGCCGTCAGGCCGCCATGGCGGCCAAGCTCATGATCCTAGGGCCCTACGCCAAGGAGTTCTGGTTGGGCGCAGTCGCTGTTCCGGTACTGGTCATCGCTCTCGCCAGTGGCTCCCTCCCGGGAGCCGTGCTGGCGGTCGGAGCGGTGGCTGGAGCGATCGTGCAACCGGGGCTGCTGGCGTATGAAACCGCCTTTGTGCGAGCTGGTCAGGATGTCCCGCTCTCCTAGGGAGGAAGGCGCCAGCGCGCCCGGGCCAGACGCCCAGCGTTGGGGTTCGGTGGAACTGCCCGGGCAGCGCAGCCACGAGCACTTGAGCAACTACCCACCGGTCGAGAGCTGGGACGACCACATGGAGTTGGACGCACAGGCCCACCCCCGCCGCGTCGAGCACCACTACACCCTGGTCCCCACCACTTGCTTCAACTGTGAGAGCGGGTGTGGGTTGCTGGCGTACGTGGACCAGGAGGATCTCTCCATCCGCAAGCTGGAGGGCAACCCTGCCCACCCAGGCTCTAGGGGCCGAAATTGCGCCAAAGGGCCGGCCACCGTGAATCAATTGGATGACCCTGAACGGATCCTTCACCCGCAGCGCCGGGTGGGACCAAGGGGCGGTGGCCAGTGGGAGGATGTCAGTTGGGACCAGGCGCTGGACGACATCGCCCAGCGCATCCGCACCGCGATCCAGGAAGATCGACGGCGAGAGGTCATGTACCACGTTGGCCGACCCGGCGAGGACGGGTTCGCTGAGCGGTTCCTGATGGCGTGGGGGGTGGACGGCCACAACAGCCACACCAACATCTGCTCGGCGGGGGCCAGATTTGGGATGACTTTGTGGGCAGGGTACGATCGGCCCTCTCCTGACTACGCCAACGCCAAGGTGATCCTCCTGCTGTCAAGTCACCTGGAGACCGGCCACTACTTCAATCCCCACGCCCAGAGGATCATGGAGGCAAGGCAGAACGGCGCGCGCCTGGCGGTCGTCGACCCGAGGTTGTCCAACACGGCGGCCAAGGCGGACCTGTGGGTCTCTCCGTGGCCCGGAAGCGAGGCGGCGATTCTGCTTGCGATCGCTTCCTATCTCCTGCGCACTGGCAGGGTGGATCGGGAGTTCGTCAGGCGATGGGTGAACTGGCAGACCTACCTGCAGGAGCTGCATCCGGCGGCACCGGCGACCTTCGAGAGCTTCCTTGAGCAGTTGGAGTCGGACTACTCCCAGTACACCTTTGAGTTCGCAGCCGAAGAGGCGCAGATCCCTGTGGAGGAGGTCGAGAGGCTGGCGGAGCTGGTGGCCAACTCGGACCACAGGCTGGCGACCCACGTCTGGCGCTCCGCCTGTGCCGGTAACTACGGAGGCTGGCAGGTCGCCCGTTGCCTCTGGCTTCTGGTGGTGCTGACGGGCAGCGTCGGGACCAAGGGGGGAACGAGTCCGAACGGATGGGACAAATTCATTCCGCACGGACCCAACATGCCGCCCCCGGTCACCGAATGGAACGAGCTCACCTGGCCGCGCGAGTATCCGACCTCGACCAATGAGATGTCGTTTCTGCTGCCGCATCTGCTCCAGGACGGGCGGGGGCATCTCGAGGTCTACTTCAGCCGGGTCTACAACCCGGTGTGGACCAACCCTGATGGTTTCAGTTGGATGGAGGCGCTGACCGACGAGAGTCTAGTCGGCTGTCACGTGGCGCTGACGCCGACCTGGTCGGAGACCGCGCAGTTCGCCGACTATGTCTTGCCGATGGGCCACTCGGCTGAGCGCCACGACACTCAGTCATACGAGACCCATGCCGGACGTTGGTTGTCATTTCGCCAGCCGGTGCGCCGGGTGGCGATGGAACGGCGCGGCGAGATGGTCAAAGACACCCGAGACGCCAACCCGGGCGAGGTGTGGGAGGAGAACGAGTTCTGGTTCGAGCTCTCCTGGCGCATCGACCCGGACGGTCAGCTGGGGATTCGTCGCTACTTCGAGTCGCCTTACCGGCCGGGAGAGCGGATCACGGTGGACGACTACTACCGGTGGGTGTTCGAGAACGAGGTCCCCGGTCTGCCGGAGAAGGCGGCTACGGTTGGACTGACCCCGCTCGCGTACATGCGCAAATTCGGTGTCGTTGAGCTTGCCAAGGATCAATATCGGCTCGACGAGAGACCCCTCACCGACCTCGAGATGCAGGGCTTCTCCCCGGATGAGTTTGGGGTCTTGCGCCGACCAGTGAGCGACGACGAGGCACCCCCGCTGGTGGGCGAGGCTGGATCTCTCGGCGTGGTACATGAGGACGGCTCGGCAACCGTTGGATGGTTGACCCCTTCACGCAAGCTGGAGATCTACTCGACCAGCATGAGCGACTTCGGCTTCAGGGACCAGGCGGCTCCCGGCTACATCGAGTCGCACGTCTCTCGCCGTCGGATCAACCTGGAGGCTGGCGAACTGGTGCTGGTGCCCACCTTTCGCCTCCCGACGTTAATCCACACCCGCTCCGGTAACGCCAAGTATCTGAACGAGATCTCCAACAGTCACCCGCTGTGGTTGAACAGCGAGGATGCGAAGCGGCACGGCGTCGTGACTGGGGATCTGGTCCGCATCGCCACCGCCATCGGCCACTTCGTCTGCCGGGTCTGGGCGACCGAGGGGATTCGGCCGGGGGTTTGCGCTCTCTCCCATCACATGGGCAGATGGCGCCTCCGCGAAGGGGAGGGTAGCCGATGGGTCTCCGGTGAGGCGGATCTGGAGCGGCCAACTCCCACCAGCTGGCTGCTCCGCTACCGCAGCGGAGTCATGCCTTTCACCTCGTCGGATCCTGACAGTGAGCGGATCTGGTGGGACGATCCTGGGGTCCACCAGAATTTGGCCTTCCCGGTTCAGCCGGACCCGTGGTCCGGGATGCATTGCTGGCTCCAGAAGGTGAGGCTGGAGCGCGCGCACGACGGTGACCGTTATGGGGACGTCTTCGTGGACACCGGGAGGAGCCGGGAGGTTTATCGCGAGTGGTTGGCTCTCGCGAAACCGAGACTAGGACCCGGCGGACAGCGCCGGCCGGAGTTCCTGATGCGTCCGGTGAAGCCGACGAGGGCGACCTTTAGGGTGGGCGCTGTCCCCGCCGATTCCTGATATCTATACCGCCGTCGTTGCGGGCGGATGATGTCAAATCCCGCTGCGGTACTCTCTTGGGGCAAATGCGTACAGAAGTCCAGTTGACACCGGCCGCAGGCCTCTTGAGGGGCGTTGTCGACTGTGTCGATCGGGAGCGGCTTGAAAGGAGGCTCAACTCCGGTGCCGAGCTCCGGATCAAGTTCGGAGTGGATCCAAGTGCACCCGACATCCACCTCGGGCACACCGTCCCCATGCGCCTGCTGCGCCGCTGGCAGGAGTGCGGGCACCTCCCGATCCTGATCATCGGTGACTACACGGCCAGGATCGGGGACCCTACGGGACGATCCGTCACCCGGCCCCAGCTGACGGTGGCCGAGGTCGAGGAAAACACGAAGACGTATCTTCGGCAGCTGTACTCCGTAGTTGATGAAGGAAGGGTCGAGCTGCACTACCAGAGCGAGTGGTACGGAGACTTTGGGCTCGACAAGGTGCTGGAGTTGGCCCGAACCACTACCGTGGCTCAGTTGCTGCAACGCGCCGACTTCGACCAGCGGATGAGCAATCAGCAGGCAATCGGAGTCCACGAGCTCTTTTACCCGCTCCTCCAGGGTTACGACTCGGTCGCCATCCGCGCCGATGTCGAGCTCGGTGGCACCGACCAGCTCTTCAACCTGCTGCGAGGGCGGGAGGTCCAGCAGGAGTACGGGCTGGCACCGCAGGACATCATCACCGTTCCGCTACTGGTGGGGCTTGACGGCGAGCGGAAGATGAGCAAGTCGTTCGGCAACGCGGTCGCGGTCGCCGAATCTGCGGACCAGCAGTACGGGCAGCTGATGTCGGCGCCGGACTCGGTCACGCTCCGCTACCTGGAGCTGCTGACCGACACCGACCCCCAGGAGCTCGCCCAGCTGCGAGCTGGCCTTGAGGCGGGCACGGTTCACCCTCGGAACCTCAAGGCGGAGATGGCGGCCCGAGTCGTTCAGCTATTCCACGGGGAAGAGGGTGCGGCTGCGGCAGCGGCGGAGTTCGCCAGGGTCTTCCGTGATAAGCAGCTGCCCGCCAACATCCCCGAGGTCGTCCTTTTGGCTGAACCGATCGAGGCTCGCGACCTGCTCGTGCAAACCAAGATGGCCACATCTCGGAGTGAAGCTGGCAGGCTCATCTTTCAGGGTGCGGTCAGGATTGACGAGATGAGGTTGGAAAGCCGAGAGGCGCATCTCGAACTGCGGGACGGCAGCATCTTGAGAGTGGGCCCGCGGCGGGTTGTTCGACTGCGGATCGCTCCCCCGCCGTAGCGGCGAGGAAGGAGGCGTTCGGTCGGGTGCTACGCTCTTTTCTCGGTTGGCGGCTGTAGACTTGGTGGGAATGGATGTTCTGTCAGCTGGCACACCTTCCCCCGGGTGTTGGAAGCGGAGGTAGACGGTGTCTGGGCACTCCAAGTGGGCGGGAATAAAGCACAAGAAGGCGTTGGTCGACGCGCGCAAGGGCCAGACCTTCACCAAGGTGGCCAGTGAGATAACGGTAGCCGCTCGAGAGGGCGGGTCCGACCCCGGGAGTAACTTTCGGTTGCGGCTCGCGATGCAGAAGGCGCGTGAGGTGAACATGCCCGCGGACAACATTGATCGGGCAATCAAGCGCGGAACGGGGGAGCTCCAGGGGGCGGCGATCGAGGAGATACGTTACGAAGGGTATGGGCCAGGCGGGGTGGCGGTGCTGGTTGACTCTCTCACCGACAATCGCAACCGGACCGTGGCTGCCATCCGCAACCTGTTTACCCGCTCCGGGGGAAGTCTGGGTGAGACCAACTCGGTGGGGTGGATGTTCAACCGTACTGGGCTCATCGTCATCGCCCCTGGCAAGAGGGATCCGGAGAGCCTCGCGTTGGAGGCGATTGAGATGGGGGCGGACGACGTGCAGGTCGAGGAGTCCGGGGTTGAGGTGTACGTTTCGCCGGAGCGATTGGAGTCTCTGCGGCAGGCGCTGAGTGAGGCGGGGTATGAGGTCGAGAGGGCCGAGGTCACCATGCAGCCCACCAACACAGTCGAGGTCGAAGGTAAGCACGCGGCGGCTGTCGTTCGCCTACTGGAGGCGCTTGAGGATGACGACGACGTACGGGAGGTCCATTGCAATGCGATCCTGCCGGACGAAGTACTCGCCGAGGTTTAGGTCCATCGGCCCGGATGCGGTCGCAATATCAGAGGAGGCAGCTTGCTCGTCTTGGGCGTGGATCCCGGGCTCGCAATCACGGGATGGGCTCTGGTCGATGGGGAGAGGGGTAGGCTGCGACTCGTCCAGGCAGGTTGCTGGCGCACGCCCGCAGGAGCCGACCAGGGGACCAGACTTCTTCAACTCTGGGATAGCCTTGGAGGCTTGCTGCAGGCTGGCGGCCCCGCGTCGGTGGCCATGGAGCGCCTCTTCTTCAGCCGCAACACCAGCAGCGCGATGGCGGTCAGCCAGGCGCGAGGGGTTCTGGTGTGCGCGGTCGCCAAGGCAAAGCTTCCGCTTTTTGAGTACACCCCGGCTGAGGTGAAGCAGTCCGTCACCGGCAGCGGCTCGGCGGGTAAGGTCCAGGTAGCACGGATGGTGCGATTGATCCTGGGCCCAACGGTCCCCCCGGGCCCCGACGATCTGACCGACGCCTGTGCGGTGGGGATCTGCCACCAGCATGCCGCGGGCCTGCGCGGGGCCGTTGCCGGATCTTCCAGACGATGATTGCCTCGCTGCGGGGAAGAGTCGTCAGGGTCGATGAGGAGTGGGCTGTGCTCGAGGTGGGAGGGGTCGGCTACCAGGTTTATGTCCACGCCCGGACGGCCGGTACGTTGCAGGCCGAGCGGGGAGAGGTAACCCTCCAAGTTCACACCGCCGTCAGGGAGGATGCCATCTCCCTCTACGGCTTCCTCAACGCCGAGGAGCTGGCCTGTTTCCGTTACCTGCTGGGGGTCGAGCGCATTGGGCCCAAGGCGGCGCTAGCCATCCTATCGCGCTCGGAGTGGCAGGCGTTGGTCGATGCGATCATGACCGAGAATTACGACGTTCTGGCCGCGGTCCCCGGCATTGGAGCCAAGACCGCGCGTCGGATTGTACTGGAGCTGAAGGGTCGCGTTGACTCCCTGGCAGGGCCCGGTCGAAGTGCGCCTGCGCCACCCAGCACCCCCCTCGGGGAGCGCGCGGTCGAGGCCCTGGTGACCCTCGGGTTCTCGGTCGCCGAGGCGAGGCGGGCGGTTGCCCTTGAGACCGCGGAGGTGGACTCCGAGACGGCTGCGGGCCGGACTCTGGAGTTGATGGTGAGGGCAGCGCTCAGGCGGCTCGGTCCCAGCGAATCGGGGGCAAAGGCTTGATCGAGCCCGAGGAGATTCTCCTCCCGCAGGCGGGCCGGGATGAGCCGGAGTTGGATCGGCAGCTCCGACCACGTCGACTGGCGGAGTTCGTAGGACAGGGCCAGGTCAAGGATCAGATGGAGATCCTGATGGAGGCCGCGAGGATGCGCGCCGAACCGGTGGAGCACCTGCTGCTCTGCGGCCCACCGGGTCTCGGCAAGACGACGCTGGCGAACATCGTCGCCGCCGAAATGGGTGCCAACCTGCGCGTCACCAGCGGTCCGGCCATCGAGTTCCAGGGCGCCCTGGCCAGCCTTCTCACCAGCCTCTCGGACGGCGACATCTTGTTCATAGACGAGGTTCACCGACTACAACGAACCGTCGAGGAGAGCCTCTATCCGGCGATGGAGGAATTCGCCTTCGACTTCGTCTCCGGAAAGGGTGCTGGAGCGCAGACCATGCGGCTGGCGCTGCAGCGCTTCACCGTGATCGGCGCCACGACCCGGGAAGGACTGCTCTCCGCGCCGCTTCGCGACCGGTTTGGTGCGACGTTCCGACTGGAGTTCTACCAACCTGATGAGCTGAGGACGATAGTTGCCCGCTCTGCGCGGCTGCTTGAGGTGGAGATGGATGAGCCTTCGCTCGAGCTCATCTCATCTCGGTCGCGTGGAACTCCGCGGGTCGCCAACAGGCTGCTGCGCCGCGTGCGTGACTTCTGCCAGGTGAGGGGAGATGGCAGAGTCACCGGGGCCCTGGCTCAGGATGCTCTGAGCCTACTTGCGGTCGACGGGATTGGTCTGGGGAGCTCAGACAGGAGACTGCTCAGCCTGATCTGTCAACAGTTCGGGGGCGGACCGGTTGGCCTCAGCACCCTGGGGGCGGCCCTTGCCGAGGAGCCGCACACGTTGGAGGAGGTGGTCGAGCCGTACCTTATCCAGCTCGGCATGCTCAAGCGGACCCCTCGCGGCCGGGTGGCCACCGCCGGTGCTTACCGACACCTTGGATTGGAGCCTCCGGCAGAGGTTGCGGCCGGGGAGTTGGGCGTCGTGGGGGAGCTTTTTGACGGCGGGAAGTGAGTCTTCCGAGACCTCGCTGGAGCTGTACGACTACTTTCTCCCGCACGCGGCGGTGGCGCAGCAGCCGCGGGTCGATCGGGATGGCAGCCGAATGCTCGTGCTGGAGGGCGCCAGTGCGGTGTCACATCAGGTAGTCCGAGATTTGCCCTGGCTTCTTCGCGACGGCGACTGTCTGGTGGTGAACGATACCAGGGTGCGCGCCGCCCGGCTGCGCGGCCAGGTCGATGGACGGGAGGTCGAGATCCTCCTGGTCCGAGAGGTCGGAGCCCAGATTTTCGCGGCGCTGGTTCGGCCGGGTCGGCTGCTCCGCCTGGGGCGCCATGTACGTGGACAAGGTTGGGAGGCCGAGGTGGTCGGTCTGTGGGATGAGCACCCCGGGGGGAGGGTGGTGTCAGTACGAACCGAAGCTGGTATCGCCCTGGACTCCGTCGGGGAGGTACCCCTGCCGCCATACATTCAAAGCAAGATCGCGGACCCCAGCCGCTATCAGACCATCTTTGCCAAGGGACCGCCGGTGTCGGCAGCTGCCCCTACTGCGGGGCTGCATCTCACCGAGGAGCTGTTAGCGAGGATCGCCGCCCGTGGCGTGAAGATCTGTGCCATCAGCCTGGAGGTTGGCCTGGCGACCTTTTCTCCCATCAGGACTGAGAACATTCAGGATCACCAGATGCACAAGGAGCGCTACAGCGTTCCCCGGGCTGCCGTGATGACGATCCAGGGGGTGCGGCAGGCGGGCGGGCGAGTCGTGGCGGTGGGCACAACCGTCGCGCGCTGCCTCGAGTCGGCCTTGGATCGGTCCGGAGCCGTGACCGCCGGAACTGGGGAGACCGACCTCTACCTCCGCCCAGGCGTCAGCTTTCGGGTCGTGGACGGGCTATTGACCAACTTTCATCAGCCCCGCTCGTCCTTGATGGTGCTGGTGAGCGCCTTTTTCGGCGGTGAGGAGGCGAGGGGGGCCTATCGGCAGGCCCTTGACAATGGGTACCGGTTCCTGAGCTTTGGGGATTGCATGTTCGGGTGGCGTCGTTGAGCGGCTCCGTCTTCACCGTCTTGCAGCGGGAAGGGAGCGCTCGCCGAGGAGCGCTGCGCACCGCTCACGGTCTGGTTCAGACCCCTGCCTTCATGCCCGTAGGTACTCACGCGACCGTGAAGGCTTGTCATCCAGACGAGGTGGCCGCGACCGGGGCCGAAATGATCCTGGGCAATTTCTACCACCTGAGTCTTCGGCCGGGCCTCGACCTTATCGCCAAGATGGGAGGGCTGCACTCCTTCATGAGCTGGCCGGGATCGATTCTGACTGACAGTGGGGGCTACCAAATGGTCAGCCTGTCCAGATTGCTTGAGTTCGACGATGAGGGAGTGACGTTCCGGTCCCCGTATGACGGCGGCAAGGTGCGCATGACTCCGGAGTCGGTGATCGCGGGTCAAGTCAGGATCGGGGTTGACGTCGCAATGGCTCTGGATCATCCCAGCGCCTTCGGCGCCGCCGAGGAACAGATCCGAGATGCTACCCGGAGAACACACCTCTGGGCAGCCCGCTGTCGGGAGGTGGCGTCGGGCCCGACTCTGGTGTTCGGGATTGTCCAGGGTGGATTCGAGCCGGCTCTGCGGCGCGCCTCAGCCGCGACGGTCGCGCGCATGGGCTTCGACGGTCTGGCCATTGGCGGCCTGGTACTGGGGGAGCCCGCCCCAATTCGCCACGCCGCCATTGAGGCGTGCGTTGACGCGGTCCCCGAGGGTTTGCCCAGATACCTGATGGGCCTGGGTTCCGATGTGGAGCTGCTCGACGCGGTCACCCAAGGAATCGATATGTTCGATTGTGTCCTTCCGACCCGGCTCGCTCGCACGGGCACCGCGATGACCCGGCACGGGCGGCTCGTGCTTCGCCGCAGCGTCTTCCGCGACGATGACCGTCCCCTCGAAGTGGGGTGTGACTGCCCCGCCTGCGCCCGATTCTCTCGCGCCTACCTGCGGCATCTCTATCAGTCCGGCGAGATTCTGGGTCATCGGATGGTGAGCCTCCATAATCTTCATCATCTAGGCAGACTTATGGCGGAGGTGCGGGTCGCGCTGGAGACCGGGGCGTTTCCGGAAGTGGTCGCCCGGCGCAGGGCGGATTTGGCCGTCGGTGGGGCCGTCGCATCGGGGTCTGCTGGCCACATCCCCCCAGAGCCCTAAAATCAGGGCTCCTTGATGATTACTCGCATCTGCACCGAGGTCGGCCGTCCATGATCCGGATCAACCGGTGGTGGCTGGGGCTGGTGATTCTGCTCGTCCTGGCTGCGGTTGTCATCGACGGTTACGCGCAGATCTACAACGTCACCGTCCGCCATACGACCCTCAACGCCAGCTACCCGAGCGGCAAAGAGCCGACGCTCTTTGGCACCCCCATCTACATCCACAAGGGTCTGGATCTACAGGGCGGCACATCGCTCCTTCTCGCCATCTGCCAGGGCCCCAACAACCCCAGTGGGATCGGGTGCCGGACCGGTCTCCCGAAGGGCAAAACGATGGCCGAGGCCCAGGCCGCCACCTTGACCATCCTGGGAAAGCGGGTCAATGCCCTGGGGGTTGCCGACACCCAGGTGCAGGCCCAGGGGAGCAACGAGATCCTGGTCACCCTGCCGGGGGTGGGCATCGGCCAGGCCCTGAAGACCATTGGTCAGACCGCTCAGCTCCATTTCGCGGTGGCGGTCGCCGGGAAGCCGACCGTGAATGGGTCTCCCGGCACCTGTACCACCCAGACCTGCATCGACCAGGAGCAACTGGTTCCGAGCAACTGCTTCCCGGCCACGCATCCCAAGGCAGGCTGCCAGTTCAGCTACGCGCTCTACTATCCAGTCTCATCGACCGGTACCCAGTATCACTGGAAGATCATCAAGAATCTCCCCTCGTCAGACGTGTCCGGGGCCTCGGTCGGAAACAACCCAGGCGGCGGCTACGCGGTCGACATCACCTTCAACTCAGAAGGGAGCGCCGTCTGGAGTCAGGTCACGACCAAGGCCTGTGAGCAGAACCCCGGCTGTAGCACCTCGGGTTCGGGCGGCTCTAGCACTGGCGCTCCACCCACATCCCAGGTGGCGATCTTCCTGGACAATCAGGTATTGACAGCTCCGGTCGTGGACGGTCCCAGCAGCAATCAGACCGAGATCACCGGCAACTTCACCTACAACTCAGCTCAGCAGCTGGTGGACAACATCAACGCCGGGTCGCTGCCGGCTCAGATCGGAGTGCAGCAGTCGACCACCGTGTCTTCCAATCTCGGCAAGCAGTCAGTTCAGCAGAGTCTGACGGCGGGGGCTCTGGGCCTGATCCTGGTGATTCTGTTCATGCTGTTCTACTACCGCTTCCCCGGGCTGTTGGCCAGCATCGCGCTCATCTTCTACGCCGTGATCGTGCTCGCCATCTACCAGCTGATCCCGGTCGTGATAACCCTGCCCGGCTTAGCCGGGTTCATTCTCAGCGTGGGGATGGCGGTCGACGCCAATGTGCTCATATTCGAGCGCACCAAGGAGGAGCTGCGCCAGGGCCGGCCGCTGGAGCTGGCGGTGGAATACGGCTTCCGCCGCGCATGGCCGGCGATTCGAGACTCCAACATCGCGACCATGATCACCTGCACGATCCTCTTCTTCTTCGGAGCGTCCGCCGTTCAGGGATTCGCGCTCACCCTCTTCATAGGGGTGGCGGTGAGCATGTTCTCCGCGATTGTGATCACGCACTCGTTGCTGCACTACGCGGGGCGGTGGTTCGCCTTCGCCAGGCGCCCGACTCTCTACACTCGGATTCTGCCCGGAGAGAGGCTCTCGGAGCAGTTTCGCTCGGGACGCCGCTTCGACGTTATCAGTCATCGCAACTGGTATTTCGCCGCCTCCCTGATCGTGATCGTTCCGGGAATCATCACCATCATGGTTGCTGGCTTCAACCTGGGGATCGACTTCACCGGCGGGGACACGATATCCCTCCAGCTACATCAGCCCACCACCGCCGCTCAGGTGTTGAAGGTGGTGCAGTCTGCTGCGCCCAAGTCCCATCCTCAGGTCTTAGCGGAGGCGAATCGTTTCTACGACGTCCAGACCGAGCCTATCCCGGCCGGGGAGGCGTCCACCATCGTCCAGGCGCTGGACAAGAGCTTCGGCATTACCAAGAGCGCCAATGGGAGCCTCAACCTCAACGAGAGCACGGTGGGGCCGACTATCGCCAGCAGTCTGGTAGTGAGCTCAGTCTTCCTGGTGGTCATCTCCGCTGTCCTCATCTCCTTGTATCTCGGTTTCCGCTTCTCCCAGACATTGATCAGCGCCCGCCGCTTCGCCCTCTGTGCCATGGCGGCCTTGATGCACGACGTCTTCGTGCTGGTCGGGCTCTGGGCCATCCTTGGCCACTTCAGCCAGCTCGGCCAGGTGAACGCGCTCTTTGTCAGCGCAGTGCTGACGGTCGTTGGCTTCTCGGTCCACGACACCATCGTGGTCTTCGACCGCATCCGCGAGAACCTACGAGTCCAGGGACCGCGGATGAGCTTCGACCAGGTGGTCAATCTGTCGATTGCCCAGACCATGACCCGCTCTCTGAACACCTCCTTGACGGTGATCTTCGTCTTGCTCACCTTGGTCCTGCTGGGTGGCGCGTCCATACAGGGATTTGTCCTGGCCCTGCTGCTCGGGATCGCCTCGGGCACATATTCCTCAATCTTCAACGCGGCCGCTCTCCTGACGGCGTGGCGGCAGCTCGATCCGCGTCCCTCCGTGCGTCGCGGTGGGGGGGCGCCCTCGGCCGTGGCCACCGCCAACCGCAACTGAGAAGCGCAGCCTGGCACCGAGGTCGAATGGGCCTGACCCGCTATCCCAGGGGCCAGACTCCGGAGTGATATAGGATGGCTGAGAACGCGGTGGAGTTGTTGGTTCGGGAGCTGGTGGGCCCCGCCCTCGCGCTACTCGGGATCGAGCTGGTGGACGTGACGTGGCTGCCGGGGAGAAGGACCGCGGTGCTTCGCTTGACCGTGGACAAGCCTGGTGGAGTCACGATCGACGACTGTGGATCCGTCAGCGAGGCTGCGTCGGTGGTTCTGGATCTTCACGAGGAGGCGATCCCCGGGCGGTACAACCTTGAGGTGTCGTCGCCGGGGGCTGAGCGCATGCTCCGAGACGAGGCGGACTATCGCGCAGCGCTGGGACGCCGAGTTCGGATTCATCTCCGCCAGGGGGAGCAAGAGCAGGTGGTGGAGGGTAGATTGGTTTCGCTTGCGCCGGAGGCACTTGGACTCGAGTCGCGCCGCATCCGCAGTGGACGGCTGGTTCCCGTCAGCGTCGATCGCTCAGCCATCACCGCGGCCCGAGTGGTGGTGGACCTTTGAGGAACCGGCATAGCTCAGGCGGCTCCATCGAGGAGTACCTTGGCCTTGGCGACACCATTCGCCAGGTCCAAGACACCTTTGGGCTCACTACGGAGGCGCTCGTTGAGCTTGTCGAGGAAGCCGTCAGAGAAGCCTGGATGGCGGCCGAGGGGACTGTGCCGGATGTCACGGTGAGCCTGGAAGCCGAGACTGGGCGGCTCGTTTTCGGAGTCCTCGGGCCCGGTCATGCGGCTGCGTCGGAAGCCCGGCTTGTCGAACTGACAGACGGAGGGTCGACCGAGCCCGGCCCGCCCATCCAGCTATCACTTGCTGAGCTTCCGACGGCGATCGCCGCTCAGGCGTCGCGCCGTGTCAAGGTCCGACTCAGCCGTTGGATCCGGGAGAGGCGCGAGGAGCGATTGACCGGAAATGCCGAGGAGCACCGAGGGCAACTCGTCGACACGATAGTGGAGCGGGCAGAGGGCGGCATCTGGTATCTGCGCGCCGGTGAGCTGCAGGCATTTCTGGAGCCGGCCGAGCAGATTCCGACAGAGAGGTTGCAGCGCGGTCAGCATCTCAAGGTCGTTCTCCTGGAGGCTCGTCGTTCCACTAAGGGAGAGTACCTGGAGGTGCGGGCGTCACGGACCAGTCCCTTGCTACTCCGGCGACTCCTTGAGTCGGAGGTGCCGGAGCTCGGAGAGGGGAGCCTCGTCCTTCGCAGCGTGACCCGCGAACCAGGGGAGCGTGCCAAGGTAGCCGTGGAGTCCCTGCGATCAGAGATCGACGCCAAGGGAGCCTGCATCGGCCTGAAGGGAGTGCGAATTCGGGCGGTGGTGGGGCAGTTGGCGGGGGAAAAGGTGGACGTGTTGGAGTGGTCGGCTAGCCCGGCTGAGTATGTCTCCAGAGCGCTCGCTCCCGCCCCAATCATCTCTGTGAAGGTCGACGAGGAGGCGCGCCGGGCGACCGTCACGGTCGATCCAGCGGTGCTGTCGCTGGCGATCGGCCGCGAGGGGCAGAACGCACGCCTAGCGGCCCGGCTGACGGGTTGGCGAATCGACATTCACCCCGCTGACGGACCAGCGTACGGGTCGGATGCGCTCTGATCCCGGAGAGCCTAGGTGCGGACCCATGCGTACCTGCGTCGGATGTAGGGTCAGCTTTCCTCAGAGTGTCCTGCTGCGCTTTCACCTGCTGGAGGGACGGCTCGTGGCAGACGGGCCAGGCCCAAGGGCGTCAGGACGCGGGGCCTATCTCTGTGCAAAGATGGGGTGCTGGGAGTCGGCGGTGAAGCGCAGAGGGTTCCAGCGGTCCTTGCGCCACCGCTTCGCGGCGCTCGATCAGGACTCCATCCCAGAGTCCTTGAAGGTTATGATGCCCCATTCGCCCCGGGGGTAGGTTTAGGTCGGGAAGCCAGTGCGCTGAGGAGGAACGCAAATAGCCAAGGTCAAGCAGGTCGAGCTGCCCCAGAATCTCACGGTCAAGTCCTTTGCAGAGGCGCTCGGGGTGTCGTCTGCGGAGGTGTCCAAGATCCTCCTCCAGCACCGCATACTGGCCACCATCAACCAGTCCCTCGACCTCGGCACCGCGCGATTGGTTGCCGAGCAACTGGAGGTCGAGCTCTCCGCTCCGGAGCAGCCGGGAGCGGCCGCGGTGGAGCGCTTCTCGGACCGCCAGCAGTTTAAGGCGGACGGAGCGGCGGGACAGCTACGGCCTCGCCCTCCGGTGGTCACCGTTTTGGGGCACGTCGACCATGGCAAGACCAGCCTGCTGGATGCGATCCGACAAACCAATGTGGCGGGCGGTGAGGCCGGTGGGATCACCCAGAGCATCGGCGCCTCGGTGGTGGTGCGGGACGGTCGCCAGATCACGTTCATTGACACCCCGGGCCATGAGGCATTCACGGCGATGCGAGCCCGAGGTGCCAACATCACCGATCTGGCGGTGCTGGTGGTGGCGGCCAACGATGGCGTTATGCCGCAGACCGTGGAAGCCATTAAACACGTGCAGAACGCCGGGGTCCCGATTCTGGTGGCGGTCAACAAGATCGACCTGGAAGACGCCAACCCGGATCGCGTGAAGCAGCAGCTGGCCGAGCGCGGGGTGGTGGTGGAGGACTTTGGCGGCGAGGTGGTGTGCGTAGCGGTATCGGCGAAGTCAGGTGAAGGTATGGATCATCTCCTGGAGATGATCCTGTTGGTCACCGACCTCAGTGATCCGCGTGCCAATCCCGAGCGCCCGGCGGAGGCCACGATAATCGACTCCCAGGTGGATCGCGGTCGCGGGCCGGTGGCGTCTGTGCTGGTGCAGGAGGGCACGCTCCGCGTTCAAGACCACTTTGTAGTCGGCCCTGTCGCCGGCAGGGTCAGAGCGCTGGTCGACGACCGCGGCCAGAGGACCGACAGCTGTGGCCCTGGACTTCCCGTCCAGGTGGTGGGCTTCCCCGAGATTGTGACTGCTGGCGACCGGCTGGAGGTGGTCTCTTCCGAGAAGGAAGCGCGTGCTCGCGCTGAGGCGAGTCTTCTGGGGCAGCGCTCCGGGCGATCCGAAGCGCCCAAGGTGAGCCTGGCCGAGCTGAGCCGGCAAAGCGACCAGGAGGTGCGGGACCTCGACCTCGTCGTTAAGGCTGACACCCAGGGGGCGATGGAGGCGCTGCGAGGTTCACTTTTGAAGTTCGCTGACCCGTTGGTGCGGTTGCGGCTGGTTTACGAAGGTGTGGGCCCAATCACAGTGGCTGATGTGGATCTGGCCGCCGCCGCGAACGCCATCGTGATCGGATTCAACGTCCGGCCGGACGTGAATGCCCGAGCGGCGGCGGACAATCAGAGGATTGACGTTCGCACCTACGATGTTGTCTACCAGATCACCGAGGACATTGACAAGGCGATTCGCGGTCTCCACGAACCCACCTTTGAAGAGGTTTTCGAAGGCAGAGCCGAAGTGAAGGCAAGGATACGGGTACCCCGCAGTGGTCTCATCGCAGGCTCTCAGGTTACCGACGGCAAGATCAGCCGGGGGTCATCGGTTGTGGTGATGCGCGGCGGCAAGGAAGTTCAGCGGACCAAGGTGGAATCGCTTCGGCGCTTCAAGGATGATGTCCGCGAGGTCGCTCAGGGCTACGAGTGTGGGATCGACCTGGGCTCGTACCAGGACTTCGTTGAGGGCGATGTGCTTGAGTGCTATGTGGTTCAACAGCGCAATCGCTAAATCTCTTCTTCATGGCTCACCCAGGAGGATGGGCCATGCCGCGTGATGGGGCGAACCCGTATCGGTTGGAGAGGCTCAACGCCCAGGTCCGACAGGAGCTGGCGCTGGCGCTCGCTCACGACGTGAAGGACCCTCGACTTGAGATGGTCACCGTGGTTGCGGTCGAGTGCGCCCGGGATCTTTCCGAGGCCAAGGTGAGGGTGAGTCCCCTGGGGACGGAGTCGCAACGGGCTGTCTCGTTGCGGGTCCTTCAGAGCATGGAGGGTTTCCTACGCCACCTACTCGGCGAGCGGCTAGAGAACCTTCGCCGGGTGCCAAGGCTTAACTTCCGCCTAGATGACTCCATCGCCCATGGGGTACGGGTTGGGGCGATCCTTCGTGAACTGGAGGCTCGTGAGAAGCGAGGGGGTGGGAATGGACGTTGACGAGCTGGGCAGGATTCGTGAGGTGGTGGACACTCATTCGGAATTCCTGTGTGTCGGTCACAAGGACGCTGACGCCGACTCGCTGGGCTCTGCGCTGGCGTTCGCGGATCATCTGGAGAGCCTCGGGAAGCATGTGGTGGTGACAGTACCGGACCCACTTCCCCTCAACCTCTCCTATCTTCCTGGATACCCGAGGGTTAACCGTGCTGAAGCGCCAGCCGATGCCGTCGTCGTCGCCTTCGATGCCGGAAGTCCCAGCCGCTTCGGTAGTCTCGGGCCGAGGATTCAGCGCGCGCCTCTCACCGTTCTTTTTGATCATCACGCGAGCAATGAGGGCTTCGGGGAGCTGAGCATTGTGGACCGTGAGGCGGCCGCCACAGGAGTCATCGTCTTCGAGGTGCTCAAGCAGTGGGGTGCGGCCATCACTCCGGACGCGGCCACCAACCTCTACGCCGCCATCTTCACCGACACCGGCGGCTTTCGCCACGACAACACAACCGCAAAGGTCCTGCGGCTGGGAGCCGAGCTGGCTGAGCTGGGCGCCGATGTTGGGTGGGTGGCCCTGAAGAGCTACAAGTCACGGCCTCAGAGCACGCTGAGACTGCAGGCGCTCTCAGCCTCAGCGGCTCGGTACGAGCTTGAGGGCCGCCTGATCTGGAGCGAGGTCACCGCGGAGATGCTGGAAGCGGCCGGTGCGAAGATGGAAGAGACCGAAGGGATAATTGATGTACTCCAGTCACTGGACACCATGGAGTGCGCGCTGCTGTTCAAGCAAGAAGGCCCTCGCCTTTCGAAGGTGAGCGTTCGTACCAGGGGGGATCTGGCGGCGTACGCGGTGGTGGGCGAGATTGGCGGGGGGGGGCACTTCAGGGCAGCTGGGGCCGAGGTTGAGATGACGTTGCGGGAGGTGGAGTCCATCGTGTTGAGCAAGGTGCGCGCGGAGATGACCGGAGGAGTCTCATCGTGAGCCCGCGCCCAGGCGTGCTGCCAAATCCGCTACGCGAGGTCTCGTCTGGCCCTCAGCTGTCAGGGGTATTGAATCTCGCCAAGCCAGAGGGAATCACGTCCTTCGCGGCCATCCGTGAGGCTCGTCAGGTGCTGCAGGAGCGCCACGTGGGGCACGCGGGCACTCTCGACCCCGCCGCGTCCGGAGTGCTGCCGCTATGTGTGGGCAGGGCCACTCGCCTGGTTGAATACATCCTTCGCCAGCCCAAGACCTACCACGCCCGCTTGCGCCTTGGGCAAGTCAGCGACACCGGCGACCTCGAGGGCGAGGTTCGGACGGTTGCCTCGGCGGCACACCTGACCGAAGCGGACATCGCCACGGCGCTGACTCGCTTTGTTGGCTTGGTCCAGCAGGTGCCGCCGATGCATTCCGCCGTGCGCCACCAGGGGCGTCACCTGTACGAGCTGGCGCGGCAGGGGGTCACGGTCGAGCGCAAGGCGCGTACGGCGGAGATCCACTCAATCCAGTTGAGGCGGTTCGCCCCGGGAGAGGTCGCCGAGGCAGAGGTGCAGGTGGTTTGCGGCAAGGGGACCTACCTTCGGGTATTGGCCACCGATCTCGGTGAGCTCCTCGAGGTGGGTGGAGTCCTCGCCTGGCTCGAGCGAACCGAATATGGGCCGTTTCGACTGTCCGAGTCGGTGACGCTTGAGCAGTTGATGGCTGCGGAGAATCCCAGGGCTATGCTCCTGCCTCCAGAGTTCGTACTCGAGAGCGTGCCTCGACTGGATCTGCTCGCCAGCTCGTCAGTGGCGGTTCAGAGGGGGCAGGGAGTTTGGATTCAGCGCCCACCCGTGGAGCTGGCGCCGCAGCAACCCGGGGTTGCGACCGAGGTGCGTGCACACGGGCCAGATGGCAGGCTGTTGGCTGTCGGCGAACTTCTGGGCATGCGCTTCAAGCCAACCAAGGTGCTGCTGCCGTTGGGGGGCTGAGCTGAGCTCAGGGCGGGCGACGTGATGGCAGCTGCCGATTTTGGCCTTCCCCTCCCGGCGGGTGTCCCTTACCCGAAGCCCACCGCTGCGGTGATTGGCAACTTCGATGGTGTGCATCTTGGTCACCAGCAACTGCTCAGCACAGCTCGCGAGTCGGCCAACGCACTGTTGGGTGAGGTTCTGGCCGTTACCTTCGTGCCTCACCCTCGGCTCGTGCTCCGCTCCGATTTCCAACTGGCCCTCCTTACTCCAACCGAGGCGAGGAGGTCCTGGCTGTCGAAATCGGGGGTCGATCGAGTCCTGATGTTGCCCTTCACTAACTTTCTCCGAAATCTGTCACCTGAGGAGTTTCTGGATCGGATCCGGGCCAGATTCGATGTCCGGGTGCTCGTGGCTGGCCCTCGGGTGTCAATCGGAAAAGGGGGGGCAGGGGGACTGGAGTTTCTGGCAGGGTATTGCGAGCGCCATCGGATAGATCTCCTCGTCGTCGATCCCGTCGAGGGGCCTAATGGCGAGGTGAGCAGCACGAGGATCAGGGAGCATCTCGCCACGGCTGACCTTAGCGCCGTGTCCGGGATGTTGGGCAGGCCGTTCAGTGTTCTGGGAGAGGTGGTTCACGGCGATGGCCGTGGACGTCAGCTCGGGTTCCCGACCGCCAACCTTGAGTTGGCGCCCTTCCAGGCGCTCCCACCGGACGGTGTCTACGTGATGCGGGCGGAGCTCTCGGACGGGCGCGTGCTCCCGGCTGTCGGGAGCATCGGGTCCCGCCCCCAGTTCGGTCCTGGGGCGAGGAAGTTCGAGGTCCACTGCCTGGCGGCACCGGCGGACCTTTACGGCCAACGGATCTGGGTGGAGGTGATTCACTTCCTGCGCGGACAGGAGGTGTTCGAATCGCTCGGGAAGCTCGTTGAACAGATGGCTCGGGACGCGAGCCGAGCCAGGGCGCACCTGGACGGAGCGGAAACTCGGTAGCTCCTCGCCCAGGTGCGCCCTTCAGCGCGCCTGAGTGATCAGCTCCTCGACGAGGCCGGCTCCGTGCCCCGCTGCGCGAGCGCGGAAAGAATCAGCGCCACGATGATGGCGATCACCAGACTGCCGTACTTCCCCTTGGTCGTCCCTGAGCCGAGGATCGCTAACGAAACGAAGCCTCCGAGCAGTCCTCCCACCAGTCCGGCGATGACACGGATGGTGGCGGCCGCTCCCCGCGACTGCTTGATGAACAGAGCTCCAACGACGATTCCAATGACGATGAACGCGATGACGTGCAGCACTCTCTAGTCTCCCTGTTCCGAATTGACTTCACTTTGGCCAGCCGGGCCGATTCGCGGTTGAGCCGGGGTGTCCGCCAGAAGCTCCTGGCGCAGTCGTGTCAGCTGGGCATCCACCGCGACCTCGGTGACCCCGGCTCGGAGCTGACGGTCGATGTCGTCTTCCCCCGGTGCGCCTAGGGTATCAAGTGTGCCAGACGATATGAGCTGGTCGATGGCGGATGCTCTGGCCTGCATCTGCTGTGTTTTGTCCTGGGCACGCTCCAGCATCATGCCCACGTCACGCATCTCGCCACTGATACCGGTGACCGTCTCGCCAATCCGGGCGGAGGCTTGAGCCGCGGAGTACTGGGCCTTCAAGGTGTCACGCTGCGTTTTGAAGCTCTCTACCCGAGCTTGGAGCTTCTGGGAGGTGAGCTCCAACTTCTGCTCTTGGTCTCGGAGGTGGACGATCTGCTCCTGCAGGGAGTCGATCTGAGCCGAGGCTGTTTGTGATCTGGTCAGCGCCAACCGAGCGAGGTCCTCGCGGCCCTGCTGAAGTGCGGTGCGGGCCTGTCCCTGCAGGCGGTCCTGGCTCTGTCTGAGCTGGGCCGCTTGGATCTCGAGCCGTTTCTGGGAGGTAACCACCTCCGCGATGCCGCGGCGGACGGTCAGCAGTGCTTCGCGCTGCTTCTGGTACGACAGGTCGAGGGCGTCGACGGGGTTCTCAGCCCGGTGCAGCAGGCGGGTAATTTTCTGCTGGGCGAGGTTGCGAGCCCGCCTGCCAACTCCGGTGCGCCATCCCATGATTAGGAGGACAACCGCCGCCACCGCACCAATGTCAAGGGGGGTCACTTTTAAGGCCTTCTTCTATAGTCACCGGCTCGGTCAACCCGTGCGGCCATGTTAACGTCCCCTCCAAAGTGTCCGACGCGGGGCCGGAGGGGAGGTGGCTTCCGCTCATCTCTGCGTCAATACCCAGCAACCGGGTATATAAAGAGGAACTATGCAACGTAAGTTGGGGTCCGACCGCGGCCTGACCCTCCGGATGGCGCTCACCATGTTCCTGCTGGCCGTGGTCTACCTCATCTTCGTGGGTGTGCTCTTGCTCAGCAAGATCGGGATCGCGACGATAGTCGTGGTGGTGGCGGTCCTGCTCGTGGCCCAGTACTACTTTTCCGACCGAATGGTGCTCAGCGCGCTCCGGGCCCAGATGGTCACCCCGGAGCAGTACCCCCAGCTCCATGACATCGTGGGGCGGCTGGCGCAGCTGACCGGAATCCCCATGCCGAAGGTGGCCATCATCCAGTCGCAGGTGCCGAACGCGCTTGCCACCGGGCGCAACCCCAAGCACGCGGTGATTGCGGTGACGACTGGTATTCTTCATCAGCTTGAGCCCAAGGAGCTGGAAGCTGTCCTCGCCCACGAGTTGAGCCACGTCATTCATCGCGATGTCAAGGTGATGGCGATGGCGGGGTTCTTCGCCACGGTCGCCTCCCTCATCGTTCAGTCGGGGCTGTGGTTCGGGATGTTCGGTGGCTTTGGCGGATACGGCGGCGGGGGCTACGGCCGCGGCCGTAGCAGTGACGAGGGGGAGGGAATGATCGTGATCATCCTGGTGGCCGCAGTCGTCTGGGCAATCAGCTTCGTGCTGATCAGGGCACTGTCGCGATACCGCGAGTATGCGGCCGACCGAGGCTCCGCAATTATCACCCAGGAACCCTCTCAACTGGCCTCCGCGCTGCAGAAGATCAGCGGGTCGATGACCCGAATTCCGGATCGTGATCTTCGCCAGGTCCAGTCGGCGAATGCGCTCATGATTTTCCCTGCGGTCAGGGTCGGCAAGGGCAGCCTCGCGGAGATATTCTCAACCCACCCCTCCCTGGAGCACAGGCTGGCGAAGTTGCAGGAGCTGGAGAGCCGTCTCTCCCGTTAAAGTGGAGAGACCTTGGGTTTTCTCGACTCGCTGATCGGCCGGACCAAGCTTCCTAAGTCCAACGAAGACCGGATCTTTGCCATGAGCACAGCGCTCCTGACCCTCCAGACCGACGGCGCTCTGGAGCCTGCGAACAGGGTCGGCATAGTCTTCCGGTCGCTGCCTTCCGGTAGGTTCCAGCAGTTGACCGCCGACACGGTGCAGATGTTGAAGCTTCAGGATGCGGCGTCTCCTGAAGATGCCCTCAGGGTGCGCGAGGTCAAGGATGACCTCGGCTTTGAGTGGCTGATCGTGGATGGTAGCGACTTCGAGACCATTTTGGCGGGGATCCACGCGGTCGCCATGGGACTTTTGGACGAAGGGTTGGGGGATTGCCTGCTCGCGGCCGTATTCCCTTTCAGACAGGGTGATAGGTCCGTGTACTGGATCTATGGCTATAAGGGGGCCACTTTCTATCCATTCGTTCCGAACGGCGATCATCGCCGCGACAACGCCTTCGAGATGCATCTGGCCGCCGTGGCCAAGCTGGAGTTACCGGTTGAGCCGGACCTGGAGCGGTGGTACGCCCTATGGGGTGTCCCCGTCTGAAGTCCGCTCGGTGGCGGCGCGAAGGAGCAGCCCACAGGTAGCCGTGTGACCGTCGTCCGAGCTGGACAGAGGTCACGACTACGCGGACGGGGAGTCCTAGCGGCAGGCCACCACGGTTCTCAGCAGGGCGTCTCCGAGGACTCTTCCCATTAGCCAGGTCAACCCGCTAGGGTTGTGCGCCGCCCGCCTCCACCACGTTGCCGTCCCCGGACATGAGCGCGGTCGCCTCGTCCAACGTCATGTCCTCTGAGGGAAGCATCACGTCCGAACCTACCAGCTGGTCAGCGGGAAGCTTGCTACCGTGCAAGCGCACAAAGTCGAGCAGGTCGGTCAAGGTTGCGGTGTAACCCGCCTGATCCTGCCCGTCGATGGCCGCGGATAGCGCTTTGTCAAGCGGCTCCAGCTGCGGGCGCTCCGAGAGGCTAAGCCGATATTGGTCCTCACCCTGAATCCGGACGACGATGCTTTCTGTCACATTTTGGCTTGGTGCGGGGTTGTCCGTAGGCGTCGCGGCGGGAGCGGCTTCGATCCGTGGGGCGACCGGCGCGGGCGGCAGCATCTCCTGTTTCATGGCAGCCAGTTGGGCGTCCACTTGGGACTCGGTCAGGCCGCTTTGAAGTTGGCGTTCGATGTCGTCGCCGGAGCTGATGCCGATCGTGTCCAAGGTGCCGCTGTCCACGAGGGAGTCGAGAGCGGCCGCTCTGGCCTGCATCTGCTGAGTCTTGTCCTGGGCCCGCTCCATCATGAGGTTGACGTCCGCCATGTGCTCGCTCAGCCCGGTGACAGCCTCGCCGACTTGCGTTGATGCTTTAGCTGCCGAGTACTGGGCCTTCATCGTCTCGCGCTGGGTGCGGAATGCTTCGACTTTGGCCTGCAGCTTTTGGGCGGTGATCTCCAGCTTCTGCTCCTGATCCTTCAGTTGGGCGATCTGGGTCTGAAGACCCTGCGCCTGGGTCTGAGCATCCTGGGCTCTGGTCAGCGCCAAGCGGGCCAGATCCTCGCGCCCTTGCTGAAGGGCGAGTTTCGCCTGGGCTTGCAGCTTCTCCTGACTCTGTTGCAGTTGTGCGGCCTGCAGCTCCAGCCTCTTCTCAGAGGTGAGCACGTCGGCAACGCTGCGCTTGACCTGCTGCAGCCCTTCCATCTGCTTTTGGTATGACAGGTCGAGCGCCTCGACTGGGTTTTCGGCTTTGTCCAGGACCTTGTTGGCCTTCTGCTGGACCAGGTCGGACATCCTGCGCATGATGCTCATGGTTGTCTCCTTCGCGCTGTCAGAAATCCCGCCCCTTACACCCTGCGATCTTAGCTGGTTAGGGGTGAGCGCCATCTCGAAACGGCCCGTGCAAGGATCGACGGTTCGGCCCTCTAGCCGAGCCGCCACCCGCGCGTTCCCTTGCGGTCGGGACGCACCAGCACGATCTCTTCTGTGTTCTGGGGATTGACCATGCCGAGGACCAACACCTGGCTGAGGAAGCCGGCGATTCGCCGCGGCGGGAAGTTGACCACGGCCAGCACCTCCTCGCCCACGAGCACTTCGGGAGTGTAGTGCCGGGTGACCTGGGCACTGGATCGGAGGACTCCCAGGGGATCTCCGAAGTCGATCTCCATCTTGATCGCTGGTTTCCGGGCCTTCTCGAGATAATCGGCTCTGATCACGGTGCCCACCCGAATGTCGACGGCGGAAAAATCCCCGAGCTCGACCTCTGGAAGTCTGTCCAACTCGGCTACACCCCCTTATAAGCGATAGGATCATCGAGACCAGCAGGCTCGAGGAACTCAGCGTACCGACCTCGGTATACTCGCGATCGGGCGGGTACCGAAGTGGTCAAACGGGGCTGACTGTAAATCAGCTGGCTACGCCTACAGAGGTTCGAATCCTCTCCCGCCCACCAGCCCAGGTAGCTCAGTGGTAGAGCGCTTCCTTGGTAAGGAAGAGGTCGCGGGTTCAATCCCCGCCCTGGGCTCCGTGATCTCAGGACTACCGCTTAATTGAACAAATGGACCATCGGTCCCGCAGGTACAACGTTGCACCGCCGCTTAAGTGGACGTATAATCGGGAGCGATGGGAAGGCGGCTCGCGGTGGTCTCGACCGACCTGGGGTCACTCCGGGATGGATTCCTGCTGGCGATGGAGGCCGAGGGCAAAAGCCCCCGGACGATCATGAGCTACGGCTACAGCGTGGCCTCCCTGCTGGAGTACGCTGAGGCGCGCGGCTGGCCCGGCGGCGCTGATGGGATCACCCGTCAGCACATCACGCTCTGGCTGGCCCATCTACAGCGAGAGACCAAGCCCGCCACGGCTGCGACCAAGTACCGAGGCGCTGCGCGTTTCTTTGGCTGGCTAGTCGCTGAGCAAGAGATCGAGGTGTCGCCGATGGCGGGCATGAGGCCCCCGGCGATCCCCGAGACTCCGGCCCCAGTACCGACCGAGGATGACCTTCGGCGGCTGCTGAGGGCCGCCGATGGCAAGACCTTTGAGGATCGGCGCGACGCCGCAGTCATAACACTGTTCATCGACAGTGGAGCCCGGCTCTCTGAGCTGGCCCTCCTGCGGCTCGAAGACGTAGACCTAGAGCGTAGGTCGGTTCGGGTGATGGGGAAGGGGAGACGGCCGCGGGATCTCCCCCTTGGCACCAAGGCCACGCTTGCGCTGAACCGCTATCTACGGAAGCGCCCCGGGCACCGGCTGGCTCGACTCGATGCGCTGTGGCTCGGTCATGCGGGGCCGATGACCCCTTCTGGTGTCTCTGACATCATCGAGCGTCGGGCGAAGAAGGCCGGTATCGAGGGCTTGCATCCTCATTCACTCCGTCACGCATTCGCCCATAGCTGGCTCGCCAGCGGGGGGAATGAGGGCGACCTGATGAGCCTGGCCGGATGGCGTTCCCGGACCATGCTCCAGCGCTACGCCGCCAGCCGGGCCGCTGAGCGAGCCAGGGACGCGCATCGGGCACTCAGTCCCGCCGACAGGCTATGAGCACGCCAGCCGGTCCTCTAGAGCGAGCCACGAGGGCTATGGCTGCCGCCGAGGTGCGGTCTGGGTATGGTCGGCGCTGGACAGCTCGGGTGCGGACGGACAAAGGGAGGACGCAA